>FTCV01000610.1_pt1 | contig 15736 bp, 9 predicted proteins | sample 1639691 | NCBI WGS metagenome assembly FTCV01 (sample SAMEA3914864, study PRJEB12502) | metagenome | biome: forest; material: soil | place: USA | collected 2012-03-12 | depth 0.3 m
GAATTCCTGAATCGCTTCTTCCATCGACCGGGCTACGAGCGTGAGCCGGTACGGATGCTGATTCCGGCGAAGGCCCAGGGTAAAGGCGAGGTCGGGCAGAACCGGAGAGCTGCCATTGGCATTTGAGCGTTCCTCCAGCCAGTCGGCCAGGCGAGCCGCGTAGGCGCGCAGGGCTGGTTCAGAGCGGGCGGAAAGCACCACGGGCCATGCGCGCTCGGAGTGCGCAGCAGGATGCTCGTGATGTGGACGCGGCGGCGGCTCCGCAAGCAGGACGTGCGCGTTGGCGCCGCCGAAGCCGAAGGAATTGACCCCGACCAGGCGCTCGCCTTCGGTTTCCGGAAAATCTTCGAGTGTTGTCGGAATGCGGAGCTTCAGCGCATCGAGATCGATATTCGGATTCGGCGTCTGGAAATGCAGGCTCGGCGGGATTTTCCGATGCTTCAGGACGAGCATCGCCTTCACGAGACCTGCGACTCCTGCCGCAGTCTCCAGGTGGCCGATGTTTGTCTTTACCGATCCGATCAGGAGTGGCGAGTCGGCCGGTCGGCCTTCGCAGAGTGCAGCCGAGAGAGCGTGAGCTTCGATGGGATCGCCGACGGCCGTGCCGGTTCCATGCGCTTCGACAAATCCGACGGCTAGCGGATCGACTTCCGCGTCGACGCACGCGTCATGGACCAGCCGCGCCTGTGCTTCCGGACTTGGGAGTGAGATGCCGTTCGTATGGCCGTCCTGATTGAGGGACGTGCCTGCAATGATGCCATGAATCGGATCGCCGTCGGCGATCGCCTGCGAGAGACGTTTCAGGAGTACCATCCCGGCACCTTCACCGCGCACGAAGCCATCGGCAGACGCGTCGAACGCCTTGCAGCGGCCTTCCGGCGAAAGCATCGAGGCCTGCGAAAAACCGATGAACCCGCCGGGTGTAATCATGATGGTCACGCCGCCGGCAAGGGCGACGTCTCCACGACCTGAGCGGATGTGCTCGCACGCGGCGTGCACCGCAGTGAGCGCCGAGGAGCAGGCCGTGTCCATCGCGACACTCGGGCCGCGGAGGTTCAGGCAATAGGAGATGCGATTGGCCGCAATGCTGTGGGCGCAGCCGGTCGGCGAGTGCGGGCTGATGCCGGAATGCTCCCACGGGGTTCCCTGGATTCCCTGGTAATCGTTGTGCGAAATTCCCACGAATACGGCGATGTCCGTGCCATGCTCGAAGTCGAGCACCACGCCGCCATCTTCGATTGCTTCCCATGCCGTTTCGAGGAGCAGACGATGCTGCGGGTCGACGTAGGGAGCCTCACGCGGCGAGATGCCAAAGAACTGCGGGTCAAACTGATCGATTTCGTCGAGGAATCCCCCGCGGCGGGCAATCGATTTGCCCGGCAAACCCGATTCCGCATCGAAGTAGCGCTCGACGTTCCAACGATCGGGCGGGACTTCGCCAACTGCCTCCCGGCCCTCTACGAGTAACTTCCAAAATGACTCTGCATCGTTCACTCCGCCGGGGAAGCGGCAACCGATTCCAATGATTGCGATTCGATCTTTAGGCATAGAAAGGAGAAACGCCTGACACCGACACGGGAAGCTCTTAGCGAGAGAATTCGCCGGCGGCAAGCCAATGATAGGGTGGTGCTTGCACGCGGTCCCGGAAATGAGTGGGCGAAAGTTGGGTATGACATTACTGTCTGCCTTCGAATCGCTTCGGGGACGCGCCGCGGTTCCCCTCTCGTACAATTTCTGACAAATTTCCGTCCAACTACCGGCGACGGACGTAGTGACAGTATCCCCCTATCGAAATGCTCCTCCCCAGCCCCATGCCTGACCTAAGTTCGTACCTCGTACCGGACATAGGCGGAACGCTCCATGGATCTTCCGTGACCGGAGGTCTTCACAAAATAACCCATTGCCCGGCAGTGACAGTCTGAACTAAAAAAATCTTATGTGCGGTATTGCTGGTATCTTGGACCTAACTGGACACCGCGATGTGCCTGAAGGCGTGGTGCGAAAGATGACTGATGCGATCGTGCATCGTGGACCGGATGAGGAAGGTTTTTTCCACCGGCCTGGCGTGGCGCTGGGTTCGCGCAGGTTAAGCATCGTCGGCCTGGCAGATGGCCAGCAGCCTGTTTATAACGAAGACCGGAATGTTGCTGCGGTTTTCAATGGAGAGTTTTTCGATCACATCGAAAAGCGTGCGGAACTCGAGGGACGCGGTCACAGGTTTGTCACGCATTGTGACACCGAGATTATCCCGCACATGTGGGAAGAGCATGGCGAAGGGTTATTCGAGCGAATGCGCGGACAGTTTGCATTTGCAATCTGGGATGAACAAAAGCGCAAGTTAGTCCTCGGTCGCGACCGTTTCGGAATCTGTCCGCTCTACTGGACACGGCAGGGTGACTGGCTGCTGTTTGGATCAGAAATCAAGGCGCTGCTGGCTTCCGGCATGGTGCCGGCCCGACCTGACCTGCGTGGCATCGACCACATCTTTACTTTCACCGCGATGCCCGGTCCGGTGACTTGCTTTGAAGGCGTCAATTTACTGCGGCCTGGACACTTCCTGCGAATCATTCCCGGCGATGGTCATGGCCGTACTCCATCTGTCAGTGAGCACACTTATTGGGTGATGGATTTCCCGGATCGCGGCAGCGAGGTGACTGGAGATCCGAAGATCCTCGTCGATCAATTTGAAGACGTCTTATTGAAGGCGGTCGAGAAACGGTTGCGCGCGGATGTGCCGGTTGGCTCTTATCTTTCGGGTGGAGTCGACTCGAGCATGATTGCCGCCATGGCGTGCAAGCTCAAGGGATCGGCGATCAATACCTACACGGTTCGCGTCGATTCTCCGGAGCTCGATGAACTGGGTGCCGCGAGCCTTGTGGCGCGCCATATCGGGACGAACCCTCCATCGGTGCAGGAGTTCCGCGCCGCCGACGCGCTGAATACTTACCCGGAGCTGATCACGGCCGCCGAGTCACCGGTCGTCGACACGTCCTGCGCGGCCCTGCTGCAACTCGCCCGGCGGGTTCATTCCAATGGTCAGAAAGTGGTGCTCACGGGCGAGGGGGCTGACGAATGGCTGGTCGGCTATCCCTGGTACAAGGCTGCCAAGGCCCTGAGCATGCTGGATGTGCTGCCGGGACTCAACCTGAGCGACCGCTTCCGGCGCGGGTTTCTTCGCCTGCATGGCGTGCCTCAGTATCCGCCCGGCTTCCGTGCCCGGCAGCAGGAATTGGTCGGCGGTCCGAATGCGTGGATCGACGCCTATGGCCTACTGGGTCTCGCGAAGCTTCGTTTCTACGCGCCGCCGATGCGCGAGGTCTTGGAAAAGACGATTCCTTGGGCGGAGCTGCAAATGCCGCTTGACCGTGCCTCCCGCTGGCATCCGCTCAACCGAGGCGTGTGGGTGGCTGGGCGCGTGACGCTCGCCGGGCTCTTGCTCCAGGCAAAGGGCGATCGCGTGGCGATGCATTCCTCCGTGGAAGTGCGCTATCCGTTCCTGGACGAAGACGTCTTCGATTTCCTGTCCAAGCTGGAGCCTGGCTGGAAACTGCACGGTTTCCGCGACAAACATCTTCTGCGACTCCTGGCGGCGCGCTGGCTGCCGCGTTCGGTATATCAGCGGCGCAAGGCGATCTTTCGCGCTCCGCTGGATAGCTTCCATCTCGATCCCGAGCCGCCATTCGTCGCGCAACTGCTGAGCGAGGAATCGCTGCGGCGCACCGGGTACTTCGATGCTCCGGCAGTGCACCAGTGGAGGCGGGACTTCAAAAAGATGCGGGAAGGCTCGCTGCCGCGCCTTTCCGTGGAAATGGGTCTTGTTGCCGTGGTTGCCACGCAGCTGTGGCATCACCTGTTTGTCAGCGGCGATCTCGCGGAAATGCCTGCCTGGTCGGGGCTTGCATCGGCAATGAAGTAACGTAATGGACGCGCAAAACCTCGCGGGGCTTTCCCGCGAGGCGTGGTCGAGACGTTCTGCGGCTTACCGTAATTTCGCCAGCAATTCTCGTCCCTCCCGCTTGGTCTCGGGATCGTCTTTCTCCGTATCGTGCATCGCGAGGCCGGTCGTAATCAAACGCTTGGCCTCGGCGTTCTTGCCCATCTCCGAATACACCCGGCCGAGCTCGATGAAGTGCATCAGGCGATTGGGATTCAGTTCGATCGCCTTTTGAAAACATGTGGCCGCCTCATCGAAGGTCGAGGCTGGCAGTTTGCCATACGCAGCTTGCGCGAGGGCTCGCTTGAAGGACCCGACTTCCGCAAGCACACGGTGCCAGCGTCCGAGTACGTGCCAGGCGAGATCGTTTTGTGGATCTAGCCTGATCACCTTATCCGCGGCATCCTTGATCACGCGGCATGCTTCGATCCGTTCCTTTGTGCCCGCCAGAGGCATCAGTTTTCCATAGCTAATCGCAACGGCTAGCTGGGCATCGGCATCATTTGGGCCAAGGGCTGCGGCGCGCTTGGCATAGTCGATGGCGATATTACCCAATCTAACCTTTTCATCCGATTGTGCGGCATCGCTCATTAGATGCCGGTATTCGCGCGAAATATGAACCAGCAGGCGGATGTTCTGAGGATCCAGTTTTTCTGCGGGCAGATAGTATTTGAGCGCCTCCGGAGCTTGGAGCCTGGAATAGTAGACGTCGCCCTTTTGGATCAGCTCATCGGCAGATGCGCCGTGGACCTTAAGGGTGGCCAGAAGAGATAACGTGATTGTGGAAAGGACCCGAGGAAGAGGGGATTTCATGGCATTACAAGTAACTAGCAAACACGGCGAGTTGGGTCCTTCGCCGGGCGTTGTATTACTCCAGAAATCCACTTCTCGCAACTCGCGCCGGCAGATCTCTCGATCGTGCGGGCGCAAACTATTGATGATGTGTGAATAGCGCCAGGCCGTGTTTGTGGATTGGCGGCTGACTATCCTCAACCAGGCGCCCCGCATTCAGGAGTTCAGCTTCGCTCAAGCGCGGTCCCACGAGTTGGAGGCTCGTGTGATGCACGTCCATATTTTCAACCGCCACCGGAATGGCGAGAGCCGGATTTCCTGAAAAACTGACGGCTTCGGTGTTCTGCAATCGCAACACGGTGGCTTCAATCAGCGGCGACACCCGGAACAGTGGAAGCCTCGGAGGCAACTGTTGCATGGTCGGCAACGCGATGAGATCGACGTGATGAAAGGTTCGAGCGAGCGTTGCACGCCAGGCCTTGCGTCGCGCGGAAGCCTGATGATAGCCCGTGTTGTATGCGATTCTGCCCATGGCGACGACCGCCCTTGTCCTGAGACTGATGCCCGGCTGACTCGCAAACTTCTGGTTGCTCAGCCAAGCGGAAGCGGTCGCCACGGTCGTGCCATCTCTCGCGGCCTGATCCCACTTCGCCGTGAAATCTTTGCTGAGGGGGACGACATGGAAATGCGCCCGAAGGAGCGCGTTATCGATGGCTGTGTCGACCCGCGGGTCGGTGCCGGACCTGTAAACGCGTCCGACAGTGAGCCCTTCCGCGGAAGGATGCAGTGCTTCGGCAGCCTTGTACTTGGCGGCGAATCCATTTTCGAGCAGCTCCATGCCCAGCACCGTGTGCGGGATGTCGGCCGCCATCGGTCCCACGGTGTCCTGATGCTCCGCATCGATGGGGTAGACGCCCTTCAGCGAGATAAGGCCGTTTGTGGTCTTCAGTCCTACGATTCCGCAGCACGCGGCTGGGAAACGGATTGATCCAAGCGTGTCTGTGGCAAAGGAAACGTCCGCCAGTCCTTTGGCGATGGCTACCGCCGAGCCGCTGGATGACCCGCCGGGAATCCGATGGCGCAGCTTGGTGCGTGGATTGATGGGGCTTCCGAAGTAGTCGTTCATGCCGGAAGGCGCCACGGCAAATTCGCTGAGGTTTGTTTTCCCGACGAATACGACATCGCTTCGGTGCCGGGCGATGGACAGGCATGCCGCATCTTCCTTGGCTGGTGGGCTATTTTTGGCGAGGAATTCGGATCCGGCAGTGGTCACGACACCCTTCATGTCGATGAGGTCTTTTACTGCGAGCCGGGTCTGCTGCGTTCCGCGTGGAGGTGGCCAGTACCGGATAAAGGCGTGATCATGGCTGCTGTGCCCAATTCCTGTGAGATTCACGCATCCGCACGGGCCGCCAAGGAACAGCAGCCCGCTTAGCACCGAAGGGACAATTACAGATCGACGGCTAATCATGGTGGAAATGCCTTTCGCTGAATTGCACGGCATCTTACATGACCGCCGGCAATTTGCACACAAACGAGATCGTACAAGCCTTGTTTTCCGGCCGATTTGTTTGAGCGAAAAGATGTCTTAATGGAACAGCGTCCGACCGGAGGAGGCGACGCCACGCCACGCGCGATTCGTTGTGAGTGCGCGATATTGAAATGCAGCAGCAACTAGCGTTCGATGAGTGCGCGTGCCTGGCTTGGGAAATAATCCCCGCCAAAAGGCTGCGTTGCGTCGGATGCAGCGGAATCCAAACTCATATGAGAACGACAACGCTCACCTTTCCGGAATTGATGCTCATTGCCGCAACGCGGGTGATGCTGGGCGCAGGGCTCGCATTGCTGATTTCCAAACGGCTGACCGAGGAACAACGCGAGACGGCCGGGGCAATCCTGACGGCCATTGGCGCGCTTACGACGGTGCCGCTTGCGCTCCAGACCCTTGGCAAGAGTGAATCGAAATCACTCTCGGGCGAGCAGCCGCTCCCTGCTTCAACGTCGCGCACGGGAAATCCGGCCGAACAATCGCACGCGCCCGTATAAGGCACGATTGATTGACCGGCCGGTTATTAAAGAACGGCGATCACGCCTTGATCCGGTCGCGCATTCCGCCAAAGGCGAACGTGCGGACCATCTCGTTGGCAAAGAAGTCGTTCGGGAATCCCAGCGGGATCGCGCTCGCGGTATCCAGTCTTGTAACCTGATCCGGCGTGAGCGTGATCTCCAGGCTCCTGAGGTTGTCTTCTAGTTGGCTAAACTTCCGCGCTCCGATGATCGGGATTACGGGCACCGGACGATGACGCAGCCACGCCAGCGCCACCTGAGCGGGACTGACTCCCATTTCCGTCGCCAGAGCCACGACGGCGCGGATCGTCTTCTGTCCGGCTTCATCCAGCGTGGCGAAGCCTTTCATCATCTCGGAATTCAGGCGAGCGTCGCCTCCGGCTTGCTGATTTTCGGGAAGATACTTTCCAGTGAGTAGTCCGCTTCGCAACGGCGACCAGGCGAGCACGGTCATCCCTTGATCTTTGGCAACCGGAATGAGTTCGCGTTCTACCGTGCGTTCCAAAAGGCTGTACTCGATCTGCAGCCCGACATAGCGAGTCCAGCCACGGAGTTCGGCGAGCATATTCGACTTGGCCACCACCCAGGCTGGGGCATCGGAAATGCCGACGTAGAGTACTTTGCCTGCACGTACAAGGTCATCGAAGGCTCGCATCACTTCCTCGACTGGTGTGATTTGGTCCCAGATATGCAGCCAGTAGAGATCGATGTAATCGGTGCCGAGGCGCTTCAAGCTGGCCTCGACAGCCTGGATCATGTTCTTGCGCTGATTGCCGCCCGCGTTCGCGTCGCGGCCCGGAGCGGCATTGGTGTATTTTGTTGCGAGGACAACCTCCTCCCGGTGGCTGGAGATAAACTCGCCGACGAACTGCTCGCTAACACCATTCGTATAGAGATTCGCGGTATCGAGGAAATTGCCGCCGGCTTCTCGATAAGTGTCATAAATCTTCCGCGCCTCATCCTTTGCTGTTCCCCAGCCCCAGTCTTCACCGAAGGTCATCGTTCCGAGGCAGAGGTCGGAAACCCGCAATCCACTGCGGCCGAGAAGCTGATAGTTCATGCTCATAAGTAGAAGTCGAGATAGTTGAGGAAAAAGGTTTCTAACTCGATTTGTTAATATCGTAAAGGAAACGTGACGTCCGGGCGCGTTGACTCGAGGTTTGCAACGCGGAAAACGTGATAAAGTTACTCAGATGACACAATTTCGATTGCCTGTGGTTGGGCATTCTGCGTAGCTTCTGCCGCCCTCTTGAGGATTACCAGTCCTCCCAGTCAGCAACGGTGAGTCGATTTCCGCAATATCCATGAGCCGCCCATCAAATTCACGTCGCCACTTGAAGGTTCTTGCTGCTGCTGCTGCAGCTGCTGCCGCAAACGCAGGAAGCCAGGCCTCCGCCGCGGCTGTCGGAATCCACTTTCAATATCTTTACGGCACCGGAGTCGGTGCCGGGATTAATACCGCGGGACCGCAGGTATTTGCAGGAGTCCCTGCGCCGTATTGGAATAACATGGCTCCCATTGATATCAACGGAGTCTCGCCTCTTTCTTATGCGGGACAATCTCTGAGCAGCCCTGGTGCAACCGGAATCAGTGTTGACTACTCCGCCGCGAATAGTTGGGCGCCGAACGGTTCCGCGACCGATGATAATGCGGCTTACATGAGTTATCTGGACGATCCGGGGGCAGGTTATTCGGTCACGATTCATGGCCTATCAAGCCTGTTTGGAGCAGGGTATTCGATCACCGCACTGCAGGCGACCGATACTGTGGGCGCGACTTTCGCAAATGTTCTGATCTACGCCGGTGCGGGCACTTCCGGCACGCTGCTGGCAACGCTGAGTGACGGGAGTCCGCTGCAATTCGCGGACAGCAACGGGACTTATGGCGATACCAACGCCTCGAACACGTTGACGGTCGACACCATTACGATCGTGGGGGCGGCGAGGAATGGGGACGAGCGGAGCACTCTTGCAGGTCTGGCCATTGTTCCAGAGCCTGCGACTTTGCCGCTGCTTGGCGCTGGTATGGCGATCTTGCTTCGCCGTCGGCGTCGCAACTAACCAGTTAGAGGCACCTGCGGCCGCCTTGGCCGAGACGGACTCTGTCCCGCGTAGCGGTGGGATTACCATTCATATCCCAGCGCTTCCATCAATGGAGTGAGGCGCACGCGATAGGGTGTGAAGTGATTCTCGTACCGTTTCCACTTACCTGCGGCATCGGAATGGATCGATTTCCCGATCTGGGAGTAAGTGGGTGTGCGAATGAAGCGATCTGCTGACAGTGCCTCTGACGCTTCGAGTGTGGATGAATCGCATTCGAGAAATTCAGTGATTCCCGCGATGCAGGAGTCCGGTCCGGCGACGAAGTCTTCGTAGCGGATTTCCTTCCACTGATCTTGCGGGATCAAGGAGCGGAGTGTCACCCAGTGTGACATGGTAGCTTCCCACGCTGCGATCGCACCAGGCAGGGAATGGCAAGCGACGCCAAGCCGCGTCCAGCCGAAGTCCTGGAATAGACAACTTAGGATGACGTCACGCGGATCGCGAAGCATGACGAGGAGCTTCGCTTCGGAAAAGAACCGCAGGATTGCATGCACCCCGTCGGTAAGTCCTGGATTCTTGTCCAGAAGAAGCCGCGAACCGATCGGGGACGGCAGTATTTCCGCCATCTTGTTCCAATAATGAGCGCGGAACGTCGCGAGATTGATATCAGGAGCAGAATCATCGAAGAGAGCCGTTTCGATGCTATCCCGTGAGCGAAACGCTTCGCTCATGCATATCTCGAGCGTGGGATACTCCGAGACTGCAGCGATGTCGGTATGCGCGTCGAGGATGCGCTCCAGTAAGGTCGTTCCGCTTCGGGGATGCCCGATCAGGAATGCCAGCTTCCGGGGTTCCAACCCAGCTGCTTCTGAGCGCCATTTTGCAATGTGCGCGGGCGAGATTTTCTTTTGGATCCCGGACAAGAAATCGACGTGTCTCGGGAAAAGCTGCCGCTCGAATTCGCTCTCCGGGTTCGCCGCAAGGATGGCCTTGGAAGCTAGGAGATTCGACCAGGCCTCCTCTGGTCGACCGGCTGCATCCAGTGCGCGGGCCAGTTCGAGGCGGACATGAGACTGCACATCGGGCGTGATACCGGGCTCCCGCAGAAGATGGATGGCCCACTCAATGGCCTTGTCGAATCGGCCCTCGCGCCTTGCCAGTGTGATGCGGACAGGCTGGAGCGCAGGCTGGCGTCTCTGGGCTGGGGATAGCTTTTCAATCAGTGCGCGGGCCTCCGGCACGCGGTTGGCGCGTTCGAGTGCCACGGCCGTGCGGGCTGCGAGATCCATGTCTCCCGGATCCAGTTTGCGGCCTGCGGCGTATGCGGCGAGGGCTTCCTCCGGAAAATGGTGAGCAAGCCAAGCATCGCCGATCATTTGCCAGACAAGCGCGTCGCCGTCCACGAGTGTCGCTGCCAGATCGAGGAGCGCTTGCATTTGTGTGTAGCGCAGTCGTGACGCCTCGCACTGCGCGGCCTCGATCAGCACGAAGGGATTGGTCGTGTCGCGCTGATAAACCGTCAGAAAGCGTTCGACAGCGTCCTGATGATCGCTCCGGCGCCGAGCATGAAAAGCGACTTCCAACACCTGTTCATCAGGCACAGCTGCGAGATCGGGGCGTGGGACAAACTCCATAGATACTCGGCCCATTTAGGCAAAAAACCGGACCCCTTGGCGAGGTCCGGTCCTTGCGTGAATAAAGATCGTAGTCTGACGTGGGCTAGCTGGCTGCGCCCGTGGGAGCGGAAATCACATTGTATCCGGTCGGGACCGTAAATTCGCTGTCAGCGACAGGGCCCTCCTTCACGCTGACGAGCGTGGAGGTCATCTTCATCTGCGGACTGGTGATCTCGGTTTTGACAACCATGCCCGGCAGGTCGAATTGCGAAAGATCGGTGCTGGATCCGACCGCTGCTTTCGAGAGCTTGTTCATCTGTTCCTTGATCGCCGCGGCATTCGGGAAATCCCTGGCCACCCAGATCTTCATGGTTCCGGCAGGGGAGGCCAGTTCATAGACGTCGGCCATCCATTCGCCGACCTTTTCCTTTTGTCCGGTGGACTTCGGCGGAGTGATCTTGGCGCCACCCTGTCCGCCCGCAGCGGCTTCGGCAGCCTGCTTGGCTGCGCTGAGATCCATCTGCATGGCCATTTTCTGGGCGGCCATCAGCGTGGTGGCCTTGCCTTTGCCGAGGTCGACGATGGTAGCCATCGAACCCAGTCCCGCCGGAGCGGGGGATTCGATGCGCATCATGTCACCTTTGATCTTGGTGACGGAGGTTCCGTTGATGATCGAGGATTCGATCTTCTGTTCGATCGTGACGTCGGCGCGCGCGATGAACGCGGCGAGCAGGAGCGGCGTGAGAGCGATGAATTTTTTCATGCGGACGTGAGCATGCTCCAACTCTATGCGAACGCGAGTGCTGAATGCGCCGACACGATACGCCTAAAGACGAAGCCGCGCAGGGACTCGGAAGCCCCTGCGCGGCGTGTGAGAAATGTTAACTGACTAAGCTTAGCCGACCTTCTGGCTGGCGCGCTTGCGTGCGTTCGCGTCGAGGATCTTCTTCCGGAGACGCAGGCTCTTCGGAGTGGCTTCCACGTATTCGTCCGGCGCGATGTACTCGAGGGCGCGCTCGAGGCTCATGACGAGAGGCGGCGCGAGGGTGATGCCCTTGCCATCGCCCTGGGAACGCATGTTCGTGAGCTTCTTCGCCTTGCACGGATTGACCGGCATATCGTCGGAGCGCGCGTTTTCCCCGATGATCATTCCTTCGTAGATATCGAGCTGTGGCCCAATGAAGAGGCGGCCGCGTTCCTGGATCGACTCCAGAGCGTAACTGGTGGAGATGCCACCTTCCATGGAGACAAGCACGCCGTTGTTACGGGTCGGGATCTCACCCTTGTGCGGCGCGTATTCCTTGAAGAGGTGCGACATGATGCCGTGGCCCTTCGTGGCGTTGACGAGGTCGGTCTCGAAGCCAATAAGGCCGCGGGTCGGAACCACTGCATTCACAGTCACGGAATGCGTCTGGTGCTCCATGTTGACGATTTCCGCCTTACGGCCGGCGAGCGACTGGAGGATGTCGCCGAGGTTTTCATTCGGCACATCGACGTAGAGGGATTCCATCGGCTCGAGCAGGTTGCCCTGCTCATCGTGACGGAAGATGACTTCCGGCCGGGAAACGAGCACTTCGAAGCCTTCGCGGCGCATCTGCTCGACAAGAATTGCGATCTGCATTTCGCCGCGAGCCTTGACCTCAAAGTGCCCTGCGACCTCGGTCTCGGCGACCTGCAGGGCGACGTTCGTCCGGGTTTCGCGGACGAGACGTTCGCGGACCTGGCGTGCGGTGAGGAGCTTGCCTTCGCGGCCGGCGAGCGGTCCGTCGTTAATGCAGATCTTCATCGTGATCGTCGGCGGATCGATCTCGACGAAAGGCAGCGGCAGGCGATCTTCGTTGTCGGTGATCGTCTCGCCGATGAAGACGTCTTCAAATCCGCACAGGCCGACGATGTCGCCGGAGCTGGCGTGCTGGATTTCGATCTTCTGCAGGCCCTGATGACCGAAAAGCGCCGTCACATTGGCGCGCTCGCGGCGGCCGTCAGCATGGATGCAGACGACGGAATCGTTCACATTCACGCGGCCCGAAACGATGCGTCCGTAGGCGATTCGGCCCAGGTAATCGGAGTAGTCGAGGTTCGAGACGAGGAACTGGAAATGATGAACGCCGGATTCCTTGGGAGCCGGGATGTGCTTGATGACGGCGTCAAAGAGCGGCTCCATCGTGTCGCTCTTCTCGTGCACTTCGCGCATGGCGTAGCCGTCACGAGCGGATGCGTAAATGACCGGGAAGTCGAGCTGCTCGTCCGAGGCATTCAGCTCCACGAAGAGATCGAAAATCATGTCGAGCACCTTGTGCGGGCGCGCATTTTCGCGGTCGATCTTGTTGATGACGACGATCGGCTTCGCGCCGTTTTCGAGTGCTTTCTTGAGCACGAACTTGGTCTGCGCCTGCGGGCCGTCGTGGGCGTCCACGACGAGCAGCACGCCGTCGATCATCCGCATGATGCGCTCGACTTCGCCACCGAAATCCGCGTGGCCGGGAGTGTCCACGATGTTGACGTGGTAGTCCTTGTATTTGAAGGCAGCGTTTTTGGCGCGAATGGTGATGCCCTTCTCTCGTTCGAGGTCCATCGAGTCCATGATGCGTTCTTCAGAGAAGGCCGCCTGGTTGGAACGGAAAGTCCCCGACTGTTTGAGCAACTGATCGACCAAGGTTGTTTTTCCGTGGTCAACGTGCGCGATAATTGCAATGTTACGAATGTGTTCCATGTCTAGCTCTGGATAGGCCGGGTTCAAAAGGGCGGCGAATATGGAGGTGAAGTGCGCTCCAGTCAAACTAAGACGTGGAATCGTTTAGCTTACCGTGGCTGCGGCGTGCTCAAAAATGGGACGAAAGCCAGTGCCGCGAATCGATTTTCGGACTCACGGTCGCTGGCTTCAAGGCCGTCTTTGCGGCATCGCGATGTGTCGTATCCTACTCCCGCTTTTGGAGATACGCCATCAAATCACGAATCTCGGCATCCGTGAACTGGGTGAGGATGCCCTCCGGCATCATCGAGACATCGCTGAGCGTGATCGATTTTACTTCGGACCGAGGCACGGTGACCGTGTCCGTGCCGGAGGCGACCGTAACGATCTTCGGATCCTGCTGATTCGCGATTCCAGCGATCACCCGGCCGTCGTTTAGGACGACCATCGCCATCCGGTACTGATTCGGAATCTCGGCGTTCGGATCGACGATGTTGTGCAGCAGGTAGTCGAGGTCGCCGCGATTTGAGCCCGTGAGCTCCGGGCCGATCTTGCCGCCTTCTCCAAAGAGGGTATGGCATTGGCCGCAGGTGCGGGAGAAGACCACTTTGCCGCGGACTGGATCGGTTGGCGGATTCTTGGCCAGAATGAGCGCCTTGTATTTAGCGACGGCGGCAAGTTTGTCGGCTGAGCTTTCTTTCGAGCGGCCCCAGACTTTTTCGAGCTGTTCCGTGATGTCTGTCTGATGCAGCTCGCGTATCTGGCGGGCGATGTCTGCTGAAACGTCACGGGCGGGGATGTGTCCATCCGCCATCGCCACGAGCAGGGGCCGCGCATAGATCGGGCGCGAGGCGAGTGTGCCGAGTGCATCGCGCTTTTCCGATTCCGGCAGACTCGAGTAGATCGCGAGGATTGTATCGGCGGTCTTCGGTTCGGAGTAGGCGGCAAGACCGCGCAAGGCGGCGGAGCGCAGACCCGGCTCTTTCAGGAGATCAAGGAGTATCGGCGGCAGCGCGGCGTCTTTTGCATTGAGAAGCGATTCGAGCGCACGCTTGCGATCGGCCAGGCTGGCCGAAGCATTGGCGAGAATTCCGCGCGTCGCGGCAAGGGCGCGAGGGCTGCCAAAGGTCAGCGAGAGCGCCTGAACGAGCGTGCGAATTTCAGAGTTGGAACTCGCCGAGAGCGCTTCTTCGACGCCGTCCCAACCTGAGGGTTCTGCAAGATTGCGCTGTCCTTTGAGCGCGGTAGTTACGCCGTTGAGAATCGACAGCCTCTGCTGGTCGTTCGCTGCCTTTTGCAGGGCCATCGAAAGAGCACTCATCGCGTCCGGCTTGCCCATCACGGCGAGGCGTCGGGCGGTGAATTCCAGGGCGCGCGGGATGCGTGATTGCAGCGCGATTTCCAGGGTCCGGTGGAAATCAGCGTCGGCGAGCGATTCGAGCGCATACCAGTCCATGAGCGGCAGATTATGGTCCGCAGCATCTGAGGCATACGTGTGAAGCGCCGTCACAATCGGCCAGCGGTCTTCCATCGCCATGCGTTGAACTGCCGACGCCAGCGCGAGGTGAACGACTGGCGACGCATCGTCCTGAGCGAGTCGCGCGAAGTCGCGACTCTCGGCTAGCGTCGGCTTGCGGTTTTCACATGCCAGCTGAATCGCCCAGGCACGGACGTGCGGATCAGCCTGCTGCAAAGTGTGGAGCACGATTGCTTCGGTTAGTCCGCCGGTGGCATGGAGTGCCCAGATCGCGCGGAGCTTTCGCGTAGGATCAGGATTTTCCTCGAGGATCTTCGCGAGTGCGGCATGGACGGCTGGATCCGGTCCGCGTTCTTCGAGAATCCGGCGGGCGTGGCGTACCCACCAGTCGTTTGCCTTCAGCTGCAGTGCGACCAATTCCGCGCTGCTCAGCTTCTTCAGGTCGATGCCCGTCGTGGTTTTCTGATCGCCATAGACCACTTTGAAGATGCGGCCGTTGGTCCGGTCATGGGCATCGGGATTATTGTTGTGGCACTGGTTTTTGTCGTACCAGTCGATCATGTAGAGCGAGCCGTCCTGATCGTATTGCAAGTTGATGATCTGCGACCAAAGGTCGTTGAAGAGGATGAAGTCCGCGCCGTGGTGGCCGACGTAGCCGCTGCCCTGTGCTTCGAGCACGTCCATATTGATCCGCGCGCCATGGATATTATTCATGAACGCCTGTCCCTTGTACTGCTCCGGCCAACTCGCGCCGAGATAGACCATCAGTCCCGCGTGTGCGTGACCACCGCCTGCGGCAGAGCTGCGGCCATTGCCCGCGTGCGGTCCGCCCGTGCCCACCCAGTGCACGTGATCGGCGATGGTTTTGATGTCGTCATACACGTTCGGATTGAAATGCTGTCCAGCCTGGCGCTGGAAATGCCCGCACTGAATCATGTGCCAGAGGTGCGGAATGACGCAGGCCTCGGTGATGCATTGGCCAAAGTCGTTGAAATCAATGCCCCACGGATTGCTCGTGCCCTCGGCGAAAAGCTCGAATTCATGCCGCACCGGATGATAGCGCCACACGCCGGCATTGATGCGCGTGCGCTGGGAATCCGGAGCTCCAGGTTTGCC
>FTCV01000753.1_pt1 | contig 15711 bp, 13 predicted proteins | sample 1639691 | NCBI WGS metagenome assembly FTCV01 (sample SAMEA3914864, study PRJEB12502) | metagenome | biome: forest; material: soil | place: USA | collected 2012-03-12 | depth 0.3 m
CAGTATCGCCATGAACATTGTGACCTTGCCGCCCGGAACAATCAGGACATTGTCCGGCGATACATCGACGCCGAAGCGGCGGTGCAAGTCAGCCGCAACGCCCTCTCGCAACGGCAAGATTCCAGTTGCCGGCGTATAGCCATGATGGCCGTCACGCAGCGCTTTGATGGCTGCCTCGACGATATGAGGTGGTGTTGAAAAATCTGGCTGCCCGATGCCGAGATTGATGATGTCCTTGCCTTGGCTAGCAAGCGCTGTGGCGCGCGCCAGAACGGCGAAGGCATTTTCTTCGCCTATACGGGCAAAAGCTGAAACAGGCTGGATCGTCATGGCGCGTTTCCGTTATTTGACTGTCACCTGACTTCGCATTGCATGACCGGCGCTGACAAGTCCCTGCATGACAAGCTTGGAGCCATCAGCATATTTCATGCATGTGATCGATAACATCGTGCTTCACCTTGCCCGCCAACTTCGTCTAAGCTGATTTGAAGAAAGGAAGCGCGTCGGCGAGTTGCGTCGCGCAGGGAGGCTCTCATGGCCGCAAAGGCTAAGCGGATAAAACCGGAAAACCTGCGTTCCAAGAAGTGGTTCGACAACCCTGAGAATGCCGACATGACGGCGCTCTATATCGAGCGCACCATGAACTTCGGCCTGTCCCGGGACGAACTGCAGTCTGGCAGGCCGATCATTGGCATTGCCCAGACGGGCTCGGATATCGCACCCTGCAACCGGCATCATGTCGAGCTCGCGGCGCGTGTTCGCGACGGCATTCGTGAAATGGGTGGCGTCCCTTTCGAATTTCCGATCCATCCGATCCAGGAAACCTGTAAGCGGCCGACCGCCAGCCTGGATCGCAATCTGCAATATCTCAGTCTCGTCGAAATTCTCTATGGCTATCCGCTCGATGGCGTGGTGCTAACGACGGGGTGCGACAAGACCACGCCGGCTCAGATCATGGCGGCTGCGACTGTCGATATTCCAGCTATCGCGCTCCCTGGCGGTCCGATGCTCAATGGTTCGTTCCGCGGCGAACGCACCGGCTCAGGCACAATTGTCTGGAAGGCCAGACAAATGATGGCCGCGGGTGAAATCGATTATCGCGGTTTCGTCGATCTGGTGGCGTCGTCCGCGCCGTCCGCCGGCCATTGCAACACGATGGGCACGGCTTCGACAATGAATTCGCTCGCCGAAGCGATGGGCATGACGTTGCCTGGGGCGGCGATCATCCCGGCACCTTACCGTGACCGTTATGAAATGGCCTATCTCACCGGCAAGCGCATCGTGGAGATGGTTTGGGAAAATCTTATTCCCTCGAAAATCCTGACGCGTGAGGCGCTCGAAAACACGATCGTGGTCAATTCCGCGATCGGCGGCTCAACCAATGCGCCTATCCACGTCAACGCCATCGCCAAGCATATCGGCGTCGAGCTCGATAATGAGGACTGGACCAAGATTGGGTACGAGATTCCTCTGCTGGTTAACCTCCAGCCGGCCGGTGAATATCTTGGTGAGGATTTCTATCGTGCTGGCGGCGTGCCGGCTGTCATTGCCGAGCTCATCGCCAAGGGCAAGCTGAAGCCCGCTATCACTGTCAACGGCAAGACACTGATCGAGAACTGCAGCGGCAAGTTTTCGGAGGACCGGCGCGTCGTCAAATCCTATGACGAGCCGATGAAAGCGCAGTCAGGTTTCCTGAACCTGAGCGGTAATTTGTTCGATAGCGCGATCATGAAGACCAGCGTGATTACGCCGGAATTCCGTCAGCGCTATCTCGAGAATCCGAAAGATCCCATGGCATTCGAGGGCCGGGCGATCGTGTTTGACGGCCCGGAGGATTACCATCATCGCATCGATGATCCTGCGTTGGCGATCGATGAGCATTGTATTCTCTTCATCCGGGGTGTGGGACCGATCGGCTATCCTGGCGCCGCAGAAGTCGTGAACATGCGGCCGCCGGATTATCTTATCAAGAAGGGCGTTACGGCGCTCGCCTGTGTAGGCGATGGTCGGCAGTCGGGGACATCCGGTTCGCCGTCGATCCTCAACGCTTCGCCAGAAGCAGCTACTGGTGGTGGCCTGGCCCTGCTGAAAACCGGCGACCGTGTCAGGATCGATTTGAAGAAGCGCACAGCAAATATTCTGATCGCAGATCAAGAATTGGCGGAGCGCAAGGCGGCGTTTAAGGCGGCCGGCGGTTACAAATACCCGAAGAGCCAGACGCCTTGGCAGGAAATTCAGCGCAAGATTGTCGGTGAACTCTCCGAGGGCATGGTGCTGAAACCGGCGATCAAATATCAGAAGATTCACAAGAAGTTCGGGGTGCCGCGCGACAACCACTAGGCGATTCATCGCTTCGGCTGATCCGGGCAATTCGTAGATGTCGCTTCATAGAATGGCGAATTCTGAGACACTGGCCGCGCTTTCCAAAGGAGCGCGACCATGACGCCTGTGATCCAAAAATTTCGCCACCTGCACGAGCAGGGCGTTTTCGTGATACCAAACCCGTGGGATGTCGGCAGCGCACGCTGGCTGCGCGGCCAGGGCTTCGAAGCACTGGCCACCACAAGCGCTGGCTTTGCTTTCACGCAAGGGCGGGCTGATCAAGATGTTTCGCGTGACATGATGCTCGCGCATATCGCCGAGCTTGTGAAGGCGGTGCCGGATACTCCGATCAACGCGGATTTCGAGAACGGCTACGCCGACGACCCTGATGGTGTAGCGGCGAACGTGAAGCTATGTCTCGCGACTGGGGTTGCGGGGCTTTCGATTGAGGACGCAACGGGTCGTAGTGATCAGCCGCTCTATGAATTTTCTCATGCTGTAGAGAGAATGAAGGCGGCACGCGAAGCTATTGACGGCGCTGGTTCGAAAGTGATGCTGACCGGCAGGGCCGAATGTTTCCTTACGGGCCATTCGGACGCTTTGAATGAAGCGGTCAAACGGATTGCGGCTTATGCTGATGCCGGCGCCGATGTGCTTTACGCACCAGGAATCAAGACGGCGGATGAAATCGCTGCGATCGTTGAGGCGGCGCAGGGGCGGCCCGTGAACATGCTGATGTTCGGCGATCTTGGCCATACCGTGCCACAACTCGGCGCCATGGGAGTTCGCAGGATTTCAATCGGCGCAGCTTTGGCGCGTGCAGCCTGGGCCGCATTGGTTCGGGCGACTGAAACGATCGTAAAAGAAGGCAGCTTCGCCGGTTTCAAGGATAATGGAGCGAGCGCTCCGCTGAATGCCTTTTTTCGCAGTGATCTGAAAAGCCGGGAGGACAACGCATGATTGCCGTTGCTGATCCTAAGACTGGCCTGCCAATCGGGCCGGAGGTTGATGCCCATCCGGCCAAGCTTCCAGTCCGAACAACATTGATGGGCAATCATGTGACTTTGCTGCCGCTGGATGCGGATAAGCATGTCGACGACCTTTACGAAGCGACGCACGGGCCCGAAAAGGAAGCGTTGTGGCTCTACCTGTTTGACGGGCCTTTCGCTGATAAGGAAAGCTTCCGCGAAAGTATCGCTAAAAAAGCCGCCTCAAACGACCCGCTATTCTTTGCAATTATCGACAACCGTACCACGCGCTGTGTTGGCCATGCGACGTTGATGCGGATCGATGCGCCGCAACGCGTTATCGAGGTCGGCAACATACTTTACTCGCCTCGCATGCAACGCAGCGGTGGCGCTACCGAAGCCATGTTCCTAATGGCGAAGCATATCTTTGAAGATCTCGGTTACCGTCGCTACGAATGGAAGTGCAATGTTTTGAACGCGCCTTCGATGGCGGCAGCAAAGCGTTATGGTTTTATATATGAGGGCTTGTTCCGACAGGCGACCATGCCGAAAGGGCGCAATCGCGATACGGCCTGGTTTTCGATGCTCGATAATGAATGGCCGATGCGCAAGCTTGCCTTCGAGCGCTGGCTTGACCCATCGAATTTCGATGAATCCGGCAAGCAGCGAACTTCGCTCTCTGCTTTGAACGCGCAGACCTTGGCTGTTGGCCAATGGACGCTTCGGCGGGCCGGCCTTGACGACGTGCCGGCGCTTGAAGCGCTTCAGCATGAGGCTTATCAGCCGAATGCCGAAATCCTTGGCGTTGAGCCGATCCCGCTACGTTGGAATTATACCTCCATTCTCCAACGCTGCGAGGTCTGGCTTGCGGAAAAGGACGGCATTCTCGCGGGCGCTTTGATCCTCGAGATGCGTGATCAGGACATGATGCTCGAAAGTGTCGCGACCGCTCCGAGCACGCAGGGCACGGGCCTTGGCAATGCCTTGCTCAACGCGGCGGAGTTTCGGGCCGCAGATTTCGGATTGAAAACGATCCGGCTCTACACGGGCGAAAAATTACGCCGCAACGTCGATTGGTATCGAAGGCGCGGCTACGGAATCGAACATATCGAGGCGATCGACGATCGCCGCCTCGTTCATATGATCAAACGGCTGACGTGATCGGCCGTACAGGAGGAAACATGGCAGGGCGTTTGAAGGGCAAGACCGCGGTTGTTACGGCTGCGGGACAGGGAATCGGGCGCGCGATCGCGGAAGCTTTTGTCGCAGAAGGCGCGACCGTCTACGCGACCGACCTGGATGTTTCCAAGCTTGAAGGGATCCCGAAGGCGAAGAAGCGCAAGTTGGATGTGCTGTCCACCCGCGCTGTTGATGCCTTTGCGGCGAAGATTGGAGCTATCGACATTCTCGTCAACGCCGCCGGTTACGTTCATCACGGAACTGTCCTTGAGTGCGATGACCGAGCCTGGGATTTCTCCTTTGATCTCAACGTGAAATCGATGCACCGGATGATTAAAGCATTCCTGCCAGGAATGCTGATCAAGGGCGGTTCGATCGTAAATATCGCTTCGGGCGCTGGTTCGGTTCGCGGCATCCCGAACCGGTACGCCTACGGTGCGACGAAAGCCGCTGTGATCGGCCTGACCAAGGCGGTGGCGGCTGACTTCATCAAGAAGGGCATTCGCGCCAATGCGATCTGCCCGGGCACCATCCAATCTCCGTCGCTTGACGAGCGCATTGCCGCGCTGGCTGAAAGTTCGGGGCAGACGTTGCAGCAAGCACGGCAAGCCTTCATCGATCGTCAGCCGATGGGTCGCCTTGGCACCGCCGAGGAAATCGCCATGTTGGCCGTTTACCTCGCCTCCGATGAAGCGAGTTATACAACTGGCCAAATTCATCTGGCCGACGGCGGCTTCGCTCTCTGAAGTTCAGACGCGGCAGCAAATCTGCGGGAGACGAATATGAATATCTTGATTCTTGGTGCGGCCGGTATGGTCGGCCGGAAATTTGCCGAACGTTTGGCCAGGGACGGAAATCTGGCTGGCAAGGCTATCGGAAAGGTGATTTTGCACGACGTGGTCAAGCCTTCCCCTCCGGCAGGTGCGCCTTTTGCGTGCGAAGCTGTTGCCAGCGATTTCGCCACACCGGGCGAAGCGGCAAAGCTGGTCGCGAGTCGCCCTGATCTAATTGTCCATCTCGCTGCAATTGTCTCTGGTGAGGCAGAAGCTGATTTCGACAAGGGTTATCGTATCAATCTCGATGGCACGCGTTTGTTGTTTGATGCAATCCGTGCTGTCGGCGATGGTTATAAGCCGCGTGTAGTTTTCACCTCATCAATCGCCGTCTTTGGTGCGCCGTTCCCTGCTGCTATCCACGATGAGTTCTTCACGACACCGCTTACAAGCTATGGAACACAGAAGGCGATCGGCGAACTTCTGCTTGCCGACTATACGCGGCGCGGGATTTTCGACGGTATCGGAATCCGATTGCCGACAATTTGTGTGCGCCCCGGCGCACCAAATAAGGCTGCATCAGGTTTCTTTTCCAACATCATTCGTGAGCCGCTGGTTGGTCAGGACGCGGTGCTGCCGGTGGGCGAGGATGTCATGCATTGGCACGCCAGCCCGCGCTCCGCAGTTGGCTTTCTCATCCATGCATCAACGATGGATACAGCCGAGGCCGGTTCTCGTCGTAATCTGACGATGCCTGGCATTGCCGCGACTGTGGGTGAGCAGATTGAAGCTCTGCGCAAGGTTGCGGGCGAAAAAGCGGTCAAGCACATCATTCGGGAGCCTGATGAAACCATCATCAAGATTGTCGCGGGCTGGCCACGCAATTTCGATGCTTCACGCGCTACCTCGCTGGGCTTCAAGGCTGAAACGAGCTTCGAGGAGATCATCCGGGCTCACATAGATGATGAGCTCGGCGGTAAGATCAATTGATCACTTGCGGGCGAGGGAAACGAGCTTCTTTCGCCTGCTTGATCTCACTGTCTGACGAGCTTCAAAGGAGAACCTTTGACTGGGTCCTTGTTCCAGCCGAATTTCTCCTTGTTGAAGCCAAAGGAGTGGCCTTTGCGAGCGGTGAGGAATAGTCGATCTTTTCCCTCAACGTGCCAGCCAACGGGATCAAAAAGCTGCAGGCCGTGATCGGGGCAGCCATTCTCCAGCACGACGCGTCCCAGGTCAGGTTTTGAACCTTGGCGAGTGTCAAGCAAAATCGTGCAGCCGGTTTCTTTATCACCGCCACGAAGAATGCTGTATTTTCCTGCTTCCGAGGAAGGAATGTTCGGCCGTGCGGGGGGCGAAATAACATTGGCGATCGCAATGTCGACAGCTTTGGTCCGCTGGGTTGCGTCATATCGGCCGCCGACTGGTTTCATGGCCAGATCGATACCATCGGCTGTTTTTGCCGAATAAACACCTTCAGCTTTCCGTTCGAAGGACAATAGCGTTTCGTTCTTCGCGCTCATCAGCAGGATCTGACCAGCAGAGGTAAGTGCCCATGATGCGATCGGCACGAGCATCTTCATCGGCTTCTTGCAGGGGGCGGGTACGCCAACCTGCAACTTATCCTGTGTTGGCTTGTCGTTCAGCTTGATCGTACATTCGTTTTTGGAGTTCGCCTGAGACACTTGCCAGTCACCAGACACCGTTGTCACTGCGATAGAGGAATAGTCGAGGTTTTCGGCGCGAGGAGAGGCCGAACCGATCAGGAGCCCGACCATGCAAGCCGAGCTCCAGACGAGAATACGATTGTCGCCGCGCATTTTTCTTCCTTGTTATGCTTTTCGCCAGGGCGTTTCCGGTACAGGGGTTAGCGGTCCTTTTCCAGCCGCGAACGCAACAACGTTGTCGACAACCAATTGACCCATCGCTCGTCTTGTTTCGACTGACGCTGAACCGACGTGCGGTAACAGCACCACATTGTCCATCGCGATCAAATCCGCTGGCACTTTTGGCTCATGCTCGAAGACATCAAGTCCAGCAGCCAGGATTTTCTTGCTTTTCAGTGCTTCGATGAGCGCAGGTTCCTCAACGACGGTGCCGCGCGCGACATTGATCAGGATGCCGTTAGGGCCAAGAGCTTCGATCACTTCCTTGTTCACGATGCGGCGTGTGCTTTCACCGCCGGGAGCGACGATCATCAAGATATCGACCTCCCGCGCCATGGCGGTCAGATCAGCATAAAATGAATAATCGACATCTGCCTGTTTGTTCCGGCCGTTATAGGCGATCTTCACGCCAAAGGATTCCGCCCGTTTGGCGATTGCCTTGCCGATTCTGCCAAGGCCGAGAATACCCATAGTGCGACCGCGCAGTGTGGTGGTGAGTGGGAAAGCGGCGTTCAGCCATTTGCCAGCCCGAAGATAGTTGTCGGCCTGTGGCAACTGGCGCACCGTGGACAGCAGAAGTCCAACAGCAAGATCGGCCACCTCGTCGGTCAGTACGTCCGGCGTGTTGGTCACGATGATATTGTTGCGACCGGCATAAACAGCATCGACGCCGTCATATCCCACGCCGAAATTCGAGACGATCTGCAGGTTCGGAAAAAGCTTCATAAAGCTTTCGTCGGCGCGCCGTGCGTGGATACTGCCAGCGATCGCGCGAACTTTAGCTGCGTTTTCTGCCAGGAACGCCTTCTCGTCCGCCTGCTCCCAGAGTTTGAGGACTTCGAAGTGCTTTGTCAGCTCATCCATGATGAGCGGCATTGTAGGCGATGGAATAAGAACAGAAAAATTAGTCACGGGCGCGTTCCCAGTTAGGCAAGCGAAGCAGATCGATTATTGCGGCGTCAGATCAAATGACAACCGCCCATTAGGTGCGGACCGATCAAATCATTGCATGCTTGCCGAAAAGCGGTCCGATCGATGATGTCGACTAGACGTCGTCATCATCTTCCAAGTCGATATCCGGTGCCTCGTTGCCGACGGTGCCTGACAGGTTTTTAGAAACCCGCTTCAAGGATTTTCGCAGCCGCCGGCGATCCTTGCCGTCGAGCCCATCCGAAATCTCATCCTCGATCTGCTGCCAGATGACGAGAATATTGCTCGCCCGCTCCTGGCCCTCATCAGTGAGCGTGACATCGACAACGCGAGCGTCGCTGTCGGAGCCTTGCCGGGAGACGAGGCCCTGTGCCGAGAGGCGGCCGATCGTTTTTGAAATGGTTGGTGGTCGCACACGAAGAGTGCCGGCCAATTCTCCCATGCTGAGGCGGCCATGTGTCGCCAGAAGCTGCAAAACACGCTCCTGCCCCGGAAATAATCCGAGATCCTTCAGAAGTTGTGCCGTACGTACGCGATGCAGGCGCGCAGCCTGAACAATGTGCGCGCCAAGCGACTTCTCGATAGCATCTTTCATGCTGGTCCCCGCAACAGCAATGAGCCGGCAAACGGGGTTGCTCTAGACGATTTTGTGCAATGATTTTGTGACAAACGGTGTGCTGCCGTGAAAAATCTGTTTGCCGGTTCGCTGGGTCGTGCCGGATTATTTCAATCGCGATCTACTAGAGCAATGCCGGCAAATCTGTTCGAATGATATTACGAAATGTGCCGAACATGTCGTCCTGCTCATTCCGCCTTCCATGGAACGGTCCAGGTTTCCGTTAAAGCGCGTGGGCCGCTGCGCAGAAACGCGCGCAGGTCAGTGCTTTGGCCGGCTTGCAACTGCACATCGATACTGGCCCGGAAACCTTGTGTTTTCGGATTGGGAATGATGAAAGTCCGCAAGATCGTGCCATTTGTCGTCGTCGGCACGACTTGGACTTGATCGGAAGCCTTCAGAAAATAGGGCAGATCTCCGCCTACAAAATCGATTATGAAGCGCGTGGTGCCATTAGTGTCGATTTCCGTCGAACCCAGCGCTCTCGCCTTGGCTCTATAGGTATTGAGCGCGTATCCGCCAGGATTCAGGCGAGTCGAATTCATCATCGCACGCAACACGTAATTGAAGTTCAGGTTCTGCCCTGCCTCGATTGCCGCATTCGGTACCCAACAAGCCACGATGTTATCGTTACTTTCGTCGGTTGTCGGAATCTCGACAAGCTCTATCCGACCTTCGCCCCAACCGTCGCGCGGTTCGACCCAATAGCTGGGCCGCAACTCGTATGCGAGATCCAGGTCTTGATAGTGTTCAAAAATCCGATCGCGTTGCATTAGGCCAAAGCCGCGAATGTCCTTGTCGATGAAAACGGAATTCTCAGTCTCGCGCGGATTTCGTAAGGGACGCCAAATCCATTCACCAGAGCCGCTATGGATGAGGAGGCCGTCAGAATCATGAAGCTCCGGCCGATAATCTTCGGCCTGACGGCGATCACTTTCACCATAATAGAACATCGAAGTAAGAGGAGCCACGCCGAGCCTTGCAATTGCCTTACGCGTGAAGAGTTGGCAGGTGACATCAATCACGGTCTCGACGCCGGGATAGATGATGAATTGGTAAGCGCCAGAAACAGACTCGCTATCGAGCAAGGCATAGACGGTAATGCGTTCGGCGTTGGCTCCCGGTTGCTCGACCCAGAACTCGCGAAAAAACGGAAATTCCTCTAGTTCACGGCCACCGACATTAATGGCGAGCCCGCGGGCTGACAGACCATAGCGCTGCCCGCGTCCCAGAAACCGGAAATAACTTCCGCCGAGAAAGGCGATTAGTTCGTCCATGGCGGTGGGATCGTTAAGTGGGTAATGCAGGCGGAAGCCCGCAAAGCCCAAATTGACCGGAAATGGCTTGTCGAATTTGCTGCGCCCATAATCGAAAAGATTGGCAGCATAGGGTACCGGGGTGGGGATTCCATCACGGACAACATTGACCGTGACCGTCCGCCGATACAGGAAGCCAGGGTGGAACATCTGCATGCGGAATGGCCCGCCATTACCGTTCAGCAGTGCGCGATCGGCGCGAAAGCGAATGTCCCGCCAGGTATCATAGTCAAGCTGCGACAACGAATCGGGCAGGCTCGGCGGCCTCGCATCGAATGAGGCAACCGACATCTCTCGCGCGCGCCGAACGACATCCTCAAAACCAAATTTTGCCGATGGCTGCAAAGGTGGCGGAGCGGGGCGCGGCGGAACATTCTGGCCATAGGAAAGAGTCGTCGAGCTCAAAAGAGCGCCGACACCAATGAGAAGTGCCCGACGATTCGGAGCGGTTTCCGATGCGTTTCTATTCATGGAGTTGGCGCAACTTTCCTCACCTGAGGCTTCATTCGATCCTTTTTAGCGCACGTCAAGGCACGTTTATGGCGCCCCAACGGAACATCGTCGGCTCGCCTCCAAAACCAGCGCGACGACGCGTTCAAAATTTCATTTGTGTGACGTGATTTTTAATTGTGCCTTGCCTCGATTATGCTATCTCTCCGCCTGCCCAATTTCGCACGTGCCTGTGGTCGCGTGCCGGTCGGCGGATCTCCGGACAAGAGGCCGGAAAAACGCCAGTCGTTGGGAGGGCGGTTGAACCTGATGGTTCAGCCAAGCTCCCCAAAGAACGGACCGGCAGCCGGAGGCGAACCGGCGGCCCCGCCCGAAGCGGGTGACGCGACTCAAAGCAACGACGGAGCGGGCTTTTTTGGTCTCGTGTTGGCCCTCCAAAGGTCGATACACCGAAGAGGCTTGTCCATCTTGCCGGGCGTGCGGAGCGGGTAATCCCAATCCAAGCGATGGCGTGACTTTCCCAGTCGGCATTTGCCGTTTCGGGAAAACACGACTTTCGGCGCAGCACCGTCGGTACCCGCGAGGGACCGACATCAGGGAAAGTTCAGGTCACGGCGCGTCTCCATCGCGTCGTCGCGGACGGCTCTTTTCCTGGCTCTTTTATCGCCATATGCGGCCTTCGGCCGCAAAGGGGATGCTGCCATGTCGGATCGTATCCGTGAATTCCTCCGTCATCGCCGTGAAGACGGTCCTTGCCTGGTCGTCGATACTGAAATCGTTCGCCAGAATTATCTGACCTTTGCGAAAACGCTGCCTGATACGCGTGTATTCTATGCGGTCAAAGCCAATCCAGCGCCCGAGATTTTGGAGTTGCTGAGCAAGCTTGGTTCCTGCTTCGATACCGCGTCGATTGGCGAGATCGAGATGGCGCTCGCCGCGGGAGCAACGGCTGACCGCATTTCTTTCGGCAATACGATCAAGAAAGAACGAGACATCGCCAAGGCTTACGAGCGTGGCATCCGCCTTTTTGCGGTCGACTGCGAAGCCGAGGTTGAGAAGATCGCTCGTGTCGCGCCTGGCTCAAAGGTGTTCTGCCGTATTCTATGCGATGGCGAGGGTGCCGACTGGCCGCTGTCGCGGAAATTCGGTTGCGTACCCGAGATGGCTCCCAAAGTGCTCGAAACCGCGCATCGGCTGGGCCTTACCGCGCATGGTATCTCCTTCCATGTCGGTTCGCAGCAAGGTAATCCAGCGATGTGGGACCGTGCGCTGGCAACGACTGCTGCAATCTTCCAGGATATGGCGGAGCGCGGAATTTCGCTGGCTATGGTCAATCTCGGCGGCGGATTTCCGACTCGCTACCTGAAGGATGTGCCGGCGGTGAAGGCGTACGGTTCGGCGATTTTCGAATCGCTGCGCAAGCATTTCGGCAACCGTATTCCGGAAACAATTATCGAGCCTGGCCGTGGGATGGTCGGCAATGCAGGTATGATAGAGTCCGAAGTGGTGCTTGTGTCGAAAAAGTCCGAAGCGGCCGAAGAGGTGCGCTGGGTCTATCTCGATATCGGCAAATTCCATGGGCTCGCTGAAACGATAGACGAATCCATCCGCTATATGATCCGCACACCGCGCGATGGCGGTGAAACCGTACCTTGCGTGGTTGCTGGACCGACCTGTGATTCAGTCGATGTTCTCTATGAGAAGACGCCTTATATGCTGCCGGTCAGTCTCGAAATCGGCGACAAGGTTCTGATCGAAGGAACGGGAGCTTATACGACGACCTATTCGTCGCGCGACTTCAATGGCATGCCTGGTCTGAAGCAGTATACAATCTGACCCGGCAGCGGCCTGGTCGGCTGCCCTCTTTTTTCTTTGCTAACTCGGCGTTGTCCCGCCATCCAATTGCGATGGCGGGAAAGTCTAAACCTTCTACAGGCGGAGACGGGGGCGATAATTCCCTGCCGTCAGAATTGAATGTTGTCGCTGCCTCAGCGAACGGCGTCATTTCACTGTCATTGAATGCGCGTTAGCGATCCTTGTCTGGCTGGCCGAATTGGCCATTTCCAGGTCAGGGTTGACCTTCGCCACCGATGACGCCATTCAAAAATTCATATCGGAAAACGGCGTTCTCGCCGCAACGTTCATCCGGAGTATTGAGCTATGACCACGTCCGAACGAGCTTGGCCCGTGCACGGCACGATCAGCGGCCCCATCGTGATAATCGGTTTTGGCTCGATCGGTCGCGGTACCTTGCCCTTGATCGAGCGGCACTTCCATTTCGACAAGTCACGCTTCGTTGTGATTGATCCGGATGATGCTGACCGCAAGCTTCTGGACGAGCGCGGTATCCGTTTCATGAAACAGGCGGTTACGCGAGACAACTATAAGGAACTGCTGTCATCGCTTCTGACACAGGGGGGTGGCCAAGGTTTCTGCGTCAATCTTTCCGTCGATACCTCGTCGCTGGACATCATGCAGCTCTGCTCCGAGCTCGGCGCCCTTTACATCGACACCGTCAACGAGCCTTGGGTCGGGTTTTACTTCGATCAAAGCAAGGGACCCGCTGCTCGCTCAAATTACGCGCTTCGCGAGGCTACAATTGCCGCCAAGCATGCGCGGCCGGCTGGAACGACGACGGCTGTCTCTTGCTGCGGCGCCAATCCAGGCATGGTGTCCTGGTTCGTGAAGCAGGCGCTTGTGAATGTTGCTTCGGATCTTGGATTGCAGTTCGACGAACCAAAATCCCGTGCCGACTGGGGTGCGTTGGCTCGAAAGGTCGGCGTAAAAGGTATCCATATTGCTGAGCGGGATACGCAGCGCGCCAAAACGCCGAAGCCAATGGGTGTTTTCGTCAATACCTGGTCGGTGGAAGGGTTCGTCTCCGAAGGCATGCAACCGGCCGAACTTGGCTGGGGCACACATGAAACCTGGATGCCGGAAAATGGCCGCACGCATGAAGCTGGCTGCCAGGCTGCGATTTATCTACTGCAGCCCGGCGCCAATACGCGAGTACGTTCCTGGTGTCCGACGCCTGGCCCGCAATATGGCTTCCTCGTCACACATAACGAGGCGATCTCGATCGCGGACTACTTCACTGTCCGTGAGGGTGAAAAAGCGATCTATCGGCCAACTTGCCATTATGCCTATCACCCGGCCAACGATGCGGTCCTCTCGCTGCATGAGATGTTCGGCAATGCCGGCAATGTGCAGGCTGAGAACCATATCCTGGAGGAAGACGAGATCATCGACGGTATCGATGAACTGGGCGTTCTTCTCTACGGACATGGCAAGAACGCCTATTGGTACGGCTCGCAGCTCTCGGTCGAAGAGACGCGGCGGATCGCGCCTTACCAGAATGCGACTGGCATGCAGGTGACTTCAGCGGTTCTGGCCGGGATGGTTTGGGCTCTTGAGAATCCGAATGCGGGTATTGTCGAAGCGGACGAGATGGATTTCCAGCGCTGCCTCGAAGTTCAGCTTCCGTATCTTGGTCCCGTAACCGGCCATTACACGGATTGGACGCCACTTCAGGATCGTCCTGGCTTCTTCCCGGAGGATATCGACGAATCCGACCCGTGGCAGTTCAGGAATATTCTGGTTCGCTGATTTTCAAGCGAATCGGCGGCGTCGGCTGTGCGATAGCCCAAAGATCGGAGCGATTAGGCGCCCGAACAGGAGGCCAAGCACGCCGAGGCCTATGCCCTCCTGGGTGATGGGAATGCCGGGCTCGAAGTTGCTGATCGTACGGCGTGCGACATCGCCATCGATCTGTGCGACGACGGGAGCAAGCCGCGTGAAGGAACCGCTCTCGTTGAGCTCGGCAAGTTGCTGCTGCAGCCGCTCCCGCCGCGAGATGGTCTCGTACATCGTGCGACCACGGCGTTCGAGAAAGGGGTCGCTGGCGATGCGATAGCGCGCCAGCGCTTCATCGCGGTTCAAGCCCTCGGCACGTGCATCGCTGTCGAAGCGATCGACAAAGCGATTAAGCTCATCCAGTGCGCCGCCAAGCCGCTGCCGATACTGTTGTGCGAATTCGGGTAGTTGCGATGCCGTTGCACCGAAGAGCAGACTGCAAAGCAAGGCAAGCACGCGAAACATCGGATGCAATTCCAGTTTGGGCTCCGCGGGCAATGTATCCGCGAATGGTCAACCTGATATGTCAGCCCATGTTCCCGCTGAGTGCCTCGGCGATATCGGATGCTTCAACATCCTTGGCATATTTGGCGATCTTCGTTGCGGTTGTTCGCCTGGCCGGGTGCATGATCAGGATGACGGTTTCGATACCCTCGCAACCCGGATCATTGCAGAAAATCTCGTTGACCGAAACGCTGGTGCCCGAAGGAAGGAGCGTCAGTGCGATTTCCCTGATGCGGTGATGGTCGGTTCGATCGACCGCAGCCGCTCCGAACAGGCGTTTCCACATCGCGTCCGTTTCCCTAAGGCAGTACCAGAAGGCCTGCATTGCCCTCGGAAGTGCCGAAAACAAGGCGTTGCCCCTTAGCGTCCCAGCCAATCGCGGTTACCGCATCGCGAGAACCTGCCCTGTCAGGCGCGCGGACAAGAATCTCCGATGCATCAGTCAAACGGCAAAGCAGAATGCAGCCATCTTCGTAGCCGATGGCAATCACTAGCGCAGCAGGGTGGCAGGCGACCGCGCTGACCTTTGCCGGGCGTACGCCGCATTCACGAGGCGCTTTGCCCATGGGGCCTTCCTTGGACGCAAACGGCCACACGATGCAGGCATCGGCCCCGCTCGTTGCCAGCCAATTGCCGTCATTGCTCCAGGAAAATGAACGGGTTTTCGCCGGATAGCCCGTCATGCGCATATGCTGCTTCTCCGGTAGCCTCCAGCCGTGGAGCGCATTTTCCTGCATTGACGTGATGACGAAGCGCGCATCCAGTGACCAGGTGATGTCGAGATGTGACCCCTTCCACTCGAGCCGTTCCGGTTTGGAGACGACGTTTGGCATCCAGATCAGCGCACCGCCATTCTGGGAAATCGCCAGCTGATAGCCTTTTGGCCTGAAGGAAAGTCCACGAGAGGTGCTTTCCGTGACCAGTTCCTTGACCGTACCCTTACCGTCTCGAGCCTTGACACTCTTCCCGCAGGTCCAGGCAATTGCGCCTTCCGGCCCAAGTGCAATTGCGTCGATCCAGCGTCCATTTTCGTCAGCGACTGCAGTTACTTCGCTGCTGGGGCCGACGGAAAGGACATGTCCGGCATCATCGCCTGTTACGATCCGGTCCTTGCCGAGCGTGGCGACAAGAATAGCG
>FTCV01002021.1_pt1 | contig 15598 bp, 9 predicted proteins | sample 1639691 | NCBI WGS metagenome assembly FTCV01 (sample SAMEA3914864, study PRJEB12502) | metagenome | biome: forest; material: soil | place: USA | collected 2012-03-12 | depth 0.3 m
GAACTGGACCTGACGCAGGCCTTCAACCGCGCCCAACTCGCGCGGACCGGCCCAAATGCCGAAATCGATAGCGCGATCGAATCACTGGAACTCGCCTTCAAGATGCAAACCGAATTACCCGGCGTGGCGAACCTGGGACGCGAAAGCGATGCGACGAAAAAGCTATATGGCATCGGCTCGCAGCCGACCGATGACTTCGGACGCAAGTGTCTGCTCGCCCGCCAATTCATCGAAGCGGGGGTACGCTTCGTCGAAGTCACGCATGGCAATTGGGACCATCACTCCAATCTGAACGCCAACCTCCGTGCCAGCGCCGCTGCCGTAGATCTCCCGCTCAACGGATTGCTCACCGACCTGGCCGCGCGCGGTTTGCTCCGCGACACGCTGGTCGTCTGGACCGGCGAGTTTGGCCGCACGCCGCACGCCGAGGGCGGCGATGGACGCGATCACAACGTGGGCGCTTTCAGCCTCTGGATGGCCGGCGGCGGCGTGAAACCCGGCTTCAGCTACGGGGCAAGCGATGACTACGGATACGAGGCCGTGACAGGCAAGATGCCTATCGTCGATCTGCATGCCACCATGCTGCATCTGCTCGGACTCGATCACGAGATGCTGACCTTCCGGCACGCCGGCCGTGACTTCCGGCTTACGGATACCAAGGGAAGCGTCGTTCGCGAGATTCTGGCATGAGCCGTAAAGTGGCTTCACGACTGATTGAGTCGCAGCCGTGGATTCAGGCACGCACAGACGTGGCACCGCCAGGAGACGGTCGCTGCAGTTTTGGCGTGAATAGCCGCCTGTACTCGAGCGGACGCAGGCCCGTCTTGAGCCGGAATGCCCGGTTGAAATGGCTCTGGTCGTAGAAGCCGCAGTCCAGCGCGATCGTTCCCACCGCGGCGCTCGTCTTTTCCAAAGCCCGGCGAGCCATCAGCAGCCGCACGTGCAGCAGATAATCGCCGGGTGACATGCCGAAAAGGCGACGGAATTCTCGCTGGAACTGGCTCGTGGAAAGATGCGCGCGCTTCGCCAGATCGGCGATCGTGATCGGCTCCGCGTAATGCGCGAGCACGTACTGGCAGGCCGGGCTGAGCCGATGGAAATCACCTGGCGCTTCGCCCGCCTCCTCGCATGGCCGCATGAAACCCACCACACCGATGACATTCTGCCTGCGATCGAGAAGCGGCAGCTTGGTGCAATAATACCAGAGCGGCAACCCATCGCCGCCCGGCACGAGCCAGACCTGATCCGCAAGGATCTGCCGCGTTTTCATGACCCGCCGGTCTTCCTCGACGTATTGCGCCGCGAGCGCGGGCGGATTGAAATCGTAGTCGGTTTTTCCAAAGACCTCCGACTGTGACGCACAGCCGAAAAGCTCCATCCAGCTGCGGTTCACGTGAATGAATTGGTTGTCGCGGTTCTTCACGAAAAGGTAAACGCGCGGCAGATGCTCGAACAATGCGGCGATGTTCTCGGCCGTGGCGTGTGCCTGGAAGAAATCGCTGACCGGAGCGCTGGGGTTCGAACGGAATGCCACGCGCGTTAAATACAAAATTCTGCGCGCTATGCCAAAGCATATCGGCCGCGAAGGAGCGACACTCGGCACATGTTTCGGAGATCCCTCCCGCTCATTCTGAGTCTTTGCTTTGCGACGTGGCGCACCGCCATGGCCGCCGATGCGGGCTCCATTCGGTTCAATCGCGATATCCGGCCCATTCTTTCGGAGAACTGTTTCTACTGCCACGGACAGGATCCGAAGCATCGGGAGGCCAAGCTGCGGCTGGATGATTCTGCAGAAGCCACGCGCGACCTGGGCGGCTACGCGGCGATCGTGCCGGGAAAGCCGCAGGACAGCGAAATGATCGCCCGGCTCGAGACGCATGATTCCGACGACATCATGCCGCCGCCGAAGACTCACAAGCACGTTTCGCCTGAGCGACTCGCTCTCATCAAGCGCTGGATCGCTGAAGGCGCGAAGTATGAAAAACACTGGTCTTTCGTGCCGCCCGAGCGGGCGCCGCTGCCTGAAGTTCAAAATACTGCGTGGCCGCGCCAGGACTTCGACCGCTTCGTGCTCGCGCGGCTGGAACACGAAGGCCTGAGCCCTTCGCGCGAAGCGAAGCCGGAGACGTGGCTGCGGCGCGCGTCCTTTGATCTCACCGGCCTGGCGCCTACTCCGCAGGAACTCGACGCCTTTCTTGCCGATCAGGCGGCCCATGGCGAAGCAGCCTATGCCGCGGCGGTCGATCGCCTGCTGGCCTCGTCCCATTTCGGCGAACGTCGCGCGCAGGATTGGCTCGATGCCGCGCGGTATGCGGATTCGCATGGCTTCAACAACGACGCGACCCGCTCGATGTGGCGCTGGCGCGACTGGGTCATCGACGCTTTCAATCGCAGCCTTCCCTACGATCAATTCCTGACCGAACAACTCGCCGGCGACCTGCTTCCGAAGCCGTCCATCGAGCAGCGCATCGCGACCGGCTTTTGCCGGAATCACGTGATCAATTCCGAAGGCGGGATCATCGATGAGGAATACCGCGTCGAGTACGTGGTCGATCGCGTCCGCACGCTCGGCATGTCGATCCTCGGGCTCACGCTCGAATGCTCGCGCTGCCATGATCATAAGTTCGATCCCCTCACCCAGCGCGACTATTACCGCTTCTTCGCATTCTTCGATCAGGTGCCGGAAGCAGGCGAAGACGGACGTGTCGCCAATGCGGCGCCGATCATGGCTGCGCCGACGCAGGAGCAACAACTGAAGCTCCAGCAAATCGATACTGCGATCGCCGCAGAGACTGCCGCGCTCGCTCAAAAGCTGAAACAATCGGAGCCGTCACAGCCGGCCGAGGACCTCCAGCAGGCGATTGCCAGCACGTTGACGGACGACCTTCCCGCCGCACCGGCCGGAGCCGTTCCTGCCCTCGACGACAAGGCCGGGAACGATCCGATCCTCGGCCACACCATGCCTTTCGACGGCAGCCATGGCATCTCGCTACCGAAGCATCCGGTGGAACTAGGCAAGGCGTGGACCTTCTCGACCTGGATCAAATGGGACGGCGGCGAAGCGCCCGTGTTTTCCACGATGAATCTGAAAGCGCCCGCTTCCGCGACCGATTACGGCAAGGGCGTTGCGCTGCGAATCAACAGCGCAGGCCAGCTTGATTTCCGCATGGCCGCACACTGGCTGGGCTACTCAGCGCAAGTGATCTCGCAGGAAAGGATGGAAACCGCGCGCTGGCATCACATCGCGGTGACGCATGACGGCAGCAAAAAGGCCGCCGGGTTTCGCCTCTATCTGGATGGCCGCGAATGCGACACGGAAACAGTGCACGACGGCATCTTCGGCTCGATGGATGGAGGCACGCTTCGGATCGCCGATGAAGAAGGCCTAAATCCGCAGCGGCTGCGCGGAGACCTCGCCTCGCCGCTCTTCTTCCCGCGCGTGCTCGATGCGGAGACCGTCAGCAAATGGATCGAACCAACGCTCTCGCGCATCTTTACAAGCGCTGGCACGCAGCCGGCCAGCATGGTCGGTTTCGCCCGCGAATGGCTGCTCCGGCAGCACGACAGCGATTTCGCGAAGCACTTTGCCGAATCGAACAATCTGCGCGCCGAGCGTCGTGCTCTGCTTCGCCAAGCGCCGACCGTCATGGTCATGGCAGACCTCCCAACGCCCCGCGTCACGCATATCCTGAAGCGCGGCCAGTACGATGCGCCCGGCGAAGCGGTCGAACCCGGCGTCCCTGAAGCGCTGCTCGCCCCGTGGCCGACTGGCGCTCCGCTCAACCGGCTCGGCCTGGCGCGCTGGCTGACGCAGCCGAATCATCCGCTCACGGCGCGCGTGGCGGTGAATCAATTCTGGCAGCAGCTCTTTGGAACCGGCCTCGTGAAGACAGCCGAGGACTTCGGCTCGCAAGGCGAATATCCCATTCACCCGGAACTGCTCGACTGGCTCGCGCGCGACTTTGTCGATCGCGGCTGGAATGTGAAAGCGCTCCTGCGGACCATCGTGCTTTCGGCCACGTACCGTCAGGATTCCGCAGTCACGCCCTCGCTGCTGGAACGCGATCCGGAAAATCGCCTGCTGGCGCGCGGGCCGCGTTTGCGGCTGCCAGCCGAGACCATCCGCGATCACGCCCTCGCCGCAAGCGGCCTGCTCCGCGAGCACATCGGCGGACCGAGCGTCTTTCCGCCTCAACCTGCCACGCTTTACAATGGAATCGTCGTCGATGCTCCGCTTCCAGGAACGTCCTGGAAGGAAAGCTCCGGTGACGATCGCTACCGTCGCAGCCTCTACACTTACTGGAAACGCACGGTCCCGTTTCCATTGCTCACGGCCTTCGACGCTCCGGATCGCGAGTTCTGCACTGTGCGCCGTGCCCGCACTAATACGCCTCTGCAGGCCCTCGCGCTGATGAATGAGCCCGCCATGGTCGAAGCCGCGCACCATCTCGGGATGCGGATGCTGAGCGAAGGTGGAAACGATGACGCCTCGCGGCTCGCCTTTGGATTTCGCGTCGTCACGAGTCGCGCGATTCAACCGCGCGAATCCGCAGTGCTCCTGCAAACGCTGGAAAAGCTGCGCTCCGGCTTCCGCGCCGACGGCGAGGCCGCGAAGGCGCTGCTCAAAACCGCTGAACCCGACACCGATGGCGCGGCCTACGCGGCGCTCGCTGGACTGCTTCTGAACCTCGACGAAACCATCACGAAAAACTGACCATGGATTGCCACCGCTATTCCGCCGCGGTTTCGCGCCGCGCTTTTCTCTCCCAATTCGGATTCGGCGTCGGGGCCATGGCGCTCGGCCATTTGCTTGGGAATCAGGCGCGCGCGGCCACGCTGCCCGGCCTTCCGCATTTCGCGCCCAAGGCGAAACGCGTCATCTTTCTCTTTCAATCCGGCGGCCCGTCGCATCTCGATCTCTACGATTACAAGCCGTCGCTGGGCGATTTCTTCAACAAGGACCTGCCAGACTCCGTGCGTCAGGGCCAGCGGATCACCGGCATGGTGTCCGGCCAGGCGCGGCTGGCCGTGCAGCCCACGCGCTACAAATTCCAGCAATGCGGCGAAAGCGGACGCTGGATGAGCGAATTGCTGCCGCATCTGCAGAAGGTCGGCGACGACCTGTGCGTCATTCGCTCGATGAATACCGAGGCGATCAATCACGACCCGGCCATCACGTTTTTCCAGACCGGTAGCCAGCTGCCCGGGCGCCCCAGCATCGGCGCGTGGGTGGATTACGGGCTCGGCAGCGAAAATGAAAATCTACCGGCCTTTGTCGTGCTCAATTCCGTGCCCAGCGAAGGCGCGCCGGATCAGGGCCTGCTCAGCCGCCTGTGGGGCTCCGGCTTTCTGCCGAGCCGTCATCAGGGCGTACTGCTGCGGGCGACTGGCGATCCCGTCCTCTACCTCGCGGATCCTGCTGGCATCAATCGCGAACGTCGCCGCGATTTGCTCGATGGCCTCGCCGAGATGAACCGGCTCGAATCCGAAGCAACAGGCGACCCGGAAATCGAGACCCGCATCGCGCAGTACGAAATGGCGTTCCGGATGCAGTCGTCCGTGCCAGATCTCATGGATCTGTCCAAGGAATCGCCGGAAACCTTCGATCTCTACGGCCCCGCTGCGCGAAAGCCTGGCACCTTCGCCCGTCATTGCCTGCTTGCGCGACGCCTGGTCGAACGCGGCGTGCGATTCGTGCAACTCTACCAGCGCGGCTGGGATCATCACGGCAACCTGACAAAGCGCCTGCCCGTCCTGGCGCGTGACACCGATCAGCCCAGCGCCGCGCTCATCACCGACCTCAAGCAACGCGGGTTACTCGATGAAACGCTTGTCATCTGGGGCGGTGAATTCGGCCGCACGGTCTACGCGCAGGGCGGCGCGAATTACGACAACTACGGGCGCGATCATCACGGCAAGGCCTTCTCCCTATGGATGGCCGGCGGCGGCATCAAACCGGGCATGACTTACGGCGCGACCGATGACTTCGGCTTTAACATCGTAGAAAATCCGGTCCACATCCACGACCTGCAGGCAACGATTCTGCATTGCCTCGGCATCGATCACACGCGACTGACTTACCGCTTCCAGGGCCGGCAATTCCGGCTGACCGACGTACACGGCGAAGTGGTGAAGGCGGTGCTGAGTTAGGCGTGGTTACTTACTCCCATGGGGCGGTTTGCCGGTGCCGACAAAGCCGAAGGCTTTGCAGAAAATAGCCGGGGGTCACCGACCCCCGGAAATCTCAGAACAGTACAACCACCCCGAAGTGGGTGGAAGAGGCGCGCCATAAATGCCCAACCGTGCATTTTCAAGGCTAATGGCGGGTTCTGTCACCCCTCTGGGGTACATGCTGAAGGGACGGTACCCGGGGGTCTGCGACCCCCGGCTAAGATCTGCAAAGCCTCCGGCTTTGGGAACTGCAGCGGAACGGCTCATCCGCTGGAACGACCATAGCTTAACTGGGATCGCTCCAGCCCCACCGCAACTAACTCATATATTTGAAACGAAAGTCGCTCATCCGCGCCATCGCCGGCAGGCTCAACAGAATTACTTCGTGCTCCGCTTACTGAGTTTCGAATTTCGCTCCGAGTTCTCCAACCCATTGAGGAGCCTTTTCCAGTCCGTCGATGTACAGGCTAGGAGCCCCTGATTTTGCTCGAATATTTAACGACAGCTTAGTGCCTCCAAAAAAGCTTACTACAAGAGGTTCTCCCCTGGGGCTTTTCAGCGGCAGTACGTCCTTTGCACTACCGTGAGTGAGAATCTTCTCTATTTGATCCCAGTTCATTCTTCCAGACGTTGCCCCATTTGGAAACTCAGAGTCTTACAGCCGCCCTTAACTCTACTGCTTGGTCTCCGTCTCCGTCGTCGGCTCGGTCTCGTCGAAGATCCCAGTCAGGCGGTCGTCCACGCGGAGGTCGACCAGACGCCAGACATTATCCGAACGGTAAAAGTAGAAGCGCCAGCGCAGCGGGAAGTCCTTTCCGAGCGACAGGTAAGTCCGGCGAATCAAATGGGCTCCGACCGACTTGCTTTCGACCAGGTCGTAACCCTGCACCGAGCCAAACATTTCAATCGCCTGCGAAGTCTTCGCCTTGAGCGAACGGAGTTCATCCGGCTTCTCGGCGATCTTCGAACCCTTGGTCAGATTCGTGTAAGCCTCCTCGACCCGGCTCTTCTGCAGCAGACCGAAAAACGTTGCAGCGATCTGCGCAGGTTCATCCCCAGCGACGACCGGTGGCGCCGTCTCAGGCGCGCTTTCCGCGGGTTTGGCGGCCGGTTGCGCAGCAGCAGCGGCCTTGTGGCCCTTGTCCTGGGCGGAAACAAGGGCAGTGGTGGCGAGAACGACGGCGATAGTTGGGAAAATTGCTTTCATGAAACCAGTTGGGCCAGCCTTTGCTTCGCCTGTTGGGCGAGCGGATGCCCGTGCGCGAATGTCAGAAGATCGAACTCGAATCGCAACAGTTTTTGCAGGGAAACACGCAACGATTTTGCGTCGCAGCAATACTTCTCCGGCAGCATCGAAAAACCATACGGCTCGCAGTGAATCACGGCATCGCCGAGATGCACGCTGCGCCGCGGTGAAACCAGCGCGATTTCGCCCGCACCGGCGCCCGGGAGCGTCACGACCTGCAAACCGCCCGCGATCAGCGCTCCGTCGTCGATTTCCTGATCGATCGCGATTCCCAGTTCCGGAACCGCCTCGCGATGCGCCAGGATCGGCGCCTTCCATTGCTCGCGATACGCCTCGGCGGCACGCGGGTGATTTCCATTGGTCAGGACAATCGCGGCAGCAGGCCCGACCTCGCTCAATTCCGCGGCAGGCTCCGCATCAAGCGGGATCGGATCGATGAAGACGAGTCCGTCTGGAGTCGCGAGCGCGCAGCAACTGAGATCGGCCTTTACCGATGGAGCATAGACTTCCCAGTAAAAGACACCCGGCGCGATGACCTGATATTCCGCGGCTGAACGCATGACCTTCTCGATGCCGCTTTATTCTGCCGTGCCGGCGGCATTTTTGGAAGCAGTTGTTTGCTCCACAAAGACGCGCTCGTATTCGCCCTTCTTGAAGCCCCACGCGATGAACGCGGCGCCAATGCCGAACATGAACAGCGACAGGAATTGCCCCGCGCTCAGCGGCCCGACGCTCCAATGCGAATCCGGCACGCGATACACTTCGCCAACGATCCGCATGATCGGGTACAGCACGAAAAAGGCGCCCGTCACGACTCCGCGTGGAAGCCGCAACCGCGTGCGCATGAACCACAGGATCGCAAAAAGCAGGATGCCTTCGAGGAAGGCTTCATAAAGCTGCGACGGATGGCGCGGCGGCAGGAAATCGCGGAAGGCCTGCGCGAGCTCCGGATCGGATTTCGCGCCAAAGTTGAACAGGTTGTGCTGGAAGCTGCGAACCAGGTCATCGATGCCCGAGGCGCCGCCTCGCGCCAGTGTCGGATACTCGCGAGCGAACGCCACCGCGGCGTCCGGGTCCTGCGTCAATTCCGTCGGAAACTGCACCGCCCACGGGACGGTCGTCGGTTTGCCCCAGAGCTCGCCATTGATGAAATTCGCGCAGCGCACGATGAACAATCCGACCGGAGCGACCGTCACCAGGCTGTCGCCGATGCTGGTCCACGAAAGCTTGTATTTCCGGGCATAAAAATACGTGAACAGCACCAGGCCGAGGATGCCGCCATGGCTGGCCATGCCGCCCTTCCAGACTTCAAACGGCCAGTACCACGGATCTTCGGTGTGCGATTCCTTGAGCCCGTAGAACAGAATCCAACCGATGCGTCCGCCCGCCATCACGCCGAAAATCGCGGCCCAGGTAATGAAATCGCTGACCAGCGCGGGCGGCATGTCCGTAAAGCGCCGTTTTGCGAGCCATTCGTACAGCATGAACCCAAACAGGAACGCCAGGACATAGGCCAACCCATACCAGCGCAAACCGAAGCCGTTACCGAACTTCAGGATGAACGGACTGAAATCGTGAAGGAAAAACGCAAGCACGGGCGAGCTTTTGCCAACTTTCTCCGCCGGAGGACAGCGGATTTATACTGTCTTTCTCAGGACACTAGCTCTGGCTCGAACCATTTCCATTCGTGCCGGATTCTTCGACCGGGTCGAGGGCGTTGCGAAGGATATGCGTGAGCTTCGAGGAAAGGTACGGCTTGGGCAGGTAATTGATGCCGTCCTTGAGATCGATGTCGCTGGAGAAAAGATCCGAGCTGTAGCCGCTCGTATAGATCACTTTCAGCGCTGGATTCTCGATCAGCAGGCGCTGCGACAACTCCATCCCGTTTTCATCGCCGGGCATCACGATGTCCGTCAGCAGCAACTCGATCTCGCTTGAATGCTTGCGCCAGACCTCCGTGGCTGCCGTGGCGTTGTCGGCTTCGAGGACTTTGTAATGGTCGTGCACGAGGACTTCCTTCACCAAACCGCGGACCGCGTGATCGTCTTCCACGATCAGGATTGTGTGTTCGCGGCCGGGATGCGGAAGCTCCGCCGCCGGCGCTTCCACAGGCTCGGCATTCCGGTCCGTAACCGGGAAATACACGTGGAACATCGCGCCTTCGCCGGGTGCGGTAATGACTTCCACCCAGCCTTCATGCTGCTTCGCGAGGCCGTACACCGTCGCGAGGCCCATGCCCGTGCCCTTGTGGACTTCCTTGGTTGTGAAGAAGGGCTCGAAGATGCGGTTGCGCGTCGAGGCGTCCATGCCGACGCCCGTGTCGGCCACGCTCAGCCGCAGATATTCGCCAAGCTGCGCCTCGGGATTGTTCTCGCGATGCGCCGCGTCGATGCGCGCCACCGCCGTCGCGATGGTGATGCACCCGCCCTTCGGGATCGCGTCGCGCGCATTCACCACGAGGTTCATGATGATCTGCTCGATGCTCGTGGGATCCGCGCACACCTGCGGCAGCGCTGAGCCCAGCTGGTAAGTGAGGTCGATCCGTTCGCCAATCAGGCGACGCAGCATCGACGCCATCTTTCTCGCGACTTCGCCGAGATCCAGCACCTTCGGGCGCATGATCTGGCGTCGGCTGAAGGCCAGCAGCTGCCGTGTGAGCTCGGCCGCACGCTGGGCGGCTTCTTCGATCTGCTGGAGCGAAGCGAAAAGCTCCTTCGACATGCCCGTGTTGCCGAGCAGCTGCAGGCTCGAGTGGCCCTGGATGATCGTCAGGAGGTTGTTGAAATCATGCGCGATGCCCGCGGCCAATTGCCCGATGGCCTCCATCTTCTGGGCCTGCCGGAGTTGGGTCTCAAGGCGCAGGCGCTCCGAGATGTCCTGCACGATCAGCAGCAAATGCGGCTCGTCGGCGATGAGGATGCGCTCGACGGAAAGCAGCGCGGAACGCAAATCACCGCACTTCGTGCTGACCTGGGCGTCCACATTGCGGATCGCTCCCTTGCCATTCACGAAGTAACCCAATGGCGAACCTTCGTAATCGATGCAAAGCGGCAGCTCCTGCGGCGTGCGGCCGAGGATCTCCTTTCGATCAAAGCCGGTCATCGCCGCAAACGAATCGTTCACGTCCAGGAACCGGTGATCGTCCATGTTCTGGATCGCCATGGGCACGGGGCTCGCGCGGAAAGCCGTCGCGAAACGGTCCTCCGACCTGCGCAGTTCGGCGTTCGCGGCCTGCAGCGCGCGTGTGCGCTCCTGCACCATATTGTCCAGGATCTCCTCGCGATGCTGCGCCTGCTGCGTGAGCGACCACTTCTTGGTCATCGCATGGGCCAGCTGCAGCACCTCGACGTTGTCGAAGGGCTTCTTGAGGATCACGCAATTGTCGCTCGCGCCGAGACGTGCGGCCATTTTTTCCCAGGAATAGTCGGCGTAAGCCGTGCAGATGACGACCTGCAGCGAAGGATCGGCCTTCCACAGGTACTCCACCGTCTCGATGCCGTCCCAGCCGGGAGGCATGCGGACATCGACGAAGGCCAGCGAATACGGCTTCTTCTCGTCGATCGCGGCGGTCAGCTTCTCCAGCGCTTCCTGGCCCTGGTAGGCGGATTCGATCTCAAAGGTCGCGATCACGGGCGCCGGCTCCGGCGTTCCGAAAAGGACCGCCTCAGCGGCAGCCAGCGAAGTGTCGCGCTGTCCGGCTCCCAGCAGGATTTTGCGGAAGTCCTGATGAATCGCAGGGTTATCGTCGACCAGGAGTACTCGGAAATGGGTGGGTGCGGGTTGCATCAGTTGGCGGGGGATTGCGCGGCGGTACGCGGAGCCAGCGGTAATTCCAAGATAAATGTGGCGCCCTTGCCAGGACCTTCACTCTCGGCAGACAGTTGTCCACCCATCTGCTGTGCTGCCAATCCCGCGCTGTGAAGGCCAAAGCCATGCCCTTCTTTACGTGTCGTAAAGCCGTGTGAGAAGATCCTTGTGAGATTTTCTGAAGGAATGCCGACGCCGGTGTCGATGATCCGCACTTCGGCCGTATTCTCGTCCTTTCGCCGGAGCCGGACGGTCATCACTCGCGAACCCTTCGGAACATCGTCCATCGCGTACTTGGCGTTGCGCATCACGTTGACGAGGATCTGCAGCACCTTGTGTTTATCCACTTCGGCGGGTGGCAGCGGCTCGAAATCGCGCGCGATGACGACGCCGTGCCGCTCGAAGCCGCCGGCATTCATCCGCAGGGCGTCCTCGATCAGCGCATCGAGCGACATCTCCTCGATCACGCCCGAGACGCGCGCGTAGCTCTGCTGGCGGGCGACGATGTCCTTGATGTGGTCGATGTTCTTCGTGAGCAATTCGACCTCGGTCAGCGCATCGATCCGTTCCCTGGCGACATGCGCGCTGACTTCCACGAGATACGATGGCAGCAGCTTGCCCTTTGGATCCTCGGTCAAAAATTTCGCCAGCTCGCCGTTCTGCTCCTTCAGGAGCGCAATCGCCATCATTAGCTTTTCCGTGCGCGACTGGCCCAGGCGTTCCGCGATGAGCGTGGCTGAGACGTTCACGCTATTGAGCACGTTGCCGACATTGTGCAGCACGCCGGTCGCGACTTCGGCCATGCCAGCCTGACGCGAGGCGTCCATCAGCTGCTGATGCACCCGCTGCAGTTCGGCCTCGGCGCGGGTGCGCTCCTCGATCTCGTGCCGCAACGCCTGATCACGATTGTCGATCTGATCGAGCATGATGTTGAAGGACTCCGTGAAGGAACCCAGCTCATCGTCCACAAATTTGACCGCGCGTACGGAGTAATCATCGCGCGAAGCAATCCGCCGCGTGATCTCTGCCAGATACCGGATCGGCCCGAGAATCACCCGCTCCAGCCGCCAGGAAATCATCGCCGCCACCAGGAATGAAATTCCCAACACGACGGCAAGGATGCCCGCGTACACGCGCAGGAGCTCATGCGCCTGCGAGCGGTAATCAGGATGCAGGATCAGCGTGCCGAGCCGTTCGCCGTCGAACCACACCGGGTACACGTACACGTAATCATCGCCGACCATGCGCAGCCCGGGAATCGGCGTCGTGACATTCTCCTCGGGCAGACTGGAGTCGCCGGTCTGCGCCAGCATTGCGCCGCCCTTGAGGACGATGGCCGCGCCGGTAATGTTCGGTTTGGCGCGAAGCGATGCCAACGTCTCCTTGGCGGCATCCTTGTCCGCGAAGCTCATCGCCGCCGTGCTGTTGCTGGCAATGATGGAGGCCACCGCCTCGAGATCCCGCTCGAAATCACGCCGGAACGTGTAGAACTGGTAGGCGAAAAGCGCGCCGCACGCGACCATAAGCGCCGCCGTGCACGTCAGGAGTATGACGACGCGAAGCTTCCGCTGAATCGGGATGTCGCGAAAAAAACGCATGGGGCTACGGGCGGGGGAAGACTGTCGTTCCGCCAGTGCCTACGTCAAGATTCAGGGGTAAGGCAAGCTGAAGTAATTTTGACGAAACCGTCAGCTTTTCGCGCCGGGCCGCATCCTGGTTAATCTGAAACCGGATATTTCCGCCGATATTTACCAGGTTGATAACCCCGCCGCGGCTCAAAAAATTGTCACTTTCACCAACCGTAAGGATTCCTTCGCGCCGCACGATTCGCAGGATGGAATCGAGTCGGCTATTCTCGGATCGGGCAATGAAGACGAGATGGCAGGAGGGCAATTCCTCCTTCACGGAGCATTGCCGCACGACCACCGCGTGATCCTTGATCCGGCGATCCTGCATCGTTTCCCGCAGCAATTCAGTCACGGTATCCGCGCCGAAAACTCCGATGACGAAAGGCGCATCCGGGCTGGCAAACCGCTTCCCCGGCCACTCCACGAATCGCGGAAACGTGCAAATTCGCTCCGCAATGATCTGGGATTCGCTCCCTTCCAACTCGGTGGCAAGCAGCTTTCCGGATGTGAACAGACACAGGCAAAACGCCAGGAAAACACTGGGAAAGCTCCTGCTAGGGTGGTTGGGGAGCATTAAGATGTTGGGTGTGGTAGATGGCGTTAACTGTAAGGCCCCGCCGGACATGCACTTTGACAAACGAAAGGGTCGGATTGTCAAGCGCGTGCGCAGGTTGCGCGTACCGGGATAACAGGCAAGCACCCATGGTGCCAAACACCTTTTATTCCAAAACTTGCGACATTTAACCGGATCTACGCCGCCAAAATCCGCGCGGATGCAGCCGATCTCAGCTCCTTCCAGCGGTTCCACTCAAAATCGGGAGCGTACGCTATATGACGTAGAAGACTGCGCCATTCGACCAGCGCGCGCTCGATATCGCCTATCCGCAGCGACTCGGTGAGCAGTTTCTGGCGCGGCACGCTGTGCTCGACCATTTCGCGAATTGCTTCCCCTGCCCCGGCGCCGTAATCCGGCGGCACGCCCATTTCGAGGTACCCTGGGTAATCGCCGCGCTCGTAAGTTTTCTGGCACTGGGCGGCGAGTCGGCCTGAATACGGCGAATCATCGCCCGAAAACCGCGGCCCTGCGCGCAGGTTTGCCAGGTCGAAAATGAGTGTCTCGATCGGATAGCTCTCGTCCTCGAGCGCTGCGGCAATCGCCAGTCCTTCGCCGTGCTGGAAAAATGAAAAGATGATCCCGCGCCGCGTGGGAACGCCCTGCTGATCGATGAGCCCGAGCCGCCGCCACGCGTAAGCCGCGGACGCTCCGATTTCGACCGAAAGACACCACGGCAGCTCCGGGCACGCCGAAGACGGCGCGCTCGCAAGCCCTGCAGAATCCGGCGGCGCGGAATCGCCCACTGGCCGGCCCGTTCGGCACGGCAGCGGCAGGTCCCGCCGCTCGGGTGGCTCAATCAGCGCGCGTCCGGCGGAATCAATCCAGGCACGGACGGGATGATCTTCAAAGCTGAGCTGCGCCACGAGCTGTTCGCCTCGTGGAAACAGGTTCACGAGCTTGCCTCCCTGCGTGAGCTCCGGAAGGCGGGACAGGACTTCCGATTCCAGCTTCGCCGAATCGACAAATGGACGCCCGATCAGCCGCTTCAGCGCAGGAGCCAGGGCCAGCGTCCCCGCTCCGCGTCGCGTGCCGATGACGATCTCGCGTCCATAAATGGCAGGTCCGCCCTTTCCGGGCAGCTTGCAGACATTGCCCGCGCCCACGCCGTGGAGGCTCGCAGCCACGGACAGCGCCGGACGCCAGCGCGGCTTGCCGCCGTGCGCCTGAGCCGCGCCTCTGGCCTCGGTTTCCGTTTCAGGCGCGCTACTTCCAGACGCTTGCGGCGCGACTTTCGGCTGGCTCAGGACAAACGCCCGTCCGATCGGCACCTCGACGCTTTCCTGCGGCTTCGGCTCCCATTCGCCATTGAAATTCATCATTTCGACCATCCCGCGCCGCGCGAAACGCGCCCGATCCATGTCGATCCGCAATCCGCACGGCATCGGCCCGGTGGACAGCGCGTGCTCGACCCCAAGCGGGATCTTCTGCAGCGTGAACAGCCGCTGATTCACCTCCATCGCTGCTGCGAAAGGCTCGGCTCCCGCTTGCACGGCTCCGCGCATGACGGCGATCAGCGTCGGCCAGTCGATCTGTTGCACGCGCCTGAGCTGGCGCGGACGCGCATCGAAAAGCCGCGGCGGACGCGATGTAATCAGCGCGTAGCCCGTTTCATCCAGCCCGCGACGCCCGGCCCGGCCGAACATCTGCAGCAATTCATCGGGCTGCACCTGACGCTCGAAATTCCCGGCCATGTAGGCCGTGCCGGTGATCGCCACCGAGCGCATGGAAAAATTGATCCCGGCCGCCAGTCCCATCGTGGCGACGACCACCCGCAACTCGCCCGCCTTGGCCAGCGGTTCGATCAATCCGGCGCGCTGCGCGTAGGACAGCCCACTGTGGTGATAAGCGACGCGCGCCTCCAGCAGCCGCGCGAGGCGATTCCCCGCAAGCTGGCGCTGCTCCAGCGTCAGGCTCAGCGGCCGATCGGGCGGCAGCGCGGAAATGAGCTGTTGCGCCAGCTCCTCCGCTGCATTCCGACGCGGCGCGAAAAGCAGCACCGGCCCGAGCCCGGCCTTCAAGGCATTGGCCATCATGCGCGGCCACCAGGCCTGCGCCGCCTGCGTTCCGCGGCTCGGCAGCGAACCCAGGTCCACCTCCTGCAACGGCACCGGACGCTCGGCGTGCGAGACC
>FTCV01002274.1_pt1 | contig 15551 bp, 16 predicted proteins | sample 1639691 | NCBI WGS metagenome assembly FTCV01 (sample SAMEA3914864, study PRJEB12502) | metagenome | biome: forest; material: soil | place: USA | collected 2012-03-12 | depth 0.3 m
CCGACGCATACCGAAGCGATGATGCGCGACCTGACCGACGCTCTGGTGGAGATCTGGGGCCGGCTGGAGATGCGCTTGGCGGCCTGACCCGGCTATCGCTTTCGCAGCGGCAATATAATCTTTTCATGAAAGGGCCTCCGCACGCGCGAGAGGCCCTTTTCATTTCCCCCCGGCACCCCAAGTTGCCAGCCGTCGCAGGCGTCGCGGATGACGCCCCCTCTCCCCCCAATGCGACGACATGACCGGAAGGACCCGCATGGCCAAGCTTTTCGAACCGATCTCCCTCGGCAAGCTCCCCCTCGCAAATCGCATCGTCATCGCGCCAATGTGCCAATATTCCGCCGAAGACGGCAAGATGACCGACTGGCACGTCCAGCACCTTGGCAACCTGTCCCAATCGGGCGCCGCCATCCTCACCATCGAGGCGAGCGCCGTCAGCCCCGAAGGCCGGATCTCCTACGCCGACGTCGGCCTGTGGGATGACGAGACCGAAGCCGCCATGGGCAACGTCCTGGAATCGGTGCGCCGCTGGTCGGACATGCCCATCGCTATCCAACTTGCCCACGCCGGCCGCAAGGCCAGCACCGCCAAGCCCTGGGACGGTGGCGGCCAGATCGCCCCTCAGGACGCGAACGGCTGGCAGACGGTCTCCGCATCGGACATTCCCTTCCTTCAGCATGAGAACGCGCCCCAGGCGCTCGACAAGGCCGGTCTTGCCCGCATCCGCGACGCCTTTGCCGACGCCGCCCGCCGCGCCGCCCGCCTGGGGATCGACGCGGTCCAGATCCACGGTGCCCACGGCTACCTGCTCCACCAGTTCCTCTCGCCGCTCTCCAACACGCGGACGGACGAATACGGCGGCAGCCTTGAGAACCGCATGCGCTTCCCGCTGGAAGTCTACGACGCCGTGCGCGCCGCCTTCCCCGCCGACAAGCCGGTAACCGTGCGCGTTTCGGGCACGGACTGGGTCGAGGGCGGCTGGGATATCGAGCAGACCATCGCCTTTGCCAAGGTACTGGAAACGCGCGGCTGCGACGGCTTCCACGTCTCCAGCGGCGGACTTCATGCCGACCAGAAAATCCCGGTCGGCCCGAACTATCAGGTGCCGCTCGCCCGCAAGGTGAAGGAAGCGGTCGAGACGATGCCCGTCATTGCCGTGGGCCTGATCACCGAGCCCGAACAGGCCGAAGCCATCGTCGCCACCGGCGATGCGGACATGGTCGCGATCGCGCGCACTGTGCTCTACGATCCGCGCTGGCCGTGGCACGCTGCCGCCGCGCTGGGCGCTCAAGTCAAGGTCTCTCCGCAATTCCTGCGCAGCCAGCCGCACGGGTTGAAGGACCTATTCACCGCGGACTGAGTGGGACTGCCACCAAACGAAAAAGGCCCCCGGTCGCGATGACCGGGGGCCTTTTCTCTGTTCGATCTGCCTGCGCTCAGCGAAGCGAGACGACGTTGTCCGAAACGCGCGGATCCTTGCGGTCGCCGCTGTAAAGGCTCGCCATCGGCTCGTCCGAGACGGTCACCACATCGCCGGTGCCGAAGCCGTTGAACGCCGTGCGCATCGCCGCGCCATAGGCGCCCAGCATGCCCACTTCGATCCAGTCGCCTGCCTTGATGTCGGCCGGCAGCATGAACGGGCCTTCCATGAAGTCCGCATCGTCGCAAGTCGGGCCGTAGAACGAGAACTCCTGGAGTTCTTCCGAACGCTGGCCATCACGCGCAATGCAGGCAACCGGGAAACGCCATGCCACATGCGCCGCATCGTAGAGCGCGCCATAGGCGCCCTCGTTGATGTAAAGCTCGTCACCGCGACGCTTCTCGATCTTGACGATCATCGAGCTGTATTCGGCCGAAAGCGCACGGCCCGGCTCGCACCACAGTTCGGCGTTGTACGCGATCGGCAGCGCTTCGAAGTGGCGATGGATAATCTGGAAGTAATCTTCCAGCGGCGGCGGTTCCATGCCCGGATAGACCGAGGGGAAGCCCCCACCGACGTCGATCATGTCGATCACCACGCCCGCGTCCGCAATCGCCGCACGCACGCGCTCCAGCGCCTGCACATAGGCAAACGGCGTCATCGCCTGCGAACCGACATGGAAGCACACGCCCAGCCAATCGGCCACCTGGCGGGTGGCCTGCAGCAGCGGGCCGGCGTCAGCCAGATCGATACCGAACTTGGAAGCAAGGCTCAGCTCGGAATATTCGGACGAGACACGAAGACGCACGCAGAGGCGCAGATCAGTCGCCTGATTGCCTGCCTGATCGGTCGTCGCTTCGACGATCTTCTCGACTTCCTCGATGGTATCGAGGCTGAAGGTGCGGACGCCATGCTGGAAATAGGCTTCGCGGATCGCGCTCGCGGTCTTGACCGGGTGCATGAAGCACAGGGTCGCGCTCGGCAGGGTCTTGCGGACCATGCGAACTTCACCAATCGAGGCAACGTCGAAATGCGTGATCCCATTGTCCCACAGGATCTGGATGAGATCCGGAGAGGGATTCGCCTTTACGGCATAGAGCGACTTGCCCGGAAACTTCGTGGCGAAGAAACGAGCAGCGCGCGCAGCAGCATGCGGGCGATTGAGGATAACTGGTTCGTCAGGCGCGAGGGTGCGCGCTACGGCCGGTGCATCAAGATGTTCGAGCAACTCAAGGGACCCCCAAACGGATTGTTAGCGAAAAGCTGCCTTGCGGTTTGGAAGTCCCCATGGGGCAGCGAGGGGCCGGATATAGGGCTGAGCAGATGAATCGCAAGTGAAAAAATACCCCTTTCATGGAAATGTCACAAAAGAGTCTTTCTAGTCATCTGCAAGGCTCTGCTAGTCCGGATTTATCCTGACTGATCCGATAGTTAAGGGAAGGCCCTATAGGCACTACGCAAAAGGCCCTTGCCCAACACTTCACGGTTAAAACGCAGTAAGGCACGATTGGACGGTTAAAACGCAGTAAGGCACGATTGGGTTGACCCGACTCGCCCCCTTCGGGACCGACCGAGATCAAGGCAGGACGGGCCGAAGCGGGACGGACGAACCGCCCCGCCTTCATATGCCCTTCCCGTCAGCTCAGACGGGCGCGGAAATCCTCGTAATCGAAGCGGCGGATGCATTCGAGCGAGTCCGATTCAGAGTCCCAGAGCCAAATCGACGGCAGCGGCACGCCGTTGAAGGTGGTTGTCTTGACCATCGAGTAATGCGCCTGGTCAAGAAATGCGAAGCGCATGCCGGGCTCCGGCCTTTCGGGAAGCACATAGTCACCGATCACATCGCCCGCGAGGCAGGACGGACCGCCAAGGCGCACCGGCTGGCCATCGCCATCCTCACGCTCGCCCAGCATGGCGGGGCGATAAGGCGCCTCGATCACGTCAGGCATGTGGCAGGTGGCCGAGATGTCCACCACCGCGACCGGCATGCCGTTGTGGGCGATGTCCAGCACACTGCCGACAAGGATGCCAGCGTCGAGCGCCACGGCCTCGCCCGGTTCCAGATAGACCTCGGCACCAGTGTCTTCCTGAAGGTCGATCAGGAATTCCACCAGTTCGTCGCGCTGGTAATCGGCACGGGTGATGTGGTGGCCGCCGCCAAGATTGATCCACTTGAACTGCCCGAAGAAGGGTTCGAGGTAATCGAACGCCTTGTCCCACGTGCGGCGCAGCGGCCCAAAATCCTGCTCGCACAGGGTGTGCATGTGGATGCCGTCGATCATCTCGATGTGATCTTCGGTCAGCTGGTCGATCGGGAAGCCCAGGCGCGAATGGGGCGCGCAGGGGTCGTACTTGGGCACTTCGCCCTCAGGGTGCATCGGATTGACGCGCAGCCCGATGTCGAAGGCATCGCCGCGTGCGCGGGCAGCCTCGATCTGTTCCCAAAAGCGCTCGATCTGCATCGGGGAGTTGAAGATCACATGGTCCGACAGGCGCAGGATCTCGTCGAGGTCTTCCGCCTTGTAGGCCGCGCAGTAGGTCGCGATCTCGCCATCGTAGAACTCGCTGGCAAGCCGCGCTTCCCACAGGCCGGACGTGCAGACGCCGTCAAGGTACTCGCCCACGATCGGCGCGGTGGACCACATTGAGAACGCCTTGAGCGCGGACAGCACTTTGGCGCCCGAACGCTCGCCGATGTCGGCAAGGATGCGCAAGTTGTCGCGCAGTTTCGCTGCATCGACCACGAAGCTGGGGCTGTCGACGCGCGACAGGTCGAAGTGAACGAAGGCTCCCGGATCGCCGGCGCGGGTTTCCATCACTGAAGTCCTTTGCGAGAGGGGGACGGCCTCAACCGAACGGCCCCTTGAAGATAAACCATGCCCCTGCCCCGACCAGCGAAAATCCCACCAGTTCGTTGAGGCCGGGCTTCTGCCCAAACAGCGCCCATGCCACCAGCACGAAGGCTGTGAGCGAAAACGCCTCCTGAAGCACTTTCAACTGGCCGAGCGAATAGACCTGACTGCCGATCCGGTTGGCCGGCACCGCAAGGCAATATTCGAAGAAAGCGATGCCCCAGCTCATCGCCACGGCCACCCATAGCGCCTTACCCGGCATCTTGAGGTGCAGATACCACGCGGTGTTCATGAACAGGTTGGAGCCCGCCAGAAGAGCAACCGGCGCCACGAAATTCCAGTTCATCGGTAAAGTCTCAGTCGACGCAGATCGCGGCGGGCGCCTTGCCCTCGCGGACTTCGGCATAACAGCCGTAGAGCTTGTCATCGGCCTGACACTGACCAACGGCGGGCTTGTCGGGCGAGACCGCACCGGCGCTCGCCATGCATTTGCCTTCGCACTGCGACTTGTCGGTGCAGGTTTTGCCGGCATCAGCGAAACGGTGGACGCACTGCTCCATGCCGATCCGACCGCGCCGCTGCACGGTGCCGCCGGATTGCTCGCAAGCCGAACGGTCTGCGGCGCTCATCTCGCGCACAAAACCGCCGGGCTGCGAAGTTTCGCCCGTCGGCGCAACAGGCGGCGTAACAGGCGGCTGTGGACCGTCCTGCGGCGCGCAGGCGGCAAGCGCCAATGCGCCCGCAAGAACGGTCCACAGCCCGCGCATCAGAACGCCAGTGGTCCGTCGAGTTCTTCGACCGTCCACGGCAGGCCGTGCTTGTTCAGCATGTCCATGTAGGGATCGGGATCGAACTGCTCCATGTTGAACACGCCCTCACCGCTCCACGCGCCGGTCAGGACCATGGCCGCGCCGATCATCGCCGGAACGCCGGTGGTGTAGCTGACGGCCTGGTTACCGGTTTCGGCATAGGCATCTTCGTGGTCGCAGATGTTCTTGATGTAGAACGTCTTCTCGCCCGAACCGTCGAGCGCTTCGCCGGTCGCGATGTCGCCGATGTTGGTCTTGCCCTTGGTGGTCGAGCCAAGCGAGCTGGGCTCGGGCAGCACGGCCTTCAGGAACTGGAGCGGAATGATTTCCACGCCGTTGTAGATCACCGGATCGATGCGGGTCATGCCGACGTTCTGCAGCACGGTGAGGTGCTTGATGTACTCATCGCCGAAAGTCATCCAGAAGCGCGCGCGCTCCATTTCCGGGATGAACTTGGCGAGGCTTTCCAGTTCCTCGTGGTACATCATGTACATGTTCTTCGGGCCGACGGCCTCGAAGTCGAAGCTCTGCTTCACGCCCATCGCCGGGGTTTCGACGAATTCGCCATTTTCCCAATGGCGGGCCGGCGCGGTGACTTCGCGGATGTTGATTTCCGGGTTGAAGTTCGTCGCGAAGGCCTGGCCGTGGTCGCCGCCGTTGCAGTCGAGGACGTCGAGCGTGCGGATGGTCTTCAGCTTGTGCTTCTTCAGCCACATCGCGAAGACCGAGGTCACGCCCGGATCGAAGCCCGAACCGAGCAGCGCCATCAGGCCAGCCTGCTTGAAGCGCTCCTGATAGGCCCACTGCCAGTGGTATTCGAACTTGGCCACGTCCTTGGGCTCATAGTTCGCGGTGTCCATGTAGTGCGTGCCAGTGGCCAGGCACGCATCCATGATCGCGAGGTCCTGGTAAGGCAGTGCGAGGTTCACGACCAGCTTGGGACCGATCGAGCGGATCAGCGCCGAGGTCGCCTCAACATCGTCGGCGTCGATCGCATACGTGCTGATCGTTACGCCGGTGCGCTGCTTCACCGATTCGGCGATCGCTTCACACTTGGAAACCGTGCGGCTGGCGAGATGAATGTCGGAAAAGATATCCGGATTCATCGCCATCTTGTGGACCGCGACCGAACCGACGCCACCTGCGCCGATCACCAGAACCTTGCTCACCATCTATCTCCTTGAACGCGCAAGCCGCGAAAGGGCCGCATATAGTGCCCCTGTGTGACAACTCAACTGTATGCGTTTGCAGCGAGCAAGGCCTCGGTTTCAATACCCAATTGCCCTACGTGGCCGGAACCTCGTCGCAGCCTTCCTCCGCCCGACCTCACGCCCCATTCGCGAAAGCGCGCCGAAGGCTCGCGCCGATGTCGCTTTCGACTGTCCCCCCTGGCCGGCAGGACTGTCATAAACAGCCATCATCCCGTCATCACCCGGTCACCCGATGGAGGCATTGCCGCCGAGACATTGCCGAACTGGCATTGGGGGACAATACGAATGCCGAACGCCCGCCCTGCTTCCGACCTGATCGAAGGAGCGGTCGTCCGCTCGGAATCCTCGCGCGCCGCGCGCCTGCTGGACAAGGCTTTCGCGCTTGCCTTCAAGGGCTTGGTCTACGCGCAGATCTGGGAAGACCCGGTGGCGGACATGGCCGCCCTCCAGATCGGTCCGGACAGCCGCGTGCTGACGATCGCCAGCGGCAGCTGTAATGCGCTTTCCTATCTCACCGCGAATCCGGCGGCGATCACCTGCGTCGATCTCAACACCGCGCACATCGCGCTGGGTCGCCTGAAGATCGCCGCGATCCGCAACCTGACCGAATATGCCGACTTGCGCAGCTTCATCGCCGAAGCCGACAAGCCGGAAAACGCCCGCATCTACCGCGAAAAGCTGGCACCTCATCTCGACGAAGCAACTCGCCGTTACTGGGAAGGCCGCGATCTGGTCGGCCGCCAGCGCATCAAGGGCTTCACGCGCGGCATCTACAAGCGCGGGTTGCTGGGCCACTTCATCGGCGCGGCCCATGTCCTCGCCAAGCTTTACAAGATCGACCCCAGCGAGATTCTCGGCGCCGAAACCCTTGAGGAACAGCGCCGCGTGTTCGACGAACGCTTCGCCCCGATCTTCGAGCGCAAGCTGGTGCGGTGGCTCACCGACCAGCCCGCCTCGTTGTTCGGCCTTGGCATTCCACCCGCGCAATATGATGCGCTCGCGGGCGGCCAGCGCATGGCGGACGTGCTCCGTGCGCGCCTTGAAAAACTGGCGTGCCACTTCCCACTGAACGACAACTATTTCGCCTGGCAAGCCTTCGGACGCGGCTATGGTCGCGAAGCCAAAGCTCCGCTGCCGCCCTATCTTCAGGAAGGCAATGTCGCCCAGGTGCGTGAGCGGCTGAACCGGCTGAACCTGCGCCACGCCAGCTTCACCCAAGTGCTTCAGGAAAGCGCAGATGCCTCGCTCGACCGGTACATCCTGTTGGATGCGCAGGACTGGATGAGCGACGCACAGTTGACCGAACTGTGGAGCGAAATCACCCGCACCGCCCGCCCCGGCTCACGCGTGTTGTTCCGCACGGCAGCCGAACCCACGCTGCTGCCCGGCCGCGTGCCCGAGGAAATCCTGTCGCGCTGGGATTATCGCGAGGAAGAATCGCGCGTGGCGACCGAGGGCGATCGGTCCTCGATCTACGGCGGCGTCCACCTTTACGTACTTAAGGACTGACGGTGACGGAGACCGCCCTTCCCGCCGATCACGCCGCGCTGATGGACCGCGTCTATCGCGGCCAACGCCACATCTACGATCTGACGCGCAAGTATTACCTGTTCGGCCGAGACCGGCTGATCCGCGAGCTTGACGCCGCGCCGGGCATGGCCGTGCTGGAAGTGGGCTGCGGCACCGGGCGCAATCTGGAACTCGCCCGCAAAGCTTGTCCCGGCGTGGCCCTGCACGGCTTCGACATCTCCAGCGAGATGCTGAAGAACGCGCGCAAACGGCTGGGCGAGCAGGCCGTGCTGGTTCCCGGTGACGCCACTCGCTTCGATCCCCAGGCGCTGTTTGGGCGCGAAGGGTTCGACCGCATTTTCCTATCCTACACCCTGTCGATGATCCCCGGCTGGCAGGATGCGCTATCGCGGGCGGTGGCGGCGCTTTCCCCCGGCGGCGTACTTCATGCCGTCGATTTCGGCGACCTCGCGGGCCTGCCTTCCCCCTTGCGGGCGGGCCTGCGGGGCTGGCTGGAGAAATTCCACGTCACGCCGCGCCTGGACTTGCCGATGATGGCCGCGCGTATTGCCGGCGATCGCGGCCTTTCGGTGGAATTCACGCGCGGTCCGCTGGGCTATTATCAGATGGTGCGCCTCGCCCGCTGAGGCTGTGCCGATAAACATGGTTGCGACTATGCCGATGGACATAGTTGCGGCTATGCCGATCGGCATGAATGCGATTCCACACCGCCGCCCGACCCGCGAAGGGGTCATCGAAGCCGCTACTAAAGTCGCGGCGATCCTGCCGCGCACGCCTCTGCTGCCGCTGGAAGTCGAAGGCCGCACGATCTGGTGCAAGGCCGAAAGCCTCCAGCCCGTCGGCGCCTTCAAGATCCGCGGCGCGTGGCACCGCCTGACCGCGCTTTCCGATGAGGAACGCGGGCGCGGCGTCGTCGGCGTTTCCAGCGGCAACCACGCGCAAGGCGTCGCCTGGGCCGCGCAAAGGCTGGGCATCACCGCTGCCATCGTCATGCCTACCGATGCGCCGGCAGTAAAACTGGCCAATACCCGTGCGCTGGGCGCCGAAGTCGTGCTTTACGACCGTCCCGGCGGCGAGGATCGCGACGAAGTATCGCAGCGCCTCTGCGCAGAACGCGGCGCAACGCTGGTCCATGCCTTCGGCGATCCCTGGATCATCGAGGGTCAGGGTAGCGTCGCCATCGAGATCGCCGCCCAGATGGCCGAACTTGGCCTTGGTGGCCCCGACCTGATCGTCACTCCTTGCGGTGGTGGCGGGCTGACGGCGGGCATTGCGCTCGCCCTGCCCGACGCAGCCGTGATCCCGGTGGAACCCGAGGGTTGGGACGACGTGTGCCGCAGCCTTGCAAGCGGAGAGATCCAGCGCGTTGCCGCCGACGCACCACCCACCGCGTGCGACGCGTTGCAAACGCCCGCGACTTGGCCGGTGAATTTCGAAGTGCTGAAGGCGCGCTGCCCCTTCGGCCTGATCGCCACCCCTGCAGAAGTGCGCGCGGCGCAGCGGCTGGCTTTCGCCAAGCTGCGTCTGGTGATCGAGCCCGGCGGCGCAGCGGCGCTGGCCGCCGTGCTGGCCGGCAAGGTGGAACTGACCGACCGCACCGCCGTTGTGCTTTCGGGTGGCAATACCGACGCGGAAGCCTTCGCCAAGGTATTGTCCGGAAACGGCTAACTACCGCCAAAGTACCGATTGACAACAGAGCCGGCGCGACCGACGCTCGGGTTCGCAGCAAGGAGCTTCCCATGACTGGAATGGCAATCCTGCAACCCGTGGTCGCGCTGGCCGCCTGGACCATGGTAATGTGGTTCTGGCTCTACGGATCGCGTATTTCCTCGTTCGGCAAAGTCGATCCTGAGGAATTGATCGACGATCCCCACGTCTCTCTCGACCATGTGCTGCCGCCGCAGGTCGAATGGAAAGCCCACAATTACCGCCACCTGTTACAGGATCCGGTGATATTCTACGCGATATCGCTCACCCTGGCATTTCTGCGGTTGGGAGACGGGCTGAACACGCAAGTGGCCTGGGCCTATGTGGTCTTCCGGGTGCTTCATTCGATCGTGCAGACCACCTTCAACCAGATGGTGCCGCGCTTCGCGCTCTATGCGCTTTCCAGCTTCTGCCTGATGTTCCTGGTCGCCCGCGCGGCGCTTGCGATGTTCTAGACGAAACTTCCGGACGGGAGTACGCTTCCCCTGTGGGAGCGCGTAGTTCGGGAGATGCTGCGTGAAGACAGTTCGTCGGCAATTGGCCAGTGCGCCGGTATGTTGGGCCGTCCTCGTTCTGGAGGTGGGTTTTCTTGTCCTGACCCTTGCGGTCCTGGTCAACAAGGTCATGCAAACCAGCTGGAACCTCAGTTGGACGCTGTTCTTCGTTGGTGTGATCGGCAGTGCCTGGGGCGCGGTGATCTACCAGTTGCTGTCCTGCAATGCCGATGAAACCGAAAGCGACGGGAACGCGTGACGTTTCGGCCTGATCGCTGCTAAGGCGGGTTCATGGATTTCGACGACCAGCTTCGCCGCTACTTCGGCACCGACGATCTTGCGACCATCGCGCCCACCACGCTGGAAACCGGGCTGGACCGGATGCGCGTGGACCTGGGTATGGAGAAGGACCGCGCGCGGCGCTTCGCGCTGTGGTCCTTGCTCTACATGTTCGGCGCGTCACCCGATCTGGACGTTGCGTTCGACAACGAGGACGATCGCAACGCCGCGCGGGACTTCATGGACATGATGGCGAAAGCCCAGGAAACGGACTGATTTCCGGGGCTTTCCGCCCCTCAGCCACGCTCGAAATAGCTTGCCAGTTCAACGTGGGTGGACCAGCGGAACTGTCCCACCGGGCGCAGTTCCACCAGCCTGAACCCCGCCTCGATCAAGCGCGCCGCATCGCGCGACCAGCTTGACGGGTTGCACGAGATATAGACCACCCGGCCCACGCTGGAATCGGCGATGCAATCCACCTGCTCGCGCGCACCGGCGCGCGGCGGGTCCAGCACCACCGCATCGAACTTGCTGAGTTCATCGGGCTGGAGCGGGTTGCGGAACAAGTCACGGTGCGCGCTAAAAACTGGCAATTGCGCACGGTCCGCGGCAGAGTTGCAAGCCAGATGCGCGTCGCGAGCGGCTTCGGCGGCCAGAACCTTGGTCTCCGGCCCGGCAAGCGCCAGCGCGAAAGTGCCGAGACCTGAGAACAAGTCCGCCACCGTTGCCGCACCGGCCAGCCACGTCTTGGTCGCGCTGACCAGCGCCTCCTCACCATCGACGGTCGCCTGCAAAAACGACCCTGGCGGAAGCGGTACATGAACGGCACCTAGCGTGACCGTAACCGGCACCGGCTCCCACACGGTCTCGAAACCGTAACCGCCATCCATGGTCAGACGCGCAAGGCCATGCTCACGCGCGAAATCGAGCATCGCCTCGGTCGCCGAAAGCCCTTCGGCGGTCAGCCCCTTCACGCCCAGATCGACGCCCTGGTCGGTCAGCGTCATCTCGATGTCGGCGGCCATGCGAACCTGCTGGTGCTTGCCCGGCTTGCCATGGCGGCCCTTCTTCGCCGGCGCGGCCTTGCCCATGGTGATTAGCAATTTGCGCAGCGGGCCCAGCACCGCGAACAGTTCCGGCGCCATGACCGGGCATTCTTCCAGCTCGACCAATCGGTGGGACTTCGCTTCGCGGAAACCGATGGCCACGCGCCCGCCGGAGCTTTCGGCGCGAAGCGAAACGCGGCGGCGCGCATGCGGCGGCGAGAGGTATGGCGGCGCGATCGTTTCCGCGCCCAGCTCCTGAGAGGCGGAGGCATTAGCCACGCGCCCTTCCACGAAGGCGGCCAGCATTTCCTCGTCCAGCTGCTGAAGCTGGCAGCCGCCGCAGCGGCCGAAATGGGTGCAGACCGGCTGGATATGATGCGGCCCCCATTCCAGGGTGCCGTCTTCATGCAGCAGGTCGCCCGGCGCCGCGCCCCATGCAAAGCGGCCGGATGCGGTTACGCCATCGCCCTTTGCGGCGATGCGGAGGATTTCTTCGGTTTCTGTGGTCACAGGCAGGCCGCTAGCGCAGCCGGGACCATTTGTCCAAGCTGACCGGCGGTAAACGCCGGCGGACAGCGCCGCGCCGCCTCTCCATGGAGCCAGACACCCTCGCACGCAGCCGCAAATCCCTCGACACCGGCGGCAAGGCGGCTGGCGATGCACCCGGCCAGCACGTCGCCCGTCCCCGCCGTAGAAAGCCACGAAGTCGCGCGCGGGGCGCAGGCGATCCGTCCGTCCGGCGCGGCGATCACGGTGTCCGGCCCCTTGGCGACCACGATCATCCCGCCCGCCTTGGCCAGTGCCGCAGCCCGTTCGGCTTTGCTGCCGGTGCCTTCGCAATCGAAGGCCCGCTCCAGCGTCATCAATTCCCCCTCATGCGGAGTCACCACCGTGGCGCCGCCACGCTCGGTGAGGTGGCGCGGCCCCAGCAGCACCAGCCCGTCCGCATCGACCACCGCCGGAACCCGATCCGCCAGCGCGATCGTCAGCCGCTCGCGCGCGGCAGTGTCGCGGCCAAGGCCCGGCCCGACCAGCACTGCGGTGTTGCGATCGTCGGTAAGCACATCGATCAGCGCGCTCTGGTCCACCACCAGATCCGCGGGTACGTTGCGGCTGCTGTCTGCAAAGAGCTTCACATAGCCCGCCCCTGCCCCTTGCGCGGCCAAGCTGGCCAGCACTGCCGCCCCCGGCATCGCCCCGCCGACGACCGCCAGCAGCCCGCGCCGATACTTGTGAGCATCGACGGCAGGCGCTGCGATTCTTGGTCTGCCCACCGCAACCGCCGCCCCCTCCACGGGCGCGACGCCGATCGGAACCTGCCGCAACATGCCCATCATGGCTGTTGCCGGCATCAGGAAATGCGCGAATTTCCAGGCGCCCAAGGCGAGCGTCGCGTCGTAACGCGGCAACCCGTGATTGAGCAGCATTCCGGTGTCCGACTGTACCCCGCTCGGCAAATCCAGCGCGATACGATGATGATGCGCCCGCGCCAGCCGCAGCAGCAGCGCCAGATCCCCGGGATTGAGCGGGCGCGTAAGGCCACTGCCGTAAAGGCAATCGACGAAGACATCGCCATGCACTTCCGCGTCCGCGTCCAGCACCGCGCCGTGATAGCGCGAACGGGCGTCGCGGGCGGCATCGGAGCGAGGCTCCCCCGCGGCAACCACAGTCACCTGCCCGCCCCGTTCGCGAATGGCCTCCGCAATCACGTAACCGTCGCCGCCGTTGTTGCCGGGGCCGCAGAGCACGGTGACAGGCCGCCCCGCCGAAACCCGCCAGACCCACTCCGCCGCGCCCAGCCCCGCGATCCGCATCAGCGCCTCTACCGAGGAACCCGCCGCGATCAGCGCGTTTTCCGCCGCGCGCATCTGCGCAACGGTCAGGATCTGGTCATTCTGGGGGAGCAGCCTGTGGGGCATGGGATTTCCTCGTCGCCGGGAACACATAGCGATCGGCCCCGACCGAAAGGTCCAGCCTGTCGCCTTCCAGCCTTGTTACCGCCACTTGCGCCCCATCGGCAACCACCAGCCCGCGCCCGTCGCTCACCACCGTAAAGCGGCGAAACCCGCCGTCCGGATGGCGGACCAGCAAGGTCAGCCCATCAGCGCCCTGAATCCGCTCCACCGCGCAGATCGGCTTGAGTTCCCCGGATCCGGAGACCGCGCAGGGAATATGCTCATCCCCCTCGGCCACTTTCGGCGCTTCCTGATGAGAGGAACAAGCGCCGAGCGCGAGAATAATTGGGACGATTCCGATGGGATGACGAGGCATCTGCCGTGGCTACAGGCACTTTCCGACCGACAGCAAGCGTCCGTCCGCCGCAGCCCGAGAATGGGACACTTACACAAGCCTTCGTGCAATGTTACGCTGCCGCACAATCTGTCGAGGGAGAGCATAACGATGCCACTGATCGAACGCGCAGCCCGGGCCCTGGCAAAAGCCGAACACGGAACCGACGACTGGAACGCGCTCACCCCACAAGATCGGGAACAATTCAAGGAAACCGCCCGCGAAGTCGTGAAGGCCCTGCGGGTTCCCACACCGGGCATGTGCCTGGCCGGCGAACATCTGCTCAAAAAGGATCGCGGCCTGTCGGTCAACATCAGCGATGTACACGATACGTGGCAGAATATGGTGGACGAAGCAGTACGTCTGGCCGCCGTAACCGACGGGTAGGCTTCCTCGCACTCCTTCGCCATTACGAGGAGGCAAAGCCGACGAAGCAATCCAGAGCGGTTCGATACGCCGCTGGATTGCTTCGCTACGCTCGCAATGACGAGTACGGTTAGATGGCCTGATCTTTCAAAGGGGACGGGCCATTCCCGCCCCTGAACATTACTTCCGCTTGAGCTGCGTCACGTCGCGCACCGCGCCCTTGGCGGCGCTGGTGGTCATCGCGGCATAAGCCTGAAGCGCGGCCGAAACCTTGCGCGGACGCGGGTGGACCGGCGACCATGCATCGGCGCCGCGCGCCTCCTGTTGGGCGCGGCGATGGGCCAGAATCTCGTCCGAAACCATCAGGTTGATGGTGCGGCCGGGGATGTCGATCTCGATCGTGTCGCCGTTCTCCACTAGGCCGATGGCGCCGCCCTCGGCCGCTTCCGGCGATGCGTGACCGATCGACAGACCCGACGTGCCGCCCGAGAAACGACCGTCGGTCAGCAGCGCGCAGGCTTTGCCCAGGCCCTTCGACTTCAGGTAGCTGGTGGGATAGAGCATTTCCTGCATGCCCGGCCCGCCGCGCGGCCCTTCGTAGCGAATGACGACGACGTCACCCGCGCCGACCTGACCGCCAAGGATGCCGGCAACGGCAGCGTCCTGCGATTCGTAAACGCGCGCGGTGCCGGTGAACTTCAGGATCGAATCGTCCACGCCGGCCGTCTTCACGATGCAGCCGTCCTGCGCGATATTTCCGTAAAGCACGGCAAGGCCGCCGTCCTGACTGAACGCGTGCTCCTTGCTGCGGATCACGCCGTTCTCACGGTCGAGGTCGAGTTCTTCCCAGCGGCGGCTTTGGCTGAAGGCGGTCTGCGTCGGCACGCCGCCCGGCGCGGCCTTGAAGAATTCCTGCACCGAGGGCGCGTTGGTGCGCGAAATGTCCCAATGGTTCAGTGCATCGCCCAGCGTCTTGGCATGGACAGTCGGCAAGTCGGTGTGCAGCAGGCCCGCACGGTCCAGCTGGCCCAGGATCGCCATGATGCCGCCGGCGCGGTGAACGTCTTCCATATGGACGTCGTTCTTCGCGGGCGCGACCTTCGACAGGCACGGCACCTTGCGGCTGAGGCGGTCGATATCTTCCATCGTGAAGTCCACACCCGCTTCGACCGCCGCGGCCAGCAGGTGAAGCACGGTGTTGGTGGAACCGCCCATGGCGATGTCCAGGCTCATGGCGTTCTCGAACGCGCCGAAGCTCGCGATGGCGCGCGGCAGGACGCTTTCGTCCTCCTGCTCGTAATAGCGGCGGCACAGGTCCACCGCGAGGCGGCCGGCTTCGAGGAACAGGCGCTGGCGGTCCGAGTGGGTTGCCAAGGTCGAGCCGTTGCCCGGCAGCGAGAGGCCCAGCGCTTCGGTCAGGCAGTTCATCGAGTTGGCGGTGAACATGCCCGAGCAGGAACCGCAAGTCGGGCAAGCCGAACGCTCGATCGCCTTGACTTCCTCGTCGGTGTAGCTCTCGTCGGCGGCGGCGACCATGGCGTCCACCAG
>FTCV01000553.1_pt1 | contig 15522 bp, 13 predicted proteins | sample 1639691 | NCBI WGS metagenome assembly FTCV01 (sample SAMEA3914864, study PRJEB12502) | metagenome | biome: forest; material: soil | place: USA | collected 2012-03-12 | depth 0.3 m
ATATGCTGTGGTCGACACCGCAGGCAAACCGTCTCCTGCAAGTTGCCGTGCCTACCGCGGATGGTGAGTTTGCTCTACCTGCTATTTTGCGGGATTGGCTGAGGCTTGGCGCGACAGGAGCGCCGCCACCAACGCTGATTGCTTCAGAAGGATCGCAGTTGCAAATCGCCTTTGTCGGCAAGATCGGCGAGGACGAGCATCTCTTTCGCCTGACTCGTGAGGCAGTAGGTGGCGAGGAAGCCATTCTTCGCCGCGAGTTTCGCCTGACCGCGCGCGAAGCGGAAGTGCTGCTCTGGATCGGCCGGGGCAAGTCGAACCGCGATATCGGTGAAATCCTTGGATTGAGCCCGCGCACGGTCAACAAGCATCTTGAACAGATTTATACCAAGCTCGGGGTTGAGAACCGGGCATCGGCTGCCGTACTGGCCATGCGGGCGCTCGGAGAAAGCTGAAGGCTGTTTCATGGATATCCGCCAGTTGCGGACCTTCGTGCATGTCGCGGAGCTCGGTAATCTTCGTAAGGCTTCGGAACGGCTGCATACCGTGCAGCCAGCGCTCAGCCGTCAAATCCAGCTTTTGGAAGCGGACCTGAAGGTCAGGCTCTTCGACAGACTTGGCCGCGGCATGTCCCTGACAGCGGCTGGCCAGCTTTTTCTGCCCCGCGCGGCCGCCATCCTTCGGCAGATGGAGGAGGCGCGCGCCGACATGGTTGCTGAAGCCGAGGGCCTGCAAGGCTCGGTGTCGATCGGCATGCCGCCGAGCGTCGCGGAGGCGTTGGGCGCCAGATTGGCTGAGCGTCTTGTCCGCGGCTTTCCGCAGGTCGCCATTCGCCTGGTGGCAGGTTCGAGTGGCTACGTGCTTGACTGGTTGCAGCGTGGCGAAGTCGACCTTGCTATCCTTTATGATCCTTATGGCAGATTGGACGTGCAGGCTTCGCCGCTGCTCCTGGAAAACCTGTTCTTTGTCACCGCCACGACATCGGGTTTCCCGGAGGCAGGGGCGTTCCCGTTTGCCGATCTGGCCGGCCGCCGGCTCATCCTGCCGAGCCGCCGACATGGCTTGCGCGATCTCCTGGAAAAGGTGGCGGAGCAACAGCATCTGAGCCTCGACGTTCCGATCGAGGCTGACGACATGGCAATCCAGAAAGCTTTGGTGATCGGCGGTCTGGGCGATACCGTTCTGCCGCTGGCAGCCGTTCATCGTGACATTCTCGATGGTCGGCTCAGAGCCATGCCGTTATGCGATCCGGTCGTTTCACGTAGGCTGATGGTGGCGTTGCCCTCTGGTCGCCCGGCAGCCAACGTCGTCCATCGCTGCGTGCAGGAACTTCGCGCCGAGGTCGCCGATATGGTTTCCGGCGGCGTCTGGTCTGGTCAGTTGCTGGACATCAAGCCATAACCGATTGCTATCGGTCGGTTTCAAAATGACTGATTTTTCGATGGCTTCGATCTGCTAGATTGGCCTCCTCAACGGGAAACGCCATGAACGATCAGACGATGGGCACAGCCGCCCGCCACGCCGATATCCGCGAAGCGGTACAGAAGCTTTGTGAGAATTTTCCAGGCGCCTATTGGCGAAAGCTCGATCGCGAACAGGCTTATCCGAAGCAATTCGTCGATGCGCTGACGGAGGCGGGCTTTCTCGGCGCGCTGATCCCGGAGGAATATGGCGGCGCAGGGCTAGGCCTTTCTGCGGCGGCGGCCATTCTCGAGGAAGTTCATGCCTCAGGTGGCAATGCCGGCGCCTGCCATGCCCAGATGTATACGATGGGCACGGTGCTTCGGCACGGTTCGGAAGAGCAGAAGCGCCGCTATTTGCCGGAAGTGGCGAGCGGCACGCTGCGCTTGCAAGCCTTTGGCGTCACTGAGCCGACCAGTGGCACCGACACCACGGCCCTGAAGACCTTCGCGCGCAAGGAAGGTGACGATTATATCGTCAACGGCCAGAAGATATGGACCTCGCGCGCCGAACATTCCGATCTGATGGTGCTGCTCGCCCGCACGACGCCTCGTGACCAGGTCGCGAAGAAGACGGAAGGGCTCTCAGTCTTCCTTGTCGATATGCGTGCGGCGAAGGGAAATGGCCTCACCATCCGGCCGATCCGGACGATGATGAACCATGCGACGACGGAGGTTTTCTTCGACAACCTGCGCATTCCGGCTTCCAGCCTGATCGGCGAGGAGGGCAAAGGCTTCCGCTATATCCTTTCCGGCATGAACGCCGAGCGCATCCTGATCGCGGCCGAATGCGTCGGTGATGCACGCTGGTTCATCGGCAAGGCGACAGCCTATGCCAAGGAGCGCGCCATTTTCGGCCGCGCCATTGGCCAGAACCAGGGCGTGCAGTTCCCGATCGCCAAGGCCTATGCCCAGATGCGCGCCGCAGACCTGATGGTGCGCGAGGCAGTGTCGCTTTACGAACAGGGGCAGAACTGCGGCGAGGAGGCCAATATGGCGAAGATGCTCGCGGCGGATGCTTCCTGGGCTGCGGCGGAAATGTGCGTGCAGACGCATGGTGGGTTCGGCTTCGCGGAAGAGTATGATGTCGAGCGCAAGTTCCGCGAGACGCGGCTTTATCAGGTCGCGCCGATCTCGACGAACCTCATCCTCTCCTTCATTGCCGAGCATGTGCTCGGCCTGCCGCGTTCCTACTGAGGCTGCTCATGTCTCTGCCGCTTGAGGGGATCACTGTTATCGCACTGGAACAGGCGGTGGCTGCGCCCTATTGCTCGTCTCGCCTTGCGGATGCCGGCGCGCGCGTCATCAAGCTGGAGCGGTCGGAAGGTGACTTTGCACGCGGCTATGACGATGTCGCCAAGGGCGAATCCAGCTATTTCGTCTGGCTCAATCGTGGCAAGGAATCGGTTGCCGTCGACCTGACAAAGCCCGACGACCGTGCATTGTTCGAGGCGCTGATCGCCAAAGCGGACGTGTTCATCCAGAACCTGAAGCCGGGGGCGCTCGCCAAGCTTGGTTTCCCTATCGAAGAGCTTTGCCGTAAATATCCCGCGCTGATTGCCTGCTCGATCTCCGGCTATGGCGAAGAGGGGACGATGGCCCAGCGCAAGGCCTATGATCTGCTGATTCAGGCGGAATCCGGGCTTGCGTCCATCACCGGCGGACCATCGGAAGCGGCGCGTGTCGGCATTTCCATCGTCGATATCGGTACTGGGTCGGTTGCTTGTCAGGCGATCCTGGAAGCGCTGATCCAGCGTGGCCGTACGGGGAAGGGCGCGGATATCCGCCTTTCCATGTTCGATGCGATCGTTGACTGGATGGCCGTGCCGTTCCTGCATGCGGCTGCCGGCCGCGCGCCGAAGCGCCTTGGTCTCGCGCACCCCTCCGTTGCGCCCTATGGCGTATTCGAGACCGCCGATGGCAAGTCAGTCCTGATCTCGATCCAGAATGAACGCGAGTGGGCTATCCTTTGCGACCGCGTTCTGGAAGACACGACTTTCGCGCGCGATGAGAAATTCTCTTCCAACGTTGCTCGTTGTCGCAATCGCGCCGAGATGGATGGACGCGTTCAGGCTGGCTTCTCTCGCTTTACCAAGGAAGAGATGGACCGGCGGCTGGCTGCATCGGATATCGCTTTCGCTTCCGTGAACGAATTGCGAGACCTGCTCAGCCATCCGCACCTGCGCACGGTTCCGGTCGAAACTGTCGGCGGTATTGTCGATATTCCCGCGCCGTCGGCACGTATGATGTCGGAGGAACGCCGCTACGGCGCTGTTCCCAAACTTGGCGCGCAGACAGCGTCGGTGCGGGCCGAGTTTCTTGGCAAGGAGGCCGCGGAGTGAGCGAAGCTATCATCGACCTCGCTCATCTCCAGGGATGGCAGGGCCGCAGCGAAACGGTGACCGACCAGATCACGGCGCAATTGCTTCGCGGATTCCGCGCTGTGCTCGACATCGATCCCGGCACGCCGGTTGCCGGCGAGATCGTGCCGCAAGCCCTGCATTGGTGTCTTTCGCCGCCAACGGTTCCTATGCATGAGATCGGACCGGACGGGCATCCGGCGCGCGGTGGTTTCCTGCCGCCGGTGCCGTTGCCGCGCCGTATGTGGGCTGGAGGTCGGCTGACTTTTCACGATGCGTTGCGGGTCGGCGACGCCATCGAACGTGTCTCGACCGTCGAGAAGGTGACGATGAAGGAAGGCCGTACGGGGCTGTTATGCTTCGTGCTGGTTTCGCATCGGCTTTCCACCGAAAGAGGCGTCGCGATCGAGGAGGAGCATGACATCGTCTATCGCGGGCTCGATGCTCCGGCTGTTGGCGCGCGGCCCATGGCGGATGGAATGGGAAGGATTGACGCGAGCCAGGAGATCGAGCCCTCGCCCGTGCTGTTGTTTCGCTATTCGGCACTGACTTTCAATGGTCACCGCATCCATTACGACCGCGATTACGTCACCAAGGTCGAGGGCTATCCGGGCCTGATCGTGCATGGTCCGCTTCAGGCCACGATGCTGATGCAACTCGCCGCGCGGATGAATGGCGAGACGCCAGTCAGAACTTTCTCGTTTAAAGCCGTCAGTCCTCTGTTTGATACAACCCGTTTCTCGCTCAACGGGCGGATGGACGACAGCTATGCCGCAAGCCTGTGGGTCGCGGGCGCGGGTGGCGCGCTGCACATGGAGGCAAAAGCCGGCTGGTAGTTCTGAAAGACACCCCAGGCATTCACTCGAATTGGATGGTCCATTGATCCGTGCCGGCATCGCTATATCGCTTGTTTGCCTGTTCGGCGGCGCCAGAGCGCAGGACGCAGGGATGCCGCCTGAATTTGCCTATCTCCGCGATATCGATCCGAGCATCGTTCAAGAGATGCGCTACGCAACGGCATTCAATTTCACGGGTGCTCCCGTTCCGGGATATGCAAACGCCGAATGCGTTCTGCTTCGCACTGCCGCCGAAGCGCTGGCCAAGGTGCAGGCCGATCTGAAATCCAAGGGTTTCGGCTTGAAGGTCTATGACTGCTTCCGGCCGATACGTGCCGTGAATGCTTTTGTCCGCTGGAGTGCGGCGAAAGACGGGGCGGGCAATGCGGCTTTCTATCCGAAGCTTGCCAAGGAACAATTGTTCGGGCTCGGCTATATCGCGCGCCATTCCGGTCATTCCAAAGGAGCGGCTGTCGATCTTGGCCTTGTCCAGCTCGGCTCGGAAGCGGCGGCAGGGCCGAACCGTTCGATGACGGATTGCGCCGGCCTGCCCGCAACGCGCCTGTCGCCCTCGGAGGTGGACATGGGAACGAGCTTCGACTGTTTCGACGCGCGGAGCTGGACCGCAAGCACGGAGGTTTTGTCAGTGCAGTATGGCAATCGCATGCTGCTGAAGGCAGCGATGGAGGGCAGGGGCTTTCGCAATTACGCCCGTGAGTGGTGGCATTACGATTTCAAAGGCGTGAGCGCAGGCAGGGCCTACGATTTTTCTCCGGCGCGTAACCGTTAACGGTGCGCAACCCGTAGCAATCGCTTGTGCGCCTGCCCTTATTTATCTCCGGACCGCAGCCGCCAGGCGCTCCAGGAAGCCGTTCGTGGCGTTCTTGTCGATCCACCGCAGCACCGCGACGATATCATGTTCCGGATCGATCCAGATGATGTTCGAGCCCGCTCCCATCGCCGAATAGCTGGCAGCCGGTAATTTAGGATTCTTCCCAGCGCCTGTATTCAGCCACCAAAGGTAGCCGTAACCGTCATGGGTGGGGGATGGCGTCGTCATTGCCGTGATCCAGTCAGGCGAAATGATCTGGTTGCCGTCCCAGTTGCCGTTATTCGCAACCAACAGCCCGACCCGTGCGTGATCACGCGCGCCGATGAACATGCCGCCACCCCAATGACCGCCGCCCGGCACGGAGGGAACCTGTTTGTCGCCGATCTCCACGATCGCATTGCGATAGGCTTCCCAAGCCCAGTCGCCGGAAGCGCCGATCGGTCCCATGACGCGATCGGTTAGCACGGCTGGCAAAGCGCGGCCAAAGCGCTGCAAAAGCGCGTAGGAGAGCACGTTAACGCGAACATCGTTGTATTCGTAATAGCTACCAGGTTCGCCGAGTTCACGCTTCTCGCCTTTGCGGCTGTTATCCGCGCCCGCGCCGACTTGGCGGTGGTGATCGACCTGATCCGATTTGCCGAAAATCTCGCCCTGCCATTCGCTCGATTGCTGCAGCAGATGCCGCCAGCGAATCTTTCCGTTGTGCGACCCTTGAAAGAGTGGGTCTTCGATGCTGTCGGAGACGAGCGCCTCGACGTTGGGGATGAGCCCATCCTTCACGGCGATGCCCGCCAGAACCGACAAATAACTCTTGGCAATGCTGAAGGTCATGTCGGTGCGGTTGGTATCGCCCCATTCGGCGACGATGCGACCGCTTTTCAGGATCAATCCGGCTGGGCCGCCACGAGGCTTTACCGGGCCGGCGATCTCGCTCCAGGGGCCGCTCTCATTCCATTCGACGATGCCGACATAGCTGCCGTCCGGGTAATAGAGGCTCTTTGGCCAGGGGCTCTCGTGGCTGATCGCGAAATCGATCGCGCTTTGCAGCGCCGCCGGATCGAAGCACGCTTCAGCCGGCGAAACCGTCTCCCAGGTCGTGCCCGCCGCGCCTGGGAAATATTTGTTGCTGTCGGTCATGGCTCGCGCTTGCTCCTAGCGTCTCTGTCGCCTTGTTAGGCGCAAGATGCGGCTTACGACAAGCTTCTTATTCCATGACCATCGCGTGATCGTCGGCGGCGGGAGCCGCGGATTTTGGCGCCTGTTTCAGCAGAAGGACAAGCGGGATCGCCGCGATAGACAAGAGCATCATCAGTTTGAAATCGTCGATATAACCGATGATGCTCGATTGCGTATTGATCAGATTGTTGAGCGAAGCGCGTCCCGCTGCGGTCCAGGGGCTCAGGCTTGCCGCTGCCGGATTCTGGAAAGCACGATTATAGGGCGTCACGTGCGCCGCGATCTCGGCATGGTTGATCTGCCCATTGCGCACCAGCAAATAGGACACGAAGGAGATGCCGACGCTGGAGCCGATATTGCGCGAGAGATTGTAAAGTCCCGTTCCATCAGGCCGCGAAGTGGCTGGCAGCGTCGAAAAGGTGACGGTTGTCAGCGGCACGAACAGGAAGCCGAGGCCCATGCCCTGGATGAAGCCTGTCACCACGATCGTCTGCTGAGAGACGTTCGGGTTCCACTGCGTCATGTCGTACATGGCCCATGCCGTGAGCGCGAGGCCGATAGTAAGCAGCAGGCGAATATCGATCTTGCCGATCAGCCGGCCGACAATGAACATGCACAGCATCGTGCCCATGCCGCGCGGCCCCATGACAATGCCGGCGAGCACAACCGGATAGCCCATCAACGTTTGCAGGAAGGGCGTCATCAACGCCATTGAGGCGAGGTAGGTGATGCCGACGATGAAGATGAAGATCATGCCCACGCTGAAATTCCGGTCGAGGAACAGCGCCGGCTTGATGAAGGGGTCTTTCGCGGTGAACGTATGTACGGCGAGGATGTAAAAGGCCGAGGCGGCAACCAGTGCCTCAAGAATGATCTCGCCGGAAGAGAACCAGTCAAGCTGCGAACCGCGATCGAGGAAAAGCTGCAGTGACGCAATGCCGATGCTGAGCGAGCCAAAGCCCAGCCAGTCGAGCTTCATCGCCGCGCTGCTTTTCGTCTCCGCGAGAAAGACGGAAACTCCTGCGAAGGCGAGCAAGCCGAGCGGCAAGTTGATGTAGAACACCCAGCGCCAATTGATATGGTCGGTCAGCCAGCCGCCGATGACCGGCCCGAGCACCGGCCCGACCATCACCGAAACGCCGAACAGCGCCATGGCTGAGCCGCGCTCTTCCAAGGTGTAGACATCGAGCAGGATCGCCTGCGAGAGCGGCACGAGCGCCGCGCCGAAGAAGCCCTGCAGCAGGCGGAACGCGACGATCTGCGTGAGCGATTGCGCCATGCCGCAGAGCATGGATGCGACGACAAAGCCTGCGATCGCTACCAGCAGCACGCGCTTGCGCCCGAAGCGATTGGCGAGGAATCCGGAGGGTGGCGTCATGATCGCAGCAGCGACGATATAGGACGTCAGCACCCAATTGATTTGGTCGGCGCTGGCTGAAACGCTGCCCTGCATATAAGGCAGCGCCACATTAGCGATTGTCGTGTCCAGCGCCTGCATGATGACCGCAAGGATCACACAGGCAGTGATGGCGCCGCGATTGGCGACGTTCGCCTTGGCGGCTGCTTCGTTATCGATTGCCATTGGCAGGGCGCTCCAGCCACCGCTTCACGAAAGTCGGCAAGCCGCGCGCATGGCCAGTGTCGACGTCGATCACGACGCTCATGCCAGCCCGCAGTGCCGGCTTGTCCGATGGCGTTTCAATGCGCACCCGCATCGGAATGCGCTGCACCACCTTGACCCAGTTGCCGCTAGAATTCTCCGCAGGCAGCAGCGAGAAACTCGACGCAGAGGCAGGGCTGATGCTGTCGACGGTACCCGTCCATTCTTCGTCGGGATAGGTGTCGACCGTGACCGTGACTTTCTGGCCAGGCTTCACATAGGTGAGTTCCGTTTCCTTCGGGCTTGCCTGGACCCAGACATGGTCATCCGAGACGACGCTGAAAGCGTTGGTTGCCGCAGCCAGGTACTGGCCAGGCTGGAGCGAGGGCACATTTGTGACGATACCGGACATTGGGGCGCGAACGACCGTGTGATCGAGCTGGCGGGCGGCTTCGGCACGCATCGCGACGGCGTCCTTGTAGCGGGGATGATCCTCGATCGGCGCATCGGGATTACCGTTCAGGTTCGCGGCGATGCCGGCAAGCTGATCCTTGAGCAGCGCTTGGCGCTGCTGCGCATTCTGGAGATCGTGCTGCGCCTGGTCGAAAGTCGCCTGTGAGGCGATCGATCGGCTGGCGAGTTCCTGCTGGCGCTTGAACCCGATCGTGTAGAAATCGATATCGGTCTGCGCTTGCTGAATCTGCCCCTGCATGTTGCGGTAGCTGGCCTTCAGCGCATCGAGGTCATTGCGGACGATGCCGATCTGCGCATCGGCGCGATTGAGAGCATAGCTGAACTGCCTATCGTCGAGTTTGAAGAGAATGTCGCCGGCCGCGACCTTCTGATTGTCCCTGACCTTGATTTCGCTGACGATGCCCGAGACATCGGTCGAAATCCCGACCATGTCAGCCTGAACATAGGCGTTTTCGGTCGACATGATCTGACCGCCGATAACGTAGTAATAGCCCCCGGCCACGATCGCGATTGGCAGAAGCGCGAAGAGAATACGCCTGATGCGCTGCTTCCTGGTTGGCTTCACCGGCGCTTTGGCCGCTTCGGTCATTGCCGGGGCCGGCTCTTTCGCCACCGGAACGAGCGTGGGCTTGGCGTTTTGCAAAGGCGTCACCTTGGCTTTCGTGTCGTTCAATTCATCTGGGTCGATCCCGTGAGGATTATCCATGGCTCGCCTTCCTTGCGGCGATCGGCCTTGCGCAGGCCTCGATCAGATTGGCTTTCATGTGCTCGAGCGTGTTCAGGAGCTGCGTGTGCTCATCGGCCGAAATTCCGACGAGGGCTTCAGCCCTTGTGATGTCGCCGATCGACCAGATTTCCGTGAGCTTCGGGCGGGCCAGTTCGGTGAGGAATAGCAACCAGATCCGCCGGTCCTTGGCATGTGGGCGCCTGTCCACGAGGCCAGCCGCCTGAAGCTTGTCGACGATCCGGCCGAGCGTGATCGGTTCGACTTCGAGAAGCTCGGCAAGGCCGCCCTGATGAATACCTTCATTGCGGGACAGGTAGGCCAGCACTTGCCATTGCGAACGCGTCAGGCCGAGGTCGCGTGCCTGTTGTTCGAAGCGTTTGCGCAGGAGGCGCGCCACATCATGCAGAAGGAAGCCGGCGGTGCGGCGCGGTGCATTCAACGGGTTACTAGCGTCGCTGTTCATAAGCATTGCTATATTATTGGCGCTTGAATTCGGTCAAGCGCGGTACCGCACATTCAACGTTTAAGGTTTCGGAGTGCTTTCAGTCTCGCGCCATTTCCGGACAGCCGCGGCGAGCAGATTTGCCGGGAGATCGATGCCGCTCAGCTTCCAGGAGAAGTCGCTCATTTCAAAGCGCAGGGCCGTGGCGTCGTTTCCGGGCGACGCGGGTAAGCTCAGGCGGTATTCTCCAAGCGTTACGAAACCGGATTTCAGCCAGATATCAACGAGTTTGCCAACCGTTCGCGCCGAAAGCGGCGGTAGCGAAGTCAGGCCTTCTGTCGACTGCCCAAGATCAGGAGGCAGGCGTCCCGCCAGGATTTCCGTCACGGCTTTCTCATTGAGAAGATCGTTCAGCCAGGTATTCGCAGGCGACAAACCGTAATTGGCGACAGCATTGCGTTGATCCTGGGGGGCGGTCCTTGCGATCTCCGCGACAATCTGGCGCGCGATCGATTTGCGGAGCGCGGGAAAATCAATCGATTCCGCGACGCGGTCCGTTTCGCGGGTCTCGACCGCCTTGGCGAGCTTCACGGCGTTGAGCAACGGTGAGACGTAGTAGAAAATCGCGAGCCAGAACAGCAGCACCAGCCCTGTGCGCCATATCCAGGAATAGGGCCGCTGCTGCTTGGCCTGAAACTGATCGTACCCGACTGTATCCATGTTCATGGCGCGCTCCGGCCGCATGCAGGGAGCCTCCAAATCAGCCCGGGAAAGAATGATCCGGCGGGAAATCGGTGTCTAGCCCGGATCAGGTTTCGGGGCTTTCGATTTCCCGATCTTCATCCGGGAGGAATCAAGCCTTAGCGCTCGTCTCCGCCCGCTTGGTGTCATATCGACGCGAGCGGTTTTCAATTGGATCGCTCGGCCTGCGAGACCAAGCGATCCAAGACACACGTAGATCAGGCCACCGCTTCGCGCTGTTTCTCGGCGCGCTTGCGATCGTTCGGATCGAGATGGATCTTGCGGAGCCGGATCGACTTCGGCGTCACCTCGACCAACTCGTCTTCCTGGATATAGGCAAGCGACTTTTCCAGCGTCATCCGGATCGGCGGTGTGAGGCGCACGGCCTCGTCCTTCGATTGGGTGCGGATGTTGGTGAGCTTCTTGCCCTTCAGCACGTTCACTTCGAGGTCGTTGTCGCGCGTGTGCTCGCCGACGATCATGCCCTGATAGACCTTCCAGCCAGGCTCGATCATCATCGGGCCACGGTCTTCGAGGTTCCAGAGCGCGTAAGCCACGGCCTCGCCCTGCTCGTTCGAGATCAGCACGCCATTGCGGCGGCCGGGAATGTCGCCCTTGTAGGGCGCGTAGCTGTGAAACAGCCGGTTCATGATCGCGGTGCCGCGCGTATCCGTCAGCAATTCGCCCTGATAGCCAATCAGGCCGCGGGTCGGCGCGTGGAAGACGAGACGCAGGCGGTTGCCACCTGATGGCTTCATCTCCAGCATGTCGGCCTTGCGCTCCGACATCTTTTGCACAACCACGCCTGAATGCTCCTCATCGACGTCGATGACGACTTCCTCGATCGGCTCGAGCGGCTGGTTGGTGTTCGGATCGCGTGAAAGCACGACGCGGGGACGCGAGACCGCAAGCTCAAAGCCTTCGCGGCGCATGGTCTCGATCAGAATGGCGAGCTGCAATTCGCCACGGCCTGAGACGACAAAGCTGTCCTTGTCCTGCGATTCCTCAACCTTGAGCGCGACATTGCCTTCCGCTTCCTTGAACAGGCGGTCGCGGATCATGCGAGTCGTGACCTTGTCGCCTTCAGTGCCCGCGAGCGGGCTGTCATTGACGAGGAAGCTCATCGAAACGGTCGGCGGATCGATCGGCTGTGCCTTGATCGGGGTATCAACCATTGGATCGCAGAAGGTATCGGCGACGGTGCCAGTCGGCAGGCCGGCGATTGCGACAATATCGCCTGCGGAAGCCTCATCGATCGGCTGGCGCTCCAGACCACGGAAGGCGAGGATTTTCGAGATGCGGCCGGTTTCCACGACCTTGCCGTCCGGGCTAAGCACCTTCACCGACTGGTTCGGCTTGACGCTGCCGGCGGAAATGCGCCCGGTGATGATGCGGCCAAGATATGGGTTGGCCTCCAGAAGAGTGCCGAGCATCTTGAAAGGCCCTTCCTCGACCGTCGGCGGCGCGACGTGGCGCATCACCAGATCGAAGAGCGGCGCCATGCCCTGATCCATGGGGCCTTCAGGCTTGTCGGCCATCCAGCCGTTCTTGCCCGAGCCATAGAGGATCGGAAAATCGAGCTGATCGTCGTTGGCGTCGAGCGCGGCGAAGAGGTCGAAGACCTCGTTGATCACTTCGGTCGGACGGGCGTCGGGCTTGTCGACCTTGTTGATGGCGACAATCGGCTTCAGGCCGATCTTCAGCGCCTTGCCGACCACGAACTTGGTCTGCGGCATAGGGCCTTCAGCGGCATCCACCAGCACGATCGCGCCATCGACCATCGAGAGGATGCGTTCGACCTCGCCGCCGAAATCGGCGTGGCCCGGCGTATCGACGATATTGATCTGGGTGTCCTTCCAGACGACCGAAGTCGCCTTGGCGAGGATCGTGATGCCACGCTCTTTTTCAAGGTCGTTCGAATCCATGGCGCGCTCGGCGACGCGCTGGTTTTCGCGGAACGTACCGGACTGCTGCAGGAGCTTGTCGACGAGCGTGGTCTTGCCATGGTCGACGTGGGCGATAATGGCGATGTTTCGCAGCTTCATGGCGAGGATCAGGTCCAGACGGTTCGGAAAATAAGGCCGCGCAGCTTGTGCGGCGCAACAATTGCCGCGCGCAATACCATGTAGGGCGCGAAAGGGCAAATTGCAGCCGGGTTCAAATCACGTGGCGGCGGTCGTCGATTGCCTTGCGAACCTGATCGAAGGCAAAGGCGAAGGTGGTGATCACGCCGTTGTCGATGCGATTATCGGCAGCGCGCGTGACGGTTGCCGCGAAGATCACGTCTGCCTGGTGTTCGAGGTCATCGAGCGCCGTGCGGCTGTCGGCGGTACGGGCCTTGTTGAGCAGCATGAGCAATTCGCCAAGCAAGGCATTGGCTTGCGCGCGGCTGCGCATGCTGTCCCGGCCAAATAGCGCCGCGATTGCCGAGCCGCCAAAGCCGAAAACCATTGCGCCGATGTAGATCCAGTCGCTCCAGCGATCCATGAAGCTTTTGACCTCGCCGTCATAGTAGGCGGCGGCGCCAGCATGAATCGGCAGGATGGGATTGTCGGTGCTGACAGCTTCCAGCCTGCTCGCGAGCGGCATGTCTCCGGCAACGCTGGCCTTGTAGAGGAAGAGCAGGCGCGTCAGTTCCGAGATCGTCGATTCGCTGACATCGCGATGGGCGAACAGCCGATAGGATACCGAAATCGTCTTCACGGCCTCCTGGGGCACTGGCGGGTTACCCCCGAACGCGCCCTGCACGATTTCCGTATCCTCGACCGCCGTGTTGCGTTGAGAGATCGCTTTTGCTTCCGGCACGGCGAGCAGAGTCGGGGGACTGCCATCCTCCGAAACGATGGCGTCATAGGCATCACGCAAGGACTTACTGCCGATCGGCTGCACCAGAAAGACGACATCGATGCGCCGCTCCTTGATCGCATGGCCGAGATTGTCCGGCAGGACGGTCTCGATCTGAACCGCGCCTTCGGGAATGCCGTAATAGTTTAAGAGTTGATTCAACAGGCGCTGGTTGGCGCCGAGATTGGGCAGAAGACCGATCGTCTTGCCGCGCAGTTCCGTGATCTTCGTTACGCCTGAATGCGGTGCTGCCAGCATGACGACCGGGTCATGGTGCAGGATAGCGATCGTTTCGCCGTGTTCGGGTATGGCGATGTCGGTCCGGGAGATCGCAAGGTCAGCAGTGCCGTTATCGAGCGCCGCCGCTGTTGTCGCAGAACTCTCGGAGGGGACGACCTTCAGCCTGATCGAAGTCTTGTCCCTCGCCAGGATCTGACTCATCGCCGTTACCAGGCGGACATTTTCCGTGCCGTTCGTATTGACGGCAACGCGCAAGGTCGTGGCCTGCGTCAGCAGCTTGAACGCCACCGCGGAGACCAGGATAGCGAGCGAGATAGCCGCGATGCCGATGATCAGGCGCGAACGAAACACGTGCTGATGAAACTCCCCGGACGGTCTTCAGTCTCTGCCTTGTGAAATATGGCAGAGTGACGACCGCCCGGCAATTTCCGTCAACGATTCCGTGACTTGGCGGTTTTTAGCGGGCGTTCTTTCGCGCTCGCATGCCGTAGGTGCGCAAACGTAGCGCGTTGAGCTTGATGAAGCCTTCCGCATCGCGATGGTCATAGGCGACCGCGCCTTCTTCGAAGGTCACGAGTTCCTTGTCGTAGAGGCTGTAAGGGCTTTCACGGCCGATCACGTCGACATTGCCCTTGTAGAGCTTCACCTTGACCTGGCCGGTGACGAACTCCTGGCTCTTGTCGATCATCGCCTGCAGCATCTCGCGCTCCGGCGTGAACCAGAAGCCGTAATAGATCAGCTCCGAATATTTCGGCATCAGGCTGTCCTTGAGGTGGGCCGCCTCACGATCGAGCGTGATCGATTCGATGCCGCGATGCGCCTTCCACAGGATGGTGCCGCCGGGTGTCTCGTAGATGCCACGCGACTTCATGCCGACGAAGCGGTTCTCGACGAGGTCGAGACGGCCGACGCCATTCGCCTTGCCGAGCTCGTTGAGCCTGGTGAGGATGGTTGCCGGGCTCATCTTGACGCCATCGATGGCGATGGGATCGCCCTTCTCGAAATCGATCGAGATAACGGTTTCCTTGTCCGGCGCATCCTTCGGGTCGATGGTGCGCATATAGACCATCTCGGGCGCGGCCTCGGCCGGGTCTTCCAGCACCATGCCCTCGGATGAGGAGTGCAGCAGGTTGGCGTCGACCGAAAAAGGCGCTTCGCCGCGCTTGTTCTTGGCGATCGGAATCTGGTGCTGCTCGGCGAATTCGAGCAGCTTGGTGCGCGAGCTCAAATCCCATTCACGCCACGGCGCGATGATCTTGATGTTGGGTTCGAGCGCATAATAGGTCAGCTCGAAACGGACCTGGTCATTGCCCTTGCCAGTCGCCCCGTGGGAGACGGCGTCGGCGCCGACCTTGCGCGCAATCTCGATCTGCTTCTTGGCGATCAGCGGACGGGCGATCGAGGTGCCTAGCAGGTAAAGCCCTTCATAGAGCGCATTGGCGCGGAACATCGGGAAGACGTAGTCGCGTACGAATTCCTCGCGCACGTCCTCGATGAAGATGTGTTCCGATTTGATGCCGAGCAATTCGGCCTTCTTGCGCGCCGGCTCAAGCTCCTCGCCCTGGCCGAGATCGGCGGTGAAGGTCACGACCTCGGCGCCGAGTTCGGTCTGCAGCCATTTGAGGATGATCGAGGTGTCGAGGCCGCCCGAATAGGCAAGCACGACGCGATTGATCTTCTTTCCGGCCATTTGACGGTCTTTCCCTGCGCTCTTCGCGCCCCAATGATGTCCGGCGGCGATCTACAGGCAAGTTCGGTTGTTGCGCAAGCCAAGGGTTTTGATGCTTTTCCTG
>FTCV01001254.1_pt1 | contig 15448 bp, 15 predicted proteins | sample 1639691 | NCBI WGS metagenome assembly FTCV01 (sample SAMEA3914864, study PRJEB12502) | metagenome | biome: forest; material: soil | place: USA | collected 2012-03-12 | depth 0.3 m
CTCCGCGCCGGACAAAAATGACCGGCGAAATGCATGGGGTTAACTAACTGCCATTCGGGTCAGTCCTTTAGGTTGACACAAAGCTAACCTCGACGGCTTATCTCGTTGGCCGTCGACTTGCCTCGCACGCCCCCAGCGTCTTTCAGTTCCTTCTCCAAAGTCGCAATCAGATCCAGGCGCCTTGCCCGCCAATTCCCCGTGCGCACTGGCCGAATCAATCCATTTTCATCTCGGTCCCCGGCAATCGGCTAATTCGCCAATCAGTGCCTGGCGAATTGGGGAAAAGGAAACGGGCCGTTGTTTTGCTGATTGGCGGCCCCGCCCGGCTCTGAAGACTGAAGACTCGCCGCTCTTGCCCGCGAATTCCCTCTCCATGGAGACCGGGAGTTCCCCTCTCAGGCCCGTGACGAACCAGGCGCTTCCCACGAGGGCACATTCCCGGCGCGCAAGGTTCGTATCGAGCGCACATTGGGAAGCGCACATACGCGCGGGGAGGACGGAAGCGGATACGGGCGGACATAGACTCGATACGCGCCGCCTCAACGAAGACAGCACTCCCGCTCGTCAAGCAACGGTAGCGAGATAAACCGCGCGAACGCTCGCGGTGGAAGTTCGCCCGGTTCAGCGCGTGAGATCGAAGAGGGCGAGGAGCAGAAGCACGCTCCTACGGCAATCGCCTCTGCCCGCCGCCGGATTCAGGCGCGTGATTTTTTCCAGCCGGCGCTGGAGCCTCTCATTGGAATTCATGCGTGGGAGGATCGGTGCGATCGCAATCGCCGCCTCTCTGCGTGTATTGCATCTTCGCGAACTGCCCCTCACGCCTTTTTCCTTCTCGAACTCCCCTTCGCGGACGTTGGTTTCTCTACAGGCTCCACGTCCTCGCCCAAGCGCTGGCGCGCCAACTGCACCGCGGTGTGAAGCTTGCGTTGCAGCAATTCCCGCGGCGGAAGTTCAGTGAGATATTCGGCAATCCGGATGCCGCGCGATTCCAACTCGAAAACCTCCACTCGTTCATCGGATTTCCCGGCGCAGAGAATGAGTCCAATCGGCTCCTCCTCTCCCAACCGCGTTTCGTGCATTTTCAGCCAGCGCAAATAAAACTCCATCTGTCCAAGATCGGCCGGCATGAATTTGCCGAGCTTGAGATCGATGACCACCAGCCTACGCAATCCACGATGGTAAAAGAGGAGGTCGATGATGTGCAGGAAATGGGTCCAACCCAATTGTGCAATCAGTGATTGCACAATCTCGAATTCCGGAAAGTCCTCGGCAAAGCGAACCATGCTGAACAGGTTTCTGCGCCCAAATCCACGACCAAACTCTGCCTCCAATTGAGGGGCTTCGTTCGGGCCCAGCTCGTCTCGCATCGAATTCAAAATCTCTGCGTCTCTGCGCCTCTGCGGGAGTCCATTTCCCTGCGCGTCCCCACGTCACGGCACGTGTTACCCTAATACTGCTCGACGCTCGACCAAAACGAGCGAATGCTGCTTCTGTGAACAACGAAAGAGGAAACATCATCGAAATGCTGGCAACGGCATTTAGCCATGAGAATGCGAAATCCACGGAAGGAGCTGCGTAGTAGATTCTTCGTCAGGGCGAAGCGCGAGGCGTGCACGTATTGGATCAAAATACGGAAGCGCCTCGCAACGATGCCCTGGCGAAGAAGATCAAGCAGATCCTTGCGTCGATTTTGCATTTTCATGGCCATGGATCGTGTTTCTCTGAGCAGGATTCGCCAGGACCTTGCGCTGCCCAAAAGCAGCGCCCGTCGCCCGGCGGCGCAAGCCGCCGCGATGGAGCCGGGGTCCCGGTTGCCTCGTTTCATCACGAGACCCAGCGCTCTGCAACAGTTCGGGAACTGTTGTCGGATTTCGTCGCGCCGCCGGAAACGGCGACTGCCACGGAGTCGCAGAGCGCTGGGAGATCCTGCCCTACGTTCGTTCACAGGGAACTCGTTTGGCTCTCTTCCAGCGGCGGGTCGTCCCGGAGATATTACCTGGCCTTCAACAAGCCGGCCTCCGGGAACACCTGCTGGCCCTGAAGAGCTGTCCACCAACGATCCTCCGTGTTTCGACTTCCAATCGAGACATGTGCTTGTGGAGCAAAATCGCTTTTGGCGAGTTGCAACATTGTTTGATATGGGGGCGCGAAATGCGCGGTCCGCGATGGCGGCGCCGGCGCGATGATCCCGCAGCCGCGCAATCTCGGGACACCCAACGTCAAATGATCCGTCGCGATTCACCAAAAAAAGTTTAGCCACAGGCCTTCGGAGAATCCGCAGTCGATAGTTGTGACCGGTCGTGTCCTCGGACCGGCGCAGAGCAGTAGAGATCCCTGTAGTGAGATCAGTCTGTGACGATGCAAATTCCAAAAGGAGCTACGCTCCTCCAGGGAGAGGCGGTTTTTTAACCGCTTGGCACTGGACGTGTCTTATCCACCCGCCCAGCCCTGCAACCGGCGCTCCGTCGCCTGAAAAGCCGCAACGTCACGGCAGCCTGTAAAGTTCTGAGGGACTTGGTTTTCTCATCGTTTTACAGCGAACAGCGCGATGCATTCTGCGCGAGATCGGGCGGCAACGTCCGCACCCGCAGGAAATCGCAGCGCGCCTCCGCGCTAAAAAGTGATGGACGAAACCAACCCGTGAGAAGTCCGAGCGCAGGGGAAGTGGGTCAATGCGTGCTGGCCACAAGCCAGACCCGATCGATCAACCAACCTCAGCGTCGGGACTGCTCTTCAAGAGAAGCGATCTCGAGACGCCGCATCCCGTTCCCCCAAGGGTACGTTGGCAAACCCCGGTTTGCCGACACGCCCCAGAACACTCCACGTTCGCGGCGTTCTTTGGCTCCCCTGGCTGGTTACATGGGACCTGTTGGCAAGCTCGTCATTGGCAAGATCCATCGCGCCAAAAGCGGGTTTCCCAACAGGGCTCTAATGACCAGGTGGGAGAGAGCCGGCCTCATATACATACACACACTACCGCCCGACCCCATGGGCCCTGGTTCATCCAGGTAAAGTTCTTTGACATCTTGAATAGGCAACATCCATGAAAATGGGTTGGTTGCCACCCGATTGAGGCGTTTGACCAACGTCCCGACCACGGCTTGGCGCAAGCGAGCCGTGTTGGTAAAATCGTTTTTGACGAGACCGCAAGCCAAGTTGGCCCGGGCCCCCGACGGCGGGGCGTCCCGCGACGGCGCGCGCCTGCGAAAGCGCTATTTGAAGAAATAGCGACCTTCCGCAGGCGCCGTTGGCCTCCATCCCGCGCCTGTGCGCGGCTGCAGACCGTGAGATCGCCAAAAACGGATTCTACCAACACGCACCCAAACCATCCCCGTGATCCCGTTTCTGGGGCGCACATCTAAGTCACTGTCGCATGCGACCGTCATTTAATACGCGCTCCAAACCTTGGGACTTTGCGCAGCCTCTCGACGCCGGAAAATGGCAAAAGGGAGGCCGCGTCTCTCGCGAATCCTGGCGTCTCTGCTGCAAGGCCGGACGACTAGCTAACTAGCTAGCGCCTGTCCAAGCGCAGGCCTCAGGCTGCGAGACGGCCGGCTTTTAGTGCGGGTGCTTGCTCCCGCTTTGTCCGCGCGCCATTCCAGCGAGGCGTCTGGTTTCCTTGAAGCTTCAAGAACACCACGCCGGACTTCGCATCCACCCCGAGCGCTGAGCAGACAAAGCTGCAGCAAGCTCCGCCGCCTGAAGTTTGACCAACTTTTGGCCCCACGCGGCGCCAATGTAGGCGAGGTATTCCTCGCGCAGTGTGCCGGAGACGTGGCGGGGCAGGTGCGGCGCGAAGCAAACACCTAATCCCTCGCAGCTACGCCCCTCCCAAACCTCTACGCACCCGCCGCGATCCGCTGCCGGTTCAGGTAAACCTTACACGCGCTCTTCATGCGCGTGAGGATGTAATAAACCGTCTGGGATCGAATGCGCACGAGCTGCCCGCCGACGATCTTCGGCACAAAATCCGCCGGGAGTTCCATGATCTCGTCCGGCGTACAGCCATCGAGCCCTTTGCAAAGAATCGCCGTCATCGCCCGCGTGAGCGTCTGCACGTGCGGGCCGAGCGTGATGCGAAAATGGGCGCCCTTGGCCTCGTCGATCTTCAGGAAAACACCCACCGTGTCGGTGCACTCTTCATCCTTCCGCACATCCTCCAGATCGAACGTCTCCCCCGCCTGCGGCTCGTGCTTTTTAGCCAGATCGGCATAGGCAATCAGGTTCTCGCGCTTCTCTTCTTCCGGCAGCGCTTCGAAAAGGCCGATGATCGATTCGAGTTTTTGAGGATATGCGGACACGGGGCGGAGTGTATCGCAGACCGGCGACAGCGCCGCAAAAAAATCGCCGCTTGCACCGTCGCGGCGACGACCTGAAACCAGAGCATGCCGTCGCTCCTTATCGCCACGAAGAATGCCCATAAGACCGCAGAAATAAGCGCCATGCTTGGCCCGACCTGGGAAGTGCGTGATCTGAACGCGCATCCGGAAATCCCTTCGCCCGAAGAGACCGGCGAGACCTTCGCCGACAATGCCGCGATCAAAGCCATCGCCGCGGCCAAGCTTTTTCCCGGCTATGTGCTCTCCGACGATTCCGGACTCGAAGTAGACGCCCTCGGCGGCGCGCCCGGCGTCCGCTCGGCCCGCTATTCCGGCGAGGGCGCCACCGATGCCTCGAATCGCGCCAAGCTCCTCGCGGAACTAGCAGCCGCCGGCGCCCGCGGCAGAGCGCGCTCGGGCCGCTTTCGCTGCGTCCTGGCCCTGGCCCAAGGAGGCGAAATGCGCGCCTCCTTTGCCGGCGCCGTGGAAGGAACGATCATCAACGAGGAGAAAGGCGACGGCGGGTTTGGCTACGACGCGCTATTTGTCCCGGAAGGCCACTGCGAGACCTTCGCCCAGCTGCCCGGAGCGGTGAAAAATCAACTCAGCCACCGGGCGCGCGCCCTCGCCGAGTTTCGGCGCTTTCTCGATACCAACGGGCTTTAGCCTTTAGCCCTCCCGAACACTGGCGGCATCGTTCCGCGCCCGAACGGCTGGAGGGCAGCCTGATGGTGATTCCATGCGAGACGTGGGCAAAGGTTTCGGAGGAAACAGAGTTTCGGGGAGAGGCGGCGTTCCCAAAGCGCTTCGCTAACTTTGGGAACGAGAGGTAATAAGGAGGCCGCTGTTCCCCAAGTTGACCCTGCGGCTGCTCCTTCTGCGCCTGGAAACGGATGCAGCAGGCGGGGCTCCGCATTCAGTTGCGCCTTTTCCGCCTCGATCTTCTGCCAGGCCCGCGGCTCCCGCTCCGCCGCGCCTTTGCATACAGCGTCTCCTCAGCTTCCACTTTCGCTTCAGCGTCTGCCGATTCTTCTCTTTCCCCTCTGCGTCCCGCGACTGCGGGAACTCCTCCTTCGCGCCCTACCCCCGCACTGCCGGGTGCAGGCGCAGTTGCCGACTCCGCGTCCGCCGGCGCTTGCCCGCCGGCCCGCTACGCAGCCCAGCGACATGGCAGAATGGCAGAAGGGCAGAAGGCTCCTACCGCTGCGCCCCCACAAAGCGCCGCGGGACGCGGGCTAGTTCCCCCAGGAACTGCGCAGCAGCGCATTGGAAACCGACATCACCTGGCCATTGGCATAAATAAGCAGCGGGCCGCCTTCGTGCTCCGAAGCGTGCTCCACGAACCAAGGCTGCGTCGCCCAGTTGTAAGCCGTGCGGGGCTTGGCGTCGAAGGGCGTCGCATTGTAATCCGTGCGCACATTGTGGTCGATCCCCAGGTCTGGATTGCCCATGGCGCGTTGCACCGTCGGGCACACCCAGTTCTGCCGAGAAACCCCGTAGGGCGACAGCGCTTTGACCCATTCCATCCCATATTGCTGCGTGTGCCCCCCTTGAAGCATCCGCGTCTCGACTTGCGGCCAATGTCCCTGATCCTGCACATACGACGAAGCGCCGGAGTACAGGTTCAGCAAATTTGAGACACAGCTGCCCTTTTCCGCCCGACCGCGCAGCGACGCGTACGAGCCCACCAGCAAGGTCACCAGGATGAAGATGATCGCAATGACCGTCATGAGCTCGAGCAAGGTAAATGCCCGGCGGCTGGAGGACGAGGCCTGCATAGGGGTCATAAAAAATGCAAAAAGCATCCTAGCACAGGTTTGCGCCAGGATGCTTTTGCGTGAGTGGCAAAAACTAGCTGCCGGTGGCCTGCGTGGCCAAGGTCGGGAAGCCGGTCGTGGAGAGCGCCGTCGTGTTCGTGGACTGCTGGAATCCATCAACCACGAGTTGCAGGGAAGTGATCTGATCGGGCACGGCTGGCGTGGTCACCGTATTTCCCGCGGCATCCGTCGTGGTCGTCGCCGGAGTTCCCGGGATGAGGATGTCCAGATCGGCGGTGCCGCTCAGGCGAACGCCCGTCGCTCCCGAACCGGAAAGGCCGACGCTATCCTGCGAGAAGGTGGCGAACAAGCCGCCGCCCACCGTCGCCAGCGACTGGGTAAAGGTCGCGGTATCACCGAAGATGTCGCTGAAGCCGCCGAGACTGATGCTCGCCTGGCCATTGACCACCCCGACGAAGGTATCTTTCTCCGGATCAGCGATGCCGCTGACCGTGCCCACGAAAGCGTTCCCCGAGGAGAAATAGTAGAAGGAGCCCTGTCCGAGGCCTTCCGTCGGAATCACGATCGCAAAAATGCCCAGGCCATTAAAGCCATTCGCGTCCGCGGTGCCGCCCGAGGTAGCCGTGGGCAAAAGCGCTCCCGCATAAGTGCCGGCCGTCGCGATATTGCCGGAGCCGCCATCGCCAAACTGCGGGCCGCCGACGAGGGCCCAGGACTGCACCTGTAAAAATGTGAAGACTACTAGGAGGGACAGAATTTTCTTCATACGCGAGAGATAACCAAATTATTCCAAGCGTCAATACGCATTTCGACCAAATATTTTCGCTTGGCTTTACGAGGAAAAGCTTTTGCATGCAGCCGCCCCGTGAAAACGAATTTCAGTCTATTCCTCGCCCTGCGGTATCTCAAGCCGAAACGCACTTTCGTCTCGCTGATCACGGTGATTTCCGTGCTCGGCGTGACGCTCGGGATCACGGTGCTGATCCTGGTGATCTCGGTGATGACCGGTTTTGACCATGAACTGCGACGCAAGGTGCTGGGCTTCGACGCCCACCTGCTCGTGACCAGCGACACGACGCTCCACGACTGGCGCACGCTGGATGCGCAGATTCAAAAAGTGCCGGGAGTGGTCGCCACCGCGCCGTATGTGCAAGGCCCGGTCATCGCGGAATTCGAGCATCGGCGGCTGACCCCCCAGATCCGGGGCATCGATCTGGAGCGCGAACAGAAGGTCACCGACATCCGCTCGGCCTTGAAGGAGGGCAAATTCGACCTGAGTGGCGACAGCTGCGTCGTCGGCGTCGAGTTTGCGCGCAATCTCGGGCTCGAAGTCGGCGACAAGCTCACCGTCTACTCGCCCGGCAATGTCACCAACATCATCGAAGCCTTGGACAAGGCGACGAAGGACCCCAACGATCAGACGAGCCTCAAGGATCTCAAAGCGATGGTCATCCCGGCCGAACTTACGGTTACCGGCATCTTCGAATCCGGCCGCTACGTCTACGACTCGGAATTTGTCATCACCCCGATTTATGTCGCCCAGGAGCTGTACGGCCTCGGTGACGAATTGATCGGCATCAGCGTCCGCGCGACCGAGCCCTATCAGGCTGAAGCCGTCCAGAATCGGCTGGCCGAGATCCTCCCCTTTCCGGTGCGCAGCCTCACCTGGATCGACATGAACAAGCAGCTCTTCGACGCGATCCGGCTGGAAAAGAATACCATGTTCTTCCTGCTGCTCTTTATCGTGATCGTGGCGGCCTTTGGCATCATGACCACCCTCATCACCGTCACGGTGCAGAAGACGCGGGAGATCGGCATCATGAAGGCTCTGGGGGCCAATAGCGCGCAGATCGTGTGGGTCTTTCTCGCCCAGGGCATGGTCGTGGGCTTTTTCGGCAACGTTACTGGCCTGGGCTTGGGCATGGCGCTCATTCGCTGGCGCAATGAATTCAAGGAGTTCCTGGCGCGAGCCCTGCACATCGAGATCTTCCCGCCGGGCATCTATCAATTCAGCCAGATTCCGGCGGAAGTGGTTCCACGCGATGTCGTCATCATTTGCATCAGCGCCTTCGTGATCTGCTCGCTGGCCGCATTGATTCCGGCCTTCTTTGCCGCGCGGCTCGACCCGGTGAAGGCGCTCCGCTTCGAATAATCTTCAGGCAAAAGCAGAGAGATAGGCACACGCCGGGCGCGGCGGATGCGAATTAAGGCAGAGCGTTTCCCTTATGAAAATCCCTGCCCTCTTCGCGGCGGCTGCCTTGCTGTGCGGCGTGGCGCCACTGTTCAGCGCGCCCATGACCGATCTGGAATTGACCAGCGGCGACTTCACCGCCGGCGGCAGCATTCCCCACCGCTGCACCTGCGAAGGCTCGAGCCAGAGCCCGAGCCTGCGCTTTGCCGGACTCCCGGAGCGCACAAAAAGCCTGGCGCTGCTCGTCGACGATCCGGACGCGCCCGGCGGCGAGTTCACGCACTGGATCGTGTGGGGCATTCAGGTGGAAACAAAAGAATTTACGGCGGGAACCGTCCCGAATGGCGTGAAGCAAGGCGTCAACGATTTCGGCAAGACCGGCTATGGCGCGCCCTGCCCGCCCTCCGGCGAGCATCGCTACCGCTTTCACCTCTACGCCCTGGATGGCGACTTGCAGCTCCCCGCGACCGCCCGGCGAAAACAATTCACAGCGGCGATCGCCGGCCATATCCTGGGTGAGTTCACCCTTACCGGCCGGTATGAACACGGCTCGCAGTAAACTCATCTTATGGACTCACGCCCCATTCGTCATACCCTCCTTGGTCTTTCCTTCCTGAGTCTCGTCGCTGCGGCGCAAGGCGGCGTTGCTTTGGAAGGCAAAGACGCCAAAGCCACGGTCACAACGTGCCCGCCGGACACCCTCACCTGGGTCGACCTCAAGTCTTCGGTCACCTTCGACAGCGACTACAACCGCGGGCACAATGCGCACGGCTACTCCTGGAACAAGGAAATCGAACTGGAGCATCGCATTCCGCTACATTTGTCCGATTGGCCGAACGTCGATTGCGGCCACTGGTATCTACGGCTCGGCGCGGATTACACACGCTGGGATTTCGGCAACAGCGGCGGCCTGCCCGTGCCGAATACCCTCCAGGGAATCTCCGGGATCCTGGCGCTGGAGTATGTTGTGCAGGACTCTGCCGTGCTCATGCTCGAAACCAGGCCGGGCGCGTACTTTGAACATAAGGTCCGCGGGAACAGTTTCGATGCGCCAACGCTGCTCTACGCGCCGATTTACTATCACCAATCCGGCGACTCTTCCTTTGCCCTGGTGGCCGGCGCTTATTACTCGGACCTCCTGAAATACGACGTCCTGCCTGCCGGCGGCTTCATTTGGCGAACGGGCAAGGTCACCGCGCGAGTGATCGTTCCCTCGCCACGCATTACCTATCAAGCGACGGATCAACTTGCCTTCTATGTCGGCGGAGAGATCACCGCCGGCGGTTTCAGCACCGACACGCACAATGTCGATCGCAAACCTTCTCTGAACCATGCCGCCGTACAATATAGCGAGTATCGGGCGGGCGCGGGCGTCAGCTATAAAATTCACCAATGCACGCTGGATGTTGCGGCGGGCTACGCCTTCCAGCGGAAATTCGATTTCTTCCGTGCGGAAGAGGGCTTCCCGACTAATGCGGGCGCGCCCTACGTGCAGGTGGAGCTGAAGACAGGATTTTAGTTAGCGCCAGCTCCAGGCATAGAGGCAACATACATGTGCGGGTGCTTGCTCCCGCTTTGTCCGCGCGCGGCATTTCCGCAAGGCGTGTGGTCCACTCGGTGTTTCCGGGGCGCCACGTCAGACTTCGCGTCCAGCGCGCGCTTTGAGCTGACAAAGCGGGAGCAAGCTCCCGCACTCCAAGGCGCTCATTTTGCCCGCCACGCCTTAATCGCGCTTGCCCTCTCCGCTTACTCGGCACAACCTCAGCGGGAAACACGCCATGCCTTCGTTCGATATCGTCTCGGAAGTGGACAAACAGGAAATCGACAACGCCATCAACCAGGCTCACAAGGAACTGGTCACGCGTTTCGACTTCAAGAACTCCACCGCTACGATCGAGTGGCACGACAAGGAATCGAAGATCGAACTCAAGGCCGAGGACGGCGCCCGACTCAAGAGTCTCGTGGAAATCACCATCGGCAAACTGGCTAAGCGGAACATCGATCTGCGGAATATCGACAAGAAAGACCCGGTCATCTCCCCGCTTGGACACGCCACGCAGGATCTCGCTGTCAAACAAGGCCTGGATGGCGAAAAGGCCAAGGAGATCGTGAAAGCCATCAAAGCCGCCGACTTCAAGGTGCAAAACACCCTCCAGGAGCGCCAGATCCGCGTGACCGGGAAGAAGCGGGACGACTTGCAGGCCGTCATCCAGTTTTGCCGCAGCAAGGACTTTGGAGTGGCTCTGGCCTTCAAAAACTTCCGGGATTAGGCTGCAGCTGGCTTCATTGGGGCCGGTTGGAGTTGGCCAGTTCTCGTGCGCGCGCGGCGCCCCTCCTGGGAGCGCGGACGTCTCGTCCGCCCGGCGCGGAAGCGTCCAAAAGGATGGGGGCGTTCTTTTCGAGCGAACTGCGTCAAGCAGCCGCTCGTTCGAAAGGGCGCGAGTATGACGCGACCCGACCTTCCCTTAATAAAGTGGCGGCGGGCGTCAGAATTACACCTACGAGTTCCGTTGCGTCTCGCCGCACGTTTGCGAACGAGCTGCTGCTTGACGCAGTTCGCTCAAAGAGCCGCCCGAGTCTTTTTGGACGCTTCCGCGCCGGTCGGACGAGACGTCCGCGCTCCCAGGAGGGGCGCCGCGCGTGCACCAGAATTAGCCAAACTTCAGTGGCCTCTTTAAAGCCAGTTGGACTCTAGTCTTCCACGATTTCCAGCACCGCTCGATGCCCGTGCCGCGCCGCGGCAGCGCTGAGCAGATTCCGGATGGCAATAATCGTCTGCCCGTGCTTGCCGATCACCTTGCCGATGTCGCTTTTGCGCAGCTGCAGTTGGAAGGTCGTCTTCTTTGGCCCTTCCGATTTCGTGAGGATCATTTCGTCGGGAAAGTCGACGAGTTGGCTCAGCACGAAATAGAGAAACTCCTGCATGGCCCCACAGTCCTAGGACTTTCCATCCCCGCCGTCAATCACGCTGTGGCCGTTGGAAACACAAAAGGCGCGCCGACGAAACGCGGGCGCGCTTTTTTGGTGGAGTGCGCGACAGGCGTAGCCTGCCGCCAAAGCGACGGGCATCAGGCCCGCCGCCAACCATCGGGAAAACCTTACTTCGCCGCCGGGACAGCAGCCGCAGCCTTGCGGGTCTTGCGGATCAGATCGCGAACGGTGTCGCTGGGCTGCGCACCCTTGCTGATCCAGTAGTCGGCGCGCTCGACGTCGAGATTGGCGTTGTCGCCAGCCTTCTTGGGATCGTAGTTGCCGATCAATTCGATGAACTTGCCGTCACGGGGACTGCGCGAATCGGCGACGACGACGCGGTAAAACGGACGGTTCTTGGCGCCTTCGCGGCGGAGACGGATGGAGACGGACATGTTTACTTATTTAATTGACGTTGGAGATTAAAAGGGACGGTCGAGCGGAGCTTTCGATGTGCCAAAAGGTCCGGCGCCGGCGCGTTGCATCTTCGCCATGCGTTTGGACATCTGGCCCATATTTTTCATCATTTTCCGCATCTGACCAAAGCGAGAGACCAAGTCGTTCACTTCGGTGACCGAAACGCCGCTGCCGCGGGCGATGCGCTGTCGGCGCCGGGCATTCAGAATATCCGGGTTCGACCGCTCGCCGGGAGTCATCGACAGGACGATGGCTTCCACGCGCTTCAACTGCTTTTCATTTGGCGAAAAGTCCTTCAGTTTGTCCATTCCCGGTAACATCGCAAGGATATTTTCCAGCGGACCCAATTTTCGCATCATTTTGAACTGCGCCAGGAAGTCGTTCAGATCGAAAGTGGCCTTCCGCAGCTTCTCCTCCATCCGCTTCGCCTCCTCCTCGTCGATCGCCTCCGCGGCCTTCTCTACCAGGGAGACGATGTCGCCCATCCCGAGGATGCGGCCAGCCAGACGATCCGGGTGAAAGGGCTCGAATTGATCGATCTTCTCACCGAGACCGGCAAATTTGATCGGCCGCTGGGTGACTTCGCGCATCGAGAGCGCCGCGCCGCCCCGAGCGTCGCCGTCGAGTTTGGTCAGGATGAGCCCGGTGATCTGCAGGGCGTCGTTGAAGTGCGTGGCCACGCTCACCGCCTGCTGGCCCGTCGCGGCGTCGGCCACGAGCAGGACTTCCTGCGGCTGGATGTACTCTTTAATCTGCTTCAGCTCCCGGACCAGCGGCTCGTCGATTTCCTGCCGGCCCGCGGTGTCGAAAATGTAAACGCTCCCACTCTGCTCGCGCGCCCACTCCATCCCCGCCTTTACAGATCGCAGCACATCGGTCTCTCCCGCGGGCGGCGTGTAGACCGGAACGCCGATCTGCCGGCCCAGCGTGGCCAATTGCTCGATAGCCGCCGGACGATGCAAGTCGCAGGCGATGAGCAGCGGATGCCGCCCCTGCTTTTTCAGCCAGTTTGCGAGCTTCGCCGAGGAAGTCGTCTTGCCCGCGCCGTTCAGGCCGACCATAAAAATCTTCGTCGGCTTGGCCTCCAGGCTCAGAGGGGCGGTGTCGCCGCCCAACAGCGTGGTCAGCTCATCGTGAAAGATTTTGACGATCTGCTGCCCGGGCGTGACCGAGCGCAGCACCTCTTCACCCAGGGCCTTTTCCTTGACCCGGCTAATGAAGGACTTGGCCACGCTGAATTCGACATCCGCTTCGAGCAAGGCCATGCGCACCGCGCGCAGGGCATCGGAGATATTCGACTCCGAGATGGACCCGTGACCCCGGAGGTCTTTAAAAATGTCCTGAAGTTTGTCGGCAAGAAGCGAGAACATGGCGTGGCGGACGGGCAAAGTAGCGTCTGCCGGCGAAAAGTCGAGCGACGACCAGCTGATCGGCAAACCCCACGCTCAAAAAGGGATGAAAGCAGGACCCTTTCGCTAGGCCACCGCGGTCATTCGTTTGTCACTGGTCCTGATGTTCGCAGGACAAAATCTGCGGCGGCGGAAAAGTCGACGACCTGCTGCAGCGCCTTCTCCGATGGATGCGCAGCGCCTTCTCCTGTCAGCACCTGAATGGGCCTGGCGCCCGCATTCATCCCACACTCCACATCCGCCGGCTTGTCACCGATCATCCACGATCGGTGGAGATCGAGGCCGAGTTCCCGTGCGGCGTCGAAAAGCATTCCGGGCTCGGGCTTTCGGTGGCGGGACGGCGCGCCAGGCGCGTCGGGGCACATGTAGACGGCGTCGATGAGATTGGCGCCAAGCAACTCAAAAAACCGCGCCTGGACGGCGTCGAACTGCTCCACCGTATTCCAGCCGCGGCCGATGCCGCTTTGATTCGTGGCCATGACGATGACGAACCCAGCCGCTTTCAGACGCCGCAGCGCCTCGGAAACGCCGGGAAAAATCCGCACCGCCGCCGGATCGCGAATGTACGGCACGTCTTCCATGAGCGTGCCGTCTCGATCGACGAAGACGGCGTCTCGCAGCGCCGCACCGGTCCGCGCCTCGCCGCTCATTCCGGGAAACTGGCGAGCAATTCCTCCCGGGTGACGGTGGCCGTGCCGAGCTTACCGACCACGATGCCGCTGGCGTGATTCGAGATTTCCGCAGCCTGCACGGGCGTGGCCCCGCCGGCCAGGGCCGCGGTAAAGAGCGCGATAGCGGTGTCGCCCGCGCCGGAAACGTCGAAGACTTCCTGCGCCCGGGTGGGAATATGGAACGGCGGATGATCGGCCTGGAAAAGCATCATCCCCTGCTCCGAGAGCGTGATGAGCAGGTATTGGCAGCGCCATTTCTCCAGGAGCGTCTGACCGACGGCGAGCAGCGCCGGATCGGAGATCGGCGGGTCCACCGGATCCGTCCACGGCACGCCGGCAGAGCGAAAGGCCTCGCTGCGATTGGGCGTCACGCTGGTCACGTCCCGCCAGAGGATGGAGTTCGACGGGTTCGGATCGACGGTGACGATTTTGCCCTGCGCCCGAGCGAGTCGGATGATCTCGTCCGCTAGCGGGCCATCGATCAGTCCCTTGGCATAATCCTCGAGGATGATGGCGTCGATGCTCGGCAGCAATTCGCGGAACTGGGCCAGAGCACGTGTTTTTTGGGCTTCCGTGAAAGAAGTAGGCCGCTCGCGGTCGACCCGGACCACCTGCTGATGCCGGGCAATAATGCGGGTCTTGCAGATGGTCTGGTATGCGGGGTCGGCCTGCACGCACTCCAGATGAATGCCGGCCTCAACGAGCAGGCCATGGAGGCGATCGGCGATGGGCCCCTCCCCGGTCAAGCCCATCATGTGAACGTCGTCCACAAACTCGCGTAGGTTGCGCGCGACATTCGCCGCGCCGCCCGCGTTGTAGCTTTCCTTCACCACTTCCACCACCGGCACAGGGGCCTCCGGCGAGATACGGGAGACTTTGCCCCAGATGAATTCGTCGAGAATCAATTCCCCCACGACCATGATGCGCTTTTTCGGAGACAGGATCTGATTTACTTGGGTGCGGGTCATGACGAGACGGCGGAGCGCAGGAACTTGGATGGGTTTGAGCTGTCGGGTCGACATGGGGACGCCAGACCACGGACAGCGCAGAAGGAGAACCGACCCCGCCAAACATTCAAGACGGAAACCGCGGAGGCGTGATCGCTCCCGTTCTTCCCGTTATTCCCATCCCTCCCCGCCTCCTACGCTTTCGCCTTCGCCTCAGCTTTCACCTGAGCTTTCGCTTCGGCTTTCGTCTCCGCATCCGCTTCCGCCGGCGACACCGTGGCCGCTGCCGTCCCCGCGATTTCCTTGGCCGCTTCGGCAAGGCTCGTGAAGACTACATCAGCGCTCGATTCACGGATCCGATCGAGGCGCCGCTGGTCGCGCTGCGTCTCGCCCCACATGCCGACGATGATCCGGGCATCCGGAAACCTCACGCGCAGCCGCTTGCAGAGATAGAGCGCCTGCCGACTGGAGCCCGTAGGGATCACGGAAACGCAAAACTGGCGCGTGGGGCTCTTGGCCACACGCTCCAGCATTTCGGCCGCCAGCAGCTTGGACGGGACAACCTCGCCATGAACTCCGTTCTGCGCCAGCAGCCGCGCGAGCATGAGCCCCGCGGTTTCATCGCCGAGATCGCTCGCGGGAATGATGAGCGCGGTCGGGGGAATCGGCTCGCCATCGGCGGGAGCCGCGGCCGGCGCTTCGGGCTCGCCGAGTTCGGAGACGATCTCATGAATCTGCTGCAACAG
>FTCV01001372.1_pt1 | contig 15448 bp, 12 predicted proteins | sample 1639691 | NCBI WGS metagenome assembly FTCV01 (sample SAMEA3914864, study PRJEB12502) | metagenome | biome: forest; material: soil | place: USA | collected 2012-03-12 | depth 0.3 m
GACTCCGATTGCTGCGCGCGATCACTCACGTGCTGCGCAACTCCGTTCAGCCGGTCGTCCTGGCTGCCACGAATCTGAAAGAATCGTCCAAATGGAGCTCCGAGACCGATGAGCCATTAATGAACTCGGCGAGGCGGTTGCAATCACTGCTTTCGACCGTCACGGAGCTTTCCTCACTTTTAGCGGGGGAATTGGTCCTTAAAATCGAAAAATTCCGCCTTCCTGATCTCCTGGAATCCATCGACTCGAAACACCGAGCGCATGCAGAGAGTAAAGGGCTGCGCTTCGAGAGCAGGCTGCAGAGCCAGATTGCAGATGTGACCTCTGACCTAACAAAGATTAAGGCGATCGCCGACGAACTCGTCCAAAACGCCATCAAGTTCACCGATTCCGGATTCGTCCGTGTTGAAATTGCCGACTCTGAAGAGGATCTTTGGATCTTACGAGTCACTGATAGCGGCAAAGGTCTCGAGCCAGATTTGGCGCGCCACGTCTTCGGCGAAATCCACCATCAGCCCGACGTTCCGAACGCTGGCGCGCGGCTTGGCCTCGTTGTTTCTCGCCATCTTGCGCGTTTGCTTCAAGGCGAGCTCACATTCATCAGTACTCTGCACGAGGGCTCTGCGTTTCAACTGAACCTCCCGAGAGAGATGGCGGTGGGCGGAGAAAGCGACGGCTTCTGTAGGTAGCTCTGGAATCTTGGGGATGCCGGAGGTCGGCTGACCAGTGCATTCAAACTTGGCTTGCCCATCGACACATTGTTGCCGGTCGGCGAACGTGCGTGGAAGTCGGATGCCCGATTTGAGCAACCCGCCAAACGCACACGGTTGCGGCGGCTTTTCTGCCTGGTCACGGCGCTGGGTGCATGGCTGTTAAAAGCCAAAGCATCGTTTATTTAGAATTTGAAGCGGGCAATCGTGAGTTGCGAATCCTCCCGAACTCAATGAACGCCTCGATGGCTAACTCGTGACGATGGGGTTGAACTGTGGATGTTGCTATTAAGTCGTTGCAACCCCTTCGCTAGCGACCAAGGCGAACCGTTTTTCCCCTCCCCGTCGATAGGAGTTAGCGGACCCGTAGCCTGACGTGGCCCGGAAATTGCATGTTGCAAACCAGCGGCAAGTGAAACGTATTTGTAAATTGTTCTCGACAGAAACCGCGAAAAAGCAGAACTTTCTTCGCGTTAATGAAAGGAACCTGTATGCAACAAGCGGGCAACTAAGCCGTACATCTGCGGCCTATCAGCCCGGCGCCAGCTCCACCATTGGCGTCGCTGATCGCGAAAGAGCGCGGGACGCAACACGGCATGCGAGCTGCTAAGCTCGTTTCCGCAGACTTCATTCGAAGTCTTTTTATCCCGGCAACACCTACCTCGTGTTGCACATCTCCCTGGGTCGCAAACGCCTCACTCGGTGGACCTCCTCACTTTTCCCATCCTTACTCCGGCGCGCCTTTGTATGCCGCCGCTAGATAAATTTAACACCCGATAATGACTCTGGAACAACTGGACGCGCAAATCGCGTACTGGTCAGAGGCGAGCCGCCTCATCGTGGCCAACGTTTACGAACTCTACGAGCACTCCACGTACCGTTCGCTCACCCTCGATTTGGAAGGCCCCGCGCCGGCGATCACGGGCATCACGCTGCAACGGGTGCAGGCCGCCGTCGATGCCGTGAAAGATCTGCTCGTGCTTTCGCTGGAGGTGGACGGCGTGGTGAAGCGCGCCGCGAACCTTCGCGGCTCCATGCCTCTGCTTTTTCAGACCGCCGCCATGGGGGAGATCGAAGCGCTGCTTGCCGGGCCGTCCATCAACCTCGTTGATGCGCAAACGCCGCTGGCCGAACGTGGTCTCCTTTCGCAAGCCCGCCAGGGCCGCGCCCTCACGCCGCAGCAATTGCTCGACCTCATGCAGCCGGCTTTCGAGTCGGCGAAATGCGTGATTCTCGATATCGACGAAGCCTGGACGCGTCTGCCGGGCGAACTGGATGCGCTCGAAGCCGCCCTCGGCGCCGTGGAATCCGCGGCGGCGGCGGAAGGCGCGGCGGCGCTGTTTAGCTTTGGCGACTTGCATGCCAGGCTCGCTGCAGCGCGTGCGAACGTCATGACCGACCCGCTCGGGCTGGCTGCGGATGCGCATGCCGGGCTCGAAGGCGAGATCCGTGCGCTCAAAGCGCGCGTCGACGGGAGGGCGGAAGATCGCCGCCGAGTCGTGGTCTCGCTCAGAGAAGCGCTGCGCCTGCTCCTGGACGTGCAGGCGAATCACGAGCGCGCCCAGACAATTCATGCCGAGTGTGTTTTCAAGGTGGAATCTGCGGCGTCGGCGCTGCCCGCGCCGGCCGCGGAAGCGCGCATTGCGAAACTCATCGAATGGCAGGCGAAGCTGCAAGCCGCCGTCGACCGCGGTGAGTGGCAGCCGGCGCGGGTCGGCCTGGAAAACTGGCGCGCCGCGGCGCAGGAGACAGCCGCGCTCGATACTGCATCCCTGCGTGGATCCGAGGAGCGCCTGAATGCCCGCAAGGAATTGCGCGGCCGCCTTGATGGTCTCCAGGCCAAGGCCTCGACCCTTGGTTGCACGGAAGACGCCGCGCTCGGCAAACTTTGTCGTGAAATCAACGCCTTGTTGGCGCGGCGGCCGTCGCCCTTGCCGGAAATCGAGCGCCTGCTTGGCGATTACCAGCGAGCAGTCACTGTGCTCACCGCCGGCCGCGCTGTTCGTCGATCGGAGTGATCGATGAAACTTTGTTGTCTCGAAATTGTTATATGCTACGGCGTGTGCGCCGTTGGTTGATCCCAGATTGTTCACTCGTTTCTAACTTCCCACCTCCTTTATGAAATGTCCTCAGCCCGCCTGCACAGGCGTGATCGAAGATGGTTTCTGCACCCTTTGCGGCCTCGAACCGACGACCGTGACGGCCTTGGCTACCTCCGCGGCGGCGACGTCGCGTTTCGGCTCCGTGGTCATTCCCACGACGCGCACCGGAGTCTCCTTCGGAACCGTGGCCACCGGCACGAGCGCCACCACGGGCAAGACTGGCGCAGGTTCTAGCCGGCGCAGCTCCCGCAGCACGCGCAGCGGGAGTTCACGCCGGCAGCTCGGCCTGGGGCTCGTGCAGGTGCCGGAATTGCCCCCGCTCGATCCCGCCTCTGTCGTGATGGCGGATCCCGTCGTGCCGGAAGACAAGCGTTTCTGCTCGAACTGCAACGAGAAGCTGAAGCGCGAAAAAGGCTTTTGCCCGAAGTGCGGCCGGCCTTACTCGCTGAGCCCGACGCTCAAGGCCGGCGACGTCGTCGGTGAGCAGTATGAGGTCGTGGGCTGCGTGGCCTTTGGTGGTCTTGGCTGGATTTATCTGGCGAAGGACATCGTGCTCTCGCGCTGGGTCGTCCTGAAAGGGCTCCTGAACGCGCAGGATGAAGCCAGCGCCGCCGCCGCGGTGGCCGAGCGCCAGTTCCTCGCTGCGGTGAAACATGCCAACATCGTCGGCGTCTATAACTTCGTCCATCGCGGCAACGAAGGTTATATCGTGATGGAGTACGTCGGCGGCAAGTCCTTGAAAATTCTCCGCCGCGAACGCGGGCCGTTGCCTGTGGCCGAGGCGATCGCTTATATCCACCGGATCCTGGGGGCCTTTGCCTATCTGCATCGCCAGAATCCGCCGCTTGTGTATTGCGATTTCAAGCCGGATAACTTCATGGTCGAGGGCGATGATGTGAAACTCATCGACATGGGCGGCGTGCGCAAGGTGGACGACCCGGGCGGTGATATCTACGGCACGAAAGGCTATGCAGCCCCGGAGGCTGGCGATGGACCGACCATCGTTTCGGACCTCTTCACGGTGGCGCGAACGTTGGCCGTGCTGATCTGCGACTTCCGCGGCTACCGCAGCACTTTTGAATTCACCATGCCGGCGCCGGAGGATCATCCGGTCTTTGCCAAACACGAGTCGCTTTACCGCTGGCTGGTCAAGGCCACGCGGCCAACGCCCGACGAGCGCTTTCAGACGGCGGATGAAATGGCCGATCAACTGGCCGGGGTTTTGCGCGAAGTGGTTTCGGTCGAAAAACAAGCGGCGCATCCTGCGGAGAGCACATTTTTCGGCGGAGACGCCATCGGCTTTCGCAGTGTCATCCACGAGGAGGATGTTATTCCCGGCGCCGGTTTGGTGCCCGGACTCAAGGTCGACGCCGAGGATGTCGCCGCGCAGTATTTCCTGGCGAATTCCAATCGGGCGGTGACGCCCGAACAACAGGCGTCGCTTTGCGCGCAGGCGCTGGAACGCTTTCCGAAATCCCTGGAAGCGCGGCTGCGGCTCGCGAAGGCGCTCTTCGAGCAGAACAAAGTTTCCGAAGCTGAGGCCCGCCTCGACGAGGTGGCTGCCGACGATCCGTGGGACTGGCGCGTGCAATGGGTGCGCGGCATCGGGCATATCCACAGCGGTCGGGCTCGGGAAGCTGCGGCCCATTTCGACCATGTCTATAATGAGTTGCCGGGCGAGCCGGCGGTGAAGCTGGCGCTGGCTTTGACCGCCGAGATGGCCGGCGAACTGGACTATGCGGCGCGACTTTACGATGTGGTGTCGCTGATAGACCCCGGTTTCACGACGGCGTCCTTTGGTCTCGCGCGTTGCCAGGCGGAGCGGGACAAGCGGGAGGAGGCTGTCGCCGCTTATCGGCGGGTGCCGCCGAGCTCCAGCGCATACACACAGGCGCAGATCGCGCTGGCGCGCGCCTGGATTCGGGTTAGCCCGACGATCTGGCCCGGAGCTTCGGAGTTGCAGCAGGCCGCCATGGCGATCGATGCGCTGGCGCTGGATGCCATCATGCGCCATCGGCTCGTGGTTGAAATCCAGCAGCTGGCCCTGGAGCTCCTGAACGCCCGCCGCATGGCGGCGACGCCCGGGGTGCGTGTTTTTGGGCAAAGCTTGCAGGAAGGCCCGCTGCGCAAGGGCATCGAGGGCGCTTTGCGCGGCCTCGCCCGACTTTCGTCGGATCGTATGGAACGCATTCGGCTGGTCGATCTGGCCAATGAAATGCGGCCGATGAGTCTTTTCTAAGTAACTAGTATTTTTTCTGAGCAACGTCGCCCCCATTGCCAACCCTTCTGTTTCATGAATTGCCCCAAATGCCAAAGTCCCGTCGCGGCCGATGCCAACTTTTGCGAAGTCTGCGGCGCGCCGCTGAAGACGCCGACGCCGGCGGCAGAAGCCGCCGCGCATCTCGATGACTGTGAAGGCTGCGGAGCTGGTCCGGACCTCATCCAGGAGGACGGCTACTGCGCCCGGTGCGGATTGTTGCGCCGGCATCCGGAGCGGGATCATTTCGAAATCGAAATTCCGCCGCGCCTGGGTGGAGTCAGTGATCGCGGAGTGAAACACTTTCGCAACGAAGACTTCATCGTTGGCAAGGACGCGGCCGGCGTGCTCATCGGCGTCGTTTGCGACGGCGTGTCGAATTCCCAGGGGCCGGATGCGGCTTCGGCGGCAGCGGCTCCAGTGGCGGGCGAAGCCCTGCTGGCCAGGCTGGCAGAGCCGGCCGCGGATGCCGAGGCGGCCATGAAGGGGGCGATCTTGCAAGCCAATGCCGCCGTCCTCGCCACCGCCTCGGGAGATGCGGAGCAAAAAGATCCGCCGAGCTCGACGATCATTGCCGCGGCGGTAATTCCCGCCGGCCACAGCGTCGAGGCAGTGCTGGGCTGGCTGGGCGATAGCCGCGCGTATTTTATCGGAGCCAATTCCGAGAAACAGCTCACCACGGATCACTCCTGGCTCGAGGAGATCGTGCAGTCGGGCAAAATGACTTATGCCGCCGCAGCGAAATGTCGCGGCTCGCACGCCATCACTCGCACTTTGGGCGGGATTCCGGCCGAGGAGGGAGGCGAGCCGGATCAACCCTCGGTGATTCGTTACCCGTTACTCGAGCCCGGCTGGCTCATTCTGTGCACCGATGGCCTCTGGAACTATGCTCCTGAGCTGCCGGTCTTTGCGACTTTGGTGCGTCGCCTTTCGACCACGGGCAGTCCTTTGGAGCTGGCGCGTGAGCTGGTCGCCTGGGCGAAGAAACAAGGCGGAAAGGACAATGTCTCCGTCATCGCCATCGCTGTCTAACGGTCTTCAATTTCCATCTACCCACACCCACTCTGTTATGTCCTCCACATTTAGCGCAGAAATCTTTCAGAACCAATTCCTGTCGCAGGGCACCGACGAAGTTCATGCCATCGTGACGGTCACGGCCCAGGGCGGCACGGCGACCACGAGCGGTTCGAAACTCGTCTTTGGCATCCTGATCGACTGTTCCGGCTCCATGGGCGACGGCGGCGGCGAACGCATCCGCAATGCCCGGGCCGCCGTGCGCGAGATCATCCAGGCGCTGCGCGAAGACAGCTACTTTTTCGTCGTCTCTGGCTCCGACAGCGCGAATCTCATCGCTCCGCTGGCCCTGGCCACGCCGGAAAACAAAGCCTTTGCCGATACCGAAGTCTCGCTCCTCGAGGCCAGCGGCAGCACCGCCATGTCGCGCTGGCTCTATGTCGCCGCCGAGCAATTTCCGCGTGGCGACGGCTTCATTCGCCAGGCCTTGTTACTCACCGATGGCAAAAATGACCCGGCGGATTCCGATAGCCTGGACAAGGTGTTGGGACAATGCGAAGGCCTCTTCCAATGCGACGCGCGCGGCGTGGGCGTCGATTGGAAGCCGGAAGAACTGCGCCGGATCTCCGGCCGCCTGCTCGGCACGCTGGATATCATCGCCAAGGCGAAAGACATGGCTGCAGATTTCCGGGGCATCCTCGACACGGCCTTGGGCCGCGCGGTGAGCGATGTCGCGCTGCGACTCTGGACGCCGGTCGGGACGGTGATCAAGTATTGTAAGCAAGTTTCGCCCGAGATCGTCGATCTCACGCCCAAGGCGCGGAGCAATCCGCAAACGCCGCAGGTGCGCGACTTCCCGACGGGGGCCTGGGGCAATGAAACACGCGACTACCATTTCTGCCTGCGGGTAAAGCCGGGGGCGGTCGGCCAGCGCATGCTCGCCGGTCGCGCAAGCCTAGTGCTTCGCACCGGGGTGGGGGAGACCAAAGCTGCCGAAGGACAAATCCTTGCGACCTGGACAGACGATGAAGCGCGTTCGGCGGTGATCGATCGCCGCGTGGCGCACTATACCGGCCAGGGCGAATTGGCGGTGGCCATCCAGGAAGGGCTGGCGGCGCGCCGCGAGGGGCGCGACGATGAAGCGACACGCAAGCTCGGACGCGCCGTCCAGCTCGCTGCAGAGTCGGGCAACGACGCCACGACGAAGCTCCTGCGCAAAGTCGTGGAAGTCGTGGATGAACACGAAGGCACCGTGAAGCTCAAGCGGGGGGTGGACGAGGCCGATGAAATGGCCCTCGACACGCGATCCACGAAAACCCGCCGGATCAAATCCGAAGCCTAACTTTCTCTCCAATTACCTATGCCAATTTGCGCCAACCATCACGAATCGGACGCGGCGGATTTTTGCACCGTCTGCGGCATCGAAATCGCCCCGCAAGATTCCGCTGCGCCGAGCGTAGCGACAAGTGTCACACATTGCCCCTCCTGTCAGGCCGAACGCTCTCCGGGAGGCGGAGATTTCTGCGAAGTGTGCGGCTATAACTTCCGCACCGGCAAATGCGGCTTTCCGCTGGAAGAACCGGCGGCCGAGCCGCCGCCTGCGTCCGCCGGGACGCCGCCGGCCCTCGAGTCCGCCGTAGAGCCGGCAGCTCCTCCACCGCCGCCCGCTGCCACCAGTCCCACCGCAAAGCTGGAGTCGACGCCTGCGGCGTCACTCCCTGCTGGCCCAGATCCATCGCCCGTCACCGCCGAAGCTGCGCCGGCCGAAGCGCCGGTTCCCGACCCGGCCGCCGCCGCCGCCCGCTGGGAATTCGTCGCCACGGTCGATCTATCGGTGACGAATGTCGCAGAAACCGACGGCCCTCGAGACCGGGACGAGCGCATCTACCCGCTCGACCTGCCGGAGCAACTCCTCGGCCGCCGCAGCGAACGCCGCGGGATTTATCCCGAGATCTCCATCGACACCGATGACGGCGTCTCGCATCGCCATGCTAAGATCCTGCGTCAGCCGGGCGGCGGCTTTGCTGCGCTGGATCTCGGCTCGAGCAACGGCACGCTGCTCAACGGTGTGGAATTGAAGCCCAATGTGCTCACTCCGCTGCGCTCCGGCGACCAGCTTTGCCTGGGCCGCTGGACGCGCCTCACGCTTCGCAACATTTCTTAATCCTAGTTTATGACTACCCTAGTTGCCACCAAGCCTCAGCCGCCGTCGTTCCTGACGGCGGCGCCCAAGCCCCTCGCCTGGCAGATCCCGGGTACGGCGGTGGCCGTGCCCTGGTCGACTCCCGTGCTCCTGCGCGCCCAGGCGGCGGCCATTGTTTTCTGCAGCGTCCTGGTTTTTTTCGCCGGGAAGCGGGTCGTCGAAGACAGCCGCGCGGCGATCAAGAGCGTGGGGCAGGACTGCGCTCCCTCCATCGTCGCCGCCAAATCGATCCGCGCCGACTTTGCCGATCTTGACGCAAATCTGGTCAATAACTTCCTTTGCGCTCCGGACTCGAAGGAGGGGCGGGATGCCGTGAAAAATGCCGCCGCGCGCCATCAACACCTCTCTGAACAACTGGTCACCGCTGCGAAAAATATCACCTTTGACAACGAGGAAAGGCGGCCGATCACCACCATGATCGGCGACTTCGCCACTTACGAGTCGAAAATGGCGACTGCGCGCACGCTCGAGCTGAAGGGCGATACTGCGGGAATGCTGGCCACGGAGCGCGACGCGGCAAAGCTCATGCACGAACACATCATTCCCGCGGCCGATACGCTCGATCTCGCCAACAAGACGGAGCTGGATAGGTCGTACAATCGGCACCAGCATGAATCGACGGGCGCAGTCGTTTGGCTAGTCATTGTCAGCCTGCTCCTGGCAACCGTGACGATCCGGTCGCAATTCTACCTCACGCGAAAGATGCACCGCCTCATCAACCCGGGGCTGCTGGCGGCGACCGTGATTGCGCTCGGCAGCCTGGTGGTCACCGTCTCGCAATACCGGCGCGCCAGTTCCCAATTGCGCCTGGCGGTGGATGACGCCTTTGCCTCTGTGCGACTTTTGTGGGAGGCCCGGGCGATCGGCTTCGATGCCAACGGCGAGGAAAGCCGCTATCTTTTCGACACGGATGCCGCCGGAAGCCACGAGCGGGACTTTTATGCAAAAACCAGCTCCATTGCCGACCCGCCGGCGAATCGGAAGCTGGATGACATGTTGACGATCGTGAACGCCGGCGCGCGATTGCCGAATGAGTTTCACGGCGCGCTGGCGCGGGAGCTGGGAAATATTACCTTTCCGGGAGAACGCGAGGCGGCCGCCGAAGCCCTCCGCACTTTCAGCGTCTATATGGATGTGGATACGGAGATTCGTCGCTTGGAAAAGACGGGGCATCATGCCGAAGCCAAAGCGCTCTGCATTTCCGAAGCTCCTGGCGGCTCGAACGCGGTTTTCGACCGCTTCGACGTCGCGCTGGAGGAGACCGTCCGGATCAATCAACATTACTTTGAAAATGCGATTAAAAACGGCCTGCAAACGCTCGACCGCAGCGAATGGGAAATCGGGATCTGTGTGCTGCTCGTGGCCGGCTGCTCGATTGCCGGCTTCTGGCCTCGCCTGAAGGAGTATTGAGAATGCTGGAGATCGGCGCCTTTCTGGGCGATGTTACCGGCTATGCCCGCTGCTGCCACTCCGATCAAGTCCCTCACGCTTCCTGAGCTGGAAGCGCGCTTCGCGGCGGCCGGGCAGCCGGGATATCGCGCCAAGCAGGCCATCGCCTGGCTGTATGAGAAGCGCGTGAAATCCTTCGCCGAGATGACGAATCTCCCCGCGGCGCTCCGGCAGCAGCTGGCGGAGGAATTTTCCTTCGACCTGCTCGAGCCGATCCGCACCCTGGGCGCGGCCGACACGACGCGGAAATTTCTTTTCCGCCTCGGCGACGGCAGCCTCATCGAGTCGGTGCTCATCCCGGCCTCGCCCGCGCTCTACGGCGAGGCTTCGGATCGCCGGACGGTCTGCGTCTCCACGCAGGTGGGCTGCGCCTATGGGTGCAAATTCTGCGCGAGCGGCCTGGACGGCTGGAGCCGGAACCTGCAGGCCGGGGAGATCGTCGAGCAGATCCTGCGCATCGAGGAGATTTCCGGCGAGCGGGTGAGCAATCTCGTCTTCATGGGCATGGGCGAGCCGCTCGCGAATTTTCAAAACGTGCTCCAGGCCATCACCATCCTCAATGCGCCCTGGGGTGTGGGCATTGGCGCCCGGCACATCACCATTTCCACGAGCGGCCTGGCCCCGAAGATCCGCGAATTGGCCGATCAACCGCTGCAAATCCGCCTCGCCGTCTCGCTCCACGGCGCGACCGATGCGGTGCGCGAGCAGATCATGCCGGTGAATCGCAAGTACCCGCTGGAGGTTCTCATGGAGGCCTGCGCCTACTACACCGAGCGGAAAAAGCAGCGGCTTACCTTTGAGTACATTCTCATCGAGGGGGTGAACGATCGCCCGGAAGACGCTGCCGCGCTCGTGCGGGTGAGTCGGAAGGTAAATGCGAAGGTGAATTGCATCCCGTACAATTCCGTGGAGGGCCTGGCCTGGAAGCGGCCCGGCGAGGACCGGCAGGACGCCTTCATGGCCGTCCTGGAAAGCGCGGGCATTCCAGCCACTCTGCGCCGGGAGAAGGGCGGGGACATCGCGGCGGCTTGCGGGCAACTCCGCCGGCAAACGGCAGCAAATGCGGGGCCAAAGACGGAGTTGGCCCCGAAATAGCTTTTGCGTATATCACGCAAAAAGCGATATCTACCGCCATGCCAGAAGACGACCAGCCCGAAAAAGTATGGGACGAATACGATTGGGAGCGTTTTCTTCAGGAGCAAGACCGCAAGACTGAGAAGTACATGGAACTCCTGGAGCGGTACATCGACGACCCGAATCGCGACCAGATCATCGCCCGCGAGATGGGGTGGAATCATCTTCTGAATAAGGAAGGTCAGGAGTGGGCGGACAGCGTCGACTCGAAATTCAGCGAAGAGCTGGATTGTGTGCTGGAGGACGACGACTCGGAGATCGGCTCATCGCCGCTGGAGGGCATCGAGGAAGACCATTTCGAGGTGCATCCGCTGAATCAGGCCTCCTTCGCCCTCACAGCCTGGATTGACCAGATGTTTGAGGAGTGTGGGGCCACGGTGGAAAATCACCCGGCGGCCGTGAAGCTGTCTACGAATGTGGCCATCGCCAGCGCCAAGCTCGCCGGCGCCCTGACCGACGATGACGTGGACGAAATCGGCATGACCATTGCTTACCTGAAACGCGCCCTGAGCGCGATCACCGTGGGCTTGGAATGTGCCATGAAGCTCAAGTCGGAAGGCGTGATCGATGGCGAGCGCTTTGGGATGCTGAATCAGCGCCTCTTCCAAGTGCGGGATGGCATCATCAAGCTGATGGGGGAATTCCGGACGGAATGGCGGCGGCGCTATGGTAGCTGAGTTGAGCGTGGGATTTTTGTGGCGTGGGGCAGCTCGCAGGCGTCCCGCGCATTCGACCTCGCGTGGTGGAATGAATGACAAGGCTGGTAAAAATTGTCGATTCTGGTTGAATGGATCGGTCTGTGCATCGTCAAAAAGATGATCCACAAGGCCGCCGATGCCCCCGACGCTACGCCGGACGACGAACTCGAACTCGTCGCCCGTTGCCAGGCTGGAGACACCGACGCCTTCAACCAAATCGTCGAACGTTATCGCACCCGAGCCTTCTCCATGATCTTCAACATGGTCCGCAACGAACAGGATGCCTGGGATCTTGCACAGGACGGATTTCTCAAGGCGTGGAAGTCGATCGGGCGGTTCCGCGGTCAGTCGAGTTTCTTCACCTGGCTCTACCGCATCCTCATGAATGTGGCGATCGACTGGATGCGCCGGAAGCAGATCGCCGCGGGCACGGAGTTTGACGATGCGCTGGGGTTGCGCGGCATCGAGCCGGGAGCGGTCACCGCGCCCAAGGAAGTCATGGCGCCCTCGGAAAAGCTCTCGGACAAAGAGATCCGGGCGCGGATCGACGAGGCCATCGAGCGGCTTTCCGAAGAGCATCGCACGGTCATCGTGCTGCGGGAGATCGAAGGGCTCGAGTACCAGGAGATCGCGGACGCTGTGGGCTGCTCGCTCGGGACGGTGATGTCCCGCCTCTTCTACGCTCGCAAGAAATTGCAAACCATGCTGAAGGACGTCTATGAAAACCTTTGAAGAACGCTACACCGCCTGGATCGACGGCCAACTGAAAGGTCGCGAACTTGTCGAGTTCGAAAAGGAGCTGGAACAGACGCATCCCGAGGCCGAAGCCGACAAAGCCGACGCCCTGCGGCTCGGCGACCTGTTGCGGCGTCACGCGACGGCTCCGGCGCTGACGAATGGTGATTTTTTCAATCACCAGCTCATGGCGCGCATTCGGAAAGAGCAGCGTGATGATTCACCGGTTCCCCTGGTGCGGCCGAGATTTCGATGGGCACTGCCAAATCTCGCCTGGGCCGGCGCCTGTTCGCTGCTCATGGCCTTTGCGCTCTATCGCAACTTTATCCCGAGCCAGCTGGCGGAGCCGAAGGGCCAGCAATTCGCTGACGTAGTGACCATGGCCACGCCGGCTCTCGCCGCCATTCCGGCCCGGCCCGCCTACAATGCGGAAATCCTCAAGGCGGATTCGGATGAACCGGGCATCTCCGTCACGCCGATTCATTCGGACAAGGAAAAGGTCACTGTCGTCTGGGTGGATGGCCTGGATTACCTGCCGGCCAGCTACGAGATTCACTAGACCCGTCTCGATGCGCATCCACCGCGAGCCACTGCAGAATATCTTGAGGCGGGCCTTTGCCGCCTGCTGCGGCGCGCGGGGGCGATTCATTTCCGCCATCTGTATGGCCGCCGGCGGCCACACTGCGCGGGCGCAACAGCCGCCGCCGGAGCGTTTCGCGCCTCGCCCAGGGGAGGCCATGCAAACAAAAATCGAGCAGCGCACGCCCGTCGCTCCGCTCCGGCGCCTGCCCGAAGAGCGGCCTCTGCCGGGAAGGATTGAGGAGCCGGCTCCAGGAGCCGCCGGCCGCGCCGACCGCATCTGGTGCGCGGTCGTGATCGCGAGTAATCCGGAACACCCAAAACCTGCGCCGCCAGAGCTGACGCAGATCGCGGAAAAGATCTCCCATTTCTTCGGCTACCGGCAAATCGAACTCATCGGCTCCGCAGCCAAGCCGATCGACGAATACACCGACCACTGGCTGGTGCCGTGCCAGGATTTCTGGCTCAAAGTGGCGTCGAAGCGCGATGCCGATAGCGCCGTGTGCACGGAGGATATCCAGCTCTACAGCAACAAACGACGCATTCTCGGAACGACCATCCGGCTCGGTCCGGACAGCCCGGTTTTCATCAATGGCCCGATGCACGCCCGGGGGCAGGTCTTGATCATTTTGCAGTTGCAGCCGTAGGCGGAAATTTTCTGTGAAATCTAGGTGAAAAGGGATGGGGATTTGTGACGAAAATCCGCATCGATTTAAGTTTGACCTGACCGCGCTTCTTTCCCTTAGTCAGGCATGATTGGCCATCTCATCGAGCCCGCTATCAAAGCCCTGATCGACAACCGTGACTTCACGGCTTTGCACAGCGTATTTGTCGAGTGGCCGCCGGCGGATATTGCCGATTGCCTGAAGGATCTCCCTGCGGACGAACAGGCCGTCGTCTTCCGGCTGCTGCCGCAGGCGAAATCGGCGCAGACCATGGAGTACCTGGATCCGGAAAGCCAGGCCTGCGTGCTCAAAGCCATGGGCAACGAGAGCGCCGCGGCGATCCTCAATACCATGTCGCCGGATGACCGCACGGCGCTCCTGGAAGAGCTGCCCGCCCATGCGGTCTCGCAAATGCTGGAGCTGCTTTCTCCGCGGGAGCGCAAAATCGCCCAAAGCCTGCTGAATTACCCGGAGGATAGCGTCGGCAGGCTCATGACCACCGGGCTCATCGCCGTCCGCGACGACTGGTCCGTGCTCCAGTGTATCGAGTACGTGCGCGAGCACGGCAAGAATACGGAGACGCTCAACGTCATCTACGTCACTACAGAGGATGGGACACTGATCGATGACATCCGCATCCGCGAGTTTCTCCTGCGCCCATTCGACACGAAGGTCCGCGATTTCCGCGACGATCGCTACGTCGCGCTGCACGCGACGGATCCGGCGAAGGATGCCATCCAGGTATTCCGCAAGTACGACCGAAACACGCTCCCGGTCGTGGACAAAGAAAACAAGCTCATCGGCATCGTCACCATCGATGACGTACTCGATGTGGCCGAAGAAGAAGCGACGCGTGAAATGCAAAAGGTCGGTGGTATGGAGGCCCTCGATGAGCCGTACACCACCATCTCGCTGCCGCGGATGGTCAAAAAACGCGCCACCTGGCTGATCATCCTCTTTCTCGGGGAAATGCTCACTGCCACTGCCATGCAAGGCTACAACGGCGAAATCGAGAAAGCCGCCGTGCTGGCCATGTTCCTCCCGCTCATCATTTCCAGCGGCGGCAACTCCGGCTCACAGGCGACCACGCTCATCATTCGCGCCATGGCCGTCGGCGAGGTGAAGATGAGCGACTGGTGGAAGGTGCTGCGGCGAGAAGTTGGCTCCGGCGCGTGGCTCGGCATCATCCTGGGTATCATCGGCTTCTGCCGCATCATGGTCTGGCAATATCTGCACATCTTCGACTACGGTGTGCATCACACGCTCATCGCTCTTGCCGTGGGCGTGGCTTTGGTTGGTGTGGTGCTGTGGGGATCCGTCTCCGGCTCCATGCTGCCGTTTTTGCTGCGACGCGTGGGTCTGGATCCGGCGACTTCGTCGGCGCCGTTTGTGGCGACGCTGGTCGATGTTACCGGGTTGCTTATCTACTTTAACGTCGCGTTGGTTATCTTGCGCGGGTCGGTGTTATAGCGCCTGGAGCCCGTGGGCATATGAGCGGATTTATTTGTTTCTGCGGGTTTCATGTTGATCACGCGTTGCCTCAGCATGGGCGATATAGCCTCATTCCGGGTGCGCGAATCGATGGGTTTTCTGAATTCGGAAATTCCGATGGTTTTGGTGATGACACTCGAAGAAATAATCAAAAATCTAGACCACATTGACCGTTCGCTTACCATCTATGCAGAGCGATCCCCGGAGTGGAGCCGCTCGTCCCGAGCCGAATTGCGTCCAGCGAAGGAACGGCCGGGTGAGTCTAGATATCCCTATTTTCTGGAGATTTATGTGGCGAAAACTGTTCTCCAGGCGTGGTCGTTTGTTCGCGATGGGCAAGAGCCGAATTTGGGACAAAAATGTGAAGCGATTATTTATTACGCCGAAAACGACGCTTATTTAATTCCGCCC
>FTCV01002625.1_pt1 | contig 15448 bp, 13 predicted proteins | sample 1639691 | NCBI WGS metagenome assembly FTCV01 (sample SAMEA3914864, study PRJEB12502) | metagenome | biome: forest; material: soil | place: USA | collected 2012-03-12 | depth 0.3 m
GCCTTAAGCGCCTGGACCTTGATGCCGATTGCAGCGGTCTTGTTCATGGAAGTTAGCCTACACGATACCGGACCTCCGTGACGGACGGCTTGTGGCCGGATTGAGTCTCCGGGTCAAGCACGTCCAACCAGCGCGGCCCGAATGTCCTTCCTCAGCCGCAGATCCGATCCAGTCAGCTCGGTATTTGACGTTAGCAGGTCGTCGGCCCGCTGCGCCGCCGCCATGAGCCTGCGAATTGCCTCCGTGTCGCCAGAAAACTCCTCCGCTGACAAACGCAACAGCGCAGTCAAGAGGTCGCCTGTGTAGTAGTCGCCCTCTACCAGCGGGTCCGCTTCGACGATTTCCAAGGCGATGGGCAAGACAAATCTTGTACCGATTCCTTGAGTCAGCAGGACTCTGCAGTCGCCGGCAGACAGTTTCTCAAGAGGGAGCTTCCGCAGGGTATGGCAGCGCGACACCATCGGTGAGCTGTCCGGCGGTGGCTCGGGCCAACGGTCCGCCTCCAATTGCTCGAGGGTGCGCGACTGGTTCATCCCGCTAGCCTACCGTAAAGCGGCCGGTCGCCAACGGCTGCTCATGGCCGACATGCGCCCCTGACGCCGGCGACCTGACCGGGTGACCCGTCGCCCGCCGTTGGGCGACTGCTATGCGCTGGCGACCTGCCTGTCGACGTCGGCGGACGGGAAGCAGGGCCCGACCTATCAGCGACATTCCAAAGGCGGTTCATGACGCCTAAAAGCGGGCATTCAATGCATACGGTTTTGTGGAGTCACGACCGATTGCTCGTGGACGCTGTCGTTACGGGGTCAGCGGTCCGGGTCAAGATGCCCTGGCAGGCCGGTTACGCGGTTCTGTCCCGGCGTCGTCTCCTCTGGACGTCCCGTCGCTGCGGAGCGTGTAGGGGAGGGAGGCGACATAGCTGACCTTGCTGCCGCCGTGGTACGGGAAGGTCGAGACCTTGACCTGCCTGCGCTCTCCGCGGACGGTGTAGACGTATGTGGCGTACCGCGTCACGGATCCGGACGAACAGATCTGGGCGCCAACGCCGCCGGAATTCGTGGGCCGACCCAACATGCGCTCGAGGTTGGCCAGTACCGCGTCCTGCTTGTAGGGTGATTCGAGCTCGCCCTGGGCCTGGCAATTCAGCTTCAGCTCCATCGCCTGGAGCGACTGGGCCAGGGAACTGTAGTCCTCCAGGATCTCGTTTATGTCCCAGAGCTTGCGGGTGATGAACGGCAAGCCCTCCCGAAAGCTGAAGGCATGATCCGGGAAGGTCAGCGTGATCTTGACGGTGTCCGGCGTCCGGTCAATCGCGTACGTGACGGGGAACGGTCAACACGGTGCCTGTGGAGCCGCCACTTAGGTATCGCGACGTTGCGATGTACTGAATGGCCAGCCGGTGTTCCTGGGGAACGAGCCTCGTGCGTCCGCCCGTGTCCAGTACCGCATCCTTGGTGTCCGGCTGGTTCACGCGCAGCGGCCAGCGGGTGACCGCCGACAGCTTCTGCGCGATGGTGCTGAGGATCGTCGACTCGTTGATCAGGACGTGCTGCGGATCGAACGCCTTGAACGTCAGCTGAACCGGCTCGAACTGCGGGACGTCAACTTTGACCGTCTCACTGGCGCTCGCCTGGCCGACGGCCAAGCTCAAGAGAACGATCGCCATGGATCGAACGACGGCTTTGAACATGCTTCTCCCCGAGGCTCACTTGTAGTTTGGTCCGCTCGAAGGAAGTCGAGTGGCCGATCGGATGCTACTTTAAGTCTGTAGACGCAAAGTCATCATGCGGGGAACCTCTCATTCCATGGGAGGTAGTTCCAAGTCACTGCAATCAGCACGAGAGCGAATCGCGTATCACGTGCGCCAACTCCGCGAAGTGCAAGGCATTTCGCAGGAGAGGCTCGGTGAGCTCACGGATCTGCACCGAACTTACGTCGGGTCAATCGAGCGCAAGGAACGCAACGTCTCCATCGACAACGTGGAGCGAATTGCGAGTGCTCTTGGCGTTGACATAGCTGACTTGCTCGCAGCCTACTAGCCGCGCTTCAATCCCTGATCCGCCATCCCGAAGTTCGGTGCTGTTCCAAGCGGTGCGCTTGCCGGCGCACGTTTAGGCTCTGACTTCAACCCACCGATGCTTCTCCATTCGGTTTCCGACAACGACAAGTTCCGCAAGGACGTCACCAAGTACATCTTTGCGCTTGAGTCCGAATTGAAGAAGCTCGACACCTTCAAGGCCGCCCAGGTCAGTAGCGCGTATTGCGCGACTGGGCTTAGGGACTGATTGCTGACCTGGAAGGGGATTCAGCTCCATGTGAACGCGGCATGGGTGATACTGAAATCTGGCCGTGGCCTCCGCCAGGGCTCCTTCAATCATATCGTGGCCATGGCGACCGAAACTTGCATTCACGGCATCTGCTTCTACGCGCTTGATCCCAACAGTCCCAAGTTCTTCGGCTTCGCTGAGTACCTTGCCGCCATGGCCTTGCTTGTGCTTGCCTGGACGATCGCCGATGCGAGGTACCAATTCCGCATCGAGACGGCGCCGCTTCCGCTTCAACGAATCGCATTCTTCAACGTCGCGCTCGTCGGGATTCTCAGCCTCCTGACAGACCTGTGGCGGGCACAAGGATGGCTCGTCCCGGTGGGCCGCCCGCTTACGCCAGCAGTCTGGCAAGGGTTGCTCGGGTTGACCTTCTTGCTCACATTTCTTGGATGGGCATGGTTCGCATTCGTTCGACCTCCGCGATTCGGACCTCGAAATGCCGAGCGATACGTCCGGGCCGTGTATCGGGCAATCTTGCGCGGGTCGGCAGATGAGCTCGCGGTGATCTCCGACGAGATCGCGCGTTCCGCTACCCGTTTGATCAAGTACGCGCCATCCACGCATTCGCGTTCGAGGCCCTCGAGAGCTTCATCAGGAGGCGCGGAGATGCCTCTGAGGAGGGTCGAGGGCTACGCCAACGACTTCCTATTGCTGATCGCCGACCGTCGCTTCTGTCGCGCCGTAGTGGCGAAGGGCCCAGTGCTCGCGCTGGCGCTCTTCCGGGAGATTGCCCTGCAGCGCAAGCATGATGTGGCGATCGGTACATTCACACGCAACATCGTCGGCGAAGCCCTGATGAATCCGGACTCGTTCCTGTTTCACGAGACCGAAGGCTATCAAGCGGGCCTTCTCGGACACCACAAGCCGCTGAGTCAGGCGATCTTTGGCGATTACGCCATGCTGGCCGGGATCGGCACCGCGTTGGACGCCGACGTCGGTGAGAGCTTCAACTGGAACTCGGACACGTGGGTTGCCTTCCTGCGAGCGGCTCGCGTCGCGCTCAAGGCCTACGTCGAGGCGGGATTCCCGTCTAATACGACGGTTCTGTTTCGCCTCCATTCGAGGCTCGAGTTTGCCGCGCTGGACGTCTATCAGCTCGATGGCTCCAAGACGCTGGACTGGCGAGTTGGCCCGTTCGCAACACTGCGAGCATTGGTAGATTTTCTCAGCGACTCGATTGAGATACTGGGGAAGAAGCCTGTTCCGGATTGGATAGAACTCCGCATCCACAAGCGGTACGGGCCCAGCTACTCGGTCTATGACATAGTCGCGGAGTCGATCTTCAACGTGATCTTCGGCGCCGCCAGCGTGCGTTCACCGATCAGCACTTGTTGGACCATCCAGCAAAACACCGTTTGGTCAAGGCTCTTCGAACCGTTCGCCGAAAATACGGATGCGGGCGCCATCGTGAGGCATAAGGTGCGACGATTGATCTACAACGAAGTCAGGGACATGGAGCGCTTCCCGAACTTCAAGGGCGCCAAATATCTGGCCTTTTGCTTGAATGTAATGGGTCTGAAGGTGGTTCGACAGTCGATCGGCAAGGAATACAGGCCGCTCCACCGTGCGCTGATCGCCTGGACACGTAGGAACTACGAGTCGCTCAGGGCAGCAAATCTTGAGGTGGCCGATGCGTGCCTCGTTGACGGCATGTCTTACGACTCGGAGAACCGGCGCCTGGTCAGGACCTACCCGGCTGGCGGGCTGCGCACGAAGCCAAGCTATGTCTACTTGGAAGTTCTGCCTCCGACGACGGAATCGTCTATCGAGCCTTAGCAACTGCTGCAGTGCTTGCCCAACGCACCAATTTCGAAGTGACATAGGGTCGGGGGCCTCCCGCTGGCAGCGGCCACCGCGGCGGCAGCAAATGGGCCAGCCTGCTGATGGGGGGCGGCCACGTGTAGTCAAGATGCCAGGGCCAGTCCGCCTACGAAAAGGGTGCGGATCCGCCTCGTACAATGCGCGATGACTCAACTAACTCTCTGCATGCTGCCACCCATTCCCACGCAACGCATACACGTGAGCCGCCCACCCGATGTCGGGTTTGACGGCAGCTTTGCGTTGTAGCAATAGAGTGCCGAGCGCGCTCTCGATCAGGGTGCTTCACCAGGTCGACTTCACAACCGGTAGTAGCCCAAGAGGGAGGAGATGCTCGTGCCACTTGATCTCGACAAACTCAGCGGACAGTCGCTCGTCGATACTGAAGTCAATCCGCGAGAGCTTTTCAATCTCTTGCCCGACAAGGATGTCCGCTACAAATATCCTCGCGATGTTCAGTCTCAGGTCTGGACTAGGTGGATGGAGCGGCGCAACGACCGCGACTTGGTCGTCAAGATGAATACTGGCGGGGGTAAGACAGTTGTCGGCCTCCTGATGCTCAAGAGCTGTCTGAATGAAGGAGTCGGCCCGGCGGTCTACGTGACGCCAGACAAATACCTGACCCAGCAGGTTCTCAGAGAAGCCCGAGACTTGGGTATTCCGGTCGCTACGGAGCACACCGCTGGCGCCTTCCTACAAGGCAAGGCGATTCTGGTCACCAACATCTACCACCTGGTGAACGGTCTATCCGTCTTTGGAACGTACGACACGGGCGTCAAGATTCCGATCGGTGCACTGCTCATCGACGACGCTCACGCGTGCCTTGCAACGACGGAAGGGCAGTTCTCGCTCAGCACAAACGCGGATACGCCTCTGTACGCTGACCTGCTAAAGCTATTTAGAGAAGATCTGGCAGCTCAAAACGACGTCAAGCTGCTCGAGCTCGAGGCGCAGGCACCTGACACGGAGATGTTGGTTCCCTTCTGGGCCTGGCACAACAGGGGAGCCGCAGTCGCCAAGCTACTGACTTCTCATCGCCAGGACGACGACATCAAGTTCAACTGGCCGTTGATCAGCAATCACTTGGCGCTGTGCCGTTGCGTTTTTTCCAGCGCGAAGGTTGAGATCACGCCAAAGTGCTTGCCCATCGAGGCAATTCCTTCCTTCATGAACGCACGGCGCCGCATTTTCCTGACGGCGACGCTCGCAGACGACTCGATTCTGGTCTCGGACTTCGGGGCAAATCCCGAACTGGTCGCCAAGCACATCACGCCCAACGTCGCCAATGACATCGGGGACCGTATGATCTTGGTGCCTCAGGAGATCGACCCATCGATGCCCGACGATGTGATCAAGGACTATGTGAAGTCCAAATCGAAGGTCAACAATACGATCGTGATCGTGCCGTCTGAGTACCGACTGGCGTACTGGGCAAGCGTGGCTGACCTCGTTGTGACCGCCAAGAACCTTGAAGCCGCAGTCGACGCGCTGAAAGCGGGCCACGTCGGTCTGGTAGTTATGGTCAACAAGTATGACGGCATCGACCTACCTAGCTCTGCGTGCCGCATCCTTGTGCTCGACGGACTGCCGCAGGCTCGGCGTTTGATCGAGCGCCAAGAGATAAATATGCTCGCGGGCAATGATCAGATCGTGGGTCGCCAGATTCAACGCATCGAGCAGGGCATGGGTAGAGGGATCCGCGCCAATGACGACTACTGCGTTGTACTGCTCATGGGCGCATCACTGATCAAGACGTTGTTCCTCATGGATGCCAAGAATAGGTTCTCGCCAGCTACCCGTGCACAACTTGACATGTCTCTCAAGGTTGCCGGCCAACTTGGAGAGGGGATCGCGGAGCTCAATAGCGCTGTAGACACCTGCCTTACCCAGAGTAGTCACTGGAAAAAGGTGGCGCGTGAGGCCGTGGCCAACATCGCTTACGCGCCTGCGGCGGAGGTCAGGCCAATCGCAGTGGCGCAGCGGCAGGCGTTCGACTTGGCTGCCGTGCATGACTACAAGGGCGCAAAGAACGTGATGCAGACCGCCGTGCATGCGTTGCCAGCGTCGGAGAACCCGTACACGGTCGGGTGGCTTCAGTGGCAGTTGGCCGAGTACACGCAGTTCGTCGATCCTGTCCAAGCTCAACAGGTGCTCAAGGGTGCACTAACGAGCAATCGTCGCGTGCCTCGCCCCATCGACGGCGTCGACTACGAGAGGCTGAACGCCAAGGATATGGTCCAAGCCACGAACGTGGCGTGGAAAATCCGTCCTTTCGCTGGCAAGACGAACGAGTTGCTGCTGCAAGTCAGCGGCATCCTCGACGAGCTCGCCTTTGCGCCCGACAACGCCAACCGTTTTGAGGCTGCAATGCAGGAGATCGCCTCCTATCTCGGGTTTTTGGCACAGAGACCTGAAATCGACTTCAATTCTGGACCCGACGTCCTATGGGCTGTTGGGAACCTGCGGTACTTCGTTATCGAGTGCAAGAGCAGCGCGGTGGTCGCAACGGTGACCAAAACGTACGCGAATCAGCTGAGTGGCTCGATGAATTGGTTCACGAAGCGCTACGACCAGACGAGCGCTGCCACCGCTGTTCTCGTGCACCCAAGCCGCAACTTCGAAGCGGCTGCCTCGCCGCATCCAACCACTCGCGTGGTGACATCCAGGACATTGCCTGAGTTGAAGGAGGCTATTCGCGCGTTCATCACGGCGTGCGCCGCCTCAGCGGCGTCGCTTGATGCCAAACAAGCGCAGGCGTTGTTGGAGCACTATGGGCTTACACCCGAGAGGTTGTTGGCTAAGTTCACTGAGGCACCTAAGTAGCGACTGCGAGCGACGGATGGGGGCATGGTTTGAAAGGCTTGGCATGCGTAAGTCCCGCGCCCTAACCCTTGCGACAATTGAACCTCTATCGGGGAGGTTGTGGTTGACGTTGGAAAATGTAGACGGAGTCCTGCGGATTGCCGAAGTAGAGGCTCAGGGCGGCCGAGCGCAGAATGCGGGTCGATAGCCGCTAGTTGGCTGGTTCGTCCGGGCACAAATGGCGAAATCCGACTTGATCGTCTCGCCAAGTCAAAGCGGCCACCCCGAAGCGCCTATGCCGTCTAGCGCCCGGCTCTCAAGAAGCGAGGCGGACGGCAGAGTTAGACGTACGAGGCCCGGTTGGGCGGCGCAGTCGCAAAAGCCTAGACCTATCTAAACCTATGCAGTTCATTTCGCACGGCCCTGATGTCCCGGACTCGCTGCTTGAGGCACACGAAGAAGGGCGCGTCGTCTTCTTCTGTGGCGCGGGTGTCTCCTTTCCGGCGAACTTGCCGAGTTTCCGGCGCCTGGTCAGCGACATCCGCGATGAGATGGGCACCAGCTTCAATCCGGCAGAGGCGAAGCTGTTCGAGGACGACCTGTATGACCGCACGCTCGAGTCAATGGAGCGCAGGCTGACCTCTGGTCGGCTCGGCGTCCGCAGAGCACTCACCAGGGTGCTGACCTCGGACCTCAGCCCACCGGAGGCGACACGGACGCATGCGGCTCTACTGCAGTTGGCCAAGACCTCGAAAGGCGTCCGCCGACTGGTGACAACCAACTTCGACCGAATCTTTGAATACGTGATCCAACGTGACGGCATCAGCCTGGATTCGTATCCCGCGCCGTTGCTGCCTATCCCAAAGCCGTCACGCTGGGATGGCATCGTCTACTTGCATGGACTGCTGCCCGAGAAGCCTAGCGATGCTTCATTGAACCGCCTGGTTGTCACGAGCGGCGACTTCGGACGGGCATATCTGACCGAGCGATGGGCGGCGCGCTTCGTCAGCGAGCTCTTTCGCAACTTCGTTGTCTGCTTTGTCGGATACAGCATCAATGACCCGATCCTGCGCTACATGATGGATGCGCTCGCTGCCGATCGCCTCCAAGGCGAGACGACTCAGCGCGCGTATGCCTTCGGAGATTTCCATGCTGGCGACTTCGAAGCCAAGAAGGAAGACTGGCTGGCCAAGGGGGTCGAACCGATCTTGTACGAGACCAAGCCAGGTGACGGCCACGCTGCGCTGCATGGCACGTTGATCGAGTGGTCCAACATGCACCGCGACGGCGCGCTGGGCAGGGATGCGCTTGTCACTAGGAACGCTGTGTTTCCGCCCCAAAAGAGCACCAAGGAAGACGACTATGTGGGTCGAGTGATCTGGGCGCTGTGCGATCCAAGCAGCATGCCGGCGCGCAAGTTCGCAAACTTGAAGCCGGTGCCTCCGCTCGAATGGCTTCAGGCCCTCGAAGAACGGCGGTTCTCCGCCGATCACGCTTCGCGCTTCGACTTCAGTTCAAAAGGGGTTGAGAAGGAGTCCTTGCCGTTCAGCCTGATCTCGCGGCCATCGCCTACGAAGGTAAGCCCAACCATGTCGTTGACCCATCGCCACGAGACGATGGTGATTGGCGGATTCGACGGCGTCATGTTCGAGTTGGCGCGCTGGTTGCTTCATCACCTCGGAAATCCAGACCTCATCATCTGGATCGCCGAGCACGGTGGCCGCCTTCATCCAGTGTTGAAGCGACTTATTGATCAACATCTCCGGAGCTTGGCGAGTCAGAAAAAGAACCACCCTGAAGCCTACGAAGCCGCGATCAGCGAATCTCCTCTTCAAGTGCCGGGCGAACTGCTTCAGCCGTTCTGGGACCTGCTGCTGGAAGATATGGCGCAGGCGCGAGGCCATGAAGACAACTTCTATGTGTGGCTCCAGGCCTTCAAGGCTCATGGCTTGAATTGGTCTACTAGACGTCGGCTGCTTGAATATCTGTCTCCGCGAGTCGAGTTGCGCAGGCCCTATGGATTCTCCTCAGAGCGTGAGGGCGTTCGCCGGCGCGCCGATGTCGTTGGCTGGGATCTGGTCATCCGTGGGGAGTACGTTGCGCACTCGCTCAAGGAGATGGATCAGGATCCCAAGTGGCGAGCTGCATTGCCAGTCATGTTGAACGACTTCGCCGGTCTTCTCACTGAGGCGCTCGACATATCGGCCAGCTTGCGCGATGACGATGGCTACGAACTCGCTTCTAACTATTTCCGCCCATCTATCGAGGAACACACTCAGAACCTCGATCATCGGGAGTGGACCGTTCTGGTCGATCTGACTCGCGACGCTTGGCTGGAAACGTTCAAAGCCAATCCGGGTCGTGCGGGCGGCGTCGCTCAAGGCTGGTGGGGCAGCCCCCATTCCTTGTTCAAGCGCCTGGCGCTGTTCGCCGCGCGTCATCCCACGGCGATCGACCCAGAGGTTGCCTTCGAGTGGGTGCGGATCGACGCTAGGTGGTTGTGGAGCGAGGAAGCTCGGACGGAAGTTATGCCTTGGCTGCGGCTGGCAGGGACGAAGCTCGGTGCGGACGATTCTGCATTGCTTCAACGACTGATCACTTCCGGGCCGCCAGCGATCCTGACAGACGGGCATCCGAATCCGGAAGCGCTCGCGAGGCACTTCCAGACGATCGAGCTCATCGCACTGCTCAACCTGGTCGAGGGCGGAGCCCAACTCATTGCGGAAGTTCAAACGCGATTAACTCAGCTGCGTACGGATCATCCGGACGTCCACCTCTCGGAGAACTATCGCGAGAATTTCTCGGCATGGATGTCGAGCGGCTTCGGCACCGCGTCCGAGCTTCGTCAGCTCAGCGAACTACCCCGCGAACTGCCGCAACTGGTCGAGTCCCTTCGCGCATCGGTGCCAAACGATTTCTGGCACTCAGACGACTGGCGCGAGCTCTGCCTCGAAGACTTCGAGCTAGCCAGTCGGGCACTATTGGCCTTGGCAGGTGAGGGCGCTTGGTCTGCTGGTCGATGGCAGACCGCCCTCTATGCTTGGGCAACTCCGGCGGCGAGCGCTCAATCCTGGGCTGCCCTGAGTGCAACAGTGCTCAAGATGCCAGAAACCGAGATTGTTGAATGCCGCCACGCTGTGGCCGATTGGTTGAACACGCTCGGCATGCCACTCGCTTCGCAGGAAGAGGTTTTCTTTGATGTGTGCCAACGACTGATCCAAGTCTGTCCGGAGGATGAACCGAAGGAGGGCGCGCGACCGGTCGATACCGCGATCAATCATCCAATCGGTAAGGTCACGGGTTCGATCTTGCGGTGGTGGTACGCAACGACGCCCGTCGACGACGTGCCGCTTCCAGAACCCGTCGCAAGCATTTTGAGTGCAGTCGCCGACGAGGCCGATCCGAAGCTCCGGCATGGCCGCGTCCTGATCGCGTCCAACCTCATTTCAATCTTTCGCGCGGATCCAAGCTGGGTCAAAATACACTTCCTGCGGTACTTTGACTGGCAAGCTGATTCCGTGGAAGCTGCCGCAGCGTGGGATGGCTTTCTATGGAATGCCCGCGGCCATCGTGGACTTCTTGAAGCGCTCAAGCCCCAACTGCTAGAGACGGCAAAACGGTACGACTCGCTGTGCAACCATGCCAAGCAATATGTCGGATTGTTTGTCTACGCTGCGCTTGAGATGGCCGGCCTGCTGACGCCCGAAGAAGTGGCTACCACTCTGGCATCGCTTCCTCATGCGGGACTCGACCATGCAGCAGTCGTGCTGTCATACAACGTCTCCAACGCCTCGGACTCCGCAGCCTATTGGACGAATCGCGTCCAGCCGTTTGTGCACACCAGTTGGCCGAAAGACAATGCCAAGCGGACTCAAGAGATTAGCAGTGCGTTCGCTCGGCTATGCATATGGGCAGGCGACGCAATCGCAACAGCATTGCCGGAGCTAGCGCCTTGGTTGATCCCGGTAGACACCCCGGGCAGTGTCTATCTCGAGGTTGCGCGTGAGAACTCTGCCATGTGTCGACCGAAGGACGTTCTGTGGATTCTGGACGCCATCACGCCCGATGACGCGCGATGGACGCTTATGGAACTGCCACAGTGCTTGGAGAAGATTCGGGCGGCCGACGGATCGCTTGCGGAAGACGCCGCCTTCAAGCGCCTACAGGAACTTGCTAGGCGTATCACCTGACCGCACAGCGATCCGTTCGCGGGCTTGCAGCTCGCGCGAGTCCGCCCGTGGCTGAGCCGAGAGTGTTTAGCCACTTTGGCTCGTGTTTCGGCCCACACCGTAAAGCGACATTTTGTTGATCGCACTACGTCAACCGACTTTCGTAAGCGTCCGGCGATACATGCTTGACATACCATTGCTGGTCAGCAGTAAGCGTCCGGCGATCCCGTCTTGAGAAGCGTCGGCGCACCACCGACGATGGTGTCCACCAAACTTTAAGTGGACGCCATGGAAGACGCCAAGCCCGCTACCCGCCGACGTCACGACGACGAGCTGAAGCGGCAAGTCCTTGATGAGTGCAACAAACCTGGCGCGTCGGTAGCGCGCATCGCGATGGCGCATGGCCTCAACGCCAACCTCGTGCATCGCTGGCGCCGTCTCGCGCAAACGGACACGCCGGCGCGGACGGTAGCTCCGACATTCATGCCTCTGACGCTTGAGCGGCCGACGCCTGCCGACATCCGCATCGAACTCCAGCGCGGCGCGGTGAGCGTCGTCGTGAACTGGCCGGCCTCCGCGATTGGCGACTGCGCGACCTGGCTGCGCGAGATCCTGCGTTGATCCGCATCGAGGCGATCTGGCTCTGCGTGGAGCCGCTGGACATGCGCGTAGGCACCGAGGCCGCGCTCACGCGCGTCGTGAACGTCTTCGGCGAAGCGCACCCGCATCATGCGTACCTCTTCGCGAATCGACGCGCCAACCGAATGAAGGCGGTCGTGCACGACGGCATCGGTGTCTGGCTCGCGGCGCGGCGCCTGAATGCCGGCAAGTTCGCCTGGCCGCGCGATGCCGCGCCCACGATTTCGCTCACGCGCCCGCAGCTCGAGGCCTTGGTGCTCGGCCTGCCTTGGAAGGGAATCGGCGAGGCCGGGATCATCACGAGGTTGTAGCGCCATTGGCGATGCTGCCGATGCGCGGCGCTCCGACGTGCGGCACGATGCCTCCTCGTGAACGCACCCGATGACCTCTCCTCGCTGAGCAACGATCAGTTGCAGGAGGTCGTGCGCCAGATGCGCGCCGAGCTGCTGTTCAAACAAGCGACCATCGAGAAGCTCACGCACGAGAACGCCATCATCAAGCGGCTGAAGTTCGCGGCGAAGTCCGAGGCCTTCACCGCCGAACAGCGCAGCCTGCTCGACGAGACGTGCGACGAGGATCTGGCCGCGCTGGCGCGTGAGATCGAGAAGGCTCAGCCCAGGAAGGCCGAGGGCGACAAGCAGCAGCCGAAGCGCGCTTCGCTGCCCGCGCACCTGCCGCGCCGCGAGTTTCGGCATGAACCGGCCGACACGACGTGCAGGTGCGGCTGCACGATGAAGCGCATTGGCGAGGATGTGTCCGAGAAGCTCGACTACATGCCGGGCGTCTTCACAGTTGAGCGTCACGTCCGCGGCAAGTGGGTATGTGCGCAGTGCGAGACGCTGGTGCAGGAGCCCGTGGCCCCGCAGATCATCGACAAGGGCATCCCGACCTCGCGGCTGCTCGCTCAGGTGCTGGTGGCCAAGTTCCTCGACCACCTGCCGCTGTACCGCCAGGAAGCGATCTTCGAACGTGCGGGCATGGCTATCGCGCGCTCGACGCTCGCGCAATGGGTGGGCGAGTGCGGCGTGCAGCTGCAGCCGCTCGTGGACGCGCTCACCGAAGAGCTGCTGAAGGCGCCGGTGCTGCATGCCGACGAGACGCCGGTGCCGATGCTCAAGCCCGGCAAGGGCAAGACGCATCGGGCTTACATGTGGACCTGGTGCACGACGCAGTTCCACGGGATCAAGGCCGTCGTCTTCGACTTCGCGGAGACGCGCGGCGGGCAGAACGCTCGGGACTTCCTGCGCCTGGGCACCAACGCCGGCTGGAAAGGCAGTCTGGTGGTGGATGACTTCAGCGGCTACAAGGCCTGCTTTGACCTCGGTGTTACCGAGGTGGGTTGCATGGCTCATGCGCGCCGCAAGTTCCACGAGCTCTGGGCCAACCACCAGAGCAAGGTGGCCGAGCAGGCGCTGAAGTTCTTCCAGACGCTCTACGACGTGGAGCGGGATGCTGCCGACCTCGACATCGTCGCACGCCGCGTGCTTCGGCAGGAGAAGGCCAAGCCGGTGGCCGACGCGCTCAAGCAGTGGCTCGACGAGCAGCGACAGAAGGTGCCGGACGGCTCAGCGACGGCCAAGGCCATCGACTACAGCCGACGACGATGGGAGGCGCTGGCGCGCTATCTCGGCGACGGACGGCTGCCCATCGACAACAACTGGGTCGAGAACCAGATCCGGCCGATTGCGCTCGGGCGCTCGAACTGGTTGTTCGCTGGAAGCCTGCGTGCAGGCAAGCGAGCCGCAGCGGTGATGAGCCTGCTGCACTCGGCGCGCATCAACGGGCATGACCCGTATGCGCACCTGTGTGACGTGCTGGAGCGATTGCCGCTGCAGCCTGCCAGCCGGATCGGTGAACTGCTACCGCATCGTTGGGGAGCGTAGATCCATCAAGATCCAGCGCCGGTTGGGAGCGACCGAAGGGATGGCAGACTACCCTTCCACTAGTTGATTGCGAAAGCAGAAAATGCGCTTCCTCGAAGAGCAGCAAGCATGGCTACTGCCGCCGCCCGCGGGGGCGTCATGCGAAGTACTTGTCGCCGGGAATTCTGACGCTCCAAAACAGCTCTGCATGGAGACCCTAGCGCACGCGCTCGACGCGCTGCAGGTCCTGCAGCAACAGGCGTGGACATACTTGAACGAATTCGTTAGCCCGAGCGCCCTCGGTATGCCGGAGCAATGGAATCTGGAGGCGCTGGAGTGCGGATGCGGCCCAGCGAGGCGCGCTGACCAGATAGCGCTTGTGTACTCCCATGCGGACGATATCAATGGCGAGTGGTCGGTGACGCTCCAGCTTTCAAACCGCCACTTCTTTCCCGTGGCGTTCGCCAGGCGACAGATCTAGCCGGTCAGGGAGTCCTTCGCAAGACGGGATCGCCGGACGCATACGGTCAGCAGCGAAAATACGCGGAAACTAGGTGGAAGGGCTCTGCCCTGTTGGAGGGCGCAATCACATGGGTGAATATTTCGATCCAAGTTTCGACGTTGCTAACGCGTCGCTCGTCATTCATGACCGAGCGGGGCATTTGACCTGGGGCCTTAAGGTCAAGTGTCGACCGACGTCAGTTTGGGTTGCCAGGCTCGAAGAGACAGCCCACCAGAAGCAGGCACCTTCCAAGTCGCCCGGGCCTCGGCCTTGTCCGCCATGGTCGGAGCAATCGCGTGTGGATTCCCCATGTCGGATGCCGATGTGTCCATTTAAATGGTCCATGTGTCGTTCCGCATGTGGCTGCATTGCTGGAGATCGCTCCCGCCGCTTCCCGGCTGCGCGATATGTCCATCCCGCCTTCATTGCTGATACGACAAGGTCACCCAGGAGCAACTGCGCCTGGCCGCCGAGAACAAGCTGAAGACGGTCGAGGCCGAGCAGAAGCAGAAGGTCGCCATCGCCGAAGCCGAGGCCAACGCGGTCAAGGCCACGGCCGACGGCGATGCCTACGCCAAGCTCAAGGTGGCCACCGCCGAGGCGCAGGCCATGCAGGTGCAGAACGACGCGCTCGCCAAGAACAAGGACGTGCTGGAACTGCGCCGCATCGAGGTGGAGCTCACCAAGGCGCAGCGCTGGAACGGCGCGCTGCCCACGTCCATGTACGGCAGCGCTCCGGTGCCGTTCATGAACGTCGGTCCGAACGCGGGCAAGTAGGGCTCGTCCGCCGTCGGTCGCGACGGCGCGTGTGGCATCATGCGGCGGCGCGTGACGGGCATCCACGCCCGCCTGCCGCCAAGTTCATGAATGCCGCCAGCCTGCTCGAGATCGACGGTCTCGTCACGACCTTCCGCACGCCGCGCGGTACCGTGCGCGCGGTCGACGGCGTCAGCCTGCGGGTGGCGCGCGGCGAGACGGTGTGCATCGCGGGCGAATCGGGCTGCGGCAAGAGCGTCACGGCGCTGTCCGTGATGGGGCTGCTGCCCGACGCCGCGCGCATCGAGGCGGGCGCGATCCGCTTCGACGGCGTCGATGTGTTGTCCCTGCCGCCGCGCGAGCGTCGCGCGCTGCGCGGGCGCGCGCTGGCCATGATCTTCCAGGAGCCGATGACGGCGCTGAACCCGGTGCAGTCCGTCGGCCGCCAGGTCGCCGAGGTGTTCGCCATCCACGGCACGGCCGGCCGCGCTGAGGCGCGCGAGAAGGTGCTCGCGCTGCTGCGCCAGGTGAAGATCCCCGACCCCGAGCGGCGCTACGACGAATACCCGCACC
>FTCV01001897.1_pt1 | contig 15402 bp, 10 predicted proteins | sample 1639691 | NCBI WGS metagenome assembly FTCV01 (sample SAMEA3914864, study PRJEB12502) | metagenome | biome: forest; material: soil | place: USA | collected 2012-03-12 | depth 0.3 m
CTTCCACAACTACCGCTTGCGCGTCATCGCCCAGTGCGGTTAATCCAAAAACCCAAAATCATCCCCGTCCCCATTGTTTGGTGTAGAGCCCGAAATTCCGAAAATGAATGGCAGCGCATACGGGATTCGAACCCGTGTACCAGCCTTGAGAGGGCTGTGTCCTAGGCCTCTAGACGAATGCGCCGTCTTGGAAGAGGGCGGTGAGAGTAGCGCGGGTTGCGCTAAGGGACAAATGGAATTTTGAAAGATTCTCGGAAAGCGGGCCACAGAAGGGTCGCCAAGTCGTTTCTACCCGCTTCGAAAAACGCTGCGGCCCATTCTGGGAGACCAGCAGATTGACCGGCTTCGGTCCCGATTCGACTGGGGTAGCACTCACACCAGGCTCCAATTCGCAGGAGCCCACGACTACTAATGCGAAGCGGCGGTCTTCTGGGCGGGAGGCAGCGGCGGCAGCCAGTCGGGACGCACTGTCGGCTGGAGCTTCGACTGCGTCTCGCGGGTCATGGCGACGCGGCGCGCCTCGGCGATGAGGGTTGGGAAGCTGTTGTCGATCTTCGCCATGCGATCGAAGAGGAGCGCGTAATAGTGCTTCACGCCTTCGCGCTGCTCATAGTCGGTCGGAGCAGCATGCGCTTTGGCCAGGGCGGCGACGACAGCCGGGTCGGCCATCGCCTTGGTGCGCGCCTCGCGGAAGTGGATTTGCTGCAGCAGATCGTTCTCGGCGTCCTCAGTGCGCGACGGCTTTTCCTTCTTGGTGATCATGCTCGGCGGCTTGACGAAGGTCGTCTGCGTGTCGCGGCTGAGCTTGGTCGAAGGTGCGGTCGGAACCTCGCCAGGCGTCGGGAAAAGAGGCGGTACCGGGGCCGGCGTCGCAGCCGGGGCTGGGGCGATCTGGGTCTGCCTGAACTGGACGGGCAGGTCGGCCTGGGAGTCTGCCGATTTGGCTGCTTCGGCAGGCTTTGCATCGGAAGCAGCAGCGGGCGCCGGAGCAGGAGGGGCATCCTCGGCAAAGAGGGGCGCGGCAAGCAGCAGCGAGGCGGAGAAAAATGCAGGCAGGGCTTTCATCGGATCGTTGTGGATCATAACCGAAAGATTTCGTTTGAAAAGGACGCCATCTTGCGGGAAGCGGATCAGCTCCAATGCCGCCGTCCGTCTCCTGTCCACAGCCAAAGCGCGTCGAACTGGGCGATCTAGCCCCATTCGAGGTGGCTGGGCGGTTGCGGCATTTGCCGGGATTGGTCTTTTTCGATTCCGCACTGGAAACCGGTAGCCGGGGCCAGATTTCGATCGTCGCGGCGGCGCCGTCGGAAGTGATCGAGGGCGATCTGCAGCGCGATTTCGGCAGGCTTCAGGAAGCGGTGCGTCGCCGGAGCAAAGCGCCTCAGGCGGACGACGGGCTGCCACGCGGCTTCGCTGCTGGGCATGTGGAATATGACGGCCGGTTCCGTTTCGGGTTTTACGATCACGCGCTCTTTTACCGCCATGGCCAGGAGAGCTGGGAAGATCTCGGGGGCCTCTCGGCAGAGCTGCGCGAGGAATCCGTATCTCGCCTGGCGGCAGGCGGACCGCTCGATTTTCAATCGCAATCCAGCGCCGACGAATACTGCGCGATGGTCAGGAAGGCGCAGGATTACATCGCGGCGGGCGACATTTATCAGGTCAATCTGGCCCACCGCTTCAGCGCCTCGTGGGATGGCGATCCATTCGCGCTTTACGAGGCTCTGCGGGATTACTCGCCCATGCCTTATGCGGCGTACCTCGATGCCGGCAACCGCACGATTCTCTCAGCCTCTCCCGAATTGTTTCTCAAGATGTCGGGCCGTTTCGTGCAGACACGCCCGATCAAAGGAACGCGCCCGCGGCGGGTCGATCCGCATGCCGACGAGAAGTCAGCGTACGATCTGATCACCTCGCCGAAGGAGATTTCCGAGTTGGTTATGATCACCGACCTGGAACGCAGCGATCTCGGCCAGGTCTGCGAGATCGGAAGCGTCGCGGTGAAGGAATTGCTGGCGCTCGAGCGTTACCAGCAGGTGTTCCACCTCGTCTCGACGGTGGAGGGTCAGCTTCGGCGGGAGGTGGACCACGTGTCTGCGCTTCGCGCCTGCTTTCCGGGCGGCTCGATCACGGGAGCACCGAAGAAGCGCGCGCGCGAAATCATTGCGGAGCTCGAGTCCATTCCGCGCGGACCTTACACGGGCGCGATTGGCTGGTTCGGATTCAATGGCGAAAGTCAGTTTAACATCACGATCCGGACTGTGATCGTGGAAGAAGGGCACGCGCATTTCCACGTCGGAGCGGGCATCGTGGCGGATTCGGTGCCGGAAAAGGAATGGCAGGAGACGCTGGATAAGGCGGCCGGAGTTCTACTGGCAGCGCGGAATCTCGAGCGAGGCGGAAACAGAACCTAGACTAGGTCGCAGAGGACTCATGGGGCCTACGCTCCGCTGGGGGCACGATTACTTTGAAGGCGAGCGGATGATAGAGACCAAATTTCCAAATTTTACCAAATGACCAAATTGGGGCGGGTAGTGGCTGGGGCGCTGGGAGACTTGGTATCTGACACAAAAATATGCGTTCTTTGTGTCAAAACAGGTCTTCTTTCATAGGTGGAGAATGGCGGCGCTGACCTGAAATCCAAGCCGCTTCCCCCGAGCACAACCCAGCACTCGTCCAATAACATGGCCCCCCCCGTCGGCGCCTGCTACGGCTTCGCTCCCCCGCTGCTCTCGGCGGCAAGATTGCGCAGGTATTGCTCCACGAGCGTTCCGTATTCTTCGGGATATTTCTCCGATTGCGCCTGCTCGATCGCCGCGCGTTCGCGGGCCGGGAGGCCTGAGAAATTCGCGGACTTGGTGCCTGCAACACGCGTGCTCTTTTGGACGCCTGATTCACCGCCGGGATGATAATTCTGCGCCGCCTTCGTGCCGGGTACCCCGGGGATTTCCCCCGCATGCGTGCCGGGATGATTCCCAGCGTGCGGCGGCCCTTGATGTTCGCCGGGCTGACCGGGCTCGGTCGGCATCCCCTCATTTCCGGCCTGGGCGAGTCCGGCCTTCGCCTGCGCGAGCGCGGCCTGGATGGCAGCGAGATCCTGCTGGCCTTGCTGAGCGGCAGCCTGCGCTCCGGCCTGATTTTGCCCCGCAGCCTGGGCGGCAGCCTGCGAAAGGTCTTGAGCAGCAGCCTGGGCCGCCTGTTGTGCCGCTTCGCCAGCCTGCGCGGGACCCGCGGCGAGTTGTCCGGCTTCCTGCGCGGCTTTCGCCAATTGCCGGGCTGCCTGCTGCATGGTGGCCGCGGCTTGCTGCCCCTGCTGACCGGCAGCCTTTTCCATCGTCTGCATCGCCTTGTCTACATCGGCCTGTGCCTGTGCAGCCTGCTGTGCGGCATTGGCCTCGGCCTGTTGATTCTCCTGCGGCTGACCAAGCTCCGCCTGAGCCGCCTCGGCCTTCTTTCCGAGAATGTCCTGCACCCGGTAAAGATCCGCGAGAGCCTTCTTTTCGGCGTCGTCGGCAGTCGGGCCATTTGGCTTGTCCAATTCAGACTTCGCCTGCCCCATATCAATCGTTGCGTCAGTGAGCGCGGATAGCGCCGCCGCAAAATCCGGAGAGAGCGAGGTCTTAAAGGTCCCTGTGCGCGTCTTGATGTCGTCCTGACGATCGTTCTGGCCCTTGAAGAGGTACTCCTTCTTGGGCTGGAATTGTGCGGTCGATTTCGCAGTGTCGCGCTCGAGGTCCTGCTCCGCCTTGATGATCGTGGCGAGCGATTCCTGGGCTTTCTGAGCATCGGCAAGCTGCTGCTGCGCTTGCTGATTCTGCGCGAGGTTCTGTGCCATCTGCTGCTCGGCTTTGGCGAGATCCTGCGCGGCGGCCTGCTGGGCGGCGCCAGCCTGCGCCTGTTGATTCGCAGCCGCAGCATCTGCCGCCTTCTGTGCAGCGTCCGCAGCTTGCTGGAGCGCATTGGCCGCTGCGGGTGCCGCTGCCGCGCCCATCTGGGCGAGTTGCTGAATCTGGTTGGCCAAGGCGGCTTGCTGCGACTTGTCCGGATTGGCCGCGGCAGCCGCTTCGCGTTTGGCCAACTCCTTGGCGGCCTGATCGAGCTGCTGGAGATTCTTCGCGGCTTCTTCCGGAGTGCGGTTCGCCTCCTGGCCGGTCAACTGCGCAACCTGTGCGCGGGCCGCATCGAGTGCTGCAGCCGCGGCGTTGGCATTCTTGACGGCGTCGTCTGCGTTACGATCTGCAAGCGCACCGCGGGTTTCCTGCATTTTTTCCATCGCAGCCTTGAGCGCCTGTGCGGCTGCCGGCGCGTTCTTATCGAGATCCTGAGCGGCGAGGTCTGCCTTATTGGCGATGTCTCCCTGCTGTTCATCCAGCCCCGTGAAGGCGCCGGATTCGATACCCTGAGCCCCACGATTCTTCAGCGCCTGGAGTTCGCGTTCCACCCTTGCCCGAGCCTCGGGCGGCAATTTGGCAATCGTCCGCTCCTTTGCCGCTTCGGCTCGTTTAAACTCTTCGGCAGCCCCCGCCGGAGCGCCCTGGATTTTCTGAGCTCGCGTGACGATATCACGCTGCTCGTTGGAAAGCTTTTCCAGATCGCGTTCGGCCTGTCGCAATGCGTCGGCGGAATTCTCGGCAGGAGCGACTTCACGTGCCAGTTTCCGCATGGAATCCCGCGCCACCTTTTCATCGGAGACCGCCTTGAAGATCTGGCCGGCCTGCAATTCGTTCGAAGCAGCCTCCGTGGAAGCTCCCAGTTTCTTCGCGGCTTCCACGCCTTTTTCAAATCGCGCGGCGCGGTCGGGAGTTTCAGCGGCTTTGGCAAACTCTCCGATCTTGTTTGCGAGAATCTTCAGTTCCTCGTCGATGGCCTTTTGCTCGGTCTGCTGACCTTCGAGATGCGCCTGGAGCGCGGCTTCGAAATTCGCCGGCTTTTCTCCGCCCGACCATTTTCCGAGTTCAATTCCGTTCTGGAGATTAGCGGCCTGGCGGTCGGCGAGTTGGGATAGCTCCGCGGACAGTTCGAGTGCCTGCTGGTTGCGCTGATGCTCTGCGAGGAGCTTTTTCATTTCGACCAAGATCCCCTTCTGCGCGGCATAGGCATCCGAGACGACCTTCTTCGCCGTGCCGGCATCGGAAGTGGCGCGCGCCTTTTCGAGAAGGGTCACCACCTGCTGCATTTCGGTGCCGGAGAGCCGATTCATCGAATCGCGGAGCGCCTTGACGGTCTCCACGTCTTCGCCAGTAAGACCATTGCGTTGGTACTCGCCAATCATCGCGTCGAGCTGGCCAGCAATCCCGGAAGCTTCGCCCTGGAGCTGCTGCTGTTTCACGACTCCATCGCGAAGGTTATCCGAAGCGCTGGGATCGGCGAATGCGGCAGCGCAAATAGTAGATATAGCGCCAGCCAGAATGAAGTGGCGGACTGGGAGGGACAGACGCGTTTTCATGGCGATGAAGAGGAACCGAACGTTTGGGGATCCTTAGTTGTTACTAGATCACTGCGGTTTTTCGAAGATGAATTCTCCAAGCCGCTTGCTGACATCCTCCTGGCCCTGACGGACCTCGTCGAGGCCTTGCATGGTGTCGTTGAGGCGATTGGCAAGATCGGCGCGTTTCTCGATCTCGGAAACAATGCGGGCCTGGTAATGCTCGGTCTTGGTCACGCCAGGTCCCGTGGCTGTATTGGTATCGACGACCTCGAGCCAGTAATCGACCACCTGCCCTTCCGTGATGGGCGGCTGGATTTTGGAAAACTTCCACTCAAAGCGCCGGGCAACCTGGACCGGTGTCCGCCCGCCAAGATCCAGATCGATGACGTGATCCTTTGAATCCTCCGTCCAATCGACCGCATAGTGCAGCCGCAGCGCGGCAATGCCAAAATCATCCCGGGCATGGAAGGCCAGCAGCATCGTTGCGCCCGGCGTGAGCAATTCCTCCCGGCGATCCGGCCAGCGGATCTGCACAGTCGGCGGCGCGTCGGGAATGACTTCGATTCGGTAAACCGCGCCGCCCTTTGACTCGACTCCGTCTTCATCGACAAGGAGGAGATTCAAGCCGGAGATATCCTTCGTAATTTCGAAGCTGCCATTCAGGACGCTTCGATCCTGTGCATCTGGACTCATCGGCGCTGTGCGGATTGGCTTCTGAGGATCCACCCCCACGAGACGGAGCACGCCACTTTTCAGCGGCGCATTCGCCGTGAGCTTGACCGAAAGCCGACTGCCGACGAGCAGCTTCAAATCGCCCGTGGCCCGCTTCTGCGGCGTAAGCTTTGTGTAAGCGGGATAGTCCTGCGTGCATTCGATGCTGCGCACGCCGGGGCGCGTCTTTACCTTCACGTGAAAGCGGTCCGTGCGCGCATCGCCCAATTCGACGGTGTAATCGAAGGATTCCTGCACTCCCTGCAAGAGTCGGACGAAATGAGTGCGGCTGCCGGATTCCGGATCGAGCGAAAACTCCTGTTTGCGCCCAGAAGTCGTGGTGACGAGCACGCGACCACGCGATGGAATCATTCCACCCGCAGTCGCCTCGATGCGGAAGTCATCGCCAATCGCCACGGCGCGATTGCCCGGCACGCCGCTGATCTGCGTCTTTCGCGGCACCGCGTTATTCCAAAGGAGAGCGCGCGTCAGGAGCGGCGCGCTGGCTTTTCCGCCAATGAACCAAAGGAGCACCGCAGCAGTAACAGCTCCCGCGGCAATCTTCAGCCACTTCTTCATCGCCTCAGTCTTGACCACGTGCTCGAAGGACCGCTCGCGCGCCATCGATGCCGTTTCCGAAATGAGCGCGCGAACGAGAGAAGGAGACGACTGGCTTTCGCGAGCCTGGAAAAGCTGCACCGAAGCGATGAAGCGGCTCCGGAAGACTGGCATCTCGCGCTCAATCATGAGCGCCGCAGCTTCATCTCCGATGGGCTGCCGGTAAGGATCAACGCCGATTTTGCGAGCCAGATAGTAAGTGCCGCCGGCACCAACCACAAAGATCAGCGCCCGTACGAGCCAGGGAAAAGCAACGAGCCAGTCAAAGAAGGATTCGAAGACGAGCCAGCCCAATAGCGCGCACAGCGCCATGGCAAGCCCCGTGACCAGCGCCACACGACGATGACGCTGCCGCACTTCGTTGATCCGGCCGGCGACCTCGGCGTCGAGGGTCAAAGGTCCTGGAACCGCCGAAGACGGCTTCGGCGGCGGGGCCGTCTGTTTCTCCATGGGAGCGTCGCTGGTCGTGCTCATTTGAGTTGGGCGCGTTTGCGCAGGAGCCATTCCGCCGAGGAAACGATGAGGATCAGGATGAAATAAGAGGGCGACGACCACAACTCCGCATCCACCGTCGATTGGATCTTCTCCATCTTGCCACGAAGCGCGTCGGGCATCTGGTAAAGGTTCTCTTCCCGGTAAAATGCGCCGCCACTCGTTTCGGCCATCTGGCGCAGCAGGGCCTCGTTCATTGCCGTCTCGCCAATCTCGAATTGCGGTTCAGTAACTCCGAATTCGATGACCGTCTGCGGATCACTCTTTATCGAAAATTGATGCAGGCCCGGGGCGAGCACGGCGAAATCGCCGCGATACATGCCCGGCTGCTCGGGCACCGCGCGCAGGATCACTTCCTGGGGCGTGGACGAGCCCTTGATTACATCGCTGGCAGTCACTTGCGGATCATGCACCGGCGAGTAATCCGGATGATACAGCCGCGCATAAACGGAGACGCGTTCGCCCGTGGTGTAGCTTTGTTTATCGACGGTAAGTTGCGTGCGCTTCGAGCCTCCCAGGATGTGCTGCAAACCCATCTTCTGCGCGATCTGGCCCCAGAGCAGCGGATAATAGCGATCATTGGCATTCCGACGCCAACGCCAGGTATTGTCAGTGCCGACATACAGCACCTGCCCAAGCCCGTATTGCTGCAAGGCAATCACTGGCATCTTGCCGTAACGCGTCGCCTTGGTGGTATCCGAATCCTGGAGTAACACCTGCGCGGCAGGCTTGGCGCGGCCAACGCGCGCAGTCCAGTAAACCCGCGGGAAATGCTGCCAGATCGAAGCGTTCTCATCCTCCTTTGGCGACAGCTTGAGCATCGGGCTGGTGCGGCCCAGCGCGGTCAATTCCAGCAGGGTCGGATGTTCAGGACCAGTCTGGCGAACCGTGCTATCGGCCGCCTCCACGGGAAGCAGCTTTTCCAATGGGGTATCACGGAACGCTTGCGGACCATTCCGAGCGCCGGCGAGGAAGAGGCACGAGCCGCCGAATTTCGACACGAAATCGGCGATCCATTCCATTTGCTCGCCGATGAAATCCTTTGGTCCAACGTCGCCGATGAGCAGGAGATCATACTTAAATAGCTCCTCCTTGGTCTGCGGCAGCTTGGCGAGATAGGGCGATCCTTCGCCCTCCGCAATCGCGGGATCGCCTTCGAAAAGGACGCACTTCACGTCAAGGCGGCGATCGCGCAGCAGCACGCTCTGTAGATAACGGAACTCCCAGCGAGGTGCGCTTTCCACATACAGAACCTTGATCTTCGAATCGATGACCCGGAGCCGCTGACTGGCGGAGTTGTTATCCTTTACCGCCTCGTCCTCGCGCGGGTCGATGCTGGCGCGTAATTCGAACTCGCCAGTCTTGGTCGGGGTAAAAGGAAGCGCCACCGTCATCTCGTCGTCATTCTCAAAGGTCAGGTCCTTTGACGCCACAACTTCGTCGCCCAGATGGAGAACGATCTTTGCCGTTTGCCCGCGCAAGCCCTGACCGCGCACGCGCACGGTTACAGGCAGTTCGTCTTTCACAAACGCGACTTCCTGCGTGAAGAGATTGCCTACGATGATATCCCGCGGCGACGTAATGCCGACTCCATAGATATAAAGCGGCACGCCCTCCTGACGGGCCAACCGCGCGGCTTCGAGCGGATCGATGCCGGTATTGGAAGCGCCGTCCGTGGCAAGAAAGATCCCGGCGACTGGCTGCCCGCGCTTGCGAGTCAGTAACTCGCGCACGGCATCGCCCAGGGCTGTGGCAGGAGCCTTCGGATCGAGCTTATCGATCCATCCCGGAGCGCCCGCCCCGGTCGCACTATCTCCGCCAATCTCGGTGAGACTTTGGCCAAAGGTATAAGTCGCCAGATCGAAGTCGGTGCCAAAGCGATCGTAGAGTTTGAGTTGATCGTTCTTCAGGACCGACTGCAGCAAATCCACGCGGCGGATCAGCTTCACATTCGCGGCCTTGCCTGACTCAAGCGACTGCGCGAGACCTTTGCGGACATCGAGCGCCCCCGTGCCAATGGCGGCCCGCTTTAGATCCGCGTCGTCAAAGCGCGGATCCTGGATCTTCATACTCGCAGTGACATCGATCAGCGAGATGAGCGTGCGGCGAATATTGCCCTCCACCGTGAAAGCCAGAACCGGACGTAACAGCAGCAGGAGAAGGAGCGTGAACAAGACGATGCGCAGTCCCGTCAGTAAATAGCGCTTCTTTGCCGACACGATCGAACGCGCATCGCGCCAATGACTCCACCAGGTCAACGCCGCCAGGACGATCCCGATGAAGACAATCCAGTTGAGCATGCCACCGTTGCGCAAGGCAAACTGCACGCCCGCAACGCCGGAAGCGCCGTCGACTTTTACACCGCAAAGTTTGAGGAGGAGGGAGGACAAGGGGAAATGGCAGCTACGTCAGTTTTCAGTTAATTTGGTAATTTGGAAATTTGGTCAAAAGCCCTCATCGCGGCCTGCCTAAACAGCTCCAAAGACCGGTCTCGGCTGTGGAGTTGAAGCCGAGCACGACGCAAACCGTGAGCGCGCCGAAGGAGACATTTTTAAGACCAAATTTCCAAATTTTCCCAAATTACCAAATTGGAGCATGTTATGCGAGGAGATCAACATCGTCAGGTGGACCGCTTTGTTTACGATATTGCCGTTCCTTGGTTCTGAACTCGATGCTCTCTGCACCGAAATTCAGGAGCAATCCTTGGTCAATTCCGGTTGCTGAAAGATAGTTGATGAGCTGACGGATATGCGCCTGCACCAAGGTTGAGACCACCTTATTTTCAATCAGTAGCACCTCGCCACTTGCTGGGTCCTCCACAATCATGTCGGGAATGAATTCTCCAACCGTCACTCCTTCGTAGTGAACGAGAATCTTTTTAGACGCTTCCGCCTTCAAGCCAGCACGGGCACATTCCACAAGCAAAGCATTCTGGTTCACGCCCTCGGAAAAGCCCGCCCCGAGCTTGGAATGTACTTTCATCGCGAACCCCACGACTCGCTTTGCCAGCGTCCCATCAGTCTTCATATCATCATCTTTCAGTTAATTTGGAAATTTGGAAAAATTTGGAAATTTGGTCAAAAATCCTCAGCGCGACCTGCTGAAGCGGTTACCGAGCACTGTCTCGGCGGTGGCGCACACGAGGCCGAGCACGGCGAAGGCGATCCAGAATTCGGAGCCGGTACGGGCTTGCTGAATGGTGGTATGCAGATCTGCGCCGGGGGTCCACCGGATGATATCGGCCACCCGATCAAAGCTCTTGAGATCCGTCCCAGATAACTCAGCCAGCCTGGATTCTTCCGGATCTGCCTGCGCAGCGAAACGAAGCAAGACGCCATTGCCAGCACTTGAGGCTTTGACTTCGTAAGCTCCGGCCAAGTCTGTATCGGAGAAATCAAGCAACGGCACCGCGTTATTGAGGTTAATCCGCCGTACCCCGGAAATATCCTTTCCACCGCCCGGCTTGGAAACAATGACATCCTTTCCAACCCACTCCGGATCCATCACATAGGCTAGCTTCGCGCCGACGCGCAGGTTCAGGCGCTCATCCTGCCGCCCGAGGAGCGAGCCAAGGACGCGATGCATGAGAGGCACATAGACAGGACGGACGCAGAAGTCATTCCACGCCGCATTCGCAGTGCTCGAAAATTGAACGACCCGGCCAAATCCCCACGTCCGCTCCATGACCGCGGGCTGACCATCCGAGTAAGCCAGCACCACGGCGGGAGGGCCGGCATCTCCCGGCACATCCGATTTCTTTGCGGGAAGCAATGAAATCGCTCGATAAAAGTGGGCAGTGCCCAGCGTACCTGCGGCCGTATCTTTCCAGATATCGACGATCGGGTGCTCATATCCCTTGGACTGGAGCTGGAAGAACTTCTCCTGTTGCGCGGCATCTCCACGCGGGTCACCGAAAGTCGCTGGCAGAAGCGCGCGCTCGGTCGCCAGTTTCTGATTATAAAACTGCGCATTAGTCGTCGCTCCCGGAAAGACGACCAATCCGCCACCGGCACGGACATACTTAGCTAGCGCTTCGACGGCCGCATCCGAAAATTGGGAGACATCGGCAAGCATCACTGCCTCGTAGTCACTGAGCTTGGCAGATTCGAATTCCGCCGGGCCAACCGTCTTGACCTTGATGAAGTATTTGTCGCGGACTTCCGGCGGAACCGGCGTCAGCGCATTGCGCAGATAGAAGACTGCGCTATCGCGTGGCTCGGCTCTGGGACTGCCATCCACGAGCAGGACGTTCACCTCGCCAGTCGCGCGCACGGCGATGACACGCTGATCATCCGCGGGATTGCGGTCCGCCTGAATGCGGGCTGTAACGGAATGAAAACCAGGATCGCGAAACCTGATAAATAGCGAAATCCGCTTCGATTGACCGGCCGGAATGCTTTCCAGTGTTTGTTCGTCACCCGGCGGCTCGGCATCCATTCCGAGACTTACCGGGATATTCTTCGCCTCTTCGACCCCGAAATTGGAAACCTCGGCCTCGAAGCGCAACGGCTCATCGACCGGCGCAAGCGCGCTGGCCAGCCTCAACCCTGTAATGCCGAGATTCCGGCTTTCCCCCTGCCCCACCAGGAGCAAATGCGTCTTTATCTCCGCGCGGACGGAATCGAGCATGGCGCGCGTCTCTCCGAGTTGCTTCCAGCCGCCAGCCTGGCCATCGGTAATGAGATAGATCGCCTTGCCTGGGGTCTTCTGACGCTTCAGCACATCGATCGCCTGACGAAGCGCCGGCTGCATCTCTGTCCCACGATCGGTGCGCTGAGCCTGACGCACGACCTTTCGCGCCAGCGAGAAATCGCGACTTGGTTCGGGAATCTGTGGATTCACGATATCCGAGATCAGCCAGACTGCCGCGGATGATCCGCTCGGCATCGCATCCAGGACTTCCTCCGCCGCTTTGCGGCTTCGCTCGAAGGCGCTCACAGCGCCATCGGTCTGGGACATACTCGCCGAGTTATCGATCAGGATCACCGCGGACTCACTGGTTCCGCTGGCCATCGAGCCAAAGCCACCCTTTTGGAAAGAAGGCCGGGCAAGCGCGAGAGCGAGGAGCGCTAGCAAAGCACAACGCAGAATCAGAAGAAAAAGGTCCTCCAGATCCATCATTCGCTGATTCCGCGCCACGCTGGCCTGCAGAAACCGCATCGCTGCCCAGACCACTTTCTTGATCTGCTTGCGAGCCAGCAGATGGATGACGATGGGCGAAGCGACTGCCAGTACGCCAAAGAGAAGGAGGGGATTTAGAAAAGTCATCGACAGTCTTTACCGCGCTGGGGACGAAGCACGCGGAGGGGTGAAGACAGGGCGCCGCAGAGTAGGCAATGGGCTATAAGGCAGTAACTCAACCATAACGATGCTGGCGCGTGGCCAGGTAAGCGCTGAGCACTTCGTGCCAGGGTTGATTCGTGGCGACGCGGATATACGGGCAGCCATTGCGTTCGCAGCCCAGCCGCACCCGATCCAGGAAGGCATTCATCTCCGCGAGGTAGCTCTTTCTCAATTCGGCCGGACGCGTCGTGACCTTGCCCGCTTGCTCCAGGCCTTCAAACTCAATCGTTCCATTGAATGGAAACTCCAGTTCGTAAGGATCGAGCATATGAAAGACGATCACCTCATGGCCGCCAAAGCGAAGGTGCTGGATGCCTTCGAGGATCTTCGCCTCGTCATCGAAGAGATCACTTATCAGGATCACGATTCCCCGGCGCCGCACCTGACGCGCAACCTCGGTCAGGACGTTCGCAATACTAGTCTGCCGCTTCGGATCAAAGGCCGCCAGAACTGCGCAGATCTGATGAATCTTCGCCAGGCTATCGGTTCGCGGCTGATACTCCTGCATCTTGGCATCGAAGATACCGACCGATACCGCGTCACGCTGAAGCAGGATGAGATAAGCCAGACAAGCGGCGATCGTCTTGCCATAGTCCAGCTTCGTCACGCCCGCCGAGCCATACTTCATCGACTCACTGCCATCGAGAAGGATATGGCCGACATAGTTAGTCTCCTGCTGATATTGCTTGATGTAATAGCGATCGGAGCGCCCGAGGACCTTCCAGTCGAGATGCCGGGTATCATCGCCGGGGACGTATTCGCGATGCTGGGCAAATTCGATGGCGAATCCACGAAACGGCGACCGGTGCGCCCCGGCCATATATCCCTCAACAATGGTCCGCGCCTGAAGACCAAGATGCTCGGCCCGCTGAATGGCCAGCGGATCGAGAAGCTGGGAGGAGGGATCCTTGGGCATGTACGATCGGGTGTGGGTAGCTCTACACGAAAAACGAAAAGCTAAGCGGGAGTTATCCCGCGTACTAGCCAGGGAGATGACTCACGGAAGAGGCTTTTGTTGGTGCGGAAGTGGAACGTTGCAAATAGCGTTTCCCGCATCAGCGATCCTTCGGAATGACCTCGAGGATCATGCGTACGATATCCTCGCTATTTACCCCTTCGGACTGGGCCGCAAAATTCGGGATGATCCGGTGGCGCAGCACGGAAGGCGCGACTGCCGCAACATCCTCGCAGCTCACATAGACCTGCCCGCGCACGATTGCATGTGCCTTGGCGGCGAGGATAAGGTTCAAGGAAGCGCGAGGCCCGGCGCCCCAGCTCAGCCACTTTTTGCAGAAATCGAGGGCTTGCAGCGATTTCGAGCGCGTGGCGGCGACGATCTTCTGCGCGTAAGAGAAAACGTGATCGGCCACCGGCATCCGCTTCACAACACCTTGCAGATAGCGGATGTGATCGACCTCGATAATGGCTCGCACATTGGCGGTATTCACGCCGGTGCCGCGCTTCATGATCTCCAGTTCCTCATCTTGCGAGGGATAATCGACGAAGATCATGAACATGAAACGATCGAGCTGCGCCTCGGGAAGCGGGTAAGTGCCTTCCTGTTCAACCGGGTTTTGTGTGGCGAGCACGAAGAACGGATCCGGCAGCTTGTGATTGACGCCGCCAACCGTTACACGCCGCTCCTGCATCGCCTCGAGCATCGCGGCCTGCGTTTTCGGCGGCGTACGGTTGATTTCATCCGCCAGGATGACGTTCGAGAAAATCGGACCCGGCATGAACTTGAAGGATCGCTCGCCGGTTTGCGGATCGGAGTAAATGACCTCCGTGCCGGTGATATCGCTGGGCATCAGGTCCGGCGTGAACTGGATGCGCTTGAAATCCAGCTTCAGCGTCTGCGCCAGCGTGGAAATCAGCAGCGTCTTGGCGAGACCGGGAACACCCACGAGCAGGGCATGGGAGCGGGTAAAGATCGCGATGAGCAGCTCGTCGATGACTTTGTCTTGCCCCACGATGACCTTCGCGAGCTGATGCTTGATCGCCGCATGCGCCTCCTTGAAGTATTCGATCGCCGCGACGTCCTCCTCTTGAAATGGCGCCTCGGGGGCGGCGGTTGCAGCGGTGGGGATGGTCGTGGATTCTTCAGGGAGAGTTGCTTCGGGGGCTTCAGCAGTGCTCATGGCGGTTGACGCGAGGGGATTGAGGGTTGAATGCTGGAGCTGACTAAATCACGTGCCTTTGTTTTTGCCAACAGCGACGGAGACCGATAGCTCGCAACCGGATCTGATTTCCGATTCCGGAGCCAGCGGGCTCGGTGCGGCAAGGCGCGAAACCGAGGTCTGGCTGCAGACCCTCCATCTTTACGGCGCGGCTGGCATTGCCGCCTTTGGCTGGGCCATGTGCCGGCTCATCGGCGCCTCAGCGAAGCCGTGGCTGCCAATGTGGTTCTGCTCGGCGCTGCTCCTTTATAATGTGGACCGTCTGCGGCGCGACCCGTCCGACGGCATGAATACCCCGCTTCGGGAGGAAGCCGCCCGACGCCTGCGTCCTTGGAGCTGGGCGCTGACGGCCGTTTCGACCGCTGTGCTCTTTCTCGTTCCAATCCGGCGGCGCGACTGGCTGACCCTGTCGCTCACCCTGGGCGGAAGCATTGTGTGCCTGAATTACTCCGTACCGGTGCGCGGATTCCGACTCAAGGACGTGCCGCTCCTGAAGACCTTCTTTGCACCCACGTTGGTGATTGCAGCGGTATTCGGCCTCCCGGTTCTGCACTCGCTTTCGCTGGTGGATATCAAGACGCCGATCCTCGTGCTGTGGGCGTGGAGCATCCTCTTTAGCAATATGGTGCTCTGCGA
>FTCV01000958.1_pt1 | contig 15333 bp, 13 predicted proteins | sample 1639691 | NCBI WGS metagenome assembly FTCV01 (sample SAMEA3914864, study PRJEB12502) | metagenome | biome: forest; material: soil | place: USA | collected 2012-03-12 | depth 0.3 m
AGTCTCGCTCGACGGGCGACTCGTCGGCCTCGGCGAGGATCGCCAGCGCATCCGTGTGGCCCTCGTAGAGCTTGACCAGGCTCAGGTCGTGCGCGGCGACCGCGGCCAGCGCCTGCCAGCGCGCCAGGGTGCCGCCGCCTCCCGGCAACGGCAACGACGCGAGGCCATCGCGGACGAGCGCGCGAAGCAGCGACCCGCGCGCGTGCACGTCGTCCGAGTCGAATGGGGGCGAGGCGGCCAGCGCCTGCGGCAGCGTTGAGGATATTTTCATGACTTGCAAGTGCCTGCCTGTCCCGTCTCCTGGTCAACGTCGACGTGTCGATGACGAAGCGGAAGGCCCTGTCGACGTTGTCGCGGAAGTCGCTGAAGCCGCAAGCCATGTCGCCCCCGCGCCGAGGCTCGAAGTGCGTCAGGTGCGGGGCGAAACGAACGGGGCTCGTTGCCGACGACGTTGGTCGCCGGAAGTTTCCATGGGGTCATGTGCTTTTTCGGCAATCCCTACGCCCGGCTTCCGGCCCCACGCATTCTTCCGCCGGTTGGAAGGCCATCAATTGCTGGATCATCCAGCGCGCCTGCCCGTTGTGCTCGCAGCCGTCGCGATGCAGTTCGAGCATCTCCTGCGCCATGTCGTCACGACGGATGAGGCCCATCGCCCATCGCGGAAACTGCCTGGTTGTGATGGCGTCCTGCAGCAGCGTTGGCACGCTTCGATGCCGTTGATCGGTGGCGATCCTGGCGACGAGTTGCCGCATCACGTCGGATCGGCCCTCGAGCAATTGCGCGAAGTGACCGTCGCTCTGCGCGAGCATGCCGGTGACGTCGAGGCGCCGATTGTTGACCTGGGCGACACCCAGGACGATTTGCACATCCAGCTCGGTGACGCCCTCGGCGACCTCGCTGATGTAGAAAACGCGCGTAAGCATGGAGGCCTCCGGCCGTCGCGCGCCATCAACAGCGCCCCCTCGCAAGGCAATGGCGAATCCCGGACGCACGTTCAGCACAGGGATTGCGAGGCCTGAACACCGCCGCCGCCTCCGCAGCTACCCCAATTGATGGCGCGCATCCTTGCAATCCATCGTGGGACAGCCGGACGACGTCGCGTGAGCGCACGTGACTGGATTGCTGGACGAGCAGACCGCGGCCCGTTCCCGATGAAAACGTTCACCGTCGATCGTGGACTGCTTCTTCGCCTGCGCGGACACCGGAAGGCTTGCATTGCCGAAATGCGGCCTGGCTTTGCCGTCCAGCAGTACATCCATTGGTCGGACTGCCCAAGATCAAGGATTCGCGACCCGTTGCAATCGTCGTTGCAAGCCGCCTTTGGCATCGACATACCGAGGCCGGGACGGGTGCGAGTGCCGAAAGCGATTGCTGTTGTCTGCAAGTAGCCGCGTCTACAGGTCAGGCCTCATCCTCGAGGCTCGCGAACCACGTTGCATAAGGCGTGTTTCGTACGAGCTTGCGGTTGTAGTCCGGGGCGCCATCCGCCCACCAGACGACACCGCGCTCCCCCAGCGCCTGCTTGGCCTCGTCCACGTTCCTGCGTGCGACTTCACGACCCGCCACGGGGGCATCGCGTCGGAGATTGCGCCGAGCCGCCATGAGCTGCCCCACGAGCTCTGCACGTTTGGACTCGCTCAAGTGCGGATTGGCCATGCGCCACAAGCGTCCGCGCACGACGAAGTAGCGGCCGTCCGGGGTGACGGGATGGGGCGGCCCATCCGCGCGGCGGGTGTTCTTCATGGGGCGGCACCTCGCGCAACGCCGTACCCGCCACGCGGCCGTGCGCGAGCGCCGCCGAGGCGGCATCCGTTGCGACGACCTCGCGGAACTCCAACGTGAAGCTCAACGCGCATGAGCGATCGACAACGCCTGCACCATCGCCTTCGCGATGGCGTGGCTGGACTTCGGGTTCTGCCCAGTCGGCAGGTTGCCGTCCCAAGGCGCCGTACCGCCGACGACTGGCCTGAACTGATCAAGCTCCTCAAGGACGAGCGCAAACGTGTCATGCCGTGTTCGTTCGGCCAGTTCTGCGCTCAACATGAGGTCGACTACATGCTTTTGCGCTCGAAGGCCTCGGACTTGGCGGACTTGCTTGATGCCGCGCATGCCGCCGCCGTCGAGAAGGATGGCAAGGAGAAGGCGATCGGCGGTCGCCGTGAGATGCAACGCAATTATTCGGAGACTCTGACCCAAGACTTCTACTTCGGTTTTGCCGCGCGTGTTTCTACTTAAACGTGGCCACGCGGCCAAATCTGATGCAAAGCGACAAGCGACGTGCTCGTCGCATCAAAGAAATTTGGTAGGCCGTGACAGACTTGAACTGTCGACCAAAGGATTATGAGTTTGGTCGGGGCGGTGGGTGCAGAGGGAAGTGTAGCGAAGCCTTGCGGAGCGCATGCGAGCAGAAAGTACTTGGCCGACAACAACTTAGCGGTGTTTCACGAAATAGCGCCAAGCTGATGACTGTACCGTGGGTGTACCGAATATCAGCTGTACCGTGCTGTAACCGGCCTCATTCGAACTCGCGCGAGGGATGCCGTCCTGCCGGAAACGGGAGTCGCCGCCGCAGCTTGGATTGCGCTGTTTTCATGCAAGTCAGTTATCAACAAATCGTTGACAACTGACACCCTACCGCCGCTAGCTCAAAACGAACCATCAAGACGACTGTCAATCGCAACGGCCAAAGCTTTGAAATCACTCCAAGCATCACGAACGGCTTGCGAGTGGTTGCCAATCGCTCCGTCCGCTGAGTTGAGATGGAAGATCGGCTTGCGGACCTCCTGCGCCATGGGGATCAAACTGCGATAGTGCTTCAGCCGAGCCAGACAGTTGCCATCATTCGAATTACTTGACTGCGATGCCTTAGGCTGGCCCGTGACGCTTTCACGGTAAGTGCTCGGGATTCGATCAGCCCACTTCTTGTAGGCCTTCACTGCGCGGGACAATCGTTCCATGTGCTGCATCAAGATGTAGCCCTCCGGCTTCATGGTTCCTGCAGGAAGATCGAAATCCGGCTGCTCCCAATTGGCAACTCTCTTTTTCCAGTCTGCCCGCCACGCATTCAGCGTAGGCCCCAGGTTTCGCAAACCTTGCAGTGAAAACAAGTCAGCGGCCAGCGGAATGACCACGTGATCACTTCCGATCAACGCCGAGCGATTGATGGCACCTAAATTGGGACCAACGTCGGCAAGAATCAAGTCGGCGTCCTGCTCTTCTGCCGCCATTTGCGCCACTTGCCAAAACGAGGTCAGAAGCCGGAATGGGCGAAACAGATTGTCTTGCGTGGAGCCCATGGCATCCGTCCACGCACCTGATAACTGATCTTCAAACCCAGCCAGAGCGAGATCCCCCGGGACCAAATGCAGGCGGGGGTTTATGCGCTGCACAACTGGCGGCAGGATGTCTCCGACCTTGGTCAGCGGCTGGATGCATCTGAAGATGGTTGTACCCACCTTGGGCGGCACTTGCGGGTCCCAAAGCTCTTCCAGCGCTTCTTCTGGAAGAAAAGCCGACGTCAGATTAGCTTGCGGGTCCAAATCTATGGCGACCACACGTTTGCCCATTTCGGCAAACATCCATGCCAGATGAAACACCAGCGATGTCTTACCCACGCCGCCTTTGTTGTTGAAGAAAGTCAGAACGGGAACACTCATGACACGGTACCTGGTAGTCCGAGCCTCAACGTAGCCAGCACGTTGGTCAGCTCAACCTGGAACTCAGGGGGCGGGTTGCCGTTCGCGGCCATCGATCGGCGCGCCTCCGCAATACCAAACCCGAAGCGCTGCACAAAACCCATGTTCTTTAGAACGGCTGCGAGCACCGGATTTCTGTAGTCGCTCGCTCCGGGTCGGCCAAAGTTCGCCTGCGTCACCGAGCCATAGGGCCCACCCGGGTTCGCAATCTCGATGCGATCGTCAAACCAGTAGATCCTGACAGGTGCGTTAGTGCTTTCGTAAGTGCGGTGCATCACCGCATTTCGCACGAGTTGCTGCAGCGCTGACAACGGGTAGGCAGACGCACGCACCTCGGTGGTCGACCCCGAGGTGAAGTCCACCGAAATTGCCAGCGTTGCTTTGAGCTTGTCATCGAGCCTGCGCAACATCGTGTCCAGATTACCGTCAATTTCTGCCTCATCCACCACCGGATCCCCCCACTCGGTGCCGCGAATGCGCAAGAACTGCACGTAGGCGGACGGAACCCAAGTGCGCGGGCTTTTCCCCAATGTCAGCAGCCCCACAACCGTTGGAGTGGGATCGTCCACGCTGGCGATCATTCCCAGGGAAGCCAACCGCTCTTCGTAGCTGCGCCCATTAACCTCCAGGACGTCGCGCGCCACGGCTTGGGGTAGATATTCGCTCTCGAAGTAACCGCGACTCAGGTCATCCAGCGAACTACCGCCCACCGGATGGGTGTCAAAGCTCTGATCGCGGTGACGCCGCTTTTCGTTGAGCACCCGCTCATCCTGCGCCGAGGCTTGGCCCCGCCTCGGCCCAGTGCGAATCCAGATCCGACCGTCGAGCCGAACCGGTGGCGCATCAGCAGGCCAAACCGTCACAACCGCCACCTCACGTCCCAACAACGTGCGCTTGGCCACCGTCATTGTCGGCGGGGGCGTGATCTTTCCGTCGGTCTTGATATCGGCAAGGGTCAGCAGCAACTCGTCGCTCACAACAAACTCGGGTCCCATGGGGGTTCCGTCGTCTTTCACCCCCACGAACAGCACGCCCGGTACGCGGTGATTAGGCAAGTCGTTGGCAAACGCGCAAACAGCCTGACGGCCCTTCTCAGGAGCGTCTCCTCGCCATGTCTGCTTGCGTTCCGCGCGATCGCTTTCCAGATCGTGGATCAGGGCCAGCAGTTCGTCATCGGTCAGCGGATTCATGGTCTCGTCCAAGTAGTCAGGGTCAGCCGACGTTCACGGGAATCAGCGTCATCGTATCGTTACCGAAGATGTCGATGACCTTCACCGCCACGGTGTAGCGGCCCGGACGGTCGTAAGTGTGCACGGCAGTGGTCAGGTCAAGGTCGCGACTCTGACGCGTCCGGAAGCTCTGCCACTCGTTTTCGAAGATATAGCCGCCCGTCCAACGCTCTTCGAACTCGGGCAAATTCAGAGTCCCCTGAGGGGGTTCAAAACCCTCCAGAGTTGCGACGCCGCCGATGCCTGTGCCCACGGGCACCTGGATGATCTCCTTGCGTTGCAGGTAGTCGAAGTCCACAGCCCAGTAGTCCACCCAGTCAGTCCAGTGCTTGGTCAGCCGCTCCCGCTTGACCACGCTGTCCTTGCTCTTGCTGATCTTGTATAGCTGGCCTTGCTCGCAGATCACGTCGCTCTTGCCCTCCTTCAACGCGGTAATCGCGGCCTCTGCGGCACCTTGCGTGTAATACACGGAGAAGTCAGTCAGCTCGATGCTTACGGCAAGCTTGTTCTTCTTGTCGTAGCGGGGGCTGGCCTCGACAAAACTGATGTCGTGAAAGACCACGTGGCCCTTGTCCACCGCCCGCTTGTCGAAGACCTCTACGGGGATGTACTTCGGGCTGAGTTCGATGCCCTTGCTGCGGGCCTCTTCCAGCACCGCCGGGAACAGTCCCATCTCAAACTCGAAGGCCAGGATGTCAACCCGTGAGGCCCCCCGCTTGCGGCATTCAGTGATGACCTCCTCGACGAACAGGCGGCCAACGGGCAAGTTGATCGGCCCGATGACCACCAAGCGGCCGTTGCGGGCGCCGTGGAAGAAGCCGTCCTGGGCGGCACCTTCTGCCCCAAGCGGACTTGCCTTGTAGGCACGCAAGATCAGGTCGCGGAATTCGCGTTCTTTCTGAGTCAGGGCTGCTGACCTTTGTTCAGCAGTCAGGCGTCCACCGAGGTTGAGGTAAGCCTGCCGCTCATAGCGGCCCAAGTTCAAGACCTCAAAGGCTCGAAAGTTCTTTTCAACTGCCTTCTGCTGCCGCTGAACGCCGATGAGACGCTTACGCGTCGTGTGGATTCCGAACTTACCAAGGTCGGTCGCGATCCATTTTCTGCCCAACTTCTCAGCGACTGCCGCCGTGGTACCGCTGCCACAGAAGAAGTCAGCGACGAGATCGCCGACATGGCTGCTGGACTTGATTATCCGCTCCAATAAGGCCTCAGGCTTTTGCGTCGCGTAGCCCTCAGCCTCCTTAGCCTGCGAGTTGATCGAGTTGATGTCGTCCCAGATGTCTTGAACGGGCACACCTGGCATCTCATCGAGAAAGCGTTTGTACTGCGGCACGGTGCCAGGCCTCGTCTGCACCACGCGGCCTTCCCGATACAACGCCTCCATACGTTCACGGCCATATCGCCAGAACCGCGTTATTCCGAGGAACTCGTAGCCTGGGTTGCCTTTGCCTGCACCACCTGGCGCGGTTAGGTTGTCGAGACGGTAACGGCGTCCTTGCTCGTCCACTCGCCCATAGTGCGACTTGATATAGCTGTCGTCATAAGGCGAATACTGCATGTCCCAGGCGTACGTCTCAGACTTGCTGTAATGAAGTAGCACATCGTGGAGGCGGCCAAGGTGCTGCGAACCTTGCCCACTGTCGCTGTGCGCGGTCTGCCGCTTCCATATGATCTGATTGACAGTTCGGTCCTTCCCGAACACCTCATCAAGAACCGCACGAACGTAGTGAGACACACCCCAGCCCATGTGGACATATATGGAGCCGTCTGTCGCAAGCAGGTCTCGCATGAGGATCAGTCGCTCGTACAGCATCGAAATGAAGCTATCTGCGCCCCTACCCCATGTGTCGCGATAGGCTATCTGCTCCAACAAGTTTGGGTCTTTGTGGAACGTCTCGCCGCCGATCTCTATGTCCAAGGAGAAGTCGGCTCCCACGTCGAAAGGCGGGTCGATGTAGATCAGCTTCAAGCCGCCGGCATCCTCGATCTGCTGGCGTAGTGGGCCCGCCTTCAACGACGACAAGATGAGCTTGTTGTCGCCCCAAATCAGCTTGTTAGACCATCCTTTCATCTGCCGCCCGCGACTATCGAACAGATCGGCCTGTGTCTTGGTTTCCGTGCGGGGCTCGTCGATGTGTTCCAGGCTCTGGAAGGGAAGGATCGTCGTGCATACGTCCCGACTCTTGCCGTTCCATAACAACTCGACCTCCCGCTTGTCCTCGAAGAGGATGAATCGGTACTTCTCGGGCAGGGCCTTGCCCTGCTGGATCAAGTTGAAGAGGTCGCGTTGCTCGGCCTCGCTCAGGTCATAGGTCTTCTTGTCTTGCCGTGCCATCGGTCAGGCCCCGTGTTCTTGATCTTGGTATTCGCGGAAGGCACTCACCAGCCCTGCAAAGGATGTGGGCTTGTGATGCTCGAAGCTCTCTTGATCGACATAGACGAAGCTGTACCTCGTGCCTCCCTGGTCCTTACTGGCCTCGGTAGCGTCCTGGCACCACTGGCCCAGCCGCTGCATCTTTTGGGGCAGGTCCAGCTCCTGGCGGCCCTTAGTCTCGACGATCCACACGTCCCCGTCCTTAGTGCGAACGATGAAGTCGGGGGTGTAGGTGGACAGCTCTCCGCTGGCCTTCACGTAGTCGATCTTGAAGCCCACGGCCATGTAGTTCTTGCCGAAGGCCTGCACGTCCTCAGCAGCATCGAGGAACGTGGCAAAAGCCAGCTCCAAGCCATCCGCTGAGCCTTCGCCAACGATGCGGTTGAAAACCGACTTCTTGGACTGCAAGAAGCCTCTGGGCTGTGTGCGGAACGGTCGTGTGTCTCGCAGCTTGATGGTGCCCTCGATGCGGGACGTACCCGTCTCGCGGATCGTCAACCCGTTTATGGCTGTGCGGAAGCTGTCGAAGATGACTTTACTGACTTCGGACTCGGACAGGTTCCGCAGCACCACGGGGTTTTCAAGATCGACGGTCTGGTCGAACAGGTGGTCGCGGATGAAGGTCTTGACCTTGGGGTAAAGCAGTTCATAGCCGCCCACCAGCCGTAACTCCTTCAAGAGCTGACGGGCGAAGAAGGCCACCACGGAACGGAAGTCGGCCACGCCGCTGGTGTCGAGCTGGACGGTGTGGTCCACCTCTGCGCCGAGCATGGTCTTGAAAACGATCTCCCGGGTCTCCTCAGGTGTGAAAGGCTTGATGGGCAAAGGCTTGTTACCCAGGGCTGACGCGTCCAACTCGCCCAGGTCCTTGAACTCGCGATTGAAACGGCGGGTCAGTCTCGGCAAGGCGATGTCCAGCTCGTCAATATTCTTGGTAGTAGCGTCCTTCTCGACCTCAACCACTAGCGAGTCCTGGCGCTCCTTGCCCCCGTTGCCGCCCATGGGCACCCGCTCGAAGTTCACGCCCTCGCTCTGGATGGACTCCACGAAATCCATGAAGGCGGGCGTGCCCATTACGGACACGGTTTCCCGTTGTTCGCTGCCGAAGTACATGCGTCGCAAGCCACGGCCCAAGGTTTGCTCGGGCAGGATGTTGCTCTTGGCCGAGTAGGCCCGCAGACCGACGATGACACTGACGTTACGAACATCCCAGCCTTCTTTGAGCATCAGCACCGACACGATGGCCTTGTAGGGTGACTTCCATGTGTCGATCTCGTTGGACTGCTTGCGAAGCATTTCCAACTCCTCCTTGCTCTTGGCACTGGATGCCTCCGAGATTTCACCGTTCGCCTTGGTGTGGATCACCAGCACGGCCCCCTGCAACTCGGGACAGACTTTTTCCAGATGATTGCCCACCTCATCGCAGTTCTTGGTGTCATCCACCATCACGAACAGCACAGCCTTCTTGCCTAGCTTCTCGTGTTCCGCATAGCTCTTGCGCCATTCCTCGATGCCGAGGGCCAGGTAGTCGGCGTATTTCTCGCTGACGATGGGGCTGTTGTGCTCGGTCAGCTTGGCTCGGCTGACCGCATCAGGCAGCACGGGGTGCTTGACGACGTTTTGAGCGATGGCCTCAACCAGTGGGTAGTCGCTGACGGTCTGCACGAAGATGGCCCCGTTGTTCGCCTTGGGCGTAGCCGACACGTCGATCTGAATGGACAACCGCAAGTCTTTTTGCAGCATGCGGTGGTGAATGTCCTGAATGCACTTGAACCACGCCATGCGCGGGTCATGGATGTGGTGGGCCTCGTCGTTGAAGACTGCCAGCTCATCGATCTCGCGAATCAGTTCGCCCAGGTCTGTGTTGCTGTCCGTGGTCTTGCCCACGGGCCTATCGCCAAAGGGCGATAGGAAGTAGTCCCGCAGATCATCGTCGTCAAGCGAGGGCTCGGGCACCTCACCCAAGTAGACGCGGTGGATGTTGGTCAGGAAAAGATTGCCTGTGGGGCGGACCACACGCACGTCGTCTTGGATGTGAAGCGCAACCTGAAAGTCGTCCCGCCAGTTGCGACCCGCGTGGCCGTTGTCAGGCAGCACTGGGTCGTTGAAGAAGATGCGGAGACCATCGAAATCGGACCGAAGACGGTCCAGCACGATGATGTTCGGCGCGATCAGCAGGAAATTGCGCGAGAGTGTCGAATCGGGCTCGTAGAGCCTGTGAAAGTAGCTCCATGCCATCAGGAGCGACAGCACCTTGGTTTTGCCCGCACCCGTGGCCATCTTGACCACGAAGCGCGGCCACTCCTCGTCGAACATATTGCTCGACACAGCTCCCGAGGCGTCAAACCGCAGCAGGTCGTACTTGTCACGGGCCTTGCGAACGTCGTGCAGCCAGATGACAGATTCCACCGCCTCACGCTGGGAAAAGTAATAGCGAAACTCAGTTTGATTACCGTCCGCCTGTGCTATCAAGTGGTGCGTCGCAAACCACCATTGCAGCAGTGCCTTGGATGTGTCAGAAGCCCCCCGATAGCCCGACGCGCGCCAAACATGAACCTCCTGACGTACCTTGGCGACCAAGGGCGGCAGCAGCTTCTCATAGGCTGTTTCCCGCATTTCCTCTGCTGCGGGGAACCAGCGAACCGCCGGGTCAAGCACGCTATAGGGGGATGTTGAAAAATCAGTGTGAAGGGCCATAGTTCAGATCTTCTTTGCCGTTGCCGGTCGTTCTTCTCGAAGGGCAGATATTTCGCCTCGGTGTCTGACGGATAAAAGTTGCACTGTCTTTAGCGAGTGCACGTACAGGTATAGCACCTGATAGTCATCATGCGGGTATTCGACCAAGCGACCAAGAACTGTCGTAGGCAGAGTCGCCAGAAGACACAGGCCCTCAGCCGATTGAGGGGGCGCATCAAGGTAGCGCCGTCCGATGAGGGGAAATCTAGCGATATTTGGAATGACCGTAGCTCGCAGCTCTGCCAGCAGCTCGTCGAAGCCAAAGGCAGCGTCGGCCTTGGTCAAGAAGGCCTCGATGGCGTCTAGCCGCGCTACGAAGCTCGCGGTCAGTTCGACCCGGTACAGATCCTCAGCCACCCTTCTTGGCTGTCTTGTTGGTGGCCGACGCCGCGCGACGCTGCTGAAGCTGGGTGATGGCAGCGTCTGCCCCAAATGTGCGGCCAGCCTCGATATCGGTCAGTCCACGCTTGGCATCTTCGATCAGCAGGAGGTGGATGCGCTCGCGCTCGAGGCGGTGGTAGTAGTCCAACCGGTCAGCATCGATCAGTGCGACGTAGCTTTCACCGTTCTTGGTGATGATCTTCTCCGCGCCGGCCTTGGCTTGGTCGGCCAACTCCGACAAGTTGGCGCGTGCCTGGGTGAACGGCACTACGTCGCTGGCTGAAAAGCCCATGGCCGGTTCCTTCGCGGGGTGGATGACAGAATTCTGTGCAGTCTACTGCACCCTCGACGGCGCGGCATGCAGGTTATCGAAGTGGAGGGGGTCTCCGCGTTGATCGATAGCTCGGTGGTCTCTGCCTATCCTGGCCGCCGGGACACCAGTGTCGCAGCTGGTGTGCAACTCGTCAGCTCGTCCCGGCGGTCAGCTTCACGCTCAGCCGATGGTCAAGGCTAGCACCGCGGACGGTCAGAGTATCAACTCGTCACTCATCCATCTGCGAGCGAGAACTGAATCCACAGGCGCAGACCATCGAGCAACACCCTGCCGACCATCGCGAACAATCCGCCAGATAGCACAAGCGCCACCGGGGTCAGTGCCCACAGCATCCAGCGGCCCAGTGAGAATGCTTCGCTACCGACGGTCACTGGCGCTTTCCCGTGCTGGGTGAGGCGTCGCAGGCGCAAATAACGACGGTGTAGCGCAACGTATCGGATTCTTTAGATCGATATTCAGCGGCTGCAATTTCGCGGGCGCGAAAACGATGGCACTCCTCCGGCATCCCCTTCTTAGGGCTAACGGCCGATCATTTTCGCGGGCGCGAAACTGTCGACCGGCGGTCAGGCAGTCGGGGCTCAGGCCTTCCTATGCGATCACGGGCCCGCCGCCCGTATTCGCTTCGGATCCAGGCGACCCTCGCGACATCGTGAAGTCGCAGCGTCCGCAAGTCTTCGGCGAGCGCATCCTGCCACTGCTTCAGCGTCGTGATGGCAGCGTCATCGCGTGGCTCCACTTGCGACTCGAGCGCCGCGATATCGCCACTGCACAGGGCGATCAGATGCGTTATGCATTCACGTGCGCTCTCGAAGGCGATGGCTTGGTCTTGAGTCCATTTTTGCATGGGACTGGTTCATAGCAAAGCAGCGAGTGACAGGGGTCGCTAGCGGAACAATAGCACCTCGAGCAGACTGGGGCCGCGAGGCGCTCCGATGCCAGACCCATCAAATTCGCCCAACGGGACTTTTCAGCGAGCGACGTACGGATGAGGTACCCTCCATTGCACAGCGTAAGAATGCGGCGTTTGATGGCTGCTGGCCATATCTGCCGGTAGTCGGCGAGCACTTCCGGTCTAAACCCAGAGATCATGAGCGCTACTCCGTGTTCCGTCCTGCCGAGAGGCACCAGAGCCGTCCTGGAAAGTTTGGACGACCTGCAGACAGCGATCAGCTCTCGACTTGATCAGCTGAGCGCGCACGAAACGGCGAAGATTCAAAAAGAGACCGCGCGTTGGGATGTTGCGGCATGCGTATTGGCGTGCGCGCTTGTCGCCCTGACTGTCGCTTGGGTCTGCATCTGAGCAAAATATTTGCGCGCTTCGCTGATTCGCAGCCTGGTGAAGTCAGCACCCCCACCCGCCGCCGGGGCTGGCTATCTGTCGACTCAGTCGCTACCCAGCTCGCCAATCTCAAGACCGGTCAGCCCGCCCGTCTTCACAAGAATACGCTCGATCGCATCCTAACCGGCCTCACGGGCGGTCATGGGCGAGCCTCGTTGCAGCCTGTAGCACAGAGAGCGGCCGCAATGCCTATCCTGCCCTAGAAAAGTAGCCCGCCCATCGCTCCGCCACATCCTTGCGCATTCGGGACATACCTGAATCAACGGCGACACAGCGCTGTTACATCGGCAGAACGTCCCAATGACATGTCGGGTACACGAAGAGCCCCGACGAAGACTTGCTTGGATCATCTTCAGGACATCCAGGGGCAACTTGGTCTCGTGCGATCCGTCTCGCTGCGCCATGACCCCGTCCCGCCGCCTTCGGTAGACCTCCGCGCGGCCTCCGAGCACAGCACAAGCACTGCCATCCAAAACGGGCACGCATACGAACTCTCAAGGCGCATGCCGACGCTCGACAGACTTACCCACAGCGCCGCGCTGCTACTACTGATTAGAGAAGATTAAATAGGATTAGACAGCCCAGTCCGCGTGGCACAGATCGCGTGCCCATGCGACCTGGCGGTCGATCAGCCCTGTGGATAAAGAATCCTCTACGACGGCATTTGGTATCCCGTCCGACGGCAGTCGGTATCCTCGGCGACGGCCCTGTGGACAAGCTGTGGTATCCCGTCCGACGGTACGTGTTCGTCCCGCGGCGCGTCCGACGACATCCGCTCTGGCCTGCTCGCAACGACGTGAACGGTGTCGCCATGCCAAGTCGCGCCGAACGTGCGCCCATGCATGCGGCTGACCAAGGCGACGTCACCAAGCGCTCGGCGTAACTTCTGACGAAAGCTCTTGAGATCCGCATTCGCGCTACCCGACAACCTCCGAAGGTAGTCCGCCGTGAGCGGGTAAGGGGCCGCATGCGTTGAGTAGAACGCGTGGAGCCACTGCGCGAGCGGCTTGCCAGACAGACCCTGGCGGATCGCCTTGTCGAGATAGGTGAACTGGTGCCGGCTAAACAACCTGTGCAACGCAGGATCGATGACGACGACGTACGCGTGTGTGATGTCGTCCTTGCCCGCCATCTGGATCAAGCTGCCCATGTAGGTGACCGAACCTGATTGAAGCTCGATGGCGGTCGCTTTCAACCGAAGAATTCGCTTGTGGAGGATCTGGCGATTGGCGCCCGAGTCAGTTCGGCCCATCAGCTTCAGCAAGCCGTACGCAGTGCACCGGACTGGGCTCCCCATGGGCAGCTCCCGAGCGACGTGAAGGAGGTTGAGCCACAAATCGAGGTCACCTTGATCGAGCTGGCCGCCGGTGTAGATCAGACGACTGTTCGAGTTGGTGGCCAGCTCGACGCGATCTAGAAACTTGCGTGGCGCATCGCCCAGCGCCGCGAACAGCGCCGCGCGCAGCAGAAGGTTCGGAGCGCATCGGATGGCCTCTTGCCACACCGAAGGCCAGAGGCTCAGTTGATGCGCGGCGGCCGCGCCTCGTCTCACTCGACGCCAGCCGGCGCGCTTCCATCGACCAAAGCGGCGATGGCATTGACTTTGAAGTGCACGCGCCGCCCGATCTTGACCCGGGCCTGCGCCAGCTGGCGTCCCAAAGCATTGCTGCCACGGATCGTGATGCGTAGCCCTTCAGGACTGCGATCAAGAAGCTCCGCCACCTGAACCAGCGTCAAAAGCGGGCCGTAGCGGTCGACCAGAAGTTGCTCGGTACTCATTCGCGTCTCTCCGGAAATGACAGTGAACATTGCCGAAGGTTACGAAGCGGCAGACAATCATTGAACTCTCATTTATGAACGATCTCTACCGGTTGATTCGAGGGCATTGAATCCGCATCTCATCATTTGTAAAGGCACGGATCGGGCGGTGGCGTCGGCCATTCGGCGATGCGTTGGCCTCCTCACGGAGCGCCATTCGGTGACGTCGCGACGGCACTCCTTGTCAACGCTCCTGCGGGCGGAGGTAGACGAACCTTTCGCGCACGCTCTCGAGAACTACCGGGGGAAGTGGAACTCCAGTTTGTTGGAAGGATTCCTGCCCTCCCAAGCTTGGCTGCGTCTTCCGCTGGGCAGCAAACCTGTCGCCACAACGAACCGCAACAACGTGGAGATTGCAAACGAACGGGCCGAGCGCTGGCGTGCACGGCTCCGCGCCGCCATACGCAGCGCACAGGCGGGCACGAGTCATCCCGATCGGTCTGCATGCGTTCGCTTCTGCAGCACACTGGACAGCGCAATGGCGCTGATCTCTAGGTTCAGCACGCTCCGGCCGGCGCACACGCACAGCGACAAAGGTCGCGTCGCGTTGCGAAGCAAGGGCCACGCCGAGGCTTACTGCGAGCTTTGCTGGCGCCAGACGGAATTCGCGACACACGGTGCCCTGCGTGATGCCGAGGATCGCCGGCAGAAGATCAGTCGACGTTTCTGTAGCGATCACAACCAACAGCGTTCACCGTCCAGCTACCGCCGCGATCTACGATTCAAGGCAGCGTTCACGGCAGAGTACGAGCGCTTGACCTGGCAAGACCTCCAACACCACGTGGACCCGTTCGCGTTCCTGCCCGATGCCGAATGCGAGTCTGGATGGCAGATGCACCTGGTTCCAGTCAGCAGGCACGAAGAAGACATTCGGCGGGCCGCCTACGCCATGGTTCACAGTGGCCTGCGAGGAACCCAGGCGCAGTGTCTGGCATTGCAGTTTCATGGCTACGGCACGCGCCAGATCCCCGAAAACCTCGGTATCACCGACCGCGCGGTGCGGCTTGCCTTGTCCGCGGCGCGGCCCCGCATGGAAAGTGCAGAGCGAATCCGCTGGGGCTCTCGATCTGCGCCTCTTTGATCAGCGCACCAACTTGTCCAGCTTCGACACCAGATCCTCCGCCCGCAGGTGGGTGTATCGCTTGAGCATCTGCATCGACTTGTGCCCACTGATCGCCGACACCTCCTGGTCGCTCAAGCCTGCCTCGACGAAGCGGCTGACCGCCTCGTGGCGAAGGTCATGGAAATGAAGCTCCGGCATGCCGGCCGCCGTCTTGATTTCACGCCATGCCTTGTTGAAGTTGTAGGGCCGGCGAATCTTGTCTTTGCCAGGCTCGCCGAAGAACACCAAGTCGGTCTCCTTCTTCGGGCGAGCCGGGTTGGCCAGCGCATCCTTGAACAAGGCCGTCGCCTTGAGCGTCAGCGGC
>FTCV01000528.1_pt1 | contig 15294 bp, 12 predicted proteins | sample 1639691 | NCBI WGS metagenome assembly FTCV01 (sample SAMEA3914864, study PRJEB12502) | metagenome | biome: forest; material: soil | place: USA | collected 2012-03-12 | depth 0.3 m
ATAGAGATTGGAGACGTGCCAGAGCTTGGCAGCCTGCTCGGTCAGCGCGGCGACCAGATGCGGATGGCTGTGGCCCAGCGAATTCACGGCGATGCCGCCAGCGAAATCGAGATATCGCTCGCCCTTGTCGGTGACCAGCCAGGTGCCTTCCCCGTGGTCGAAAGCCAGGGGTGCGCGGGCAAAGGTCTCGTAAAGCGCCGAACCGCTCATTATTTGCGTCTCCGGAAAATCAAAATTTTGTCCAGCGAGGGTGAGGCCGCCCGGTACTGAAGCTCTGGCTTCGTCAGGAACGCCATCTCTGCTCATCCTGCAATTGTCATAAGCTACGCTCCGGGACAAAGTCGAAGAGATAGGAGGGCTCGGCTTCGCGGAAGACAACATGCACCCGGATATCGGGAGCCAGCGCGTCGTATGGCGCCTTGATCCGGCTTAGGCAGCGGATGCCTTCGTCGAGATCGACCAGACCAACAATGTAAGGGGCCTCCTCAGCAAAGGCCAGGGGCGCTGCGCAAATCTCGGTGAAGCTGCGCAGTACACCTGTCCCTTTCAACTCCACCCAGTCCACCTTCTCCGACCAGCAGGCCGGGCAGACCGGTTTCGGCGGAAAAGTCACATGGGAGCAGTTCTCGCAGATGGTCGTGGTGAAGCGCCTTTCGCGCAAACCATCCCAGAACGGCTTTGTGAAGGGGGTAATCCTGGGCGGATAGGCAAGCTGTTCCATTGCGGAGCCCCTTTTCTCAGACAGACCTGTCGTTGGACAAGATGTGCATCATCGTGGCGTTATAATCGCCGAGTTCCGCGGTGACGGCGCCGACCGAAGCCCCTCTCACCTGTCGTTCCCCCGCCTCGCCACGCAATTGCTCGACAGCCTCGAAGACGTTGTAGAGAGGGGTGATAAGGGGAGGATGGCCACGGCTCAGGCATCCACCTGATGTCGAGATCGGGATCCGTCCCCCAAGCGAGGTTTCGCCCGCGACGGCCGCTTCTCCGCCGCCGCCAACTGGTACAAGACCGAGTGACTCCGAAAGGATGAGCTCAACGATCGAGCAGGGTGCATAGACGTCAACGAAATCTAGATTCTTCGCACTGATACCGCACGAGGCATACGCTTTGGCCGAGGCGATCTGAGCGGACTCGTAGCTGGTGAGCGACCGGGGACGGCTCGATACCTGATGGACGCCCTCGTGGTAGTATCCCCTCCCGACAACACCGACCCGGCGTGCATTGGATGCGGCAACCTGCGGGCTCGCGATCACGATGGCTATGGCGCCGTCGGATCGTGGCGGGACGTCGAGCAGGCCTAGAGGCTTGACGATCTGACGGGCTGCAAGCACATCGTCGACCGTCATCGGCTTCCTCATCTGAGCAATCGGATTGAGTGCGGCATGGCGCCGGTTCTTCACTGGGATAGCGGCAAGTTGCTCGCGTGTAAGACCGTATTCGTGCATGTATCGGATCGCATTGAAGGCATACCACGCGATCGGCGTGATGCCGAACGGCACATGGAAATCGACGTCCCCTACAGCACGCATGGTCAATTCCATATGCTGCGCGGTTGGAACATGGAGTTCCCGGTTGACGCCGAGCGCCACGGCTACTCTGGCTTGGCCTGACATCACACGGGAAACGGCTATGTCGAAGGCGAGCGCACCCGTCATGCCGTTGCCCAGTACCTCCAACAGCACATCGTGCATGGGCATTTCGAGATAGCTTGCCATGAACGTGCCGAAGTAGCGCTGCTCGGTGTAAGGACGCGGCGTGCTGAAGACCATCGCGTCGACATCCGATTTGGTCAAGCCCGCATCGGCAAGGGCTGCGATCAACACCTTCACGAGCATCTCGTGCTCAAGCATATCGCCGTAGTTGCCCACCGGCAGGGCGCTCAGGCCGACTACGCTCGCTGTCGCTTTCATTTCTCGCTTCCTACCTAGTGGCTTACTCGTTCAGAAATCCGATGCCGTCCCGTGCCAATTGCCGAAGCGCTGGGTCGTCAACCCCCCACGCGCGCAGCATTTCGCGCCCTCCCTCCCCACGTCTGGGGGGCGCAGAGGCCACGCCAGCAGGGGTCAGCGAAAATCGCGGGGCAGGAGCCGGCTGAGTGATGCCGGCTACGTTTTGATAGGCCCGCCGGGCCCGGTTGTGCGCATCGTCCACCGCCTCGCCCATGCTCAGAACTGGAGTCACGCAGGCGTCGATCGTGGCGAATATTCGCGTCCATTCCGCCCGCGAACGGCTGCCGAACACATCGGCGAAGCGGGCGCGTAGAGTGGGCCAGGCACCGGGATCGCTTCTGTCTGGCAGAATTTCCGCGGTCAGCCCTAAGCCGTCCAGAAGCGCCGCATAGAAATGCTCTTCGTTGGCCCCCACCGCCATGAAGCCGCCGTCACTCGTCGCGTAAACCGCATACCACGGAGCGGACCCATCGAGATGATTGCCGCCGCGTTGGTCGCGCCAGCGTCCGGCCGCCAGCATTCCATGAAAAAGTGTTCCGAGCAGAGAGGCGCCTTCAAGCATGGCGGCATCCACCACCTGTCCGCGACCGGACCGCGTAACCTCTTGGAGCGCACACACAATGCCGAATGCCAGCAACAAACCGCCACCACCCATGTCGCCAATGAGATTGAGCGGTATGACCGGCGACGAGGCCGGACCAATAGCGCTGAGTATGCCTGAAATCGCCACGTAGTTGATATCGTGGCCGGCCGCGTGTGCGCGCGGCCCATCCTGACCCCACCCCGTCATACGCCCGTAAACGAGACGCTGGTTGCGAGCGAGGCACTCGCGCGGCCCGAGGCCCAGCCGTTCCATCGATCCGGGGCGCATAACGTCGATCACCACGTCTGCGCGCGCGATGATATCGAGGGTGGCGTCGCGCCCGGCCTCACTCTTGAGGTCGACCATCACCGACCGCTTGTTGCGCATTAAGACTTCGTATCTGCGTTCGCCGTATTTGCCGAGATGCGTCGGCCCGACACGGTCTACCAGCAACACGTCAGCACCCGCGTCGGCTAGTATCATGCCAGCGAATGGTCCAGGCCCGCTGCCCTGAAATTCAACGACCCGCAAGCCGCTTAGCGGACCGGCCCGCTTGGTGCTGGCGCCGCCCTCGGCGGGACCGCCAAGCGAGGGATCGGAACCGAGAGCTTGGCTCATCTCCTTGGCCCACTCATCCCGCAGCTTTCTTGCGGCCGACCACGATGCCTTCCTTCTCGCGGTCGAAGAAAACCGAGAGGTCTGCGTTAGCGTCTTCGATCAGTTTGAACTTCTGCACCCTGTGGCTGAGGGTACGTGGCAAATCTGTGGCGAAGCGGATGTAACGCGGCACCATGTAATAGGCCATGTTCCGCACGCAATGTTCGATAAGTTCGCGCTCGCTGACGTCAGCCTTATCCCTGAGGACGATGGTCGCGGCGACCTCGTCCTCGCTCGACTCGGCCCTGACGGCATAGACCGCGGCGTCCAGTACGGCCGGATGTTCCAGAATGATCTGTTCGACCTCGACAGCCGATATGTTTTCGCCGCGACGTCGCATCGCATCCTTCTTGCGATGCGTAAAATAAAGATATCCTTCCGCATCGAGGTAGCCGCAGTCGCCGGTGTGGAACCACATGTTGCGCATGGCCGCAAGGGTCGCTTCCGGCATCTTGTAATAACCCTGAGCCATGTTCCAGGGGGTTTTGGTGCGCACGACGATCTCGCCGACTGATCCGGGAGCTACGTCAAGGTCGTCCTCGTCGACGATGCGCAATTCGATCCCGCGCCGCGGCCGTCCGGGGGAGCCAAGTTTCTCACGCGGGTCGCGTGCGGTGAAGGCTGCTACTTGGCCAAAATCCGAAAGCCCATAGCCGCTGACGATGCGCAGCCCGAAACGGTCTTCGAATTGGGCCGCGAAACGCGGGACGGGGACCATGCGACAAAGTCGGATCTTATGGTTGCGGTCTTCAGGAGAAGGTGGCTGATTCCAGATAAACTCCGACATTGCACCGAGCGAGTTAATCAGGGTGACGCCGAAGCCGCGGATGTCGTCCCAGAAGGCAGTCCTCGAGAACCGGCGGGTCATGACCACTGTGCCACCAGCCAGAAGGGCAGCAAACGTGACGCCGAAAAGTGCTGAGATGTGGAACATGGGCAAGCAGACATACGCTACGTCAGTATCGCGATAGTCGTGCTCCTCAGCATTGTTCAGCGCATACAGAATGCAATGGGCGTGCGGGAAGACGTTCAGCTTCGAAGGACCGGTGGTTCCCGAAGTGTAGGCTAAGAACGCCACGTCGCAGAAACGCGCAGTCGATTCGATTGGTGTTTCGGAGCCGGATGCCAGCTCCGCAAAATCGAAGAGTCCGATGTCGCCGTCGGCAGGCACAAGAGCACGGGCCTCTTCGATACCCCCCAGAACCAAGAGACGTTTGACTGCCGTTGCTGGGAGCACTTCCCGGTCGAAACTGTCCAATAGACCTGTTTCGGTCACCAAGGTAGTGGCATCTGACAGGTTGAGAAGGTGGCCAAGCTGGCGACCTCGCGCTGAGGTGTTGATGGGAACAGACACCGCCCCGATCTTGCCAAGCGCGAGGTAGAGCAGGAACTGCTCGGGGCAGTTCTCCATAATCACCGCAACATGGACACCTTTACCAATACCGATCTCAACCAGGCCATTCGCTATGCGGGTCGAAAGGATGTCTAGGTCCCGATACGAATAGGTCCTGCCATCAGGCACATAGGTTAAAAAGGTCCTATCACCATATTTCTTGGCCTTGTCCTCAATAACCTTGCCTATGGTGCAATTCTGCAGCGCCAGTTCCATATTACAATCCCGTTCCAGCATTGACACCAGCTCAGGCTGACGTCGTGGAGTTCTTTCCAAATCACAAGCGACAAGCTTCCAGGCCACAACAAAGTACAGTGCGCTAGTCTGCGATGGCCTCATTGAGGCGGTCGACCGTGTCAGAAAACTCCGTCAGCATGTCGTAGATCACCTGTCTCGTCGTGGTCTCGCTATTGATGCGCCCAACAATTTGACCGACCGGATAGCTTAGAAGCTCGTCCGGCTTGAACTTGTTGATCCGTTCCAGCGCCTCGTTGACCAGCATGGACTGCAAGGGCATCGGCAGCGCCTCCGGGGCTCCCGGCTCCTCCCAGGCGGTAACCCAGTCGGACCGAAGGCGACGCGCCGGTTTGCCGGTGCCGCAGCGAGACCGCAAAGTATCGCTGGAACTGGCCGCAAAAAGCTTGGCTTTGACCTCGGGAATCACCTCGCTTTCTACAGTGCCGAGCCAGATGCTACCGCACCACACGCCCTGTGCGCCCAACGCTAGAGCCGCCGCCATCTGACGGCCACTGCCGATGCCGCCGGCAGCCAACACTGGCTTCGGCGATACCAGATCGACCACTTCAGGCACTAGGATCATCGTAGACAACTCGCCTGTATGGCCAGCGGCTTCCCACCCCTGCGCAACGATGATGTCTACGCCCGCGTCTGCCTGACGCTTCGCATGCTTAGGGTGCCCTATGAGGCCAGCAACCTTCAATCCGAGAGAATGCGTGCGCTCGATGACGTGCGGTGGCGGAGTACCCAAAGCACTGACGATCATCTTCGCATTGGGATGCTGGTAGACCACTTCAAGACGGCGCTCCGCCTCACGATGCGTCCGGGTCAGTTCACTCATATACTCTTTCAGGATCTCCTCGCTCTGCTCCTTGGAAAATTCCGGCACCGCATGCTTCTTGAGCAACTGGTCGACGAATTCCCGGTGCTCCCGCGGCAGGATACGCTCGAGGTCAGCAGGCTTCAGATTCTCATACTCCTTGCGCGCACTGGCAGGAAACAGGACATCGACGCCATAGGGCTTGCCCTCGGCGTGCTCATCGAGCCAGTTGAGTTCCAGCTCGAGCTGATCAGCTGTGAAATGTGACGTTCCTAGCGTACCCATCCCACCCGAACGGCTCACTGCTGCCACAACGTCGCGGCAGTGTGAGAAAGCAAAGATGGGCGACTCCAGCCCAAACATCTCCATGATCTGTGTACGCATAAAATCTCCTCTCTGAATGCGACTGTCGGGAGACCGGTCGCTATTTTCCCTTGAACCGGGGCGCTCGTTTTTCCTTGAACGCGGCAATCGCCTCTTGGTGATCCTCGCTGGACCGCACAATCGGCAGATTGGCGGCCACTATCTCAAGAGCCGTGGGAAGGTCCTTGTCGAGGCCGAAGCGCATGACGCGCTTGATGAGTTGGACGGCCAAGGGTGCGCCGGCGGCAACGCGCCGGGCGAACTCGTAGGTCCTGTCCATCAGTTCACCGTCTGGGAACACCTTATTGACGAGACCGATCCGCTCGGCATCTGCAGCCTCGACGAAATCGGCGGTCCAAAACATCTCCAACGCTTTGGCCGTGCCAACGATACGCGGCAGCAGATAAGCGCCGCCGACGCCCGGTATCATACCCATCCGCACATAGGTCTCAGCGAACCTGGCGCTCTCGGCCGCAAAGCGTATGTCGCAGGCCAGCGCGATATCGAGCCCCCCACCAGTCGCAAGGCCGTTCAGCGCGGCGATCACAGGCTTGTCAATTTCGGCGATTTTCAGAGGAAGACGTTGCACTCCTCCGACGACTTTCGCCTTGATGTCAGCGGCAGATTGCGCTGCGCTTTCGGCAAAGCTTCCTACATCACCGCCCGTGGAGAACGCCCGGCCAGTGCCGGTAATAATGACAACTCGCACGTCCGGGTCGGTCCGGCATAGTTCCAGTGCCCTCAACCAGTCCTCAAGCATATCCGGCGTGAATGCATTCAGCTTCTCCGGGCGATCCAGAGTGATTGTTGCGATGCTGTCCCTGATCTCGAATTTTAAATGCTCTGACACGTCCAGCCTGCCATTCCTCCTGCGGTGCGCATTGCGGGCGCTGCGGATTCCACGAAGCACTCCAAGCAAACACCATGCCACTTCGAGCGAGCTGTCGCGTACACTCGTGCCACACGGTAGTAGCAATCCAGTTTCGGGCCTGCGGTGCCCACTCGTCAAAATGATCCATTGAGCCAGAAGCGCAATATGTAGTCGGCGACGACAAAGTGTCCTCGCTTGTCGGCCGCCCGGACCGACCGGCATTTTGCGGCACGAAGACGTTAAGCAATGGGAGGCGACTATCCGACCTCGAGCTTTGTATCAAATACCGCCCAAGCTACCCCAGTCAGTGGCATAAAGCTTGCTTAACCAGCAATATTGCCCCCAGCTGGACGGCTTCGAAATAGGAAGGTGATCATGAGCACGTCAAAGGTTCTCGAAAGCGAACTCGAGGACGGGGTTCTTTTGCTGCGAATGAATGATCCTGACACGCGCAATTCCTTGTCGAATCCGATGCGGGAAGCTCTGTCCGAGGCGGTCCGGCATCAGGCAACGGATCCCCAAGTCAAAGTTGTCTATCTCACTGGAACCGGCAGCGCATTTTGTTCAGGCGGCAATCTTCCCGCCCTCGCGGCCTTGCGGTCACCTGGAGATGTCCACACACGCTTCCGCGACCTGGGAAGCTGGTTGCTACCCCTGTTGCGCCTGGAAAAGCCGGTTGTCGTAGGTGTTAATGGCGTCGCCGTCGGTGGCGGCATGGGGCTTTGTCTTGCCGGTGACATCATAATCGCCGCTGACAATGCTAGCTTCATGGCGAGTTTCTTCAAGATCGGCGTCGTGCCAGACGTGGCGATGCTCTACACCCTCCCTCGGCTGATTGGGCTTGCCCGAGCGAAGAACTTCCTTTTCTCCAATGGCACCTACACTGCACACCAGGCATTGGATCTCGGCCTGGTTGGCGCGATTGCCGAACCCGAAAGGCTGGACTCGATATGTCGAGCAAAGGCCCGAGATATTGCGAAGGGGCCATACAGAGCGATGGGTTTAGCAAAACTTCTAATGCTGCGCAGTTTCGAAACCGATTTGGACACTATGTTCCTGCTAGAGGGATTGAGTCAGGCTGTCGTCATGTCGGATGATGAGTTTCGGGAACGGGTCGCAGCGTTTTTGGAGAAGCGGCCGGTTAGATCGACCGACTGACCTAACCGTGATGACGCGCTCTGTTGCCGATTCTCACACCCACTTGTCGGCTACTCGCGTGACTGACCGCTGTCACATCTCGCCCGTGCTCGAATGTGAATGACATGGCACAAGTCTTGCTACCTCTTCGCACAGGCCACAGAGGAGACACGGCATGTGTTGAACTGTGTGGATACGTAATGTCATGGCTGAAATCAGACATGGAGTGGGGAGTTTTAATGACGACAGCGGCGGCGCGAACAGAAGTTTATTCGAGCTAACTTACGTCATTTAAAATAACGGAGACCTGCAATGTCAACTAGACGTGGTATGTATTGGGAGGATTTTGAGGTTGGGAAGGTTCTGCACACACCTGCGCGCACAGTCACTTCGACGGATATCGTCAATTTTGCCTGTTTGTCCGGTGATTTCAATGAAGTTCATACCAACTGGGAATATTGCAAGACCACGCCCTTCGGCGAACCTATCGCACACGGGCCCCTTGTCTATGCCATCATGGGTGGGCTGCAGTATGCTAGCGGCATTAATGATGGAACATTGATCGCACTGCTGCAGATTGACAAGTGGCGGATGCTGGTGCCGGTGAAGCATGGCGACACACTGCATATGGAAGCAACAGTTCTTGACCGTAAGGAATCCAGCAAACCGGATCGAGGCGTCGTCAAATTCCATAGACGCTTCGTTCGTCAGGACGGGACCGTGGTCCAGGAGATGGAAGTCACCCTGCTCTACTGGCGTCGACCGAAGACTTGAGCAAATAGGCCAAACGCGCCTTACGGTACACGACGTCACACCTTATATGCGACCCGACTTCAGGGTGCCTTTAACTATACAATCGCATGGGCGGGCTCGTCCAACTTGCGGCGTGCTGTATCTCCGCCATCTAACTTGGCGGCAAGCGCTGCTCATCAAGGCTCCTGACTTCGAGGGTTTTTGGGCCGTGGCCATCCTCGGCTTATCCCACCTCTACAACGCCTTCGGCGCTGTGGAGTAATTGCGTGGCGGGCGAGTGGACGGCAGGTGAAAGGGTTTCGGTCGACACCGTCACCGCCGAACTCGGTGACCAAGGCGCCCTGCCACCTGCTATCCGGCGGCATGTAGTCTTGCGCGAAGCCCTCTTCGACTTTGTTTCGGGAAGCCTAACTCATGACAAATGCAAGGAGTGGGGAGATGGCGTTCCTAACGGAGCAAGAACCCCAGTACGGGGCGGCCTTACCCGTCGCACCAGGCGTCCGGCGCATTGTCGCCTGCAATCCGAGCGTCATGACCTATCACGGCACTAACACCTATTTGATTGATGGTCCTGAGGGCGTACTGGTCCTAGACCCGGGGCCTGATAGCGCCGACCATGTCGCGGCGATCGTCGCCGCGACACATGGGCAGGTGGCCAAGATCCTGCTCACCCACCGGCATGCAGACCACCTGGGCGCGCTGCAAGCACTCAAGGTCGCCGCCGCCGCCTCGACCTACGCCTTTGCTTTTCACAGCGACGTTTTTATCCCCGATCATGGCCTGCATGATGGCGATATTGTCGACGGATTGCGCGCCATTCACACCCCTGGCCACGCTGCCGACCACATCTGCTTCGCCCGTGAGGCAGACGGTTTGCTGTTCAGCGGAGATCACGTAATGTCTTGGGCTAGCAGCGTTGTATCGCCTCCCGGCGGTGATATGGCCGCCTATTGCACCAGCCTCGAAAAACTGCTGACACGTAACGACAAAATGTTCTTGCCCGGGCACGGCCCGGCGCTGCCCGAGCCGCAGGCTTTCGTGAAGAAGCTCCTACTCCATCGTCGGGCGCGAGAGGAAGCAATCTGGCGTTCGCTGCACGAGGGGCCGAAGCGGGTAAGCGATTTGGTCGATAGACTTTACCACAAGCAGCATTCCCGTCTCTATGTTGCAGCGATGCGCAACGTTACAGCACACTTGATTAAGCTGCAGACGGAAGGGCGGGTGCGTATGGCGACTGACGAACTGTGGGTAATCTCGACCGACTACAAAGTGGGCTAGGACCGAAAGGTCGCCTCTGTCCCTATTTCGCTGTCGTTTTGTGGTCGATGTCTCCAAGTGCCAAGTGGCACATGTCTTGCCTGCTATCAGGAGAGGTTTGGTATCGCGTCGGGAGTCGTCCGGCCGGATGAGCTGCCGCTATCTGAAGCAAGAACACAAAGCAGGCTGGCCTCGCTTCGTAGGGCACTTTCTCATAGTGCCTGGCCTTCATGACCAGGCGGGCTCGTCAAGTCAGGAAACAAGACCATGAACTATATCGCGGTGATCGGTACCGGCACGATGGGGCGCGGCATTATCCAATGGGCGGCCGAGACCGGTGCCAACGTACTCGCGTACGATACCCGCGAGGGCGCGGCCGCTGAGGCGAAGACGTTCGTGGCCGATCTGCTCGGCCGCGCTGTGGCCAAGGGCAGGCTGGCGTCAAAGGCCCGCGATATGCTGCTCGCGCGTATCCACGTTGCCGCCACGTTCGAAGAACTCGCCCCAGCCGACCTCGTGATAGAGGCGATCGTGGAGGATCTCGTCGTCAAACGCGAGCTCTTCTCAGTCCTTGAGTCGGTAGTGCGAGACGACACGGTAATATCGACTAACACATCTTCTCTCTCGGTCACGGCCTGCGCACGCGCCTGCCGCTTGCCCGCTCGCTTCCTCGGCCTGCATTTCTTCAATCCCGTACCGCTAATGAAAGTCGCTGAAATCGTCCGAGCGCAGCAAACAGCGCCTGAAGTGGTCGACGCGATAGTCGGTTTGGTACGCCGTACGGGCCATCGGCCTATCGTATGCGAGGATACGCCCGGATTCGTGATCAATCATGCTGGCCGAGGGTTGGTGACCGAGGGGCTGCGGGTGCTTCAGGAGGGTGTTGCAAGCCACGAAAGTATAGATCGGGTGATGCGCGATTGTGCCCGCTTTCCAATGGGTCCGTTCGAACTCTTCGACCTGACCGGGCTTGATGTCTCGAGCCGCGTGCTCCACGAAATCTACGAAGGTTTCCTGCACGATCCGCGATACCGGCCAAGTCCACTCGTGTTCCGGCGGGTCGAAGCTGGCCTCTTGGGCAGAAAGACCGGTGAGGGCTTCTATTGCTATCAAGACGGACGCAAAGTCGATCCGCCTGAACAGCACGTGCCGGCAGGCCGGACCGCGACCGTATTCGTTGACGGACCAAGCTCGGTTGGTACCTTGCTGGCTGCGGGAGGGCTGACGACGCAGGGTAATGCGGCTGACGCCGATGTTATCGTGCATTGTCCGCTTGGAGACGACGCTACCACCGCTGCGGTCAGCGCCGGCCACGATCCGAGCAGGGTGGTCGCAATCGATGCTTTGTTTCCGGAAACGTTCGCGGCGGGGGGCCGCGGGACGCTTATGGGAACGCCGGTGACTTCGACCCCCTGTCTGGACACGGTGCACGCCGCCCTCGCGAAGGCCGGGCTGCGCGTGACGCGCATTGCGGACTCGCCGGGCTTCATAGCCCAGCGCATCGTTGCCAACGTCGTCAACACGGCCTGCGAGATAGCCCAGCAAGGCATAGCTGCTCCCTCCGACCTCGACGAGGGCGTGCGGCTCGCTCTCGGCTATCCAGAGGGGCCGCTCAGCCTTGGCGACCGCGTTGGCGCCCGCCGCGTTCTGCATATCCTGGAGCGCCTGCAGGCGCTGACCGGAGACATGCGCTATCGGCCAAGCCTTTGGCTGCGCAGACGCGCTTTGCTTGGCCTCCGGTTGAGCCAACCCGCCTGAAGCGTTCGTCGGATGGGCCCGATTGCAACGAGCCAATATTCGGCAGGGAACTGTACCAACAATCGGCGCCCGTAAATCGTCGATCAAGGGACGCGAGCGGTGTGGTCGTTAGAACGACAAAGACGCAGACTGGGAATTTGGCTGTGATGCCACTTGCGTGGAATCGTTCGGCGAGATCGTCCAAAGCCCGATGAGCAGGCAAACAACAGGTTAGTCGACACTGTTAACGACATCCCGTTGGCCTTGCTGCCATCTGCCTACTGAACCACGAGCGAAGCCCATATCCACGAGACGGATCCAGAGACGTCCCTTGCGGCAATTGCGCCAGCGGCAATGCAACTCGGCGCGGGTGCCGAAAAGGTCACTCCACCCCAATGAGTTCGCGACCGCGACGTTCTAAACAGAATGAGAGCAACTGAGCAGAAGAGAACAAGCAACCAGCCGCGTGTCAGTCAAATAGCAAGTTGCGCTTTGTGCCCAATGCAGCCGCCACTTTGAGCAATCAATACAGGGCACCTCCGGAGCCAAAACACATAAGCGGAACGCCTGACCCGGCCATCTCGCGCACCGTCTTAACGTCGCCGGTCTGCCTGTCGCTATATCCGACAGACTGTCTTCGGCACGGGCACTTTGTGCCGCGCTGGCTGACGACCTGGTTTTGAATGGTCATCTGATGCCCCTTCCTCACCGTCCGACTACGGCCGAACAGGCTACGGGACGCCGCCGCGGGCATGACTGGCACGGAGCTTGCTTTTGATTGTTCATCGGACTGAGGAGGCGCATTTTGCGGAACGAAGAAGCTGGAGAAGCATATTCGGCTGATGACGACGTTCCGACCCTGGTCGCGGGGGAGGGGTTCGACCTGCTCCAAGGCGTGCGGGTTCTCGACCTTACGAGTTCCGTCGCCGGTCCCTACTCTACCATGTTGCTTGCGGATATGGGCGCGGAGGTGATCAAGGTAGAGCGTCCAGGAAAAGGCGACGACACCAGATCATGGGGTCCGCCCTTTCTCCAAGGCGAGGCACTCTGGTTTCTCAGCGTCAACCGTAACAAGCGCTCGATCGCGCTTGACTACAGCACCCCGGAGGGACTTGCCGCGTTGAAACGGCTGGTCAAGGTGTGTGACGTGGTGGTCGTTAACCAGCTACCAAAGGTAGCAGTCAAGTTGGGCGTGGATGCGGCAAGTCTGCGGAAGGTCCGCGAGGACCTGATCTACGTGTCAATTACCGGCTTCGGGCTTACCGGGCATCGAGCGGACTGGGCGTGCTACGACTTGATCGCGGAGGGCTATTCGGGGGTGATGGAACTGACCGGAGAGCCGTTCAACGGCCCACAGAAAATTGGCACTCCGGCCGCAGACATGCTCGCTGGTTCCGATGCTGCCTTCGCTGCGGTGGCAGCACTTCTAGCGCGCCACAGAACGGGACGCGGGCGCATTGTGGATATTGCACTGGTCGATTCGATGACGCGATTCCTGACGTGCCGGATCGTACCCTATCTCGGTTCAGGGGAACTCCCGAGCCGTTCCGGCGGAAAGGACAGCGTGATAGCAATCTACCAGGCGTTTGAGACTGCAGATAAACCGATCACACTAGCGCTTGGCAACGACAATATCTGGCAGCGCTTCTGGGAGACGGTCGGCGAGCCGCATATTGGCTCGCTTCCGCGCTATGCCACAAACGCAGAACGACGACTGCGCCGCGAAGAACTGGTTGAGCGCATCGAAGCAATTCTAAGCCAGCGCACCCGCGCTCAATGGTTGAGCCTTTTTGAGCTCGCACGCATACCAGCCGGCCCCATCAACCGGGTAGACGAGGTCGCAGGCGACGTGCACCTCCAGGAGCGCGGCTTGTTCTACAGGCTACAAGGACAAGGACGCGAGACGCCGCAAGTGGGAACTGGGATCGTCCTGGATGGGAAAGCCAACAAGCCGAGGCTGGCTCCGCCGAGGCTCGGCGAGCATACTGCAGAGGTGCTGCGAACATTGCTCGGCTGCGATGAGGCAGAACTTTCGTCGCTGCGTGCGTCTGGCGCGATCTAGATATGCGCCATCATAGAACGAGGACCCGCATGACCTATGAAACGATCCTTTACGAGGAAGACGGCCCGATCGGGACCCTGACCCTAAATCGACCCGACGACGGCAATATGTTTACCGTGACGATGTGCCACGAGGTGCGCGATTGCATCGAAGCCGTGCGCCGCGAGACCCGGACCCGAGTCCTCGTCATTACAGGCGCAGGCGACCGCTTTTTCTGTATCGGTGGACGTAAGGAAGGGCTCGAAGACACCAATCTCTACGCCGGCATGCTGCCGACGCTCGAGATCTACGAGGCAATTGACCGGTTGCAGAAGCCAGTCGTGGCATGCGTCAACGGCTTTGCCGTTGGAGGCGGAAACGTGTTGCAGATGGTTTGCGACCTAACAGTTGCCAAAGAAAGCGCAGTGTTTCGCCAAGTGGGGCCGATGATGGGGTCTTTCGACGCGGGTTACGGCACCTGGTATCTGGAAGACCTGGTCGGCAAGAAGAGAGCCAAGGACATCTGGTATCGCAATCCAAAGATGACTGCTCAGGAAGCGCTGGCGCTCGGGTTGATAAACAAAGTAGTGTCCGACAACTCTCTTGCCGAAGAGACGCGGACCTTTGCACTTGAGATCGCCGATCGCGGCGCCTTTGCTCTGGCATCGATCAAGGCAGCCTTCAACGCTCGCCACGGTGGTGTAAGCGGGCTGTCTCGCCTGTCGCACGATCTTCTGCTGCGGCCTTATCTTCGTTCCGAGGAGTCAGGCGAGCTCTCTGCGGCCTTTGCAGCAAAGCGCAAACCCGATCCCTCCAAATTCGGGAAATAATGGCCATGAAGCGGTTCCTGACCTTACACAATCCTGCCGACACGCGCCGCTTCCACCAAGCGGGGCTTTGGCAGGACGAGACGCTCTACGGGCTGTTGGCGCGAAATGCAGCAGCTACGCCGGACGCCATAGCGCTGGAAGACGGTCGGCGCCGGCTGAGCTGGAGGGAGTTGCAAGCGTGGGTCGATGGTGTGGCGATGGAATTGCGCACCTACGGCCTGACGACTGGCGATCGTGTCTCGATCTGGATGTCAAACCGAGTGGAGGCGATCGCTACCTTCCTCGCCTGCGCACGCGAGGGATTTGCGTGCAACCCTTCGCTCCATCGAACATATACGGGAGCCGAGGTTATAGCGCTGCTGGAACGGTTGTCGACCCGGGCATTGGTGACGGAGCCGCGATGGGGTTCTGACTGGCAAACTGCCAATCTTGACGCCGCGCTGGCGCGCATTGAGTCGTTGCGTGTAGTCTTCACGCCAGACACCTTTCCGCAGCCTGCCCCTGACCGCACCGCAGCCATACCCGATGCCGACAAGGTCGTGTATCTTGCCTTCACGTCCGGCACGACCGGTATGCCGAAATGCGTCATGCATTCCGACAACACGCTGCTCGCTAATGCCCGCGACCTTGTACGCGATTGGGGGCACGACTCCGCTACAGTAC
>FTCV01001297.1_pt1 | contig 15268 bp, 13 predicted proteins | sample 1639691 | NCBI WGS metagenome assembly FTCV01 (sample SAMEA3914864, study PRJEB12502) | metagenome | biome: forest; material: soil | place: USA | collected 2012-03-12 | depth 0.3 m
AATATAAATCAACGACAAGGTCATCGGGATTCCCAACCGGGAATGGATGACCCGTGGGAGCAGCGAATTGTCGAGATTGTAGTAATCGCCGTCGTTGCCGCGAAGGCGCAACTCGCGGCCGAGAAATTCCGAAAGGACGGTGATACGGTCGTTCCGGCTGATCACCGTTGCCAGCCGTCCGATTACAATATCGCCCCAGCGATCGAGCATCTGCCGCTGTTCCTGAAAGTCTTCGCCGGGAAAGAAAGTGGCGGCCAGCTTCCAGTTCGCTTCCTCCAAATCGCCATGCTCCCCGAAGCCGGTGCACAGCTCGAGGAAATCTGTGTCGGCCTGGCGGCTCGAGATTTCCGCAATCAGGCTATCGAGGTGGCTCGCAGCGCGGCCCGCGGCTACGGCGCGCAATTCACGAAGACCTGGCAGGGATTCAACCTCGGCGAGCTTGCGCTGTACCAAGCTGACGGTGGAAGCGTCATCGTCGTCGAGCAATCTGAGGATGGCCGAACGCTGATTGGACATGAAGGAAGTTTACCCGCGCGAGATCTCCAAGGCGAGCACTTCGCCGGGCTCGGATTGGATACTGAGCGCGATGGGCCTGCAGCAAACCGCGCAATCCTCGATCGTCTCGTAGTCGCCCTGCGAGGTATCCACCGTGGTGGGATAGACTTCGCCGCACCAGGGGCAGACGACGTCCGTTTCGATGAGGAGATTCACGGGGTGCTTTCTGGAAAGGCTCTTCTCCCTAGAGGTCGAGCTTTAGCCTTGGGGCATCGCTCCACAGATCTTCCAGCGCATAGAAGCCGCGCTTCTGGGAATGGAAGATGTGCACCAGCACGTCGTAGTAATCAACGACGACCCACTGGCTCAGCGGATAGCCATCGACATTGTGCGGACGCAGGTCGTGGTCTTTCCGGAGGCGCTCTTCGATTTCACCAGCGATCGCCTTGAGATGCGGCTCGGAGTTGCCGGAGCAGATCACGAAGAAATCGGTCAGCGATGAGATGCCGCGGAGATCGAGCACGACGATCTCCTCAGCTTTTTTGTTAGAAGCGTATTCCGCACACAGCCTGGCGATGCGCTCGGGTGTCAGGGCGGGGTCTTTAGCGGTAGAGATGGTGTTGCTCAATGAATTCACGAACGGTTTCAGGAACGAGATAGCGGATGGATGCGCCCCGTGCAATGCGCTCTCGAATTTCGGTCGCCGAAATGTCGACCCTTCGGCGCAGCACAGGATAAGTATGGCCGGCATTGCACTCCTCGCGATCAAAGACCGCAAATTGAACCAATGCCCGCAGATCTTCGAATCGATGCCACGTGTGCAATTTGCGCACGTTGTCGTGGCCAATGAGGTAGAAAAACTCCGCCCCCGGATGCCGCGCATGCATCGCTTCGACAGTGTCGATCGTGTAGCTTGGCCCTTCGCGATGCAACTCGCATTCGTCGAGTTCGAACCGGGGCTCGCCTTCGATCGCTCGCGCCAGCAATTCGCTCCGGAGGCGTGCCGGAGTCGGAGCGGTCCCGAGTTTGTGCGGGGAAATGGCGGCGGGGATGAAAATCACACGATCGAGTCTCAGCAATTCAATCGCGTCCCGCGCAAGGATCAGATGTCCATGATGGACCGGATCGAAAGTGCCCCCGTAGAGGGCGATTCGGCGCGGAGAGTGTGACATCAGGAAGAGCATTGGCACAGGGCCCGGAAGCTCAAGCAGATTCCCCTTTCGAAATGGGTGGGGCGTCTCGACCAAACGCGCGAGCGGGCCGAATTCGCGCTGTTGAAGGGTGCCTGCATGGCCGTGTGCGACCGCGTTATTCTCTTGCGGGAGGCCGGGCTTCCCCCTGCGCGCGATTTATGATCATCCTTTCGTTATGCCTGCTCAAGCCCTTGGCCAGCTTCTCCTCACCGGTGTTCCCGGTCTCGAACTCGATGCCGAAACCGCCGCCACTTTTCGCCGGATCCAGCCCGGAGGTTTCATCCTCTTCGGCCGCAATATCCAGTCCCCGGGCCAATTGCGGAAACTCATCGACGACCTGCGCGACCTGAGCGAGGTCGAGCCGATCATTACCATCGACCAGGAGGGTGGACGCGTGTCGCGCCTGAAGCTCGTCGGCAATGAACCGCCAAATGCAAACCAGCTCCGCGATAAGGGCGATGTAAGCCTGATCGAGCGTCATGGCCGGATCACCGGTCGGCTTTTGCGGATCTTTGGATTCAACCTGGATCTGTGCCCGGTGCTCGACATTTCCTTCGACGACGAGGCGGATAATTCCCTGCGCGGTCGCTGTTATGGAAATGACGTGGCGCAGGTCATTCGCAATGCGAGCGCGTTCAACGACGGCCTCCACGCGGAGAAAATCCTGAGCTGCGGAAAGCATTTTCCGGGATACTCGCGTGCGCCGCTGGACGCGCATCATGAATTGCCGGTGATCGATCTCTCTCGCGCCGAGCTCGAGGCGCATGAGCTGGCTGTCTTCAAGCACTTCTGTGGCGCGGCTGAAGTCGATTCCATGATGATCGGCCATGCCTTCTATCCGCATCTCGAAAAGGACAACACGCCGTCCTCGCTTTCGCACAGCGTGATCAGGGAGCTGCTCCGCAATGAGTATGGTTACAAGGGGCTCGTGATGACCGATGACCTCGACATGGGCGCGATCCTGAATCACTATGGCTTAGAGGAAACCATCAGGCTCGCCATATCCGCAGGCAACGATCTGGCGATGATCTGCCACCGCGTTCCGTATGTCGAAGAGGCCGTGGGATACCTGAAGAATGTAGCCACTCCAGCGCTGGATCGAGCCCTGGAAAATGTCGCACGCTTCAAGCAGAAGATGGCGAAGCCCGATCCGTGGGATGAAGCGGAATTCCGCCGGCGTGACGCCGAAGTGTGGGATTTGCGCGTGGATACGCTCGGCGCTGAGAGTGCCGCACAGCGCAGCCCAGAAGACGGGAAGCGCTCACCGGTGGAGATTTACTGAGCCGCATTCCGGCTGCCGCTCTGATGGTTGCGGAGCGGCGCCGCCGATGTATCTGCCAACGCCGCCCCTGAATTCTGGGGTGGCGTCTAGGCCGAGATGAGTGGCCGCGCAGCGGGTGAGTGCCCCGCAGCGCTATTCCAACCGCACGCGATCCAGATAGAATGTCCGCGGGTTGTTTCCATCCATGAAGAAGACGACGCGCTCGATGGAGCCGAGCCGTAGCAGTCTAGCTGATGGTGCTCCTGCGATTTGGGCGATGGGAATGCGGATGTGATTCCAACCTGCGTTGAGTGGAATGGCGGCGCTGTACCGGTCGCTGCGGTTTGTGGAGTTGGAATCGTCGATCCTCAGGCTGAGATCGAACGGCTCGCCCGGATTGAAAACATCGAAGGCGAAAGCCGAATAAGCGCGCCAATCCTGCCGCTCCGCGAGATAGCGCACGCCGGGGTAGCCAAGTCCCACCGCTGTGACTTCAAGCGAATGAGTTCCTGAACTCGCGTGAAGTTCGACACGATTGAGCCGGGTGTTGCAGGGCTTGTTGTCGTCTGCATCCGGCGCGATCCAGACCTTCATTTCGTCGTCCGATTCGAAATCGCCCAGGAGCGGGAAATGCGAGGTCCGCCAGTGAATTCCGCGCAGTTCGAGCCATGCCGGCTGGAGCGTGGCGACGTACACTGCGAGCACTCCAGCTGCAATGACCGGGATTCCGCGTGGGAATGCGAGCCCGAGAGCCGCAAACGCAACGCCAGCCGTGCCATTGCGAAAATCGATGATGCTTTCCGAGCGGCCGGTGTAGGGCTGGATCAACTCCACCGCGCCCGCCCAGGAGATTGCCGCGATGGCCGCGAACAGAATGCGGCGCGTGCGCGAGGTGAATTCCGGCCGCATCGAGAAATAGAACAGGACCGTGATGCCTGCAAAGAACGGCACATGGACGCTGTCCATGAGCCGCTCCCAAAATTCGCGATTCGCCGAGAAATGAAATGGAATGAAGAGCGGCGGGGTGGATAGCACCATCCCGGCCAGGAATAATTGCCAGCGAATCCGGCTCACGCTGCTGCCAGTTGGCGGCTCTCCAGGCAGGCGCGGATGCCTTCTTCCAGGCGCCGTCCGACTTCGTTCCATGAATATCTCCGGCTCACAATTTCGTAGCCGCGTTCTCCAAATTGCCGGCATTTCTCCGGATCGGTAAGGAGTTCGAGCAATGCGTCGGCCAATGCGACCGGATCATCGGGCGGTACGGTCAGTCCGACTTCGCCCTTTGTCACGATGTCGGGCATGGCCCCGATATTGGAAGTGACCACGGGCAGCTTGTGGAAGAATGCCTCCACGACCGCGATGCCGAACGGTTCGACGCGCGTCGGCAGGCAAAACACGGAGGCCCTGGCCAGGCACTTCTTCACGACTTCATGCGGGGCACGACCCACCACTTCAATGCGTGGATGCCGCACGCCCGGCGAGCTGCCGACAATGACGAGGCGCGCATCGGGAAGCTCCCTGGCGACGCGTTCAAATGCCTCCACCAGCGTGGGCCCGCCCTTGCGTTTCCAGTCGATGCCAATGAAGACCACGGTCTGGTTCGTGTAACCGCCGTTGTCCATCGGAATGGGAGTCGGATCGACATTGCTGCCCGCGTACACGCACGTGGCGGCGGATGCGTCGCAGCCGTAGAAATCGATTAGGGTCCGGCGCACATGCTCGCTCATCACGAAGACGTGGGTGGCATTCCGGTAAATCTGCTGTTCGAGATCGAGCCAGGCCCGGGAGAACAGTTCAGTCCTCCGAAAGCTGGGATAGGAGAGATTCGTGAGGTGCGTGTGGTCCGTGTAAACGAAGTGCGGCAGCCCGGGAATGCTGGCGTCGTACAGGGACTGGGTCTGAATCGAGAAAGTGTACTCGTGCTTCCGCGGTTCCAGCCTGGCCCGCACGAGCTGGCGGATCTTCTGGAAGATATAAGGCGTGCGGTAAAAACAGAGCCGTATCGTTTGCCTGCCCGTGAGCAATTCCCGCCAGTAATGGCAGAGAACGCAAAGGATATTCAGGAGGACGACCGCCTTGTGTTTCCTCAGGATGTCATTCGCGACATCGATCTCATCGATTTCGTACTCCGGAAACAGCCGCCTTAGCTGTTCGCCGGTCCGGGTATTTGAATAGGAGAAATTCCCGCGCTTGATGTAGGCGATCTTCAAGCGGTGCGGGGCTGAAGGCTGCGACGTCACTATGCTGCGCCCAGCTCGAGATTCTTCATTGGCGTGGATTCCGCCGCTTTCAGCCGCTCCCATTCAAGGATGATTTCGTGGTTCGAAGGAATGCGGTCTTTTGCCGCTTGGGCGCCACCGGACAGGATCGTCCGTACCGTGTCCAGCAAAATGAATGCGTCGAGGAACACACTCATGTGCTTCATGTAATAGAGGTCGTATTCCAGCTTGCGGCGGGCATCCAGCATGGACGCTCCATACGGGTAGTTCACCTGAGCCCAGCCGGTGATGCCGGGCTGCACCATCAGGCGCTCCTGGTAAAAGGGAATCTGTCGCGCCAGTTCAGCGATGAATTCAGGCCGTTCGGGACGCGGTCCGACGAAGGACATTTCGCCGGAAAGGACGTGCCAGAGCTGGGGAATTTCGTCGATCCGGTACTTCCTCAGGAATTGACCGACCGGATGAACGCGCGGGTCGTTTTTCCCAGACCATTGTGCGCCGGCCTTCTCGGCATCGACGTGCATGGTGCGCAGCTTTGTCATCGTGATCTGCCGACCGAAGCGGCCGCTGCGTTGCTGGCGATAGAAAACCGGTCCTGGAGAAGTCAGCTTGATGGCAGCCGCGGCCAGAAGGACCAGAGGGGCACCCAGGGCCAGCCCGATGATGGAAGCGATGATGTCGAAGAGCCGCTTCACCTTCTTGATGTAAAGCAGGTGCGGTTCACCGCTGGCATTGAGGAGCCACTCGTGTGTGACCAGTTCCAGCGGGACATACTGCTCGATCTCCTCGCAAAGGATGATGAGCGGCATGACGGAGACGCCAGAGTAGCGCAGCTTGCAGAAGTCGCTGGTGAGCTCGGAATTTCCGAGGTTCTTGCTGGTGCAGAGGACGCGTTGGATGTTTTCGCGCTGCACGATGTCGGCCAGGTCGGACACCGTGCCGAGGATTCGTTCGCTACCCTTCGGCTCGTAGCCGCAAGCCGTCACGATGCCCGCGAGCTCGAGGCTCCGGCCGCTGAAACTTGAGAAAAGCCGGGCTTCGACTTCGTCAAAGGCGCTGGTGACCAGGTAGGCCACGCGTTCGCGGGTTGTCCGCAGAGCGTGCAGGAGGTAGGTGTGATGGATCAGCGCCAGGAGGTATGCGGCCGACCCGCCGATGAGGATGACTCCGCGACCGAGGGGATGGAAGAAAGTGAAGTAGGTCGCGCCGATCAGGACGAGGAGTGTTGCGACGACCGTTCCGCTGAGAATGACCGCCCGGCGGTAGATCCCTTGGGAACCGCTGTGAGTGGAATACAGGCCCGCGATGTAGATGACCGCCGGGAAGACTAGCGCCGACGCGATGAGAAACGGCCAGTATTCCCAAAGGGAATTCGTGGCTTCGTCACGGAATCGGACGAGAAATCCGAGCGTGAGCGCCAATGCAAACAACACGGCATCCGTGATGAAATGCAACGCGACATGGAACCAGTGCTTCTGTGAGACTCCATTCGTATTCATGGAGATGGGTGACGGACTGACGGGTGGGTGGTGGGTGGCGGACGGGCTACGCACGGGGAATGCGCGGACGGGAGACTGGGGATCCCGCCTATCGATTGCAAGGGTGAAATCGGATAGTCGGCCAATATCTCTGCTGCGATGAACGGTCCGTCTGGGATCAGGCAATTTTCCTACGACCACTGCCTGCAGTTGATCAAGGGCTGCAGGTTGCTAAGCGCCTTCGTGTTACCCAGCCCAGAAGCTCCAGTCTGGGCTGCACGCTACCCTAATCCTCACTGCCTTTGCGGTGAATCAGGGCAATCTTCTTCAAGCTGCGCTGGGGGAATTCGGCTGCGACTTCATAGTCGGGCCAGTCGTCTTTTGGCTGGTGACGCGGGTTGTCGGCACGGACGAGAAGCCAGCGGGCGTCCTTTGGCACGTCTCGCGATTCGACCGCATACCTATATGGGACGCGAAGATAGAAGAGCGACGGCTGGTAATCGCAGTCGTAAATGAAGAGAACCTGACCGGCGGGGATCAGCTTGTTGATTGACTGGCCAATGGGGCGCAGGGAATCGTGTCGGTTTTGGATTGGAATGAGGGATGAGGCGTAAATCAACATGGCGGAGGAGATTACGATGCCGGAGGCGGTCGCGATCAGGGCTGGCCGCGCCATTTTCCATCGCCCGAGAAAGACGGCCAGACAAAGGACGATCGCCAGCCCCGAGCCGATCAGCGGCCAGGTGAGCAGATCGGTGAAATCGCCAATGCTTTCTCCCGGCGCCTGCTTGAACGATTCCCGCAGGATGATCGCCACGGCGGCCGGTCCCGCCAGCGCCGCGGCGATGAGTGCGATGGCCAGGACCTGATTGGTACGCCACCATGGACGCAGGAATTGTGGCAGCGGATCGAGGCGCGAATCTGTGAGGGTGATCGCGAGCAGCAGCGCGAACGGTGTGAGGAGAGGCATCGTGTACCGCGGAAGGACGCCCGGGATCAGGAGCAATCCGAAGAAGGTGACGATCATCGCGAGGCGAGTTCCCTTGAAGATCGTGGCGCCGCGTTCTCCAAGGTTATCCAATCCCCGGCGCCAGAGCACCGGGACCAGCAGCAGCCACGGAAGGTGATCGCTCAGCCCACGGGGGATATTCGTCGCCCAGCCGACAAGATCAAATTTGCCGGCGACGCGGCTGGCCATCTGGTGCTTCCATACTTCGGTGGCGCCGATCGTCGCTTCATTGTGCCTGTACGGAATCAGCCACGCGGCGAAAATGCCTGCCATGAGAAGAATTCCGACGAAATGCGCGGGATGGAGCAGCGCTTTCGAATCGCGGGTCTGCACGGCGATGCACACCACGATGGCGTAGAAAAAGAGCAGGTGCATCGGACCCTTGGCGAGGAACGCCAGGCCCAGGAAAACGAACGGGACTGTCCAGATGAGCCAGGGCGAACGGCGCTCTCCCCACCACGCAAGCCACAGCAGGATGGCAAGACCGCTGAGCGCGGAGTAGATCGCTTCGATCTCAGCGAGGCGGCCTTTATCGAGGACTGCCAATTGAGTGAGGGAAAAAATGGCGGCGACGAGTGCGGTCTCGACGCTCATCCATTTGCCTGGACCGCTGATCGCGACGATGCCTAGCGCCAGGCCAAGAATGGCGAGCACGGAAGGCAGCCGCGCCGACCACTCATTCTGGACTCCAAAAAGCTTGAAAGACCCGGCGATGGCCCAGTTCACCAGCGGCGGCTTGCGGAGAAACGGCTTGCCCTCGATATAGGGAACCAACCAGTTTCCTCTCTCGACCATCGTTACTGCAGGAAGTATGCGCCTCCCCTCTTCACCCTTCAGTTCAGTCGATCCCAATCCGGGCAGAAAAATCGCAGCCCATAATGCGAGCACGATGATGATGGCATGGAAACGGTTCACTGCGCGGATATCAAAGTGTGAGCGCCCGGCTGCAAAGACCAAAGTTTTGCCGGTGCTGCATCGACAAGTGCTTCAAGGCGCCGCCGCGCTGCTTCTGGGCATTGGTGGATGGACTGTTGCGGCGGCCGAGAATGCTGCGCCCGCAAAGGCCAGGCACGTCGTTCTGATTTCCTGGGACGGAATGCGGCCGGACTTCATCAATGCCGCCAATACACCCACGCTCCATGCGCTGGCGGAAAAAGGCACGTTCTTCCTCAGTCATCACTCCGTCTATGTCACTTCCACGGAAGTGAACGGGACCGCCATGGCGACTGGTTGCTATCCCAATCGCTCCGGGATCATGGCCAACCGTGAGTATCGTCCGGATCTTCAGCTTACCCGTCCCATCGGGACTGAAGATCTGGCATTCATGCGCCTCGGCGATGCGCTGACGGATGGCAAATACGTCGCGATGCCAACGATCGCAGAGGCAGTCCGGGCTGCGGGTTTTCCGACCGTCATCGCCGGAACCAAGCCGGTCGTCGCGCTTCACGATCGGGACCTGAAGCGGAAATCGAATGTGGAGAAACAATCGGTGCTCCTTTACGCGGGAGCCACCTTGCCTCGGGAGGCGCTTCGTAAAATCCAGGACGCGATCGGAGAATTCCCGTCGCCGCCAGAGGAACCACTCGTGCCGAATAATCCGCAGAACGACTGGACGACTCGGGCACTGACCGAGGTGCTCTGGCGCGATGGAGTTCCAAAATTCACGCTCCTCTGGCTCGGGGATCCCGATTACACGCAGCATCAAATCGGACCGGGCTCCGATGCGGCCCTGAAGGCGATCCGCGCGGATGACGATAATCTTGCAAAAGTTCTCGCTGCCCTCGACGCCAAGGGCGTCCGTGACGAGACGGATATCTTTGTCGTGAGCGACCACGGCTTCTCCACCGTCGATCGTATGATCGATCTTCCGGGGATGATGAAAAAGGCGGGCTTCAATGTGCTGCGGGCTTTTCACCAGACTCCGCGGCCCGACGACATCCTGATGGTCAATCTCGGAGGAAGCGAATCGCTCTATGTTCAGGGGCATGATCGGGCGCTGATCCAACGTCTCGTCGATTTTCTGCAAAACAGCGACTTTGCGGGCGCGATCTTCACTCGGGAAGTGATGCCCGGCACATTTGCGCTGCGCGACGCCCGCGTCGATACGGCTGAGGCGCCCGATATCCTGTTTTCCTTCCGCTGGACCAATGCGCGGAATCGCTTCGGGACGCCGGGCAGTTTTGTCAGCGATGCGCTTGCGGGGCGGCGTCCCGGATTTGGGACGCATGCTTCCCTCAGTCCTTTCGATTTCCACAATACTCTGGTGGCTGCAGGCCCCGATATTCGCTCCGGACTTCAGGATTCACTGCCTTCCGCCAATGTAGACCTTGCTCCGACGATCTTGCATCTGCTTGGCATTCCGACGTTGCGCAGTATGGATGGGCGCGTTCTAAGAGAAGCGCTGGTGGGCGATGACTATACTCCGCCGCAACCGGAAGTGAGCACGATCGAAGCAACGCGCCAATTTGGCGACAAGACCTGGCGGCAATATCTCAAGTACACCTCGCTCGGAGACTATCTGTATCTCGACGAGGGGAACGGCGGACGCGTCGTAAACGACTAAGCAAGGCAGGAGCGGAAGAACTCGACGTTCCGCGAGATCCAGGCGCTTTTTTCGAAGTGCTGCATCGCTCTGTCGCGGGCGCGCTGGCCCATGGCTTCCGCTTCGGCCGGGTGATCGAGCATGCGTGCCAGTGAATCGGCGATGCTCGCTGGATCATGCGGATCGCAGAGCAGTCCCGAGACGCCGTCTTCGATCAATTCAGGCCCGGGGCCGCAGCGCATGAAAATCACTGGCCGGCCGGTGGACATGGCTTCCAGTGCGGCGATGCCAAAGGTCTCCATGTGCGAGGGATAGCAGCAGACGGCCGCGCGCTGGAGCCACGGTATCACGTCCTGGTTGTCCATGCGGCCGGCAAATACCACGCGATCGCGCAGGTCCGGGCGCACTTTATCCTTAAGTGAGCGAAGATATGCGCCACCCAACCGATGCTGGGTATCATGCCCGATCACGACCAGGCGCGCCGAGGGGCGGCTTGGGAAAACGAGATTCGCTGCATCGATCAATTCCTCGATCCCTTTTTTGGGATTGAGAGAATTCACAAACACAACAAGCCCAGGCTCAATTTTCGTGGGATCCCCGGGCGCAAACCGGGCGGTGTCGACCCCGTTGTGAATGACCGTGCATTTCCTGTCGCTGAGCTCCGCAATTTCGAGTGTGCGGTTGCCGGCGTATCGGGAAACGGCGGCCAGATGGGTGGCCCGTGCGAGGCATTTTCGTTCGATGCGATGGACAATCGCACTGGGTGGCCGCCCGAGTTCTCGGTCAAAGAAGAAATTCGAGCCACGGATCCGAACAATGGTCGAAACCTTTGCCAGCTTCGTCTCGGCAAGCCAGCCATGATAGTCGGAACACTCGATTACATCGAGCGGCGTGCTTCGGTGGACTTGTCTGATCCGGCGATTCAGATCGTGGTGCTCCCACCAGAACCGCAATCGGTAGTGCCACCATGCCGGCGTGCGAGGAAGCCGGAAGACTCGGACTCCACGCTCCTCACAGCCGGAAGAGGGAAGCAATTCCGGGCTGCTGCGAACACCAAAGACCGTGACCCGATGTCCATGGGCAGCCAATCCCTCCGCGAGATCTCGATAGGACGTACCGGTGCCACCGTGGACTTCGGGTGGATATTCTTCGCAGACGATGCCGATGTGCATTGGGCGCAAGCTGGTGATGATACAGAGCGAGTAAGTCGCGGTCTATTCTCGCCGTATTGCGCATGTCAGGAAATGGTAGGTCTGCCTGTGCGTTTTCATCTGTTACTCAGATTTCCGAACGGCCCATTCGGGAGGGCATCCCGTGACAAAGACTCGCCAAAACAGGCCCAGCACCAGCTTTCGCGGACGCAATAACTTGAGCAGGCAGGCGCGAGCCGCGAGATGCCGGATCGCCTTTCCGCGTTGTCCTTCCGAAAGCATTCCATAGATCGTCGTAAGCAGTCTGTCCGCCTCGTAATCTTCGAGCCAGGCTTTGGCAGCTTTCTGTTCCTCAGGCGCCAACTTCGGCGCGTGACGCCGGAAGACTTTCCAGTCCTCTTCGAGAAAGAGCGGGTGCCGGCTCACGGTCTTGCTCATCGAGTGGAGCCGGAAGTTTGCAATCGGCTGATTGAGCACGGTCATCTGCAAGCCAGCCATCGCGCTGCGGACCCAAAACTCATGGACGAAGACATAGTTCAGGCTGGAGTCGAGATAGCCGATCTGATCCAGCACGGCGCGCCGCCAAAACATGCCTGGCTGATGATAGCCCGGTGCGCGACGGCCCAGGCTTTCCGTCAGATTCGCTCCCGCGGGCAGATGCCGCTTCAGGAACCGTCCATCGGCATGGCAATCATCGACGATCCCTCCCAGCCAGCGCACTTCGGTGCTCTTCGAAAAAGTCTCACCCGCAGTCAGCAGCGCGTTTGGGTGATAGGTGTCATCGCTATTGATCCAGGCAATGATGTCGCCGGTCGCTTGCTTCCATCCCTCGTTGATGGTTGCGGACTGGCCATCATCTCGTGAACTCCGCCATCCGGCCAGCCACGGTTGATAGCGCTGGATAATGTCTGCGCTGCCATCTTTGCTGCCCCCATCGAGGATGAAATACTCGAGATTTGGGTATCCCTGCAGCAACACCGAGCGGATCGTTTCTTCCAGATACTCCGCCTGCATGTAACTAGGAGTGACAACGGAGATCCTGGGCAACGTACTTGCCGCAAGTTTCGCTGACGCAGGCGTTTCTTCCGTCCACGGCCAGCCAGTCTTTCCCGGCGGCGGAGGCGGTAACTCGGCTAGGGTGGGGCAGCGCATGAGAAAATACCGATTTACTTGGACTTAGTGAGAGAGGGCAGCCGTTTGGAGTGGCTGGGTACGAACGAGCCTGCTCGTCCAAACCACATTCGTTTTTCGAATTGCTGTTCGCTTCGTTCCCGGGGTGGAGGGAGATTCGACGACATCTCGGTCAGGTAAGCTGCTCGTACTTGCAGTGTGCGTATACGAGCCCCTGACGTTGATCAATCGAGCCTGTCACGGGGATGGAACCGCTCTGGTAAACCTCAAAGGGACACACCGACTTCACGAAATCAAACATTTCGATCTGTGGGGTGCCGCCCCAGACATTCAGCGCATAATTGCCCGGCATCAGGTCGAAGTGATCGAAAGTTACTCGGATGCGGAAGTCGCCGCTCGCGGAAGTTGTGAAGGCGCAATCCCGATCGAAGGCGTAGAAAACGGGCGACCCATTGTTGAGGATGATCTGAATGCGAATCCAGAAGGTAAGTCCCGGCTCCTTGGACGTTCCTTCCAGCATCAGGGTCGTCTCTTCGCCCATGCCGATCTTGTCGATGATCTCGTCGTTAGCATCCCGCAAGGTGATTGCGCTGAACTGCAGCCGTGCCGAGCCTTCGCGGTCCCACGTGGCGTTGGAGCGGCCTGCGGCCTGCATCTCGGTGACATATTTCGAGATTACCTCGTCAGTCGGTCCCATCGTCACGAGCTTGCCCGAGTTCAGCCACATCGTGCGGCGGCATAACTGGCTCACGGCACCGAGATTGTGACTTACAAAGAGGACCGTGCGGCCGCCCTTTGTAATATCATCCATCTTGCCCATGCACTTCTTTCGGAAGGAAGAGTCACCCACGGCGAGCACTTCGTCTACGACCAGGATCTCCGGTTCGAGATGCGCGGCCACGGCAAAAGCGAGGCGCACATACATGCCGCTCGAGTAGCGTTTCACCGGCGTATCAAGGAATTTTTCGACCTCGGCGAAGGTCACCATCTCATCGAATTTCCGCTGAATCTCGGCGCGGGTCATCCCGAGGATCGCTCCGTTGAGATAGATGTTTTCGCGGCCGCTGAGTTCCGGGTGAAATCCGGTGCCGACCTCCAGCAAACTGGCGACGCGGCCCTGGATGCTGACTTCGCCCTCGGTGGGCTCCGTGATCTGGCTGAGCACCTTGAGTAGCGTTGATTTCCCGGAGCCGTTTCGCCCGATCAAGCCAATGACTTCGCCCTGCGCGACGTCGAAGGAGACGTCTCGTAGCGCCCAGAGTACCGATTCATCGGGGTGCGTTTCATGCTGCGGCGGTTGCTTGGCGGGCTTTTTGAATATCCCCAAAGCGCTTTTGGCCGCATGGGAAAGCGAGTCCCGAAGCGTATCATGAGAGTTCTTCCCTCCGAGCCGGTAACGCTTGCCGAGGGACCGTACTGAAATGACGGGGTGTGCCATTTAGATTAGATCAGATCGGCGAAAGTCTTTTCGGTGCTACGGAAATAGAGCACGCCACTTACAAGAAGGAGGATCGTGACACTGATGCTGATGGCAAATGTCGGCCAGTAAGGCTTGAAGTCACTGCCGAGCACGCACCAGCGAAATCCATCGATCACGCCGACCATCGGATTGAGATTATAAAGAAACCGCCACTTTAGCGGGACGATAGTCGAAAGAAAGCCCACCGGACTGGCATAGAGTCCCATGCGGGTGAAGAACGGAACGATGTATTTCACGTCGCGGTACTTCACATGAAGCGCGCTGAGCCAGATGCCTGCGGAAAAGGCCGCCGCCGTGGCAACCGCGAAGAAGAATGGAATCAGCAGAAGCGTCGGCCTGAATGGCACCTTGTAACAAAGCATCAGGACGAAGAGGAGACCCAGGCCGATGATGAAATCGATGATGCCACTAAGAACGGCGCTCGATGGAATGATCAGGCGCGGGAAGTAAACCTTCGAAATCATGTGCGCCGAGGCGACCAGCGAATTGCTGCTGTCTCCAAGTGCATTGGAGAAAAACTGCCATGGAAGCAGCGCTGCAAAAGTCAGGATCACATAGGGTGCGCCATTGGTCGGGAACTTTGCCGCCTTGCCGAAAACGAGGCTGAAGATGATGACCGTCAGCAGCGGCTGCAGGATTGCCCAGGCTACGCCGAGATACGTCTGCTTGTACTTAACGAGAACGTCCCTCCAGGCGAGGAACCAGAAAAGCTCCCGATAGCGCCAGAGTTCTCCCAGATTCAGAGAGACGAGGCCCCTTCGGGGACGGAGAAGACGTTTGGATGTAGCTGCGCTTGGAAGCATGGGGTGTGCGGGCTTCAACTAGGTCGAACGGAGCGGCCCATCAAGGGGAAACTCAGTTGCAGACCTGCGGGATCTCTTCCGAGTTCCTTCCGGCTTCCACGAGAACTTCTTTGCCTTTCGACACGGGCTGACGCTCGGTCTGCTTCTTTCCGACGACCACCGTGGAGAGTCCGCTCGTGGGCAGGACCCGATCCAGCACTTTGAAGATCGGTGTGAGGAAATTGTAAACGCGAAGCTGGAACGGCGTGAGCGCCTTCTGCTTGCCGATGGTATTGGCGACGTACCAGGCGATGATGCCGAATTTGTTGAAGAAGAACTGTGTCTCCACATTAAATCCCGCCTCGCGCATCTTGCCCTCGAGTTCGCCGGTTTCATAGCGGCGGAAGTGGCCGAGCTGGCGATCGAAGTCGCTGTAGAGCTTCATGCCGAACGGCACGAGGATCACGACGCGGCAGCCGACGGGAATGGTCTCCATCAGGCTTTGAAGCACCGCGCGGTCGTCTTCG
>FTCV01002251.1_pt1 | contig 15265 bp, 12 predicted proteins | sample 1639691 | NCBI WGS metagenome assembly FTCV01 (sample SAMEA3914864, study PRJEB12502) | metagenome | biome: forest; material: soil | place: USA | collected 2012-03-12 | depth 0.3 m
GATCGAGAAGCTCGAAGGCGTGCTAGAGGATGCGCAAAACACCTCGGCCTATCGTCGCCACGTCGCTTCGGTGCTTGTACGGCGAGGGCTTGAGATTGCAGTCCGTCGCGCCCAGGCCGTTTCCAATACGGAGCGCAATCCCCAATGAGCGGAACCGAGCCCACACGGCGGCTGACCCTCACCGTCAACGGTCAGGTCTACACCCGGGACGTGCCCGTGCGTCGGCATCTTGCGGATTTTCTCCGTCAGGACCTGGAACTGACGGGAACCCATCTGGGGTGCGAGCATGGCGTCTGTGGCGCATGCACCGTGTTGTTGGACGGCGCGGCCGTGCGAGGCTGCCTGCTCCTTGCGGTGCAAGCGGACGGCCGCCACGTGACCACGGTCGAGGGGCTCAGCCCCGAAGGCAGCGCGCTGCACCCGCTTCAATATGCGTTTCGGCGGCGGCATGCGCTGCAATGCGGATTTTGCACGTCGGGTACGTTGATGTCCCTGGCCGAAGGATTAAACAAGCATGGCGCCGCTCTGGACGAGCAGCAGGTGCGCCATGAGCTGTCCGGGAACCTGTGCCGATGCACCGGCTACCAGGGAATGGTCGATGCCGGCCTCGACCTGATGTCCGGTCGATCCGTCGCGGCGGAACCCAGGACGGGCGACAAGCTGGTCGGTCAGCCGGTGGAACGCATCGAGGACGAGCGTTTGCTGCGCGGCCGGGGGCGCTACGTCGACGACATCCGTTTCCCCCGGATGCTGGAAGCCGCGTTCGTGCGCAGTTCATTCGCGCATGCACGCATCAGCCATATCGACACGACGAACGCGCTGGCGATGCCCGGCGTGGTCGCCGTGTGGACGCTCGCCGACCTGCAGGCGCCGTTTGACGCACGACGGATGCCGGTGACCACGCCGAGCCCGGTGATCCAACGCTATGTCACGCAATATCCGCTCGCGCACGATGAAGTCTGCTACGTCGGCGAGGCGATCGCCCTTGTCATCGCCGACCGGCGCGATCTTGCCGAAGATGCCGCGGCTGCCATCGACGTCGATTATGAGCCGCTGCCGGTCAGCGCCGACGCGATGGCCGCTCTGGAGCCCGGCGCGCCGGTGGCCCACACCGGTGCAGAGAATAATCTCGGGGCGAGGCTGCAGTCCAGGTACGGTGATATCGACGGGGCTTTCGCACGCGCGGCCCATGTCGTGCGCTCGTCGGTCAGGATGCATCGCGGCGGCTGCCACTCCATGGAATGCAGGGGCGTCGTCGCCCAATACGAGGCTGCCACGGATCGGTTGACCCTTTGGACCTCCACGCAAGCGCCGCATATCGTTCGCCGCCTGCTGTGCGAGTATCTGGAGCGCGATGAGCACACCACACGCGTCGTCGCGCCCGACGTCGGGGGCGGCTTCGGGCCCAAGGCCATGTTCTATCCCGAAGAGGCACTCGCCTGCCTGGCGGCGATGCGGCTCGGGCGGCCGGTCAAGTGGATCGAAGACCGTCGCGAACATTTTCTTTCCACGACACAGCAGCGCGACCAGACCTGGGACCTGGAGGCCGCGCTCGATGCCGAAGGCCGTATACTCGGCGTGCGCGGCACCGGCGTGCACGACAACGGGGCCTATATGCCCTATGGCGTCGTGTTGCCGATGTCGGGCCTCACCTTGTTGCCCGGACCCTATGTGGTGCCGAGCTTCGACGTCCGGCTCGACGTGGCCTACACGAACAAGGTGCCGACCACGCCGGTGCGTGGCGCCGCTCGCCCGAATGCGGTGTTCGGCATGGAACGCCTGCTCGACCGGGCAGCCCACCAACTCGGTATCGATCGATTGGAAATCAGGCGCCGCAACTTCGTACCGAAAGATCGATTTCCCTATAAGACCGGCATGCTGGCGCCGCGTGACGGGCGGCCGATGCAATATGACAGCGGCAACTATGAAGCGGGGCTCGACGAGGCCATACGCATCGCCGATCTGCCGCGGCTGTTCCGCGATCAAGCAAACGCGCGCACCGAAGGCCGGCTTTTTGGGATCGGCGTCGCCAGCTACGTCGAGGACACGGGCCTCGGACCGTTCGAGGGCGTGACCATCCGCGTGCATCCCAATGGCCGGGTCGTCGTGGCCACGGGCGCGACGAGCCAGGGGCAGGGGCTGCACACGGTCCTCTCCCAGATCGTCGCCGATCGCCTTTCCGTCGGTCTGGAGAATATTCATGTCGAAAGCGCGGACACCGCGGTGTTTCCACGTGGCTTCGGCGCATTCGCCAGCCGGATCGGAGTGACCGCGGGGGCGTCGACGCATGTTGCGGTCGACAGTGTCCGTGACAAAGCCCTGGGCGTAGCCTCGGTCCTTCTTGGGGTGCCCGTCGAGGAGCTTGAATTGAACGATGGTGCGGTGCGCGTGCGGAGCTCCTCAAATCGGTTCGTCACGCTGGGGGCCATTGCAAAAGTTCTGGGTGGTGCACCGGGCGTTTCCCCGCCGGACGGCTTCGAGCCCGGCTTGGAGGCGACGGCTCACTTCGCAGTGAAATCTGCGACCTATGCGAGTGGCACGCACATCGCAGCCGTTGAAGTCGACAAGGAAACCGGGATGGTCGCCATCACGGGATACTGGGTGGCGCATGATTGTGGTCGAATGATCAATCCAATGATCGTCGAAGGGCAAATCCTGGGCGGTGTCATTCAGGGCATCGGCAACGCCCTGCTCGAAGAAATGCTGTATGACGCGGACGCGCAGCCGCTGACCACGAATTACGGGGATTATCTCCTGCCAACCGCGAGCGGCATGCCGCGAATTTCGATTTCCCACGTGGAAACGCCGTCTCCGTTGAATCCGCTGGGCGCGAAGGGGGCCGGGGAGGGAGGAATTCTGCCGACCGCGGCCGCGATTGTCTCTGCCGTCGAGGATGCGGTTTCTCCATACGGAATCGAGATCGATTCGCACCCGATAGCACCATCGCATCTCGCCGCGCTCATCGCCGGTCGCCCCGAACTAACCCATCGAGGTTAGGAGGACGCTTCTGGAAGGAAAGCTCTAGACGGGAATATCTATCAATAATTTTTGGTAATTGTGTTCAAGTGACGCAAATATAATGATTTCGTAAGAAATATTGAGTACATGTAGATTTATGGTTCTGTAGAGATATTACTCTTTCTTATCTCGCTTCGAAGATTTTACCGGGTCGTCGGGCTGGTATTTGCGATCCTGTCGAAACGGCAACTATCATCAACGTGGTTGTCGAGCCATAACCGAACTCATCGTTGGGAGGACGTCATGCTGGACAAACTATCACGCCGGGATTGCATCGGAGCGCTGGCGCTGGGCGCGGCGGCCCTTGCGTCGTCACGCGCAGTCTTCGCTGGTGAGCGGTATCGTATCACCTACGCCAATTTGAGCGACGAAGTGCCCTTTGGGGCGGCCGTGGCGTCGGGCCTCAAAAAGGCCGAATCCCGGTTTCCCGACTTTCAAATGACGTACCTCGACAATCGCTTCGATGCCGTCAAAGCGGTGGAGAATGCCCGGACGGTGGTCGCGTCGAAGCCTAGCCTGTTCATCGAATACAATATTCAGGCGGCGTCGAATGTCGTGATTGCTCGTATGATGAAAGAGGTCGATATTCCGGTGCTCGCCATCCAGGCTCCTGTCGCCGACGCACCTCTTTTTTCGGTTGACAACAAAGCTGCGGGAATCGAATCCGGTCTTGGGCTCGTTGAAGCCGCCAAGATCAAATGGCCGAGCGAAACGCCGGTCATCGTCCTCATCGGCCTCCCGGAGTCCGGACCCATGTTTATCGAACGGGCCGATGGAGCAAGGGCGGCGATTACCGAGGCCTATCCGGACGCCAAGGTGATCGAGTATTCGAGCAAGAACGATGCTGGAAGCGTCAGGCAGCTCGTTGCCGATACTCTGACCCGCTTCCCAGGCAACAAGCTCCTGTTCTGGGTCCATGTCGATGCCATGGCGCTCGCCGCGCTGGCCGCCGTGCGCAATTCGGGGCGCGAGCCGGATTGCCTGATATCGGCGACGGGCGGCGAGCATGCGGCATTCCCCGAGATCAGGCGAGAGAACAGTGCCTATGTCGGAACCTACTCCTTTTTTCCCGAGCTCTGGGCGGACGACATCCTGAACCTGGCGGGGGCAATGCTTCGAAAGGAAACGGTTCCCAGGAGAAGCTATCCGAAAAAGCAGTTGTTCGTGACCAGACAGAACATCGCGTCGCATTATCCGACATGAACCATCCATTGCTCGAGGCACGTCAGGTCAAGAAAAGCTTTGGCGGCGTGCAGGCGCTCAAGGGCGTCGATCTGTCGATCTTTCCCGGCGAGGTGCATGCCCTTCTCGGTGAGAATGGTGCCGGGAAATCGACGCTGACCAAAATTCTCAGCGGGATCGAACAACCGGATTCCGGAACGTTAAGGTGGAACGAGCAGGAATGTGCGATCCCGAATCCCGCAGCAGCGCGTGCGTTGGGGATTCGGACCATTCATCAGGAACTTGAACTGGCCTCGGCTCTCAGCGTTGCCGAGAACGTCTTTCTGGGCGCTTTGCCCAGCACCCTTGGCCTTGTCAGGAAGCGTGATTTGCTTGCGCAGACGAAGCATGCTTTGGAAGGCTTGGGCGTCGCCATCGATCCCGAAAGTACGGTCGGCGATCTGCTGGTCGGCGAACAGCAGATCGTCGAGATCGCAAGAGCGATGGTCGGGTCCGCCCGTGTTCTGTTGATGGACGAGCCGACTGCGGCACTTACACCGGTCGAAGCGAGCCAGTTGCTGAGCAGGATCCGTTCGCTGAAGAAGCAAGGCCTGGGCATCGTCTATATCTCTCATCGACTGGATGAGGTGCTCGATGTCGCCGATCGGATTACGGTGCTGCGCGATGGGTCGAAGGTTGCGGAGTTCCGCCGCGGTGAAGTGACCCGCGAGGAGATCATTCGGCACATCGTGGGACGTGAATTGGCGGAGTTGACCTTCGGCAGGTCCGAGATCGCGGGCTCGGAAGCCGTCGTCTGCACATCGATGACCGCTGCCGGAATGCTCGAGGACGCGAATTTTCATGTCAGGCAGGGGGAGATCGTCGGCTTCTTCGGTCTGCTTGGTGCCGGCCAGAGCGCGATCGGCGAAACCATGTTCGGTCTTCGGAAAGCCGCGACCGGCACTTTCCAGGCCTGTGGCCTGGATGGCCTGCCTGGCACGCCGGTCCAGGCCATGGCCGCGGGAATCGGATACGTGCCGGCGGACAGGAAGAATGACGGCCTGGCCCTCGGCCTGTCCATCCAGACGAATATACTGTTGACGGTTCTAAAGAAGGTTTCGCGGCGCGGCTTCGTAAGCTCCAAAATGGCTCGGCAGTCCGCGGAAGAACTCGCCGATAGATTGCGCATCCGGCACGGCGGCATCGATCGTCCGGTTCAGACCCTGAGTGGAGGAAACCAGCAAAAGGTCGTTCTCGGCAAATGGATTGCTGCGGATGTCAGACTTCTTCTTCTCGACGAACCGACGCGTGGCGTGGACATCGGTGCCAAGGCCGAGATCTACAAACTTCTGCGACGCTTTGTAGAAAACGGCGGCACAGTGATGGTCTTCTCTTCGGACGCTGAAGAGATCGCGACGGTGTGCGACAGGGCTTATGTCCTGCGTAGAGGAAGGGTGACCGCTGAGCTGGCTGGCGGAGAGCTGAGCGTAAGCTCGCTTATTCAGGTCGCACTGTAAGTGTATGAAGGGGAAGATCTTGGCTAATCAAATGACGACTCATGCAGGGCGGGGAACAGCGGCTTCCCGACAGACTGGTCCTCGAATTGTCGGATGGCTGGCAGGTGCGCCGCAGACTTTGCTGCTTGCCACAATACTCGTGTGTATGGTCGTCGGCTTCACATTGACGTCTCCTTATTTTCTGTCGATGGGCAATTTGATCAATGTAATGCTCTCGATGTCCGTTATAGGTGTAATGGCGGCCGTATCGACGCTGGTTCTTATCGGTCGCGGGCTCGACCTTTCCCTGGGATCCGTCGTCGCGCTCGTCGGCGTGGTGACGGCAACAGCGCTTGAAAACGGCTATCACTGGGGGGCGGCGACCGCGATCGGACTCACCGTCGGCGCGCTTTGCGGTTGGGTCAACGGGCTGCTGATCGTCTGCCTCGGGATAAATTCCATCATCGTGACGATCGGAACATTGTCGGTCTACCGCGGTATCGCTTATGCCGTCGCCGAGGGCAGAAGCCTGTTCGTCAGCGATGAGACGATATCGATGATCGGAGCGGGCCGTTTCGGATTGATCCCCGCCGCGGTTATTCTGATGCTTCTGGTCTTCGCATTCTGCCACGTCGTGGCGACGCACACGAGAATCGGCCGGACATTGTATGCCGTTGGCGCCAATCCACGCGCGAGCCGCCTCAGTGGAATTTCAATACGAAGCTATCGACTCTGGATATTCGTGGTCAGCGGCGTCTCCGCCGCAGTCGCCGGCATCCTGCTGATCGGACAAGCTGCCACGGCCGTGCCTGCGGCGGCGATCGGATACGAACTGCTGGTCATCACGGCGGTTCTGCTTGGGGGAGCCAGTCTGCACGGTGGCGAGGGGCGGATTTCCGGCACATTGCTCGGCGTGCTTATCATCGGCGTCTTGAACAATGGAATGGCACTCCTGGGAGTGAACAGCTATTACCAGACAATTGCGCATGGTGCCCTTTTGCTGCTCGCAGTGACCATCGATCAACTGAGGCGCGGCATCAATCCCGACTGATGCGGTCGCCCTTTTCGGTTGGGCGCCGGCGCATCGATCGGTTCCAGCAGCATCTCAACGAAGAGAGGTGTCTTATGGCGAAAGCGTATTGGGTCGCGACCTATCGCGCGATCACGGACCCCGCGGCCTTGGCGGCGTATGCAAAATTATCAAGACCGGCTCTGGAGGCTGCTGGCGGCAAAGTCATCGCCCGCGGCATGCCGGCAGCGGTCTTTGAATCGGGGCTGAATGAACGGGTTGTCGTCATCGAGTTCGATAGCGTCGAAAGTGCCAGGAATGCGTACGAAAGCCCGGCCTATCGGGCTGCCCACAAGCTTCTCGGAGATGGTGCGGAGCGCGATATCCGGATTGTCGAAGCGGAGACCTGAGCACGGCCGAACCACGGGACGTAGGAGCGCCGCGAGCCCTGCTCTGCCGGCGCATGCCGGCGGCTGAAGATATACAGATAATATATCAATACCATGCGTGCCGTCTGCAACGCTTGATAGGAGTATGAAATGTCGAAAGCTGTCATCGCAGGTGTGGGTATGACCGTTTTCGGAAAACACCAGGAAAGGGGATTGCGGTCGTTGGCCTTGGAGGCGGCGAACGCTGCTCTTCAGGACGCCGGCATGGATATGGGCGAAATAAATGTCGTGTTCTTCGCCAATGCCGCCGGTGGTTTTTTGACGGGTCAGGAAATGATCCGCGGCCAGGCATCGCTTCGCGGAATTGGCCTGGCCGGCAAGCCGGTCATCAATGTCGAAAATGCCTGCGCATCCGGCTCGACCGCCGTGCACATGGCCTGCCTGGCCCTCGAATCCGGTCGGTACGACAACGTGTTGGTGGTTGGGGCGGAGAAGATGATCCATCCCGACAAAGCCGTCACGTTTCGAGCCTTGGCTGCCGGTGTGGATCTCGAGGAGGAGAAGGAGAACGAGGCTTCGGTGCAGCCGGAAGGCACCGGCTCCCGCTTCATGGACATCTACGCCGCCAAGGCAAGGAAGTACATGAAGGCGACCGGCGCCACCGCCCAGGATTTCGCGCTCGTCTCCAAGAAGAGCAGAACGGCGGCTGCGTTGAACCCGGCGGCGCAATTCAGAACGGAAGTGTCGATCAGCGAAGTCCTGGCATCCCGGCTGATTGCCGATCCCTTGACCATGCTGATGTGCGCGCCCAATGGCGATGGAGCGGCGGCACTTGTCATCACGAACGATAAACGCGCGCGCGCCATCGGTGTCGAGGGCGTCCGGATACGGGCGTCCGCTCTCGTCTCGGCCCGCGACCCGGACGAGCGGCTTGGCGCTGTCCAACGCGCGGCAAAACTGGCCTGCGAGCAGGCCGGGATCGCACCAGACGAGGTGCATGTCGCCGAAGTGCATGACGCCGCCTCACCGGCCGAGCTCTCCCTCTATGAGGACATTGGCTTCTGCGGAATGTTTGAAGGGCCTGTGCTGCTGCGCAGCGGGGCTACCGGCCTCAACGGACGGATATCGGTCAATCCCAGCGGTGGGCTCCTCAGCAGAGGCCATCCTATCGGTGCGACCGGCTGCGCGCAGCTTGTCGAGCTGACCCGGCAATTGCGCGGGCAATCCGGTGCCAGGCAACGGGCCGAGGCAAAGGTCGCGCTCGCCCAGAATGCAGGGGGGCAGCAGGGGCAGGATGAAGCTGCCGCTGTCGTGACGATTCTCTCCACATAGAACGGACGGTCACCAGGGTGGGGCGACCACGTGCATTCCCTCGTTTCTCCTGGGCTCGCCGGTGATGCCGGTGCGCTCGACTTGATGCCCCTGAACCAAGGGGCATTTTTTTTGAAGAATCTTCGTCCGTTGTCTTTAGATGATTCTTGTATTCAGCGTTATATTATTGATCCATTGACAACATATCACTAATATGTTAGTAATGCGCAAAATGATCGCGTCGCTGCGGGTGAAGGCGATCATCGGAATGAGGCCGTGAAAATCGGAGAAATGCCATGAATCTTGCCAGACATCTGATTCGTTCGGGAGCTATATATTCCGAGCTGCCGGCGATCTTTCTCGGCAACAGGGTGTTCGCTACCTTTGGCGAACTTGCCGGCACTTCCAGCAGGATGGCGGGCGCCTTCCGCACTGTGCTCGGCCTTGCGCCGGGCGATCGCGTTGCGTTGGTCATGAAGAATACGCCGGAGTTTGTCGAGGTCCTGTATGCGACCTGGCATGCGGGCTTGGTTGCGGTCCCCGTGAACCCGCGGCTTCACGCCAAAGAGTTGTCCTATATCATCGAGAATTCCGGAGCGCGCGTGTGCATCGCCACGCCGGAGCTTGCGGAAGTTCTGGAACCGGCCTGCACCGAAATCAGATCCTTGGAGCGGATCATTTCGACTGCGAGCAAGGAATATGGCGCTTTGCGGTTTGCAGACGCAGCACCGATGGTCGAGCGCCTGCCCACCGATCCGGCGTGGCTGTTCTACACCAGCGGAACGACGGGGCGACCGAAGGGCGCGGAGTTGAGTCACCGCAATCTTCTGACGATGAGTTTGGGGTATTTCGTCGATTTCGAACAGGTTCTGGTCGAAAATCGCCTGCTTCATCTCGGACCGATGTGCCACGGATCGGGGATGTATATCATGGCAAGGGTCGCTTCCGGGGCGGCGCAGGTCGTGCCGGAATCGAAGGGATTCGACCCTGGTGAAGTCTTCTCTCTCATGAAGGATCACGCGAGCATCAGCTTCTTTGCCGCGCCGACGATCGTGAATCGCCTCGTCGACAGCCCGGAGGCCAGGCGAGCGAACACCGACAGCCTCGGTACGATCATCTACGGCGGCGCACCGATGTATGTCGAGGATATGAAGCGTGCGCTTTCGGTTTTCGGTCCGAAATTTGCCCAGGTCTACGGGCAGGGCGAAACGCCTATGGCCATTTCCGTTCTTCCGAAGGCCCTGCATGTCGATACCGGAGACGGTAATTTCGAAAAACGTCTCGCCAGTGTCGGATTGCCCCAGAGTATCGTGCAGATCCGAATTGCCGGCAAGGATGACCAGCCTTTGGCTCCGGGTGAAGTCGGCGAAGTTCTGGTGCGCGGTGATACCGTGATGAACGGCTATTGGAAGAACGCGGACGCGACGTCGGCGTCTTTGAAGGGCGGCTGGCTGCATACCGGGGATGTCGGCGCGATGGATGGCGATGGCTTCATCACGCTCAAGGACCGCAGCAAGGACGTCATCATTTCAGGCGGCTCGAACATCTACCCGCGGGAGGTCGAGGAAATCCTGCTGAGGCACCCGGCGGTGGCAGAGGTTTCCGTGATCGGCCGCAAGGATCCGGAATGGGGTGAGTCTGTGGTGGCATTCGTTGCCTGCGTTCCAGGGCAATCGGTTCCTGAGAAGGAACTGGACCAACTCTGTCAAGACAACATCGCGCGTTACAAACGGCCAAAAGAATACAGGTTTGTCGATAGTCTTCCGAAAAGCGAGATCGGAAAGATTCTGAAGACCGAGCTTCGGGCCAAGCTTATGGAAGCAAGCAGCTAGCAATTTCGTACGCCCGATGAAGCAAAAACCGGAAAGAAAACGCGGACGAAACCGCGTTTGTCCGCGCGGCTGCAATCAATCAGAGAATCGATAGGAGAGGGGAGGGAGCGCTGATGCCGAAGACGATGGCGGGTATCCTGTGTTCTGTTTTCGTATTCGCTTGCGCGATCGGCGAATCGCAAGCGCAAACCAAGACCGAATCACCGGTGAAGATTGGAATCATGACGGATATGTCCGGTGTGTATTCCGATATCGCCGGCGCCGGGTCGGTTGCGGCTGCCAAAATGGCAGTCGATGAGTTCGGTGGAAGGATCCTTGGTCAGCCCATCGAGGTCATCCAGGCTGATCATCAGAACAAGCCGGACGTCGGTTCGGCCCTGGCGGCCCGCTGGTTCGACGTCGAGCAGGTCGACGTCATCGCGGATCTTGCCACCTCGAATGTCGCCTTGGCTGTGCAGGAAGCCGCGCGGACACGAAAGCGCATATCGATCGTATCGACGGCCGGGGTTTCCGACCTGACCGGCAAAGCGTGTTCTCCATACGGATTCCATTGGACGTGGGACAGTTTTGCGCAGTCAAAGACGCTCGGCAAATCGATTACCGAGGCAGGAGCCAAAACCTGGTACCTGCTTTCCGTCGACTATGCATTCGGGTACACCGCGCAGAAAGAAGTAACCAGGTTCGTCCAGGAGGCCGGCGGCAAAGTCGTGGGTATCGTTCAGCATCCATTCGGGGCATCTGATCTGTCTTCATTCATGCTTCAGGCACAGGCCTCGAAGTCCAAAGTGGTCGCGCTCCTCAACGCCGGGGAGGATACCATCAACTCGGTAAAGACCGCTCAGGAGTTCGGGTTGGTTGATGCTGGACAGCAATTGGCTGCGGTTGTGGCATTCATTACGGATGTACGCAGCCTCGGCCTGCAGTCCGCCAAGGGGTTGACCATTGCGGAAGGCTTCTATTGGGACCGTAACGACGAAACCCGAGCATGGTCCAAACGGTTTTTCGACATACGAAAGGCAATGCCGACGTCGGTTCAAGCAGGGGTCTATTCGTCCGTTCGGCATTACTTGAAGGCAGTCGAAGCCGCCGGGACAAAGGACCCCGATGCGGTGAGTGCCAAGATGCGGGAATTGCCGGTGGACGATATGTTCTCGCGAGGGGGAAAATTGCGGGCCGACGGTCGCATGGTGCACGATATGTATCTCTTCCAAGTCAAGGCGCCCGGTGAATCGAAGTATCCCTGGGATTTCTACAAGCTGCTGGCGACTGTCCCAGGTGATGATGCGTTTCGTCCTCTTTCCGAAAGTGAATGCCCATTGGTCGTGCAATCCGCAGAGAAGAAATGAAGATATGGATGGTGGTATCGTTGCAATAATTTTCTGAAGGTACCGGCAATCGGGCTCAAGGAGTGGAAGGTGGACAGGTATTTCGATGATTTCAGTGTGGGCGACTGCTTTCATACGGGAGGGTTGACGTTGTCCGAAGCCATGATCCTGGACTTCGCGATGAAGTACGACCCTCAACCGATCCATCTCGACGTGGAAGCGGCAAGACAATCAATCTACGGTGGCTTGATCGCGAGTGGCTGTCAGACTCTTGCGGTGGCACTGAGGTTGTTCCTGAGCGAAAGAGTGTTGAGCGCCTGTTCCCTGGGTTCTCCCGGAATTGAGGAGATCCGCTACAAGAAGCCGGTGCGTCCAGGCGACACGCTCAGGGTCCGGACCGAAATCCTTGAAAAGACCCCATCTCGAAGCAAGCCGGACAGAGGCGTGCTTCGCATAGATTATACGGTCACAAATCAGAAGAAAGAGCCGGTTCTGACGGCACAGATACTTCATCTTGTTTCGAAAAGAGAGCAGGTCATGCGGTAGCTCTGAAGGTTCTTGGCTTATTTCCGCCGCCGTTTATCGGGCATGCTGAGAATTTGACGGCGCCCCATTGCCGATCTTTCTTGAATATCGACACCGGGGCGCTTCCGGATCCGCTGTCACGGACTCTCTGCTACGCCCTTGATGATGAAGGTCCGGTACTTCGCACCCCTCAGCCGATGTTGCAGCGCATCCTGATACAATGGGCTATTGTACCATGCCTCTGCCTCCTCAAAGGTCGGAAATTCCAGGATAACCGCACCCTCGATCGGCTCTCCCTCCATCATTTGGAAGTCTCCATACGCTGCGTGGAATCGAACATCATGACCTTCCAGGGTTGAAGGGACTTTCTCCTGATACAGTTTGAATTCTTCTTGGGAAGTAATACTGTCACGTATGGCCACAAAATAGGCTGGCATTGATTTTGGCTCCTCTCGGGAAGGGATACAGGGATTCGACACACACATGGTCTTGCCTGGAGTCGAATAGGCTTGCGTTGTCGGTTGCGCGGAGAGATGGGCCCCTGCAGTCTCTGCTGGCGAAGCAACGTTTCGATCATGGGACACTGTCCGGGGATGATGCCCGGATCGATAAGAACTGCGTGCTCCAGGTGCTCCAATCCGCGTGGCGCAAGGTAATGGCTTTCATCGAAGCAACTCCTGATGCTCGTGTCGGGCCGCCGGGGTACGCAGCGACGCATCGGTTGGGCGTCGGCAAGGCGATCGTTCGCCAATCCGCGCCCGACCGCCGACGCCCCGTGACCACACCGCCTATTTTCAGGTATGCATCGATAGTCGCAAGAAGGTACAATTACCGCCGGTACTATCAGTAATGTGGGTAACCGCGCTGTGCGACCGAAACGCCTGGACAGTAAGAGCGGCTGCGCCGTGGAGGTCACGCTTTCGGTGATCGGGGGCTTGTGGAAGCCGCTGATCCTTTTTCACCTGCTGCGCGAGAAAAAGCGCTTCATGGAATTGACGCGGCTGATGCCGAACACCACTCAGCGCATGTTGACGCTGCAGCTTCGCGAGCTGGAGATGGATGGCATCATTGTCCGCCATGTCTACCCGCAGGTGCCGCCAAAGGTCGAATATGAGCTGACGCCTTTTGGCCAGACGCTTGCCCCGGTGCTGATCAGCCTCAGGGAGTGGGGCGAGGCCTATGAGGCCCGCCAGGGTAGGAACCTATGCGGGTAGGACGAATTCCCAGCCGGTGATGGCGCAGACGTGGGAATCCAGGGCCGTCGGCCTTCGGTATCAGTCATTCACAGTCAGACGGGCTCTCAAGCCGGAACGGCTCAGAGAGCCCGCTGGACCGTGTCGCCAAGGACAGGCTGGAGCGGGCGCCGGTGATTACGTTGGAGGCTGGAGAGCGATCATCCTGGTGCTGCGGGGGGCGTTGCGGGCGGATGACGTTCGCCCGTGGCCGACATGCGGGCCTGATCGAGGAAGCGCCGGGCCGGAGCGGCCAGGCCTGACGCCGGCCATGCCGCGGCGATGGTCAAGCGCAAAGGCGGAGTGGTCGGCCGGTGGACAATGCCGTTCCCAGTTCCATCCTCCAGCGCGGAGGCGGGCAGGGCGGTCAGACCGACGCCGGCAGCGACCAAGGCCAACCGGACCTCTTGGTGTTGCACGGTCGCCACGACCTGCGGCGTTACTCCGGCAGCGCGGCAGCCGTCCAACAGGGCTTGATGGGTGGTATCCGGTTCCCGACCGGTGCCAATGATGATCGGTTCCTTCGCCAGCCGGTTCAGGTCGATGACCGCTTCGTCCGCCAGCGGGTGGGTTGCCGGCAGGGCGAGGTACAGCTCTTCCCGCCATAGGATTTCCGTGCCGCCATCGTAGCCGGCCGTTGCCGCAACCGGCAGCAGGGCGAGGTCCAGCAGCCCGGCGTTGAGCAGAGACAACAGGTGCGCCGTGGACCCGTCGCTGACGAAGACGCAGGCTTCCGGGACATCTTGTCGGAAGGCCTGCATCAGTGCTGCCAGCGGGCAGGCGGCGATGTCGGCGGTAACGCCCAGGCGTAACCGCAACGAGGCGGAGCTATTGGCAGCGAGCCTTGCAATATGCACGGCCTGGTCAAGCGCTGCCGGAATGAAGCGAACCTCGTTCAGGAAGGCATCTCCCGCCTGGGTCAAGTGCGGGCCGGTTGGGCTGCGCTCGACCAAACGCGTGCCGACATCGGCTTCCAGCGCCCGGATCGACTGGCTGAGCGCCGGCTGCTTCAGGGCGAGGCGGCGAGCGGCACCGTGGAGGCTGCCGCTCTCGGCCAGCGCCGCGAAGCGGCGAAGATGGAGCAGATCCATGCCACTCTCTTTCTTGCAGCTTATTTGCAGAAACGATCTTGCGGCATTGGATGACCTTCGCCCCGCCCGATCGTATGGGGCGTCGTTATGGTTGGGCGTCGACTTGGAGGCCGACCTTGCGATCAAAGGCCGGAATCGGCCCGGGCCCTGGCGGCCAGCGTGTTGCGCAGCAGGCAGGCGATGGTCACCGGACCGACGCCGCCGGGAACGGGGGTGATTTGTCCCGCCGTGCCCAGCGCGGAGTCGTAATCGACGTCGCCGACAAGGCGGACCCCGCCGCCCGGCCCCTCGATACGGTTGATGCCGACGTCGATCACCGTGGCGCCCGGCTTGATCCAGTCGCCTTTGATCAGGTTGGGACGGCCGACGGCGGCGATCAGGATATCCGCCTTCCGGCATTCCTCGGCGAGGTCGCGGGTGCGGGAGTGGGCGACGGTAACCGTGCAGTTTTCTTGGAGCAGAAGCTGCGCCATCGGCTTGCCGACGATGTTCGACCGGCCCACCACCACGGCCCGCAAGCCTGACAGGTCGCCGAGAAGGTGCTTCAGCATCAACAGGCAGCCCAGCGGCGTGCACGGCACCAGGGCGTCGAGGCCGGCCGCCAGGCGGCCGGCGTTGACGGCGTGGAAGCCGTCGACGTCCTTGGCCGGGTCGATGGCGTCGATGACGGCGCTCGAATCCAGGTGCGCGGGCAAGGGCAACTGCACGAGGATGCCGTCGACCGCGGGATCGGCGTTCAGCCGTTCGACCAGGGCGATCAGATCGGCCTTGGCCGTGTCGGCCGGCAGGCGGTGCGCGAAGGACCGCATGCCGGTGGCGATGGTCTGCCGGCCCTTGTTGCGGACGTAGACCTGACTGGCGGGGTCCTCCCCGACC
>FTCV01000940.1_pt1 | contig 15264 bp, 10 predicted proteins | sample 1639691 | NCBI WGS metagenome assembly FTCV01 (sample SAMEA3914864, study PRJEB12502) | metagenome | biome: forest; material: soil | place: USA | collected 2012-03-12 | depth 0.3 m
CGCCGAGCGATGAGGTGGTGGCCACAACCATTTGGTGGCCCGTCTCCTTTTCCAGTCGAAGGAGGCTGGTGAAAAGCCGTTTCTCTTCCTCGTCCGAAAGCACGCCGGCAGCGTCGTTGACATAGCCCTGAAGGCGCAGCGCCTCGCCTGCCGGTTGCGTTGCCGATGCCGCAAAAGCGGTCGCATCGGCTAGCGGCGATGCAGCCGACTGCTGCTTGCAGCCCAGCGAAAGAAGAAGCGCGCAGTAAAGCGCGACCGGTGCAAGACGAACCCCCATGACGGCGTTCTGGCCGCGCGCTCTCCCGCCCGTCAAGCGCCTCAGGCTATTTCGCGCAGGACTTCGCCGATCTTCTTGCCGTCCTCGAAATAGCCGAGGCCGTAGTCGCCCTTGATCGTGGTGCGCAGGGTGCGGCGTTCGTAGCGCGCGTCGCAGCCTTCCACCGCGTGGAGCATGCGGTGGTTGTCCCAGATCACCATGTCGGTGGGTTTCCAGTCATGCCAATAGGCACTGGTGCCGGTTCCAAGGCGGTTGATCGCCTGTGCCGCCTCGTCCAGCAGGGCGTCGCCATCGGCATCTTCGTGATGCTCCAGCGCGACGGCCATCCATGGGCCGAAGTGCAGCACTTTCTCACCGGTCCGCCGCTTCCACACCGCCGGGTGCATCGCGCGCGGAAAACGTGCGGCCTCGGCCAGCAGTTGCGGGGTGGAGCTGTGCTCGGTCAGCGGGGTGAAATCCACGCCGTACTTCATCGTCGATAGGCGGGTGTCGAGCGTGTAGACCACATTGTGCCCCTCCAGCCGACGGCGCAGGCTTTCGGGAAACTGGCGATAGAGTTCTACGCCGTCCATGAACCCGGTGCGGCCGCCTTCGGGCGCATTGACCGGCGCGCGCAGCACGCCTGCGTAGTTCAGCTCGTCGTTGTAGCAGTGATCGAAGTGCCAGGGCGAAAAGCGGGCAAGGATCTGGCCGCCGATTTCCACCAGCCCTTCGCCGCGCGCGACTTCGTCGCTGGGCTTGTAGTGCATGTCGATCACGCCTTCGGCATCGTCGCCGGTTTCCTCGTCGCGCTTGGTGGTCTTAGTGGGGTGGTCCTTCAGCGGGCCGAACACGCGGCTGAGCGCCACCTGCATCTTCGAGGTGGGCTCCATGTCGGCGAAGACGATGACGCCGCGCGCAACAAAGAGGTCTCGCAATTGCTGGCGGACCGACTCGTCCTGCAGCGTCTCGAACGTCACGCCCGTGACGCGCGCGCCGAAATTCAGATCTTCGCGAAGATTTTCAATGCCGATGCCAGCCATGTCCTGCTCCTCTCTGGCCGCGCCGATGCGTGTCGGTGCGATCCTAAGCTTGCTGAGCATGGTGCCATGGCGCCGCCGGTGCGGCCAAGCGGAATCTAGGTGGAAATGGAACCCTTGCCGCCTCAGGCAGTCGGGTAGGCGATCTCCATCACTTCCCATTCCTTCTCGCCGGAGGGTAGGCGCACCATGCGAAGGTCGCCCACGGCCGCGCCGCGCAGCGCCCGGGTCATGGGCGCGCTCCAGCCGATCAGGCCTTTCGAAGCGTCCTGCTCGTCATCGCCGACGATGGTGACGGTCTTGTGGTTGTCGTCCTCGTCCGCGATCGTGACGGTGGCGCCGAAGAAGACCTTGGCGCGATCGGTTTGCTCGCGCGGATCGACCACGCGCAACGCCTTCATGCGGCGGGCGAGGAAGGCCAGTTCCCGGTCGATCTCGCGCATGCGCTTGCGGCCGTAGAGATAGTCGCCGTTTTCCGAACGGTCGCCATTGCCCGCTGCCCACGAGACGATCTCGACGATTTCCGGCCGCTCCTTGCCGAGCAGATGGTCATAGCGGGCGCGCAATTTCGCCATGCCGGCGGGCGTGATCGGGGGACCTGCGGGTTTCATCGGCTGAGCCTTATCCGGCGGCGCGGGTGGGGCCAAGGGGAGAGGTCGACGAGGAGGGGATTCTCCACGGCTTGCATCGGGTTAATTAGTCCGACAAAAGGGCGCAAACCATTCGGGATCGAGGATATCATGGACATCTCACGCCGCTCCGCGCTGATCGTTGCCGCCGCCACGCCGTTCGCCGGCCTTGCCGCGCGCGCCGTTGCAGCGGAAGGCGTCGGCACATTGCCGACTGCGCCTGGCGCCACGCTGGCGCCGCGTCCGCCGATGGGCTGGAATTCGTGGAACAGCTTCGCGGGCACCATTACCGAGGCGCAGGCGCTGGAAACCGCCGCGATCATGCGCGATCGGCTGCTGCCCTTCGGCTACGACGTCTTCACCGTCGATATCCAATGGTACGAGCCGGAAGCGAGCAGCTACACCTACAACGCCCATCCGGTCCCGGCGCTGGATGCGAATGGGCGGCTGGTCCCGGCGCCGAACCGCTTCCCTTCGTCGAAGGGTGGAAAGGGTTTCGCGCCGCTGGCGGCCAAGGTTCATGCGATGGGCATGAAGTTCGGCATCCACGTCATGCGCGGCATCGCGCGGCTGGCGGTGGAGAAGAACCTGCCGATCCTGGGCACGCCCTATCGCGCGCAGGACATTGCCGACACATCCAGCATCTGCCCGTGGAATCCGGACATGTACGGCGTCGACATGAGCAAGCCGGGCGCGCAGGAATACTATGACAGCATCTTCCGCCTCTACGCCTCATGGGGCGTGGATTTCGTGAAGATGGACGACATGAGCCGCCCTTACGACGCCCACGCGCCGGAGATCGAGGCGGCTGCCAAGGCGATTGCGCGTTGCGGCCGTCCGATCGTGCTGAGCCTCTCCCCCGGCGAAACCCCCGTGCCGCGCGGGAGTGAGGTGCGCAAGCACGCGCAGATGTGGCGCATTTCGGACGATTTCTGGGACGAATGGCCGCAGCTCTTCGCGCAGTTCACGCGGCTGGAGAACTGGTCTCCCTTCGCGGGGCCGGGCTCCTGGCCCGATGCGGACATGCTGCCGCTGGGCCGCATTGCCCTTGGCGAACGCAGCAGCCGCTTCACGCCCGACGAGCAGCAGACGCTGATGACGCTGTGGTCCATCGCCCGCTCGCCGCTGATCATGGGCGGCGATCTGCGGGGCATCGACGATGCGACGATGGCGCTGCTCACTAATCGGGAAGTTCTGGCGGTGAACCAGCACAGCACCGGCAACCGCCCGCATTTCCTGGCCGACAACACCCGCGTCTGGTCGGCACGGGCCGAGGGGAGTGAGGACCGCTACCTCGCGCTGTTCAACACCGGCGATGCACCGCTGGATGTAAGCGTGCCCTTGCGTGAGCTTGGCCTGCAGCGCGCGACGGTGCGCGACCTGTGGAAGGGCGAGGACCTTGGCATGAGCGAGGGCCGCGTGACCGCCAAGCTGCGCTCGCACGCCTCGGCACTGTATCGCCTCAAGCAGGCTTGATCGACGGCCCCAGATTTCCGCTCAAATCCCCGTCATCCCCGCGAAGGCGGGGATCCCGCTTGTTCTTCTAGCGGCAAGGCAAAAGGAAGCGGGGCCCCTGCCTTCGCGGGGGCGACGAGGTTAGTGGGCCCGGCTGACGTGTTTCAATTCGATGGCAGCATCAGCCGACGCCCCCTCAACCTGGCGTGTTCTTCCCCATCAACCGGCTCAACGGCATATTGCTGCTGGCGCCCGATTTCTCAGGGTACATCGCGCGATAGACCACGGCGTTTTCCAGCACGCGCTGGATGTAGTTCTTGGTCTCGTAGATCGGAATCTGCTCGATCCAGGTCACCCAGTCCACCGAACCCATGCGCGGATCGCCATTGGCGGCCAGCCACTTGTTCACGTTGCCCGCGCCGGCATTGTAGGCGCCGATGGCCAGTGGATAGGATCCGCCGAAGTAATTGCGCATTCGGGCGAAATAGGCGTCGCCCAGCTGGATGTTGTAGATGGGATCGCTGACCAGCCGGCTGTCGTCGTAAGATAGACCAAGCTTGCCTGCTTGCTCACGCGCGGTGGTGGGCATCAGCTGCATCAGCCCGCGCGCACCGGCATGGCTCAAGGCGTTCTGGGCGAACTGGCTTTCCTGGCGGGTGAGGGCGTGCACCATGGTCCAGTCCGCGCCCGGCGGCGTCGGGATCATCGGATAGGCGATCTGGCCGAAATCGCCGTAGCCATCGGCATGCGCGCTCTGGCCCAGGATCACCGCAAGGTCGCGCCGGCCGATCTCGCGCGCCAGATCGGCGACCAGCACGTGGTCCGCCTCGCTCTGCGCCTGGTCGGAGATTTCCTTGAAGAACTGCACGCCGGTCTTCCAGTCGGCATCGCGGGCAACGTCGCGCACGGCCTTGGTGATCGGCTTGGCCATGAAGGCGCTGCGCTCCGCCGAGGTGGGCATCCCGCGCGGCTTGGTGTCCAGATCGGGCAGGGGGCGGCCCAGCCGTTCGAGCGCAAGCTGGCCGTAGAAGTATTGCGGATAGGCGGCCGCCATTTCGAAATAGCGGTTCGCGCCGGAGGCATCGCCCGCCTGCGACAGCGCCCGGCCGGCCCAGTAGAACCCCTTGGACCGCGTGCCCGGCGTCTGCGCGGCGGCGCCATAGCGGTAGAACAGCGGCGCAGCGCGGCGTGGGTCGTTCAGCGACCACAGCGCCTTGGTGCCGCCCAGCCAGACCAGCGTGGTGTAATCGTCACGCAGGCGGAACGACAGCTTGGAGATATCCGTGCCCGGCGGAAACGCATCGTCGATCGAACTGGCGATCCGCACCGCGGAATCCGAACCGGCGCCGCGCGCCGCGTTCAGCAGTTCGCGCACCCACTTTTCCGGTTCCGGCACCGGCTTTGACAGCGGCGGACGGTTGGACAGCAGCGCGATCTCGCCCGGCAGGTTGCCCGATTTCCGGGCTTGCACAGCGCGGGCATAGATATAGCCGGGGTCCGCATTCATCTGCGGCGTCAGCGTCAGCCCCATGGTGCCCGGCGCTGAGCCTTGCAGCATCGACAGCCGTTCCATGAAAAGCGGACGATTGGCCGTGGAAACGAAGGAAATCTGCCGCTCCGCCTGATCGGTGGCGCCTTGCCACAGCAGTTCATCCATGCGGGCGTCGTGGTCGGCCTGGGTGAACCGCGAACCGTACATCGACATCAGCCGTGCCTCGTCATCCGGCGCCAGGCTGCCGCCGCGCCAGGCGGCAACCGCCTTTTGCGCGGCATCGGACCGCTGCAACGTCGATAGCGCCACGGCGTAGCGCCCGGCCGCCTCGCTCGAAAGCGGGGGGAAGCGCGTGAAGAAGGCGACCGTGGAATTGGCGTCTGCCGGATAGCGGGTCAGTGCCCGTTCGGCATAGCTGCGCACGCGTTCTTCCAGCGGATAACCCGGATAGGTCATCAGGAAATTGGAATAAGTGCCGAAATCGAGGGCGTCACTGGCGGTAAGCTGTCGCCAGCGGTCGATGGACTGGTGCACGCTCATGTCGTGCGATTGCATCTGCTGCGCCTTGGCGACGTCCCATTCCCGGCCGTCCTGCGCCAACGCAGGGGCCGTGGAAAGGAAGGTCGAAGCAAGCAGGATGAGGGGGGCGGCACGCTGCATGCTGGACATTTGGGGAAAAGGCTCCTTATCAGGCGCTGAACGTCGGGACCGATCGTCCGATGAATGAACGCCAGCTGAGGTAAAGTCCATGTTCTCCGGCTCTATTCCTGCTCTTGTTACACCATTTCGCGATGGAGCGTTCGATGAGCAGGCCTTTCGGCGGCTGGTGGACTGGCAGATTGATTCGGGTTCGTCCGCCCTTGTGCCCTGTGGCACGACGGGTGAAAACTCCACCCTGTCGAACGCTGAACATCATCGCGTGATCGAACTTTGCGTGGAGCAGGCCGCGGGCCGCGTGCCCGTGATCGCCGGCTGCGGCAGCAACGATACGATGAACGCGCTGCTGCACATGAACTTCTCCAAGAAGTGCGGCGCATCGGCTGCGCTGCTGGTGGCGCCCTACTACAACCGCCCCAGCCAGGAAGGCCTGCTGGCCCACTTCAGCTACCTGGCCGAACATAACGATCTGCCGATCGTGCTCTACAACGTGCCCGGTCGCACGGTGACCGACCTGCTGCCCGAAACCGTGATCGAACTGGCCCGTCGCTATCCGGATCGTTTCGTCGCCATCAAGGACGCCAGTGGCGACCTTTCGCGCGTGACCGATCACCGCATGGGCATCGGCAAGGACTTCTGCCAGCTTTCGGGGGACGACGAACTGGCCCTGCCGTTCAACGCGGCAGGCGGCGTCGGCTGCATCTCGGTAACCGCGAACGTAGCGCCGAAGCTTTGCGCCGAGTTCCAGGCCGCCTGTGCAGCGAACGACCTTGAGGAAGCGCGCCGCCTCAACGACCTGCTCTACCCGCTGCACTACGCCATGTTCGAGGACAGCTCGCCCGGCCCGTGCAAGTATGCACTGGCGCAAGTCCACGATTGGATCGAGAACGAACTGCGCCTGCCGCTGGTCCCCTGCGGCGACAAGGCCCGCAAGGCCGTGGACGACGCACTGGTGCACGCCGGCCTCGTCTGAGCGTTTCGGTTTTCAGGGATTAAGAAAAGGGCGCGCCGGCGCCCTTTTTGTTCGGCCGCTTCGAGTGGGGAGTGCCTCTCCCTCATCGTCATCCCAGCGAAAGCTGGGATCGCTGCGCGTGTGACGAAATCGTTCAGAAGACGGGGTCGTAAGAACAGAGAAAATTCCCGGGGGATGATCCCCCGGGCCCTCAAAATGTCCGCCTTGCGCACCGCCTCTGCGTTGCTTGCCCATTGCGAGGTAGCTTTGGAAAGACCTTCGGCGCTCTAGTGAACTCTGGGACGGCGGTTGGCGGAATGCTGTTGTAGGTTGCTGAATGGCAGAAAAGTGGGGCGTTCCGTCATTCCGGTCCCGCGAACGGTGCGAACGGAAGGCTTTGGCAAGGCCGCCGTCAACATGACTGCCGACAATGGCAGGATACGCAAGCTATTGCCAATACACGTACAATCGCGACATTATCATAAAAGTCTAAATGGGGGGGTAATGCGACCAGTGACCATCATAAATTTCGAACGAATTATGTTTGGCACGCTAATTTTAGGTGTGATCCAAGCCTATTTGGGGTGGGATCAAAACACGAAAATGGCATCTATCGGGTTCATACTTACTGTCCAAATAATCACCTTCGCCTGGATAGCGAGCCTAGTGCTTTTGGTGTCACGTCGCCGGAGCAATATCGCAAAGTGGATTCAGATCGCTATGTTCGTTCTTGGAATTCCATTTTTTTATAAATTGATCACAGAGGGAAGGTTGCACGGTTCCGCTTGGATCACAGCCTTACAGACAATTGGACAGCTCACCGCATACGGTTTGTTGTTTAGCGCGTCCGCCCGCAGGTGGCTTAGCAAGAGCCATTCGGTCTGAGGATTGGGGCTGCAAGAGCACACGTTTGTGCCATCAATGCGGCCGCCTTCAGACGCACTGAAGCTTACTGCGAAAGGCGTTGAAGTTGGCGTCTCCGGAAAGTCCGCTTTCCAGCCAATGGGGCCGGAAAGCGGAGCGTACCGTCAATTCGCCGGATTATACTTCTGCACGAAGCGCATCGTTTCGGAGAGCATGCGCTTGCGCGTCTCCTCACGCGACAGCCAGTGGTCCTCGCTGGCCAGGGTGACCATTTCATAGGGCTTGCCGGCGTCCTTCAATGCATCGGCCATGGTCGTGCTCTGGCGGTAGGCGACGACGGTGTCGTCCTTGCCGTGGATTAGCAGCACCGGCGCGTCGGCCTTGGCGGCGAAGCGGCGGGGGGAGATCGCATCGTAGCCTGACGGCTCGCCAAGCTGCACGCGCAGGTTCTTGCGGAGCATTTGCGAATCGCCGCTTTCCTGAAGGTCGGTGTCGTACATCATCCGCACGTCGCCGATTCCCGCCACCGACACGGCGCAGCGGTAGAGCCCTTGTTGCAGCGTGACGCCGGCCAGCGCGGCATAGCCGCCATAGCTGGCGCCGACGATGCAGGCGCGCTTGGGATCGACCACGCCGCGCTTCACCAGTTCGGCAAGCCCGTCCGAAATGTCGGTCTGCATTTTGCGGCCCCATTGGCCGTCGCCGGCGTGGCGGAACTCATCCGTTCGCCCGGTCGAGCCGCGGAAGTTGGGTTGGAATACCGCGTATCCGCGTGAGGCGAAGGCCTGGGCCCACCAGTCGAACGTCGGCTTGTCTTCGCTCGCCGGGCCGCCGTGGGGGAATACGATAATGGGCAGGTTTTTCGCTGCCTTGCCCGGCGGCAGCGTCAGCACGCCATCCATCTCCAGCCCATCGGCCGCCTTGTACTTCACCACGGAGATCGGCCCCACCTGTTCGGGCGCGATGTCCGGACGTTCGGACCCGATCGGCTCGGCGTGGCGGCCGGCCACGTCCACGAGATACCAAGTGCCGCTGTCGCCATTGCCGCTGGTGGAAAGCAGCACCTTCTTGAAGTCCGGCGTCCAGTCGATCAGATGCGGGGCGCGGCCGTGGAACGCCTTGAAGATCTTGGTCAGCGCCATCTGCTGCGCGGGATCGTACATCACGGTGGACGACGTATCGTCATCAAGGCGATAGCCAAGCAGGCGGCCGTTGCTGCGATCGGTGAAGATGCGATCGATCTTGTCTTCGGAAAAAATCTCGTGAGCCTCACCGCCGGCCAGCGGCACTTCGAACCAGCGCGTGGCGTTTTCCTTGTCGCGGATCGAATAGAGAATGGTGCTGCCGTCTTTGCCGAAGCAGATCAGGCTGACCTGGCCTGTCGGGTCTACTCCGCGCGCCAGTTCCGGGCCCTTGGGGGTGGTGATCTTCCAACTGCCCTTGTTCTCATCGATATCAAGCGTGGCGGCGATCTGGCCCGATGCATCGATCAGCCAGTCGCGATCATGATCCTCTGCCGGGGCCTGGGCGGCCACGCGCGGGCGGTTGGTCTTGATGTCCACCGCATAGAGCGTGGTGCGGCCATGGACGAATTGCGGATCGCCGCCGCTCGACGTGTCCATCGCGATGCCGCCGAAAAAGCCCACCGTCTTGCCGCCGATCGCGCGAATGCCGTACTGGCCGCGCGTGGTGTCAGCGATGTTCTTGGTCTTGCCGAAGACCATACCGGATGCACCGCCGCCCGACATTGGCAGGATGATCGTGCCGGACAGTTCGTACTTGGCCGCGGTGAAGCCGAACATGGATACCGTGGCGCTGTTTGTCAGCAGGACGGTATCGTTGTCCGCCCACTGGATCGAACGCACTTTGGTCTTGCCGGAAGATGCGTTGAAGATGACTTTACCATCTTCGTCGATCACCGCGACGCGGCGGTCCCCCGCGACTTGCGAGACGCTGGCGATGTTGCGGCCATCGGGAGAGATCGCCGCATCTTCCACGCGCGGCAGTTCACCATAGGCGTCCAATGGCGGCGGGCCGGATACGGCGGGCGCCTCCGCAGGCTGTTCCACTGCCGAAAGAACCGGAACCGACCAGAACGCCGCCAGTGCCGCAACCGGCAGAATGGCTTGCGCGCTGCGCATACGTGACTTCATCTTGCTAATTTCCCCCTAGGATTTGGCCGGTATTTCCATGCCCATATGAATCGGCAAGGGGGCGGTGCGGCGTCAGCGCGATTAAATACTTGTTATCCTCCGCCTTTCGCTGAGTTTTGCGCGGATGACGGACTTTTTCATCACCGGATTGGCGTGTTTTCGGCAGCGATCCATGCGCCCGCGCGTCCGTACGGTCGCAAATCGCTTAAACGGGCGTTTCCTTTTTGCGCGGGAAACCCTAAATGCCGCTTCGATATGGCACGTCCGCAGCACCCTACATTCGACAAGAAGAAGTCCGTAGCCGAGAACCGTCGTGCGCGCTTCGAATACCACATCGACGAGGTCTTCGAAGCCGGCATCGTCCTGACCGGCACCGAAGTGAAGTCGTTGCGCTTCGGTGAGGGCTCGATTGCCGAGGCCTATGCCGAGATCAAGGGCGGCGAGTGCTGGCTGGTCAATTCCAACGTGCCCGAATTCAGCCACGGCAACCGCTTCAACCACACGCCGAAGCGTCCGCGCAAACTGCTGCTGAAGGAGCGTGAGATCGCGCGCCTGCAAGGCTCGGTGGAGCGCAAGGGCATGACGTTGGTGCCGCTGTCGGTCTATTTCAACGGACGCGGCCGCGCCAAGGTTGAGCTTGCACTGGCGAAGGGCAAGAACGCGGCCGATAAGCGCAATACGATCAAGGAGCGCGACTGGAAGCGGGAACAGGGCCGCATCCTGCGCGAACACGGGTGAGCGCGCTGCTCCACCGTCTCGGCGCCTGGCTGCACGGCCAGATGCCCACGCACGCGCAGTTGGAGGCGAACCGCTTTACCGCGCCGTTCACGCGGCGGCCGGAGCTTTTCCGCTTCACCCGCCGTTCGGTGCCGCGCGGCGTGGCGGTGGGCATGTTCATCGGCATCTTCGCGTTGATCCCGGGCGTCCAGATTGTGGGCGCGGCGCTGATGTGCGTGCCGGTGCGTGGCAATATTCCGCTGGCCGCCGCGATCACTTTCATTTCCAATCCGGTGACGACGCTGCTGATCATCCTGCCGGTGGCCGTGGCGATTGGGAACAGCTTCGGCTACCACGCCGACATCGCAACGGTGGAGGCAATGGTGCGCGAGGGGGCAAGCCTGGCGCAATGGCGCGGCTGGATGCTGTCCGACACTGCGCCGGCCGTGCTGATCGGGCTGTTCATCCAGTCGGTGATCGCCGCCGTAGTCAGCTATTTCCTGACGGTTTGGTTCTGGCGCTATTGGATAGGCCGCAAGCATCGCGCGCGCCGCAATCGTGCCGCGTTCCGGGCGGTGCCGACCGAGGCTGCGGATAAGGCTGGCGACAGGTCCGGCGACAGGGAAGGGATCGCATGAACGCAGGCCAGCAGCACACCGGCAGGTTGTCCGAAGCGGGAGTGATCGGGCTGGCTCTGGCGGTGAGCGTCGCGCTGGTCTGGCTGGTAAGCGGGGACGGGTTGCTGGCGGCGATTCTGGCCGGTGCGCTGCTGGTTTTCGCGGGTATTGCCTGGATGATCTCCAACCGCCGGGTCGACGTTGCCGAGGCGGAATTCGCGCTGCCGGACTGGTCGGTCACGGTCGCTGCAATCGATCGCGACGACATGGCCATCGCGCTGACCGATCGCGCCGGCCGCCTCACGTGCGCCAATTCCAGTTACGAGACGTGGTTCGGCGTCGGCCATGATCCCTCACGCCTGCCGATGGGCGATACCGCGCATGAGCAGATCGCCGAACTTGTCCGCTCCGTCTGGCGGGACGGGCAGGGCGTGGCGCAAGTGCGCGCTGCAATCGGGAACGGAAGTTCAGGTGGGGCCGAAACCGACTGGCGCATCGAAGTGCGCCGCTCCGGCCGGGGAGAGGACTTTCTGGTCTGGCGCATCCAGCCGGTCAGCGCGGTCGATCTGGTTGGCGATCTGGTCAAGCAGGTGGACGGCAAGCTGGGCAAGGGCCTTGCCCGTTCCGGCATCGCCACGGCATTGGTCGATCCGGATGGCACCATCCGCGCAGCCAGCGCCGGCTTCGCCCAGCGCGCCACTGGCGATGCATTGACGGACGTGACCGGGCTCGATTTCGTCTCGCTGCTCAGCCAGGAAGAGGGTGAGCGGATCGGCTGGGCGCGCGAGGGCGGGCGCGGTGGGCCATTGGTGCTCTATCACGTGCCGGTTGCCGATCCCGATCTTCCCGGCGATCCCGATCCGAACACGACGCCGGCGCTGATGCTGGTGGTGGAGGCCGGGCAGGGCATCGGCGCGGGTAGCAGCGGCGGCACTGCCGCGCCGCATCTGGAGGCACTGCTCAGCCAGCTTCCGCTCGGCCTGGCCATGGCCGATCGCGATGGGCGCCTGCTGTTCGCCAACCCAGCCTTCATGCGCGCGGCGGGCCGCGAAGGACACGTTCCGCCGACTTACCCGACCGATCTTGTCACGAAGGAGGACAAGCGCGCGCTGTCCGAGGCGATCCGTCGTTTCGCGCAAGGCCCCTCGGCTGCGGGCGATATTGCGGTGCGCTTGGCCGAACTGCCGGACGATCCGGTTTCGCTCAGCCTCGCCGGCGTACGCGGGCTGGGAGAGGCGGCGGTGCTGCTGGGCCTGACCGACACGTCGGAGGAAACGCGCCTGAAACGGCAGGTTGCGCAGGCCACCAAGATGCAGGCCGTGGGCCAGCTCGCCGGCGGCGTTGCGCACGATTTCAACAATGTGCTCACCGCGATCCTGGGCACATGCGACCTCATGCTGATGCGCCACACGCCGGGCGATTCGGACTATGACGACATCCAGCAGATCCGCGCGAACTCTAATCGCGCAGCCTCGCTGACGCGCCAGCTTCTGGCGTTCTCACGTCAGCAGACGTTGCGGCCTGAAGTGCTTCAGCTGCCCGACGTGGTGGCGGACGTTTCGCAGATGCTGCGCCGCCTGATCGGTGAGAAGATCCAGCTCGTCGTCACGCATGACCGCGATCTCGGCCCGGTTCGCGCGGACCCGACGCAGTTGGAACAGGTGATCGTCAACCTCGCGGTCAACGCGCGCGATGCCATGCAGATGAAGAAGGGTGCGGACGGTTCGGGCACGTTGACGCTTGCCACCCATCGCGTCACCACCACCGACGTGCGGGCGATGCGCAGCGAGATCATTCCGGCGGGTGACTATACCGCGCTGATCGTGCAGGACACCGGCAGCGGCATCCCGCCCGAGCACCTGGGCAAGATCTTCGAGCCGTTCTTCACCACGAAAGAGCAGGGCAAGGGCACCGGCCTCGGCCTCTCCACCGTCTACGGCATCGTCAAGCAATCCGGCGGCTTCATCTTCGCGGAAAGCGAAATGGGCCTCGGCACCCGCTTCGTGGTCTACCTGCCGGTTCACCACATGGCGCCCGGCGAGACCGCTGTGCCCGCCATCAAGGATGAAGCGCCGCCCAGCCAGTGGGCCGGCGGCGGATCGATCCTGCTGGTGGAGGATGAGGATCCGGTGCGCGTCGTTGCCGAACGCGCGCTGACCCGGCAGGGCTATCAGGTCACATGCGCGTGCGATGGCGAGGAGGGGCTGGAACTGGTCCAGCAGGGCGGCCGGTTCGATCTTGTGGTGTCCGACGTGGTGATGCCAACGATGGACGGCCCGGCGATGGCGCGAGAGATTCGCCGCATCGCGCCGGGCCTGCCAGTGCTGTTCATGTCGGGCTATGCGGAAGAGCAACTGCGCAAGGAAATCGGCATCGCCAATGCATGGTTCATGCCGAAGCCGTTCTCGGTGCAGCAGCTTTCCGAAAAAGTCGGGGATGTTCTGGCGCGCATGGCGCGACATTAAAAATCGGAAAACAGCCAAAGTTCCCCTCTTGTTCTACTGGAACAAAAAGGATACATCGTTCCCCGTGACGTTGACCTTTCTGGTCAGGCCGGTAGCAAAGGGGAAGTGAAATGGCTGCTCAGCTCAAGCTGATCCAGGAAGGCAAGGAAAAGGAAGCGATGGACCGTCAGAAGGCGCTGGAAGCCGCCCTCGCGCAGATCGACCGCGCGTTCGGCAAGGGCAGCGCGATGAAGCTGGGCTCCAAGGAGACCATGCAGGTCGAAGCGATCTCCACCGGTTCGCTCGGCCTCGACATTGCCCTTGGCGTCGGCGGCCTGCCGCGCGGCCGCGTGATTGAGATCTACGGGCCGGAAAGCTCGGGCAAGACCACGCTGGCGCTGCACTGCATTGCCGAAGCGCAGAAGACCGGCGGCACCGCCGCGTTCATCGACGCTGAGCACGCGCTGGACCCGGTCTATGCGAAGAAGCTGGGCGTCAACATCGACGAACTGATCGTCTCGCAGCCCGATACCGGTGAACAGGCGCTGGAAATCGTCGATACGCTGGTGCGTTCGAACGCGATCGACGTGCTGGTGGTCGACTCGGTCGCCGCTCTGGTTCCCCGCGCCGAAATCGAAGGCGAGATGGGCGACAGCCACGTCGGCCTTCAGGCCCGCCTGATGAGCCAGTCGCTCCGCAAGCTGACCGGTTCGATCAGCCGTTCGCGTTGCATGGTGATCTTCATCAACCAGCTGCGCATGAAGATCGGTGTGATGTACGGCAACCCGGAGACCACCACCGGTGGTAACGCGCTGAAGTTCTACGCCTCGGTCCGTCTCGACATCCGCCGTACCGGCGCGATCAAGGATCGTGACGAAGTCGTCGGCAACGCCACCCGCGTCAAGATCGTGAAGAACAAGGTCGCCCCGCCGTTCAAGCAGGTCGAATTTGACATCATGTATGGCGAAGGCGTCTCGAAGATCGGCGAAATCCTCGACCTCGGTGTCAAAGCCGGCATCGTCGAGAAGTCGGGCGCATGGTTCTCTTACGACTCGATCCGTATCGGTCAGGGGCGTGAGAACTCGAAGACTTATCTGAAGCAAAACCCCGAAGTCTGTGAGCGTCTGGAAAAGGCGATCCGCGCCAAGACCGACGGTCTGGCCGAAGAGATGATGGTTGGTCCTTCGGAGGACGACGACGTCGAATAAGTTCGGCGATCTGCGATAGAAATAAGAGAGCCCCGGCCCCGCAAAGGCCGGGGTTTTTCTTTGGGATCATAGTGTTCGGCAGTCGATCGGACCCGAAAGCAAAATGTCTCGTCGCCCCCGCGAAGGCGGGGGCCCCGCTTCCTTTTCGCAAGCGCTGCCGAACGGAACAACGCTTCACCCCGGTGGCGAGAGTAGCTGTGCACAGGGCGATTAAGGCCCAACAGGGGTGTCGTTCGCGCCACGCAGGACGAGATATCGCAATTCCCGAACAGTCTGACTGTTGCAACCCGCTTGCCGCCGCCGCGCACCTGCATTATCGGCGCGATCATGCACACGACCAACGAGATCCGCCGGTCCTTCCTCGACTACTTCGCCAAGAACGGCCATGAGGCCGTTCCGTCAGCGCCGCTCGTTCCTTATAACGACCCGACGCTGATGTTCGTGAATGCCGGCATGGTGCCGTTCAAGAACATTTTCACCGGTCTTGAAACGCCCTTCGCGCCGCGCGCCACGTCTTCGCAGAAGTGCGTCCGCGCCGGCGGCAAGCACAACGATCTCGACAACGTCGGCTACACCGCGCGCCACCACACCTTCTTCGAGATGCTGGGCAACTTCTCGTTCGGCGATTACTTCAAGGAACAGGCGATCACCCATGCCTGGACCCTGCTGACCAAGGAATGGGGCCTTCCGGTCGAAAAGCTGCTCGTCACCGTCTACCACACCGATGACGAAGCCTTCGACCTCTGGAAGAAGATCGCCGGCCTGCCGGAATCGAAGATC
>FTCV01000037.1_pt1 | contig 15240 bp, 16 predicted proteins | sample 1639691 | NCBI WGS metagenome assembly FTCV01 (sample SAMEA3914864, study PRJEB12502) | metagenome | biome: forest; material: soil | place: USA | collected 2012-03-12 | depth 0.3 m
CCTTGCAGTTCCGGGCCCATGTTTCTGGTGTCGATGATGAATACCCGCATCACAATCACTCCCCTTTGGTCGATCGTTTTGTTTGCCTTTCCGGCGGAGAGATCGATGGCGAGTGGGAGGGGCGCAGTGCCGGGATCGTGGAATACCGGAGCGAGCGAAGCGAGTGAGGATATGCCGCGAAAGCCCGGCACGGAGAACCGGGAACGAGCTACGATCGCCCCGCGGAAAGACACACAAAATCTGGGGGGACAGCGCCGCCGCAGGCGGCTCCTCAGGTTCGTACTGACGCACGGAATCGATCCAGCCGATCTCCGACCCCCCTGACCGGCTTATCTCCTGCGAGATCGGCTGGCCGCGCGCGTGCGGTCGATGGGCCTACTGGCCGCGGCGGCCGGTTGAGAATTCCGGCTCACCCACGGTTCCGAGCCCGCACGCGCCGCCGCCTCGGGAATGAGTGTCCGCGACACGGTGGTGGCGGGTCAAACAAGATCGACCTCGCCAAACGCGGTTCGCGACGCCATGCCGCGCTGCCGTTGTTTGTCCGAAGTGACGAGGACGAGCTTTCCGCCTGGTCAAACTCGAGGGCGCCGGCCCAGAGTCACGCGCTCAGGTCTACGCGGAAAGACGCCGCAGTGAGCTCCCGTAACTCCTCAAGAGCCTGGCCAGGGGCGAGCCTACGCAGAACCAGCCCTTGATCGGTGACGTCGAATACCGCTCGGTCCGAAATGACGCGATTCACAACCCCCACCCCCGTCAGCGGTAAGGTGCACCGCTCGAGAATCTTGGGCGCTCCATCCTTCGCAACGTGCTCGGTGACGACAATCACGTGCGGGGTTCCTGCCACTAGATCCATCGCACCGCCCATGCCTTTGACCAGCTTCCCTGGGATAGTCCAGTTAGCAAGGTCGCCGTTCGCCGCGACCTGCAGGGCGCCGAGGATCGCCGTCTGGACATGTCCCCCACGTATCATGCCGAACGATGTTGCCGAGTCGAAGGTGCTCGCTCCTGGCAGCAAGGTGATCGTCTGCTTGCCTGCGTTGATCAGGTCAGCATCCTCTTCACCCTCGAACGGATACGGCCCCATTCCCAGCACGCCGTTCTCGCTCTGCAAGGTGACACACACTCCGCGCGGCAGGTGATTTGCGACCAGGGTCGGAATCCCGATCCCCAGATTCACGTACTGTCCGTCCTCAAGCTCCCCCGCCGCGAGAGCTGCCATCTGGTCACGAGTCCACATGCTCAGTCCTTCGCCCGCACTCGTACCGTGCGCTGCTCGATCTCCTTGTCCGCTGAATTCGCTGCGACGAGCCGGTGCACGAATATGCCTGGGGTGTGAACGTCATCCGGCTCGATGAACTCCCGCTCAGGCAGAATCTCGTCGGCTTCCGCAATCGTGTGCCGCCCCGCGGTCGCTACAAGCGGGTTGAAGTTGCGAGCAGTCAGCCGGTAGCGCAAATTACCTTCTCGATCCGCGCGAGCCGCTCGCACGAGGGAGAGGTCAGCCACGATGCCGCGTTCCAAGATCGCCCGGACACCGTCGAACACAGCCTCAGGTTTCCCCTCAGCGATCGGGGTGCCCACGCCCGTCGGCGTGTAAAACGCAGGTATCCCCGCACCGCCGGCGCGCAGTCTCTCGGCAAGCGTGCCTTGCGGCACGAATTCAACGTCAAGCTCGCCTTCGAGATACTGGCGCGCGAACAGACGGTTCTCCCCCACGTACGACGAGAGCACCTTCGTCACCTGTTTGTTCTCCAGCAATAGGCCGAGCCCTTTTCCATCGACCCCCATGTTGTTGCTGACGACTGTCAAACCCCGTGCACCGGAGTCCGCGAGTGCCCGGATCAGCGTTGTCGGGTTGCCGGAGAGTCCGAAGCCGCCGACGGCCACTGTCATGCCATCGCGCACAACCTCTCGAACGGCCTCGGCAGCACTGTCGACGAACTTGCCCATCCGCACTCCTTCATCCGGCAATTCTCGAACAATAGGTCGTCCGGCTCGTTGCAACCAGTTAGTACCGCACCGTGATCAGCGTGGGCATCGTATGCTCACATTATGAGCATGACGGGATCGCAGCTGGTCGGACGGGTCGGGGCCGTTCTCCGTTTTGTCGGTTCTGAGGGTGCGGCTGGCGTATCAACGACGCAGGTCGCCAGCGCGACTGGACTCGCTCGATCCACCGCTCAGCGCATCCTCGCAGCCCTCACCGCGGAAGGCCTGATCGACCGCGACCCTCTGCGCGGGCGCTGGTTCCTCGGCCCCGAGATGTTTCTGCTCGGGTCGGTCGCCGCTAACCGCTACGACGTCACAGCGCCCACGCGGGAAACCATTCGCGCGCTCGCTGAGCAAACCGGGGAGAGCGCCCACTTCTCCGCGAGGCGAGGCGAGGAGACCGTGTGCCTTGCAAGCGCAGAGGGAAGCTTCCCGTTGAGATCGCACGTGCTTCACGAAGGAATCCGGTTCCCCCTTGGCGTCGCCTCGGCCGGACTCGCAATCCTCGCCCATCTCCCACCCGCCGAATCCTCGAACTACGCGGCCCGTCACGCCGACGAAATAGCGCGCCGATATGGCGAGCAACACGGCGAGGCCCTCCTGCTGAGGCGCGTGGCCGCAACCCGCCGACGTGGTTACGCGGTAAACCCCGGGCTCGTCGTCCCCGGCAGTTGGGGCCTCGGCGCCGTGGTCTTCGACAGCGCCGGATCGCCCTCCTGGGCCCTCAGCCTCACCGGCGTGGAATCACGATTCAAGGGAACCCGTACCTCCCAGCTCGGCGACCTCCTTCTTGAAGCGGCGCACACCCTAACCAGACGCCTGGCACGCCGCAGTTGAGTACGAGCCGGAAAGCGGCCGCTTCCAACTTCGCGTGTGATAATTGGCGATCACATCGTCGGCAACGCCCTGCATGTCAATACGAGAGGGCTCATGATTCCACCCCGCTTGTACGTCACAGACGACTTCACTCCCTTTGCCGAATTGATCATGCAGTACGGCAGCAGAATCCGTATCGAAAAGAACACCGTGCTCCGCGACGCGAACGGCGCAGATCGCGCGGCATATTTCATCAGGGACGGCGTCGCCAAACTCTCTTTTGTCAATGAGGAGGGAACGGAGGGAACGCTGCTCTTCTTCGGCAAGGGGGCGATCTACCCGATCAACGGCGTCGATGAGGTGCTCACCGCGGAGAACTACCTGCAGCTTGTCAGCGTCACCGACATGGATGTCATCCGGTTTCCGGCACGGCGCGTCCTTGACCTGTGTCGAACCTCCACAGAGTTCAACGTCGCGATCATCAACCACTATGTGCGATACGTGAATGTTCTGATCACGAAGCTACTGCTTAACTCCTACAACGACTCCACCCAGCTCGTGAGCGCCCTGCTCTACTTGTATGTGCACGAGCGCGGAGGAGAGAACACCATCATCGACCTGACACAAGAGCAGATCGGGCAGATAACAGGGCTTTCGCGCACTCAAGTCACCCGGGTGCTCAGCACTTTGCGCAACAACTCGGTTATCCGCACGCTCCGCGGACGCCTGCAGGTGATCGACCCCGAGAAGCTGAGACACGACTACACCCGGATGAGCGACCTCATCTAGAAACTTGGGTTGCCGGCAGGATGGTCGCCCGACATTCCGTCAAGGAGATGACGGATCCCGCAGCAGTACGGGCGGTACCGCGAAGAACGACCTCTTGGCCATCTTCGAGAAATGTCATAGTTCGCCCGTCGCCCACCACAATCGGATCGCGTCCGTCCCACGTCAGCTCGAGAAGAGAGCCGCGAGAGGTTGGAAGGGCTCCTGAGATCGTCCCAGATCCAAAGAAGTCACCCGGCCGTAAAGAAGCATTATTCACTGTCATGTGCGCCACCATCTGCGGCGCGGTCCAGTACAGCGTCTCAGCGTGCGGACGGGATATGACATGCCCGTCGACTTCAACTTCCAATGCAATAGCCAAACCGTACGGATCGCTTCCGGCATCGTCGAGGTAGCTCGCCAAAGGCGCGCTTCTTTCCGGCGGCGGCACCCGCGCGTCTGCAAGTGCATCCCACGAAACCACCCAGGCTGAAATCGATGTAGCGAACGATTTTCCCAAGTTGGGTCCCAGCGGAACATACTCAAATGCCTGGATATCGCGGGCGGACCAGTCGTTGAGGAGTACCACGCCGAACAAGTGATCGCTCGCAGCCGACTGCAACCCCACCTCGCCGTCGGGAGCTGACCCGCCGCACACGAATCCCAGCTCCACCTCAATGTCCAGCTTTTGCGACGGCCCGAACACGGGGCCCTCCGGCGCGGCTCGTAGCCCTTTCGGACGCCGCACGTTGCTGCCCGAGACCCGTATGGTGCCAGACCGACCGTGATATCCGACGGGCAGGTGCTTCCAGTTGGGCTTCAACGGCGCCTCATCCGGCCGGAAGATTCTTCCTACGTTGGACGCGTGCTCCTCGGAGGCGTAAAAGTCGACGTAGTCTCCGACCGTGAACGGCATCCGCATGTGCACCATGTTGACCGGGTAGGCGGTGCCGACGGCCTGAGCGCACCAGGCGGGATCTTCCAAGAGCGCCCGTAACCAGTTGCGGACCGCTGACCACACGGGCCGACCCGCGGCGAGGAGCAGATCAAGGTTCGGGTGACGCAGGGCGGATCGGGCAGGGTCATCTAAGCCGGGTGAAAGGTTCGAAAGGGTATCGAGGGGCAGAGCGTGGTCACCCAAGCGGACGCACAGCTGGATGCGTCCATCGGGTAGCTGGCATGAGCCGAAGGGAAGGTTGTCGCTTCCAAACCCTTCGATTCCCAGGACCTCGGCAGCATTGCTGCCAGCGGGCGGCACACTGCTCACGTCAGCGGATCACCACCGGGTTCACTGGCGCGCCCGTCCCCTGCACGATCTTCAGAGGACCCGCCGAATAGAGCATCGACCATCGCCCGTCGGACGCACACACCTCGGCGATGTCCTCGAGCCAGGCGAGCTCGTTCATCACGATGCCAAGATTTCGCATGAGTGCCAGGTGGAGAGGGCTGGTCACACCGGATTCCGGATCAACGGTGGCCTCGTTGGAAACGGTATCGGTGACCAGCGCGGGTGTTTCCATCTCGTGGAACCATTCGACCAGTTCGGGGGAATACGTCAGGCCCGGCTCGCGATAGTCGGCATAGTAGGCTTCCGGATCGTCCAAGTCGTACCAATGCGCCATCAGACCCGTGCGGATCAGGATGATATCGCGTTTCTCGATGACCGCCCCCTGCCGTTGCGCGGCCTCGATCAAGTCGATGTGCGAGAAAGTCTCACCCATCTCCAGGTGCTGCTTGCCGCGGTGGCGGGCCATATCAATCAGGATCGCCCGCCCAACGATTCCTCTCTCCGCGATGGGCAGCACGGACGCCTTCTGCATAGCGCCAACTGTGGATCGCGCGTCATACCCGTTCCATAGTCTGCCGTCGTACCACGTGTGTCCCAATGCGTCGACGTGAGTGGACCCCTGCAGATACATGGCCACCGTGTCATCTGCATAGTGGAGACCTCCGGGGTACACAGGCGCGTCGTGGCGCTCCCAGGAGCTTTCATCGAGCACGTTCCTGCGCTGGAGCGGCTCACGTCCCGGCCACATCGGGTCGCCTGGGCTCTCGATCCTTCCCATGTGAAGCCCGAGGGTGAATGTCTCACCTGTGACCACGGATCGGATTCCTGCCAGAACCTCAACGGATGTCAGATGATTCAACGCGCCGATCTCGTCGTCGTCCCCCCACCTGCCCCAATTCGACGGCGGCGACTCTCCGAGCAGTTCCGCGAGAGTGATCACCGGTTTCGGGTCATTCATGCTGAGCGCCCCTTCTCGTTCTAAACCCGCTGATAGATGAGTTCGCGCGTCTGTTGGAACACTTCCAGCAGACGCTTGTCTCGTCTGCGCAGCACATCAACAAGCGGCTCGTCGCCGTAGTCGAAAAAGCCCTTGCCGCTGCTCACACCGAGTTCGCCACGTTCGAGGTGCTCAGTGAGCGACCTCGGGTTATTGTCCAGCGGGGGTTCCTCATAGTCGGCATTCTGCAGATTGCTGTAGCTCAGCTGCAGCCCCGTGAAGTCATAGCGTTGGACGAAACCGAGAACCAATGATCGGGGCACGATGCTGGCCTTGACAGCGACATCGAGCATCTCGGCGGTGATGATCCCGTTGTCCAGTAAATAGAAGATCTCTCGCCCCAAGATCCGTTGCAGGCGGTTGATGCAGAAGCCGTCGACGAATTTCTCGAGCACGATCGGCACGCGGTCCGCAGTCTTCAGCCAGGCCACGACAGCATCAACGACATCGTCCCTGGATGTCTCCCCGCGGACGACCTCAACCAAAGGCACAATGTGGGCCGGCGCGAACCAGTGCGCGATGACTGTATACGGCAGACGTCGCTCGGGCATCAGTTCGAAGATGTTCAAGTACGAGGTGTTGCTCGCGATGATCGTTCCCGGGGGACACCAGGCGTCCAACTGACGGTACAGATCCTCTTTCGCTTGGCGATCCTCGATAATGCACTCGATCACGAGGTCGGCAGAGTGTGCCGGTTGCTCGCCGGAAGAGGCGTACTGAATTCGCGCGAAGGCTTGCTCCGCCTCATCGGAGGTGAGGATTGCCTCGTCAACGAACAGATCTAGCGACGAGCGCACGATCGTCACGGAACGGTCGAGGGCCTGCTGGTCACGGTCGATGACGACGACGGGGAATCCGGCGCTGGCGGCTGCAACGGCGATTCCCGATCCCATGGTTCCGGCTCCGAACAGCGCGATTCTGGAAATCGTGGTCACGTTCGTCACGGAGGTCATTCGCCGGTCTCGAATCGGAAATCCTGATCGGGGTCTGTGATGGCGAGGATTCGGATGCTGCATCCGTCGCCGCCTTCCCATCGCCAGGGAAGCGCTACGAAGAAGCAACGTTGGCCGGCAACGTCGTCGAGTTGGCCACCCACGTTCTCGATGCCAGGTATGCCTCCGTCGACCAGCAGCTTCTTGTGCGCAGGCTCCCAAAGCGGGAAGTCCACCTTCGGGTCCCGACCAAACTCCCGCTTGTACTCCTCGATCAAATGCGGGTGCGTCGGCCCCAATCCATGATCCACCAGCTTGGTCGCGAGTGGGTGGTCGTTCGCCTGGTGACCGAACCCGACGAGTTTGATTCCGCGATCGACGAGCCACTCCGCGGCGCGGGGGTCGATGCCCGCGCCATAGCTGAAGTAGTCGTCGTTGTCCCCCCAAAGCCGATGAAATCCAGTGTTGATCAGAACGATGTCGCCCGCTTGTATCTCCGGCCGGGACGACTCCAGATCCTCGATCGTGACCAGTCCCCACTTCTCCTTCGGTGCAGAGACGACGACACCCGGGCCCAGGAAACGCCACAGCGGGATTCCAGTGACATCAGGCGTGTTCTCGGTGACGTGGAGAGGGGCATCGACATGGGTGCCGCGGTGCATGATGCCGTCCCATGCGATCTCGAACACCCCATCCTTTGCGTGGTACTTGTTGACGGAGAGATTGACGCCGGGGCTGGAGGGCCACTCAGGCATGAATTGCCGGAACGTGTGAGTCAGGTCGTAGATGCCGATTGTCATGCGACTTCTCCTTCGCGTCGGGCGGTAGCGTCTCCGGCTGGAAGCCTGAGGGACCCGGTGGGATCGGCCATCGCGATGAGGCGCACCGGGCAGGCGTCTCCCTTCTCGAGCTTCCACGGGGTGGCCGCAAACGTGAAGCGCCGTCCGACGAGTTCCGAGACGTCTCCGCCCACTTGCTCGATTGTCGGGATCCCATTGGACAGCAACGTCTTGTGGGCGATGTTCCACTCGCCGTGCTCACGTTTGGGGTCCAGTCCTGTTGCGGATTCATATTCACCGGCGAGGCGCTTCATGAGCGGGCCACCACGATGAGGACCGAGGGAGGTAGCCAGCGGATGGTCGACTTGCGGGGTGTCGACCGCGACAATTTTGACCTGTTTCGCTACAAGCCATTCGGCAGCGGCCCGGCTGAGCCCCGGCGACTCGCCGAAGTACTCCAGAGAGTCGGCGTAGCGCGTGTGCCATCCCGTCACAATCACGACGATGTCATTGGCTTTCACCCGCGCGCCGGCCGCTTCCAGGTCGGTGTCGGTGATCGTCTCGTAGCGCGCCTTCGGTATGTCGAGCACGATTCCGTTTCCGAAGAAGAGCCCTGGGTCGAGTTCTGAAAGGTCGGCGCCCCCCTGCACCAGGTGAATGGGAGCATTCATATGGGTGCCGGTATGCATGCTTGTGGCGATACGCCAGCTCAGTACTCCATGTTGCGAATGCTTCACCGCTCGGCGCATGGCGACGTCGGCCTGTCCGGGGTAGGAGGGCGCTCCGTGACCCCAGATATGGCTGAGCTCCCAGAGCTTCAGCCCAGTGTACGGATCGACGATTTCGGGCATTCCTTCATCTCCTGTCATGACGGTTCAGCGTCGGCTGAGGCTGCGAGTGAGAAAGTCGAGGAGGAGCGTGGCTAGCCCGTCTGGGTCCTCGATCATCGGATAGTGGCCCATCTTGGGCACGATGAGCTTCTCGGCTAAACCATGCGGAACTGCAGCGACGATCGCATCCAGCCCGCTTTCGGGTACCCAGTAGTCGGCCTCACCCTTCACCATCAGCACAGGGCAGGCGATTGAGCCGAGGCGGTCACGCACGTCGTGGCGAGCCCAACACAGCAGGTCGGCGGTCGATACCTCCTGCGCACTGTAACGGTGCTGCCACCGGAACTCTTTGAGGCGATCGCCGGTCAGTCCGTAGATTCCCGACATCGCAACACGCTCGCTCAGATCTCGCCAGGACGGCATCGCATGCGGGTTCTCCCACCACAGGCAGAACTGCGTGAACTGCTCTCCCTCCGGCTTGGCGGTCGTCTCCATGGCAACCGCTGCCAGCAAGTCCTCAGAGTGCGTGGCCGCAAGTTCAAGTGCGATCGCTCCACCAATGGCTGCACCACACACAATGACCCGCTCTCCGGGGAAGACTTCGTGCAAGAAGCGTCGTACGAAAGCGGCGTACTCCGGGATCGAGCGGATCGGCTCCCAATCCTTGGGATAGGACTTCCCGTGGCCGGGCAGATCGATTGCGACCGCTCGGAACCCGCGACGGCTGATTGCCTGGATGAAGTCGTAGAACTGCATCGAGCTTGTCCCAGCCGGGTGCAGACACAGAATAGGTGGGCCTTGCGTTCCGCATGCGTCATAGAAGGTCCTGGTGCCATCGATGGTCACGTAGTGGCCCGTGACCTCCGTGTCGCTGGCGTTCATTGTGTTCTCCGTCCCGCGATCTCGGGGATCAGGTCCTGGCAGATGATGAGGATCGCCTCATGCATTCGGTGCGCCTCAAGATGATTTCCCCCGATTTCGAGCTCGAAGCCGTTGAAGTGGTCCCACACCTTGGAGCGGCGTCCCGCAATGCTGCGCCACACCTCGAGAGGGGCTTGCACGATCACGTCGTACCCCAGTGGATCGAAGGATGTTACGAAGGGGATCGAGTCGATGATTCGGCTCTTGTAGATCTTCCAGAAGTAGCGTTGATTGCCGAAAGCCAGCACGAGGCGCGTGTCGGCGAACGCTGTAGCGATCACAAATTCCGGGTTTTGCTCGCACGCGATCCGCAAGTCCTCGATGAACTCCGGGGTGATCAGTTCCGTGCTCACTGGTTCGCCCCCGCGTTCTCGTCTGAGACGGGTACGAACTCGTAGCCTTGCCGATCCGCGACGCGCACTGTGCCGAAAGCCGGGAAGTCAGTGTGCATGCCCGCAACCAGTTCTCCACTGGCTCGCGCCTCGTCGAGCACTCTGCGCCGTGTTTCGATCGCTTCCCCGGGCGCGGAATCGAATGCGACTCCCCATGCCGGTTCGAAGAACTGGAAGGCAGGTTGGTGGACGATGTCGCCCCAAATGAACAGCGAGTCACCGCCCGAGGAGATGCGGTATCCGGAGTGTCCCGGTGTGTGACCGGGAAGGTGCACCAAGTCGATTCCCGGCAGCACCTGCCCCTCCTGGATCCATTCGAACCGGGAGAGCATGGGCAGCAGGGTCCGGGTGAACAGGTATTGGGCGTGGACCGCTTCCCCGTGCGCGGGGAGCTCGTCGCCGAACCAATAGTCCCGTTCTGCATAATGGACCAGGTGATGCGCATGCGCGAAGACGCTCTCACCGTCACCGGTGACAGCACCACCGGCATGGTCAGCGTGCAGGTGCGTAAAGAGCACGTGCGTGATGTCCGACGGTGCGAGGCCCAGCCCGGCAAGACCATGCGTGAGCAGACCAGTCGAGTCTCGAGCCGCACCACCTACACCGGTATCGATCAAAATCTTGCTTCGGCCGCTCTCGACCAGAAAGGCGTTGATCGTGATCCGAGGCGCACCGCCTCGGCGGAGTTGGTGAATCTCTTCGAACTCCTGCGTTGACGCGCCGGTCATCAATCCGAGCGGGAAGTCGACAAGGCTATCGCGGAGCACGGTCACGCGAATGGTGCCGATCTCACGCGAATGGATCTTCACCGGTCGTGTCAACTCCGGACCGCGTGGCGCCTTCATCGGTTGTGTCGGAGAGCGTGCAGCCACGGCAGGTTGGCTCCGTCCTCCGCCTCCGGTCGAATCGGAAGCCCTAGCGGTGTGCCGGCCGAGTAGCCGCCGTCAACGATGATCGAGGTCCCCGTGATGAAGGACGCCTCGTCTGACGCAAGAAAGGCGACGGCTGCCGCGATCTCCTCTGGCTTGCCGTAGCGGTGCATTGCGGTCAGCATCGCCACGACCTCCTGGGAGGCGTATCCGGGTCGCGGGTTGTCCGGCTGAGTCATCCCGGTCTCGGTGTTACCGGGGGCCACATCGTTGACGCGAATGCCATATTCGGCGAGGTCGAGTGCCAGTGCCTTGGTCAGCGAATGCGCCCCCCCTTTGCTCGCCATGTACGGTGCCCGCATGTGCGCGGTTGTGAAGGCGCCGTTGGAACTGACGTTGACGATCGCACCGCCACCGCTGCGGGCCATGTGCTCGCCCAGGTAACGGCAGTAGTTCCAGGTGCCCGTCAGATTGACTCCGATGATCCAGTCCCATTCCTCATCGGTGTACTCGAACACGTTCTTGTACCGGTTCACGCCGGCGTTGCAGACCAGCACCGCGATGGGCCCCACATCCTCGACAGTGCGTTCGATGGCTTTCCGCACCTCTGCGGACGACGAGACGTCGACGGCGTACGCTCGCGCCTGGCCCCCAGCCTCAGTTATCTCGTTCGCAACTCCCGTTGCGTCATCGAGGTTCCGGTCGTGGATCGCGACGTGTGCGCCCTCGGCGGCGAGGCGGAGCGCGATCGCCCGCCCGATGCCGTGACCGCCCCCGGTTACCACCGCGTTCTTCTCTGCAAATCTCATCGAGTGTTCCTTTCCGATGGTGTAAGTCATGCGTCCCGATTGCGGCGGCCAAGCAGGACGGCAGCCGATACGGCGATGATCAAGGCCGCCCCGTTGAAGACATCCGGTACCCAGAACGGGGCACCGGCAAAGGTCAGCCCGGTGATGCCGACGGCGAGAAGGAAGGTGCCAACGACCGCGCCCCAAATGTTGAACCGTCCCGGCTTAATGGTCGTGCTGCCCAGGAACGCGGCCGCGTACGCGGGAAGGAGGTACTCGGGGCCGATCGAGGGCGACACCGAACCAATGCGCGCCACCTGCAGCGCCCCGCACAGGCCAGCGATAGCGCCGGCGATCATGAAACTACTGGCCAGGAAGGCGTCGGTGCGCACACCCGTGAGACGGGCCGCCTGCCGCCCCGTACCTGTCGCCCGCAGGAACCTACCAAAAGGGGTGTGTTCAAGCAGATACCAGAGGATCAGCGCGCCGACCATGTAGTAGATGAAGGTCATGTCGATGCCGGCGATCTTGCTGTTGGACACGATCAGTAGCGCATCCGGGATGCCCTGGAAAAGGGTTCCTCCCTGGGTGACAAGCAGATTGAAACCGGACAACACCGTGGCAATGCCGAGCGTTGCGATGAACGCGTTCACGCCGATCTTGACCACGAAAAACGCGTTCACGGCTCCGATCAGCAATCCGCAGCAAACCGCCGCGAGGATTGCCAGCGGAACGGGCACGCCGATGATGGTGAGCTTTGCTGTCAGAATCGCCGTGAACCCGAGGTTTGCTCCGACCGAGAGATCGAACTCTCCAGCGGCCAACGGTAAGACCACAGCCAGCGCGAGAAGCCCGGGGATCGCATTGTCACCGAGGATCACGGTCAGGTTCGCCAGGGTCGGGAACCGCTGCGGCAAGGCAACGCTGAAACCGATGATCAGCAACGCCAGGAAGATCACCACGCCATAGTTCGACGCAAATTCCGCGAAGGAGAACTTTGGGCGCGAGTTCATGTCGTGCCGGTTGTTCGCTCTGATCTCGGTCATGGAGTCTCTCCAGAGGTCGAAAGAAGGGTGAGGTGAGATTCGCTGAGGTCTGACCGCGGAACCTCCGCAATCTTGTGACCTCGGTTGAGCACGATCACGCGATCGCAAAGATTAACCAGCTCTTCGAAGTCGCTCGAGCCGACCAGGACGGCCACCCCGTCAGATGCCAGCCGCGCCACGATGCCGGCGATCTCCTGCTTCGCGCCGATATCGACGCCTTGGGTGGGCTCGTCCAAGACGAGCAACTTGGGTCCCAATCGAACCCATTTCGCGACGACGGCTTTTTGCTGGTTCCCGCCGCTGAACTTCGACAGAGCCTTCTCGGTAAGCGGTGGCCTGATGTCGTAGTCCCCGATGATCCGACGCGCCTCCGCCCGCTCGGCGTCCCGCATGAGGCGGCCCCCACGCCAGAACGGTTTGAGATTCCCGAGTGTGGCGTTCTCGCGAAGATTCATGTCCGGAATGCACCCGTCCGCGCGCCGATTCTGGGGAACTGAACCAATTCCCACAGCAATCGCCTCCCGGGGAGACGCGAAGGACACGTCAACGCCGTTGAGCCGGATCCGGCCCCCGCGCGGAGCCTGGGCTCCGGTCACGATCCGGGTCAGTTCACTGCGACCGCAGCCCAGCAGGCCGGTGACACCGACGATCTCCCCGCTCCGAACTGTGACATCGACACCCTTCAGAATCCGACCCATCAGCCCCGCCCCGTCGAGCACGACGTCCTCGCCGATGCTTCGTGCCTCAGCACGAACACGGACGAACTCGCGCCCGAGGATGAGGTTGACGATCCCCTTCACATCGAGGCCTTCGAGGTCGCGATCCGCCGTCACTCGACCATCGCGAAGAACCACCAGGCGGTCAGCGATCTCTCTGACCTCATCGATTCGATGACTGACGAAAATGACGGCAGCTCCCGCATCCCGCGCGCGCTGCAGTGCCCCGAACACGAAGTGCACCTCTTCAGCTGGAAGAGACGCTGTCGGCTCGTCAAGGATGAGGACCCGGTCGCGCGCAACGGTGGTGTCTTCGGCAGCGAAAGCGCGGGCGATGGCCACCATCGTCCGCTGGGTCGGAGTTAGTTCGGAGATCAGTGCCGTCGGCCGGACGGAAACAGAGAACTCTTCTAAAGCCCGGGCGACACGGTTCTGAAGATGCTTCGCCGGAATCGCGCCGAGCATTGGAGTGCTCCAGCCGTTGACGAACGCGAAGTTGTCGGCCACCGTCAGACTCTCTACGAGCCCGAGATCCTGGTGAATGAAGCGAAGGCCAGCTTCGTGCGCGATCTTCGGAGTGATGTTGGCCGGTAGCATCTGGCCGCCCACGCTCACCTGTCCCCCTGGGTCAGCTTGGTAGAAGCCGGCCAAGATCTTGATCAGAGTGGACTTGCCCGATCCGTTCTGCCCGAGCAGGGCGGTGATCGTTCCTGCCGGGAAGTGCGCACTCACCCGATCCAAGGCCTTGGTGCCGGCGAACGTTTTCGAGAGGTTCATTGCGATCAGACCGCCTTCACCCGAGGGCTGTGGGGGTGGCGGGGTTTCTGTAGTCGTCAGGTTTGCCATGATGCTCCTCGTTGAGTAGGCGACTGTCCTGCTTCCGGGCTTCCGGTTACCCGGAAGCAGGCCCACGGTCGTGGATCAGCTTCCGCTGGCCCAAAGCTTCTTGTAATCCGCCTGATAGTCGATTCCGCCGTTCCAACCGTTCTTGGCAGCCGAGGCAGAAGGCTGGTGCTTCGTGTCGAAGAGCTGGGACGGGTAGTCGTCGATGATCCCGTTCTTGGCGACAGGTGCCTGACCCTGGAAAATCCGGTTCACATTGTCGGCAACTTCCCAGCTCCACAAGTCGGCCGCAGTCGCGTACGTCGCCGCCTGGCGGCCCTGCTTGAGCAGTTGAATGTTTTGAGGGTTCCCGTCGATACCGACGACCTTGACCTTGTTGGCAAAGCCCGCCTGCTCAACTGCCGAGATGATCGAGACGCTGGCAAAGTCGAACGGCGAATAGATGTAGTTGATGTTCGGGTTGGCTTGCAGAGACGCCTTGATTCGGGCAGGCAACGACGTCGAAACATCAGCAACAGCCAGGTCCAATGTGTCCGCGACCTTGCACTTGTCGCAGATCTGCTTGAGCGTCTTGTCGAAGTTCACCGGGCCGGTGTGGGTGCCCAGAAACTCGGAGTTGTCGATCACGAGCACCTGACCGGTGCCGCCGCTATCGTTTGCTACCCAAGCAGCCAGTCCTGGCGAACGCTGACCATATTCATTGTTAACGACGAGGTTCCAGCCGTTCGGGCCGAGCGGCTCCGTGTGAGCACCCTGCGTTGCCATGACGATGCCCTGGGCGCGAGCCTGAGCCAGGAGTGCCGCGCTGAACTGTGCCACGTTCGGGCCGGGTGCGTAGACGGCGTTGGCGCCCTCCTGCATGGCCTGTTTGAGCGCTGCTTGCATCTTCTGCGGGTCGCTTTGCGGGTCGATCAGCTGGGTTTTCCATCCCAGAGCCTTCGCCGCGTCCAGAAAAGCCTGGGCCGGTCGTGAGCAACCCACCGCTGCTGCATCGCACGGAATCGCGACGACCAGCTTGTTCTTAGCGGGGGCGGGAGAACTGCTTGGCGGAGTCCACTTGGGTTGAGCCATCGCCTCGTCCAACAGCTTCTGCCCTGCTGCCGGCAGCTTGTAGTCGCTCGCGCCGGAACTCTGTTCCACCGCCCCCTTTCCAGTGGAGGTGGTACACGCGGCCAGCACAGCGGCGACGGCACCCACGAGGGCGATAGCCGCAAGCTTTCTTGCAGATTTGATCATGGTGCAACTCCCTTGTTGTACAAATCGAACGCA
>FTCV01001117.1_pt1 | contig 15221 bp, 16 predicted proteins | sample 1639691 | NCBI WGS metagenome assembly FTCV01 (sample SAMEA3914864, study PRJEB12502) | metagenome | biome: forest; material: soil | place: USA | collected 2012-03-12 | depth 0.3 m
CCCGTCTATGTTGGCGACCTTGGCAAACCGTGTGGTCCGCTGCGGTGAGAGGCCCTCTAAGACGCCTTTCTGATTCGGTCAAACGCCTTTTTCAAAAAATCTTCACAATCGACAAAAAGCACGGATTTACGGGGATTTGGTTCCTTCCAGGGCATGAGCTGAGAGACTTGGGCCATCGCGGCCCACGCAATTGCATGGGCTATCGCAGGCATCGTCACAGTCATCGAAGAATCGGGGTCAGATTCGGCCACCGTCACTCTTCCAGCGCCGTCCTCCGCACCTGGTCGATCAGGTAACGCAGCCCGCTGTCGGTGGAACGGGTACGATGATATTGGGCGACTTCCCACATCACCGGGAAGTCGAACGGAACCGAGGTATAGGTGATAGGCATTGCCTGGCTGAGCACTTCGGCAAGGCGTTCATGCATCAGGGCAAGCCGCATGGTTCCCTTCAGCATCCAGGGAACCAGCGTGAACGAGGAGACGACCGCCTCGATCTGCCGTTCGCGTTCCAGAGAGCGCATGTACTTGTCAGCAAATGTGGTTTCACGGTGGCTGCCGATGGCAACCGCGACATGACCGGCGGCGAAGAAGTCCTCTTCCGTCATTCCCCGCGCGAAGATCGGGTTCTGCTCCCATCCCGCGACGACGATGCGCTCCTCATAGAGTTCCTCGGTCGGATGCGTGCTCAGTAAATAGTCGCGCGGGCTGATCATCAAATCGACAGTGCCGTGCTTCAGGCGTTCCAGTGAGCCTTCGTCGGGCGAAATGAATTCGAAGCGCAAAAGCGGGGCTTCATGCGCCAGCCGCTCCGCCACGCGCACAAGCACGGCGGCGACCACGTAGTCCGAGGCAATGATGCGAAATGCGCGCGGGGTCGCGGCCGGATCGAACGGCCGGGTCGAGGCCAAGAGCGAGTCCGTGGCGTTCAGATATATCCGCAGCGGCTCCGTCATCTGCTCGGCAAACGGGGTCGCGTGCATGCGTCGCCCGTCGAGCACCAGCAGTTCGTCGCCAAAATACTGCCGCAACCGAGCCAGCGCCGCACTTACGGCGGATTGGCTCAGACCCAGCCGGTCGGCGGCGCGGCTGACGTTACGCAGTTCCAGCAGCACATCCAGCGCGTGCAACAGGTTGAGATCGAGACCCTTGTAACGCACCAGTCAGCCTTCCCGTCCGCGTGAATGGGCGACGTTAGGCGGGCTCCGGCTGTTTGCAAACGACCTGCTGTTCAATGGCACCGAACGGCGCAGTGCCGTCAGTGGTCCGGCCTTCCATCCGGATCCGGTCACCGAAGCCCATAAATGGGGTGCTGGGCTTGCCGTCGCGAATGATCTCGATCGCGCGGACCTCCGAAATGCAGCTGGAGCCGACTTCGGTATAGTTCGGGTTGGAGACCGTGCCCGATCCGATCACGGTTCCCGCCACCAGATCGCGGGTCAGCGCGGCATGGGCGATCAGTTCGTGAAAGCCGAAGTCCATGGAGGCCGCACTCGCCGCGCCAAACCGCACGCCGTTCCATTCGACGGCAAGGTCCATGTGGAGCCGCCCGTCGCGCCAATTGCTCCCCAGCGCATCGGGCGTGACCGCGAAGGGCGCCATCGAGCACGGCGGCTTGGCCTGCACCCAGCCGAACCCGGTCTTCATCTCGACAGGAGCGATGGCGCGCAGCGACCAGTCGTTGATCTGGACGATCAGCTTGACGTGCCGCAGCGCGTCCTCCGCCCGTGTGCCCATCGGTACGTGATCGACGATCACCCCGAACTCGCCCTCGAAATCGATGCCGTGCGCGGGATCGGCAAAGGGGACGGGATCGTTGGGGCCATAGAAGCGGTCCGACATGCCCTGGTACATCAGCGGGCGATCGCTATCGACCGGAGGCAGATTGAAGGCGATCTGCATCAGTTCGCCATGGGTGCCGAAGGCCGATCCATCCAGCCACTGCCACGAACGCGGCAGGGGCGCGCGCAGCCGGGCGGGATCGAGATTGCCGCCGCCGCCCGTTTCCAGCACTTCGGCCAAACGGCGCAAGTCCGGCTCCGCCGTGCCCCAATGCTCGATGGCGGCAAGCAGATTGAGGCCCGGCGCAGCGAGATAGCGCGCGCCGTCGCGTGAGACGACGACCAGCTCGCCGTCTGGGCGGCCGTTTTCCAGCGTGGCAAGGCGCATGCTCAGTCCTCGAAGATCGCGACCGCGCGGGTCCAACCGGCCGAGGCGCCCTTGATCTTGTGCGGGAAGCACGAGATGGTGAAGCCGTGACCGGGCAGCACTTCCAGGTTGTGCAGCTTTTCGAGGTGGCAATAGCCGATGTCGCGGCCCGCCTTGTGGCCTTCCCAGATCAGCGAGGTATCGCCGGTTTCCTTCACCTTTTCGGCCGTGTAGCTGAACGGCGCATCCCACGACCAGGCGTCGGTGCCGGTCACGCGCACGCCGCGTTCGGTTAGGTACATCGTAGCCTCGTAACCCATGCCGCAGCCGCGGTTGACGTAGTTGGGCTCGCCCAGCGCCTTACCAGCGGCGGTGTTGACGAGGACGATGTCGAGCGGCTTGAGGTCATGGCCGATGCGAGCGAGTTCCTCCTCCACGTCCTTCGCCGTGACGACGTAGCCATCGGGGAAGTGGCGGAAGTCCAGCTTCACGCCGGACTGGAAACACCATTCCAGCGGCACTTCGTCGATCGTGATCGAGCGCTCGGGCTCTCCATCCTTGCCGTTCATGGTCGGGTGGAAGTGATAGGGCGCATCGAGGTGCGTGCCGCTGTGGGTGGTCAGCTTCACCCATTCGGACGCGGCAAAACCGGCACCATCGGGCGTGTCCTCGGCGGTGACGCCGGGGAAGAACATGTCCAGCTCCGGCGCGGTGTCCATGTGGGTCTGGTACGTGATCTCAGGCTTCAGGAACGGCGGATCGCTGACCACGTCGTTGCAGAGCGAGATCGAGAGGTCGACAAAGCGGCGGGTCATGCGGTTTCTCCTCCGAGCGTCTCGGCGAACCAGTCTGAAATCAGATCGCGCCCGTAAGCCATGTTGTCGGCACCGACGTGTTCGACGCCGCCTTCGCGATCCGTGAAGATCACCTTCTCACGGCGGGGCGAGTTGACGAGTTGATCGTAGAGGTCATCGGCGTAATCCACGCTGATCTGGCGGTCATTTGCACCGTGGGTGACGAGGAATGGCACCTTGATGCGGTCGATATGGCCGTTGAGGTTCATCGCTTCGGACTTGGCCAGGAAATCCTCCTGCCCCTCGGCTCCAAAGGCCCAGTGAACGTGCGCCCAGTAATGCGGCACCGGGTTCTCACCCTCACGCGCCATGCGCTTGTCCTGTACTTCGCGCCAGTTGTGGTTGGCGCCCCAGACCGCGCCCGAGGCGAAGCGCGGTTCATACGCCACTGCGCGCGGCGCGAAATGGCCGCCAAGCGAGATACCGGTCATGCCGATGCGCGCCGGATCAACGTCCGGCTGCTGCTCCAGCCAGTCCACTGCCTTGCTTGCCCAGCTTTCCGAATGCGGATCGACGGGCAGGTCCTGCAGGCGCAGCGCCTCACCCGATCCGGGCTGGTCAACGCAGAGCGTGGAGATGCCCCGCCGCGCCAGTTCCTGCGGCAGGCGGGTCCAGTAGAGCAGCTCCTTGCAGCTATCGAGGCCGTTGCAGAACACCACCACCGGCTTGCGCCCTTCTCCCGGCGCGCGGGTGAACAGCGCCGGCATCGTGCCTGCCTCCAGCGGGATTTCCACCCGCTCGCGGTTGATCTTGCCCAACGCAGTCGATCGGTCGAACGCCTCGCGCGCCCGGGCATAAGTTTCCTTGCGGCCGGGATGGCCGTGGCCCTGCATCCGCTCTGCGGTGATCAGGTAAAGCGACGCGCGCTCCAGCTTGTTCGATGCGGAGAACTTGCGGCCCTTCGCCTCATCCTCGGCGGCAAGTTCCAACAGCTTGTCGCCCATCGCCGCCCAGGCCTTCATGAACTGCGGCGTGCCCGCATCCGCACCATTGGCCGCCGCGTCACGGATCGGCTGGCACATGTCGATGATCTCACCGAGCTGCGCGCCCGATTCCATCGCGATCGATACCGAGAGGTTCCAGATGTAGTTCGGAAAATATTCGAAGAGGGCCAAAGGGGGCTCCTGTAATCAGAAATAGGGGTGCGGATTGACGGTCGGTGTCTGGATCGGCTGGAGCACGTCCCAGTGCTCGACGATCTTGCCGTCCTTCAGTCGGTAGATGTCGGCCACCGCGCCGCCGGGATTGTCCGGAGAGGGACGGCCGCGAAGGTGGATCATCGCCATGTCGCCATCGACGAGGATGCGCTTCACGTCGAACGAGGCACCGGGCGCGGAGAACTTCGGCTCCAGCATGGCGATCGCAGCCTCCCGCCCGTCAAGAATGCCGGGGTTATGCTGAATATAGTCCGCCGCGACGTAGCGCTCGAAGGCTGCGCGCACCTTGCGCTCGGTATAGAAGAGCCGGGCGAAGTCGGTCACGACCGCGCGGTTACGCTCGGTCAGCGTTTCTGGCCCCCGCGCCGAAACCAGTGCGAGAGCGCAAGCGGCAAGCGCCGCGACCGACAGGCCCCGCCGCATCAGGCGTCCGCCGGCTGGAACAGGCGCGCATCGGGCGCGGGATGCGGCATCGTCTGCGGTCCGCCGACGCCAATGCCCCACTGGTCCATGACCTGCGGGCCGGGGACATGAACCTTGTGCTGGTGCGTCTCGAAATCGACCTCTTCCAACTCCGAGGTGTACTCGACCGCGAAGCCCGCCGGCGTCGTGAAGTAGCTGAAAGTGTTGTTGCCTGCCGTGTGGCGCCCCGGCCCCCAGCGCAAGTCCGTACCGCGCTGCTTCAGGCGATGCACACCCCGCATCATGTCGTCCACCGAGAGCATGTCATAGGCGACGTGGTTCAGGCACGGCGGCCCGGGCAGGATGGCGACGCGGTGATGCGCCTCATTGCAGCGCAGGAAGCACATGAAGTCGCCCAGCCAGTCGCTGACCTTGAAGCCCAGCACATCGGTGAAGAAGGCCACCAGCGCCGGGTGGTTGGGCGAGTGCATGACGATGTGGCTGATCTTCACCGGCACGCCTTCCCAGCGCTCCATCGCCCGCTTGTCCAGCGTCTCGACCTCGGCCGAAATCTCGAACGGCAGACCATCGGGCGAGAAGAAGCGGAAGGCATAGCCGCCGCCCGGCGCATCGAGTTCGCGCGGGGCGAAAATTACCTTGCAGCCGGCCGCGAGCACCTTGTCATGCAGCGCGTCCACATCCGCGCGGCTATCGGCGGCGAAGGCGATTACCTCGACATGGTTGGCGTCCGACTTGTGGAGCCGCACGACGTGGTGCTCGTCATGCCCGTGGGTCTTGAACCAGGCGAAGTCGTCGTTTGCGTCGACTTCCACCAGCCCCCAGTCCTCGGTGTAGAACTTGCGTTCGGCGTCGAAGTTCTCGACGCCATATCCGACGTAGCGGATTTCGGTCACTCGGCTCATTGCATTACGTCCTTGAATTCACGAAACTTCAGATCGGCTGGCTGACCACGGCGAACATCTCGGCAGTGGCCTTGTGATTGTCGACCGGTGGGCCCTTGCCGATCTGGCCGTGGCAGATCGCCAGCGATGCCTCGACGATGTAGCGGCAGCGGTCGTAGCGGCGGGCGCGATAGGGCCCCAAAGGCGCTTCCCGGTCGGCATGAGCGGAGAGTTCCTCCGCCAGCACGATCGCATCTTCGATCGCCATGCCCGCGCCCTGCCCCAGATGCGGCGTGGTGGCATGGACCGCATCACCGAGCAGCACGACGCGGCCTTTGTGCCACGGTCCATGCACCATCATGCCTTCCAACGGGCGATAGACCACACCCTCGTCATCGGTGATCTGTTCCGCCAAGGCCCGGATCGCAGGTGCCGTGCCGGCCAGCTTGCCGCGCATTGCTGCGGCCAACCCCGCCATCGGATAGCGCGGATTCTCCGGCTCCGGCGTGGTAGCGTACATGTACATCGTGTCTGCCGACATCGGCACCAGGCCTACCCCGGTCGGGCCGTTATAGACGTGCAGCGCGTCCAGATCGTCCGGCCGCGCGAAGTTGTATCGCCACACCGCCTGCCCGGTGAATTCGGGCTGCTCCGCATCGGGCAGGATCATTGCACGGGTCTGCGAATAGACCCCATCCGCACCGACTACGAGATCGTAGGACCCCTCGCTGCCGTCCGAAAAGCGCACAGTGACACCGTCCGCATCCTGATCGAGCGTCACGGCGGTCAGCCCCAACCGAATTTGCGCGCCCAGATTCCTGGCACTGTCCCCCAGTACTTTCTGCAAGGCCCGGCGACCGATGCCGACGTTGGACGGCTTGCCTTCGACCAGCGCGGGCGTTGGGATGCGGGCGACGCGGGTGCCATCAGGCACGTAGATTTCCACCGCATCGAAACCGCAAGCGGCATCCAGAAACGCGTCGAGCACGCCAAGCTGGTCCATCGCCCGCACCACGTTCGACTGCTGGATGATGCCCACACCGTAGACCGACCACATCGGATCCTTTTCGATCACGGTCACCGCATGCCCGGCCCGCAACAGTGCGATCGCGGCGGACAGCCCGCCAATGCCGCCACCGACGACAAGAATGTTCAGGGATGTCCCGTTGGGCACGTCAGAAATACTCCACGCACTGGTCGGCCCCGTTTGGCGGAGCGCTATTGAACAACCCGAGATCGTGGAAACTCGACATGGATACCCACCGGCACGGGATCAGTCCCGCGCAGCGCAAGCGGCATTCGTCGTTCCTTTCGCGCAGCCTTTACTGGCCACGGCACCTCTCTCGATCACGATCCGCGCAAACGCTTTCGCGCCGGACGCCTCTTGGGTCGCACAGCCGACTTCATTACGGAAGTGAATTGATTTGATCGTTTTCTATCAGGTTTATCGATCATTAGGGTGGCAGTGGGGAGATGCCGGTCGGCTTATTTGGCAGGTGTTGCCGCCACTGCCGGGATTTCCCAGGATTGCCCGGCATCCAGCGTGCGGAAGCGGTCCGGCGCGATAGCATGATGGGTCAGCGAAGCCGCCAACCGCTTGGGGGCATCATCCACGGCTTCCTCTCCCAATTCGAAAGTGCCCCAATGCACGCCCAGGGCCCAGGCCGGATGAAGAATGCCGAAAGCCTCTACCGCGCCATCGGGGTCGATATGGTTGCCGGTCTGCTTCTCGGTCAGCTTGTAAGGGGCGATGGGCAGGATCGCGAGGCGGATCGGGCGCTTATCCTGCGCGGCCTGATGCGCCCAAGCCATCTTCCCATCCCCGGTATCGCCCGCATAGTAGATGTCGCCACCGGAAGGCAGGGCGATGCGAAAGCCGCACCATAGGGCACGGTCCCGATCGTCGTACCACCGCGCGCTCCAGTGATGGGCGCGGGTAATCTCCACATCGATGCCGGGCCGAAAACGGAACGCCTGCCCCCAATCGCCCGCCGTCGCCTTGATGCCGTGGTCCGCAAGCACGGTATCGTTGCCAAGGCCCGTCACGATCATCGGGTGATCGCGCTGGTCGATCTCCTTCAACGCGGCGATATCCAGATGGTCGTAATGGTTGTGACTGATCAGGATAAGGTCGATCGGCGGCAGATCACGCAGCTTTACGCCGGGTTCCCGTACTCGGCGCGGCCCCACAAGTTGGACCGGTGAATCGCGGTTGGCCCACACCGGATCGATCAGGATGTTGACGCCCTGCGTCTGCACCAGCGTGGTGGCATGGCCGATCCAGGTAACCAGCATCCGGTCCCCATCCACCCGGCGCGGCGGCACTGTCTGGACCACCGGGACCGAGGCGGGCCAAGTATGATGCCCGGCCTTCCCCTCGGCAATGCGCAGGAACGTGCCGGGGCCGTCTCGCTGGGCGCCTCCGGTGCCATCTTCACCTTCCGGATTGAAGAAGTGGGCTCCGTCGAAATGGTCGGATTTCGGGCCGTGATAGTAGATCCGCGACGGCGGCGTGTGGTTGCGGTCAAGGCATCCCGCCAGCGCGAGAGAGAGCGTCAGGGAGAGCATCAGGCTGGACGCGGGAAATGCCGCCAAGCGGCACCTCATCGAAAGGTATACTCCATGCCGATGGCGCCGCTCCATTGATTGGCGCTGCCGACGTCCGCGACGATGGGGGAATGGCGATAGACGCCCAGCAGGCGCTGGTATCCGCCCGTCGCGAACACGCCGACACCGTGGAGCAGATTGCCCGAGATCGAATGCACTGCCATCGTACTGAGATTCCAGTCCTTCACGCCGCCCCTGTCTGCCTTGTCATAGACCGGAAGCCCGCTGGCAAGACTTCCCGCTTCATCCACCGAATAGTAGTAGTTGCCAAAACCCGCCCCCACGTAATCGGCAGAGGCGGACAGCGAGACGAAGGCGTGCTCGGATAGCGGGGTATCGTAATCGATCTCGGGACTGGCGACATAGCTGGAATGCGCGCCCGCCACGTCATGCTGGTAGGACATGCTGAACGAAAGCGTATCGTACGGGCTGGTAATCACGCCGGTCCTCTGAAGGCCAACTGAGCCGCCCAGTTCCACCGCCTTGTCCAGCCGGCCCAGCGCCCGCACCGCAACGTCCCCAATTTTTCCGGCCCGGTCTAGCCGTAAGGCGGCAAGGGGGCCCAGTTCCAGCTTCCAGCCCGGCTTGCCGCTGGATGGAATCGCATCGACGTAGACGGCCGTGCCCAATGTGTTGAAGCTTACGCCCGATACCTGCCCCTGGATCGCCGCCATCGGCACGATTGTGGAGGTATCGGAACCGACATAAGTGGGCGTCGACGCTACGCCCATTCCAACGGAGACGCGGTCACCGCCGATTTTCAGATCGTCCGGCAGACCCGATACATCCTGTGCCATAGCCGGCACCGCTGCCAGTGCCGCTGCGAAAGTGAAGACGGCGGCCATCGCTGCGCGCGAACGCCGTTCCGGTATCATCGATTTCAATGCCGTTCCTTCCCTTCACCCCGCCCCCCGCGGCCAGGCGCTGGAGCAAGATTGTCAGGCCGTTTGCCGTGCCAGTGCGGCTTCGATCCTGGCCAATTGTTCGTTGGTGGACTGTTGCTGGCGCAGCAGCAGCTCAATCCGCTCAGACACTTCACTGTCGAGCTTTTCCTGGATGCGCATGATTTCCAGTTCCGCGCGCAGGTTCACTTCGTAGTCGATGCTGGCGGCAAGGCGGTCCACTGCTGCCTGCCGGTTCTGGCTCATCATGATGATCGGCGCCTGTATCGCCGCCAGCATCGAAAGCATCAGGTTCAGGAAGATATAGGGATAGGGGTCGAAGGCGATGTGCCAATGGCCCAGGATATCGGTGTTGAGCACCATCCATGCCAGCAACACGACCATGAACGATATGATGAAACCCCAAGACCCCCCGATCGCGGCCACTTTGTCGGCCAGCCGATCTCCGTAGGAGGCCCGTTCATCGGCAATATCCGCCGCGTCCTGACTGGTCAGGTTGCGCGTGCGGATATCCTCCAGAACGTTCTGCTCTTCCTCGTCAAGCGCATCGGGCTGTTTGCCGAGGAGAGATTCGGCCAGTTCCCGGATGTCGGCATGGCCTGACGCCGGCCCTTTGACCGGCCCCGTGGCCCGCTTCACCACCTTGGTCATTGCCTTGATCATGCCTGCGCCTCCCCTATGGGGCCGCCTTGCCCCCGCCTTTTTCCTTTTGACCTACCAGCCGCCGCCGTCCGTCGAGGAATCGTCCCACGAACCGTCATCGGTGATTCCGAAATCGTTGCCGCCCATATCTTCGTTGGTCGTGTCCTGGCTGGATGCGCCGAAGTCGGTCCCATAGCCGTTGCCCGCGCCGCGCCCTTCTTCGCGCCGTTCGCCGCCGAACATCCGGTCGATCACTTCCTCTCCGGCCGCAAAGCCCGCGCCCATCGCCGCACCGCCCGCAAGCGATCCCAGGAGGCCCGATCCCATTCCGCCCCCCATCCCGGTGCCGACGCCGCCATTCATCTGATTCCCCCAGATGCCCGGTGCGGTTCCCTGCGGGCCATATCCCGATCCCGCCCAGGGGCTCTGCTGGATGACTGGCGCCACGGCACGCGTGCGCCTGCGGAACATCAAGAACAGTGCAAGGGCGGCCACGCCCAAGGCAGCAATTGGCCCCCATGGGATATGCGGCCCAGCCTCACGCACGACGGTTTGGCCCGCGGGCGGGACGGCCCCGGTCGACGGACCCAGCGCAAGCCGGCGGTTCAGTTCGGCCACCGAATAGACATCGGCGAATGGCAGCCCCGGCGCGATCTGCTCTGCACGCGCCAGTTCGCTGCGGCCTTGCGCCATGTGGTTCTCACGCGCGTAAAGCTCCGCCTCCACGTAGTGCGCCTTGGCACTGGCGGGATGGGCCTTCAGCACCCCGTTCATCTGGGCGAGCGCCTGATCGACGTGACCGCCGGCAGCAAGGGCATGAATCTGGTCGATGCCAGGCTCGGCAGCCTGTGCGGCAACCGGAACAAGCGGCAGAAGGATCAGGGCGGCAACCAGAGAACGAACGTCACGCATGGCAGATCTCACCACGGTCAGTTGCATTGGCAACGGCGGCCGGGGATCGGCCGATACTTACCCTGCTGCGCCCTCCAACATTGCGTGGACATCGCCGCTTCCTGACTAATCCGTAACCTGCCAGCGTAAGGCTTTTGTCAGCATGGCAGCAGCACAGTCCCTTATGGTTACGAACACGATGTAGCCATTTGAGGTCACGAGCCCACCGGACTTCCAGCCCGAACTCGCGCGCCTCCTTCTTGGAAGGAGTTTACGTGATGTCCGCCAGTAATCTGTCCATCATCCGCCGCCGCTCGATCGCCATGGCCGCGATCGTCACCGCATCGGGCGCGCTGCTGCTTTCAACTTTACCGATTCCAGCCTCTGCCGAAAGCTATCCGCCCTGCTCGGCAACGCGAACCGACGAATGCACGCAAACCCACCACGCGGGCAAGGCGATGCACGGCAGCCATCACCAGAAGGAACATGCCCACAAGGCAAAGGCTGCCACCCGGTGAAGGCGCAATATCCAGCCGGAGCATTTATGCTCGCCGTAGCCTTAGCCGTTGCCGGATGCACAACCACCGGCACTGGCTACGGCGAGCCGCGGCGTCCCGGCGGCCCCAACGCCACCTTCAACTGGCAGGCGCAAAGCGCACGATCGGGAACGATGAACGCGTCGCTTTCCGATGGCAGCAGCTATTCCGGCCCGTTCTTCCAGGTAACGCGGGAGACCCGCGTGGACGAACTGGCACCGTTGTGGGTCGGCTGGGGGCCCGGTTGGGGTCGTCACCGTGGCTGGGGCGGCCGCGGCTGGGGCGGCGGCTGGGATTACTGGGGACCGACGCAAAGCGTCATCACCCACTATTCTGGCAGAGTCCTTGCCAATCTTGAAGGTCCAGGCGGCCACATGCGCTGTCGCTTCACGCTGATGCGCCCCTCCAGCGGAATGAGCGGCGGCGGCGAAGGCCAATGCCAGCTGCCCACAGGGGCCCGGCTCGATGCGACATTCCCGCCGCGATGACCGGTCCCCATCCGGACGCCGGATGGCCGGGGCGTGCCTGAGGGAAGTATGGCTGCTTGAGAAGTCACCACATCCTCAATGCCGCATCGAACCTGCTGGGCGTCACGTTCGTCATCATCACCGGCCTGCATCTGACCACCGACGCCCGGCACACTTTTGCGGACGAGATCGCGCTGGCCGCCGCCGTCGCGCTGACGGCGAGCTGCTTCTTCTCATACCAGTCGATCCGTGGCGGGCCGAACTGGTGCGAGGCGGTGGCCGACCGGCTGTTCCTGACCGCGCAGCTCATGCTGCTGGCGGCTGTCGCGTCGCTATGGCACAAATGAGCGGAACCCGCAGGAGAGGCGGATGCGGCTGCTGATCGTCGAAGACAATGCCGACCTTTCCCAGGCGATCGTCCAGGCGTTCGCCTCCCGCGACATCCGCTGCGACGTGGCCGGTACGGCCGGCGATGCGGAACTTCTGGTTTCCACCACCGACTACGCCGCCGTCATCCTGGATCTGGGCCTTCCCGATGAGGATGGGCTGGAATTTCTGGGGCGATTGCGCCGGCAGCGCAGCACGGTACCCGTCATCGTCGTGACCGCGCGCGGGGAAAGTGAAACCAGGATAAGGGGGCTGGATATCGGGGCCGACGATTATGTGGTGAAGCCCTTCCTTTTCGCCGAACTTCACGCCCGCCTCAATGCCGTGCTTCGCCGCCAAAGCGGCTATGTCGATCCGCAATTCCAGGTCGGCAACATCACGCTCGATCTGCGGTCGCGCGAAGTTTCGGTGGACGGCCGCGTCCTGGAATTTTCGCTGCGCGAGACGGAGCTTCTGGAACTGCTGATGCGCCGCCCCGGCCATGTCGTTCCCAAGCGGGTGCTGGAAGACCATCTGTTCGGCGCTGGCGATACGCTGGGATCCAATGCCGTGGAAGTCTACATCCATCGTCTGCGCCGCAAGCTGGAGGATGTGGCGAACGTCAAAGTGCAAACCGTGCGCGGCATCGGATACGTGATGTCCGCCGCATGAAGCGATGGTGGCCAAGATCGCTGTTCGGCAAGCTGCTGACAGCGCAGATCGTGAACATCGTCATCCTGTCCATCGTGCTGCCGGTCATTCTTTCCCATACCCTGGCGGCGACAGCGGACAACTTCGTCGCCGGCCGGCTTTCGCGTGTGGCCGGGCTGATTGCCCAGCACGCCACCGCGCCCCAGGACGAACTGGACCATCTTGGCCGTACCTTGCCGCCGCAACGCAACGGACGCAGCTTCGCCCTGTTCGACAGCGCCGGAAAAGTCATCGCCCGCAGCACCGCGCCCTTGCCACCCGGTGCGAAAGTTCCGCCGCACGGCACCACCGGGGCATTCGCCCGGCAAGGCCAGTTCGACGTTCTGACCCGGCCGATCTTCCAGGGTGATCGGCTGGTCGGCCACGTCATCGTCGCGCAGGACCGAACCGTTCCGGACGAGATCGTGGATGACGTCGTGGACGATTTCCTCCGCCGCTTCCTTTGGGTCTTGCCGGTCATGCTGCTGGCCTCGCTCGCCCTCTCGCTGATCGTACTGCGCCGGGTGACCGGGAATTTTCGCCGCGCCACTTCTCAGGCCGATGCGATCGGCCTTGCCCGGCTGGATGCCCGGATCGACGAGACGCAGCTTCCTAGCGAGGCTGCACCGCTGGTGCGCGCCACCAATCGCGCGATCGACCGGTTGGAGGCCGGCTACCATGCCCAGGGCGAATTCGTGGGCAACGTCGCGCATGAATTGCGCACGCCGCTCGCCCTACTCTCGCTGCATACCGAGCAATTGCCCGCCTCGCGCCAGCGCGATCAGTTGCAGTCGGATATCGAAAAGGCAAACCACGTCGTCCGCCAGCTCATGGAACTGGCCGCGATCGACCGCCTGCACCCCGAATGCCGTGCGATCCACTCCACGGACGTTGCACGCGAAGTGGTGGAGACGATGGTGCCGATCGTCTATCGATCCGGCCATTCCATTGCCCTCGAAATACCCGACACCGTCCCTCCCCCCGTGCAGGCCGTGCGCGAACTTCTGGTGATCGCGCTGACCAACATCGTCGACAATGCGGTGCGCCATACGCCGCAAGGCTGCGCGATCACGGTCATCGTCGAAAGCGAAGGCAGCCTGGTGGTCGAAGATGACGGGCCCGGCATCGAAATCGATACCGGCGCGGTGGGTGTGCGCCGGTTCCGGCGGGGTGATGCCGCCCGCACCGACAGTGCGGGCCTTGGGATCTCCATCGTGGAGAGGATCATGCGCGTCTGCGGCGGCGCGCTGGAAGTATCGCGCGCGGCGGGTGGCGGTGCCCGCCTCCGCCTGCGGCTGGTTCCGGTCAAATCCTGAGAGACCGCGTAAGGTCGGTGTAAGTGCCCGGGTCCAGTCAGGTTTGACCGAACTTTCCCGGGACGGCCATGACAGACCTGGAACAATCCTCCGATCGCCCCGCCAGCCCACCAACCACTGCCCCCAGAAGGCGGACGACGTTGCTTTGGGTGGTCGCAATCTTACTGGCACTCGCGCTGATCGCTTTCGGCGCGCGCCATATTGCCGGATCCTCGAAAAAGGGGGCAGGGCGCCCGGTCGCTGCCGTCAACGTCGCCAAGGCGCAAACGGGTGACGTTCCGGTCAACGTCTCCGCGCTCGGCACCGTCCAGCCTGTGGTGACGGCCACGGTACGCACCCAGTTGGCCGGAACCCTGTTCAAGCTGTTCTTTCAAGATGGCCAGATGGTACGCCAAGGTCAGGTCCTGGCTCAGATCGACCCGCGCCCCTATCAACTGGCGCTGGCGCAGGCCAAGGCCAACCTGGCGCGGGACGATGCCCAGCTTGCCGCTGCCCGCGTCGATCTTGGCCGCTACCAGACCCTGCTCAAGCAGGACTCGATTGCCAGTCAGCAGGTCGATACCCAGCGTGCAACGGTGCGGCAGTTAACCGGCACCGTCGCCGCAGACCGCGCCGCCATCGGCACCGCGCAGCTGAATCTGGAATACACCTCCGTCAAGGCACCGGTGACGGGCCGGGCGGGCATTCGTCAGGTCGATATCGGCAACTACCTCACCCCATCGGACACCAACGGCATCGTCGTGGTGACGCAGCTCGATCCGATCGATGTCACGTTCTCGCTTCCGCAAGGGCAGCTCACCGCCATCGGCCATGCCGCCGGCAGCGGCGCGGGCCTGCCTGTCGAAGCCCACGATCAGGATGCCGCCACGCTGATCGCCACGGGCAAGTTCCTGACCTTCGACAATCAGGTGGACACGACGACCGGCACCGTGAAGGCCAAGGCCCGGTTCGACAATGCTGGGAATGCCCTGTTTCCCAGCCAGTTCGTCAACGTGTCCATGCTGGTCCAGACAATGCACGGCGTAGTCACGGTGCCGGTTGGCGCGGTGCGTCACGGCGCGCCGGGGGACTTCGTGTTCGTGCTGCAACCTGACCGGACGGTAAAGCTGGCCGTCGTGAAGACGGGCCCGTCAACAAAGGATCGCATCGCCATCCTCTCCGGCCTTGCTGCCGGTCAGACGGTGGTGACCGAAGGCGCGGATGGGCTGGAAGATGGCGCCAGCGTTCGCCTTCCTGGTGACAAAGGTTCAGGCAGGGGTTCAGGCTCCAAGGGCTCAGACTCCAAGACTGGCGGGCACGCTGGAGGGGGCAAGAACGGCCACCACGGACGGCACGGCTCGCC
>FTCV01000786.1_pt1 | contig 15204 bp, 14 predicted proteins | sample 1639691 | NCBI WGS metagenome assembly FTCV01 (sample SAMEA3914864, study PRJEB12502) | metagenome | biome: forest; material: soil | place: USA | collected 2012-03-12 | depth 0.3 m
CGACACTCGATGACGTTCCCCAGCTTGATCTGACGATCGATGGGGCGGATGAACTCGACAATCACCTGCGCCTCATTAAGGGCGGCGGCGGTGCCCTGCTTCGCGAAAAGATCGTCGCGTCGGCGTCTTCCCGAATGGTAGTGATCTCCGACGCCTCCAAGCAGGTTGCCTGTCTTGGACGGTTTCCGCTGCCGGTCGAAGTCAATATCTTCGGCTTCGAGGTGACGCGCCGCGCGATAGTCAAGGTTTGTTCGGATGCAGGTTCCATCGGCAGTGTGACACTGCGCCGCAAATCGGATGGCTCCCCATTCGTCACCGATGGCGGGCATTGGATTATCGATTGTGCTCTCGGCCGCATCAGCGATGCAACGGCAATCTCGGCCGCGCTTTTTGCCATTCCCGGCGTCGTTGAGCACGGACTCTTCATCGGTTTGTGTACGGAAGCGTTCGTTGCGTCTGAGAACGGGGTTGCTCTCCTGCGGCCGAACGCGTAACCCTCGCGCCAAATTCGCCGCCCGCTAGGAGAGATTACGATGATGCCGTTTCGCTGGACCTTGGCCGCGTCTGCCCTGGCGCTGACAGTCCTGGCCGCATCGCCCTTGTCGGCCCAACAGGCTGCGCCTGCAGCACCCGCTCCCGCAGCGCCAGCCGCCTCTGCGCCCTCTCCGTCCCATCTTGCGGCAGCGCGTGATCTGATCTTGGCGTCCGGTGCGGCCCGCTCTTTCGACGCCGTGCTGCCAGCTATCACCGAGCAGGTTCGCCAGAGCTTCAGCCGTCAGCGTCCGGAATTGCTGAAGGATCTCGAAGAGTCGATGAAGGCGATCATGCCCCAGGTTGAGGCGCAGCGCGAGGAAATCATCCAGGCGGCTGCTCGCGTCTACGCTTCCAAGATGACCGAGGCGGAGCTCAAGGAGTCGGCCGCCTTTTTCAAGAGCGCGACAGGCCAGAAATACGTTGTCTCGCAGCCGATCATCTTTGATGAGCTCTTCACCGAAATGCAGAACTGGATGGGCCGTGTGAGCGATTTCACGGTGACGCAGTTGCGCGCTGAGATGAAGAAGCGCGGCCAGGACATCTGACAGGCGCCGATTTGGTTTTGCCGCCCGTTGCGTGCGCTGGCGCATGATCGCATTGTTTTGAAATAAGCATATAAGCTCCGCGCGATAGTCTTCGCGTGGCTCAACGTGCTTGGGGTGCAAGATGCCAGACCTTGACGTCGATCTCTTTGTCATAGGCGGCGGCTCCGGCGGCGTTCGCGCTGCACGCATCGCCGCGGGCTATGGCGCGAAAGTGATGCTGGCGGAAGAGTTCCGCATGGGCGGCACCTGCGTCATCCGGGGGTGCGTTCCCAAGAAACTGTTGGTCTACGCCAGCCGATTTCCTGACGCGTTCCATGATGCAGCCGGCTTCGGTTGGACTTTGCCTGAGCCAAGTTTCGACTGGTCGAAGCTTGTGGCTGCCAAGGAAAAAGAGGTCACGCGCCTGGAGGGCATCTACACGCGAACGCAGGAAAATGCCGGCGTCACGGTCGTGAAATCTCGTGCCGTACTTGAAGACGCACATACCGTGCATCTGCTTGCCGACGGCCGGCGCGTCCGGGCGAAGACCATCCTGATCGCCACAGGCGCCAAACCCAATCTCGCCGATTTTCCGGGCATCGAGCACACTATTACTTCAAACGAGGCATTCGATCTGAAGCGCTTTCCAAAGCGGATCCTGATCGCCGGCGGCGGCTATATCGCGCTGGAATTTGCGGGCCTTTTCGCAGGTCTCGGCAGCGAAGTTACCGTCATCTATCGCGGCGACAATGTTCTGCGCGGCTTCGACGAGGACCTGCGGCAGATACTGACAGCGACTTACAAGGAGCACGGAATCCGATTTATTTTCAATGACGTGATTGGAAAGATTGAATCAAATTTGCAGGTAGTTGAATCAACCTCTCAGGTGGATGAATCAGCTCTTGAGCTCTCTGTGACGACTCGCAAGGGCGAGCAATTGATTGTCGATCAGGTGATGATGGCGATCGGACGTTCGCCGAATACCGCCGGGCTCGGTCTCGAAGCCGCAGGCGTCGCGCTCGACAAGATAGGCGCGGTCAAGGTGGATGATAGTTCGCGCTCGAACGTGCCGCACATCTACGCCGTAGGTGATGTCACCAATCGCGTGAACCTTACACCGGTCGCCATCCGTGAAGGGCACGCCTTCGCTGACAGCGTCTTCGGTGGCAAACCTTGGCAGACGGATCACAGCCTGATCCCGACCGCCGTTTTCACAACTCCAGAGATTGGCACGGTTGGCTTGACCGAGGCCGAGGCGATCGAGAAATTCGCGGTCATCGATATCTACAAGACCAGCTTCCGCCCCATGAAGGCGACGCTATCCGGAAGCACCGATCGGACCTTAATGAAGATCGTGGTCGATGGTGAGACCGACCGCGTGCTTGGCGTCCATATCTTTTCGGAGGATGCTGGCGAGATGGCGCAATTGCTCGGCATCGCCTTGAAGGCGGGCGCTACCAAGGCTCAGTTCGATGCGACGATGGCGGTACATCCGACCGCCGCTGAAGAACTGGTGACGTTGCGTACCCGCACTACGCGCCATGAAAGGGCGGTGGCTGCTACTTGATATTTTGAGGATTGGTGGGGCTCGGCCGCCCCGTCGTTTCGACCCGCTGCTCTGGCGCGTCGCGTTGCCGAATACGCCAGATCACGAAGGCGGCAAGCCCGATGTGGAAAATGCCGTTGAGCAAGAACATGGCGAGATCGCCTGTGCGCTCCATCAACCACGAGGCGAGGATCGGACCGACGATACCGCCGACGCAGTAAAGCAACAGCAGCGTGCTGGAGACGACAACGACCATTTCCGGCCCAGCGCGATCGTTGGCATGAGCAGCGATGAGGGCATAGAGGATCGGGATGGTGATGCCGACGCCGAACCCGAGCGTATAAAGCAATTCCAGTGACGGCGCCTTGAAACCATAAAGCAGCGCTTCGATGAGCGCGGCAGCGATTGATACACCGGCGATGACGTAGCGCCGATCTACAGCATCCGATAAACGCCCAATCGGATAAGGCGAGATGGCGGATCCGATGATCACAGCCGTCATGAAGTTCGCCACCGCACTGGAGCCGATGTTCATGCGTTCAATGACCGCTGGCGAGAGGGTCCAGAAAGTGCCGTTGGCAAGCCCGACCAGCACAATGCCGATCACGCCCATCGGCGCGATTCTGTAAAGGCCGCCAACATCGACTTTACCTTTGGCCGGAGGGGCGGGCGGTTCCGCGCGCGTCATAGCCATCGGCACGAGCGAAAGCGCGAAAAAAGCCGCGCCGAGCGAGAACAGCGCGAATGATTTAGGATCGAACAACCTGAGGATCTGCTGGCCGGTGGCGGAACCAGAGAAGTGGACGATATTATAGACCGCCATTGCCCGGCCGCGATTATTGTTCTGAGCCTTGGCGTTTACCCAGCTTTCCATCGTGTTGTAGAGCCCGGCGATGGCAAAGCCCATGATCGCGCGGAGTGCCGACCAGACGTAAGCATCGACGACCATGGCGAAGCCGAGCACGGACACCGTGACGAGAGCGGCGCAGGCCGAGAAGGCTCTGATATAGCCAATGCGCGCGATCAGCGGTGGAATCGTCCAGCAGCCGCCAAGCATGCCAATAAAATACGTGGAGCCGATCAGGCCGATCTCCGGCCGCGAAAATCCCTCGATTGCCGCCCGCAAAGGCACAAGGGTTGAAATCAACCCGTTCCCGGCGATCTGGATGAACAAAGCCACCAGCACGGGCGCGATGGCGAGATAAACGGCGGGCATCCGCGTGAATTCCGACTCGGCAACGTATTATCGGCAATGATTGGGTTTGAATCGCAAATCCCGCCTTGGCGCACAAGCCTGTTTAATGCGGGAAGTCACCTATACATTTGCTGCTTCGATTGTCGGGAAATCGCGCCTGGAGCACATTTCGCTCATCTCTTCACGGTGCGTCATAGCAACAACCACGATCCGGTCCTATGCTTCTAGGAACGATTTGCGGGAGGGTTGCGATTGAAACGCGACAGTTCTACGACGACGCTTGCTTCGTTCGTCGGCCAGAAGGGCGGGGTCGGCAAGAGCAGTCTGGCGCGGCTTCTGGCGGTAACGGCTGCGCGCCGCGATTATAAGGTGTTGCTGGCTGATTTCGATCTGGAGCAGTTGACGTGCGTCGAATGGAACGCGCGCCGGCTTCGCGCCAATATCGAGCCGGATATCGAGGTCAGGGCCTTCAAGAGCCTGAAGAAGCTGCGCAAGATTGAGGAAAAATTCGATCTGATTGTCGTAGACACGCGGGGCCTCGCCGATGACCTGACCAAAGATGTGGCGGAAGAGAGTGACGTGGTCTTCTTGCCGACGGGGACTTCGGTTGACGATCTCAGGCCGACCTTGACGTTGGCGCGAAAGCTCGCAGGCCAGGGAGCGGATGGCAAGATTGCGCTCATTCTGTCGAAGACCGGCAAATCCGAGCGCCACATTGCTTCCGCGCTGGAACAGATCAATGGGTCAGGCTTTCCTGTGCTTTCGGTGCATTGGGCGTTGCGCGATGGTATCCAAACTGAACTCGATCATGGTGGCGTGGGTCTTGAATCTCGCAACCGCTTCCTGCGGGAGATCGCTATCACTTGCGGCAACGCCATGTTCGAGCGCGCGTTCTAGGGAAAACGATAGGGCGCTCGCCTGAAAGAGGAGCGAGAACGCCTCTTTGCTTTGCCCGATGGATTTCTCTAAGAGGAGCGTCTGCTGGTGCGTAGGGTTGCCGGTAGACAATTCTGGCGGGCAAGCGGCTCGCTAGCTATATTGGTTGATCCGGTTCCTATCCATTCCGGGGCCGGCGAGGAGTTGGTTATGACGACGACCGCACCGTCCAAGCCTTATTGGACACCTTCGAGCTGGCGCGAAAAGCCTATTGCTCAGGCGCCTGTCTATCCGGATGCTGAGGCGTTGCAGGGAGTTGAGAAGCAGCTTGCCGGCTTTCCGCCGCTGGTTTTTGCGGGTGAGGCGCGCAAGCTCAAACGGGCGTTGGGCAAAGTTGCGGCCGGCGAGGCATTTCTGCTGCAGGGCGGCGATTGCGCTGAGAGCTTTGCGGAACATTCGGCCGATCAGATCCGCGACTTCTTCCGCGTCTTCCTGCAAATGTCGGTCGTGCTGACTTTCGCCGCGGCGAGCCCGGTCGTTAAGGTTGGTCGCATTGCCGGCCAGTTTGCCAAGCCCCGCTCCGCACCGACGGAAACGATCGACGGCGTCGAGCTGCCGAGCTATCGCGGCGACATCGTCAACGATATCGGCTTCACGACCGAGGCGCGCGCGCCCGATCCGATCCGCCAGCTTTCGGCATATCGCCAATCGGCAGCGACCTTGAACCTGCTGCGTGCTTTCGCGACAGGTGGCTACGCCAATCTCGACAACGCGCATCGCTGGATGCTCGGCTTCCTCAAGGATTCGCCGGCTTCTGGGCGTTATCAGGAGGTCGCGGATAGGATCACCGAGGCGCTCGGTTTCATGCGCGCCATCGGCCTCGATCCGGAGGCCCATCCGGAACTGCGCGTCACCGATTTCTATACCAGCCACGAGGCGTTATTGCTCGGATATGAGCAGGCGATGACAAGGGTCGATTCAACGACCGGCGACTGGTACGCGACTTCGGGACATATGATCTGGATCGGCGATCGCACCCGCCAGCCGGATCATGCTCACGTCGAGTATTTCCGAGGCATTCAGAATCCCATCGGCCTCAAATGCGGTCCGTCAATGACGCCGGATGGATTGGTCAGGCTGATCGATATTCTGAATCCGGCCAACGAGCCGGGCCGACTAACGCTCATCTGCCGGTTTGGCGCCGAGAAGGTTGCGGAGCATCTGCCTGGCCTTATCCGCGCTGTCGAAAAGGAAGGCCGCAAGGTTGTGTGGTCCTGCGACCCTATGCATGGCAACACGATCAAGGCTGCATCAGGCTACAAGACCCGTCCTTTCGACCGCATCCTTCAGGAAGTTCGCAGCTTCTTCGCCGTCCATGAGGCAGAAGGCACCTATGCCGGCGGCATTCATCTCGAGATGACCGGTAACAATGTTACCGAATGCACAGGTGGTGCGCGCGCGATTTCGGACGAGGATTTGCACGACCGTTATCACACTTATTGTGATCCGCGTCTCAATGCCGAGCAGGCAATCGAGATGGCGTTCCTCGTGGCTGATCTCGTGAAGCGGGAACGTCTGGCGCGTGGCCATGCCGCGCCGGCGGTAGCTGCAGAATAAAAAACTACCAAATCGCGTCGGCTCAGCGCTGGCGCGATTTGGTAGAATTTTACCATTCGTTAAGTGCGCCGCTTGCGACTTTTTTAACGGCCATCCCACTAACTCGCTTCCTCGGGGAATTGGGTAACGTGGGAGTAGATCCATGCGTATCGCAGGATTTGTGAAGGGTATTTCGATCGCTGCGGCGGTTGCGGCCGCTCTGGCAACCATAGCTGCTACATCCGTGCCGGCGCAGGCCCGGGATGGCGTCAACGGCGCTCTTATCGGCGGTGCTGCTGCCGGCGTCGTGGGCGGCCTGGCCATCGGCGCAATGATGAACAACCGTGCTCCGGCCCCGGTATACGCGGAGGAGGAGCCTGTATACGCTGCTCCGCGCCCGCACTATGTCCGCTCCTGCCATATGGAACGTCGGCAGGTCTGGCTGAACCGTGACGAGTACACCTATCGTCGCGTCGAAGTCTGCGATTGAGCCATTGAATCCGAGGCGATGTCCTGACGGGAAGATGAACAAGAGCCGTCGATTCTGTTCATGATTGGAACAGAATCGAGGTGTTATCTCTTTTCCGTCGGTGGGTGTATGATCGGTTTTCGTCTGGTCCCACCCCAACGCTTTGGAGGTTAAGATGACCTTGTCTGGTTCTGTCATCAAGAAGACGATGGCTGCCGTTCTCGCGGTCGCCACGATTGGCACCACGATCATCGCAACGACCGGTTCCGCGGAGGCCCAGTGGCGTCGTGGTGGTTGGGGGCGGGGCGCTGGTTGGGGCGTAGGCGCAGGAGTTGTCGGCGGCCTTGCTGCGGGCGCGCTGATTGCCGGCGCGGCGCGGCCTTACTATGGCTATCCGGCTTATGGCTATCCGGTCTATGACGACTACGCGCCGGTTTGCCATATCGAGCGTCGCCAAGTCTGGATCGACTCTGCCCGATATACCTATCGGAATGTTCGCGTTTGCGAATAAACCATAGGATTGTTGAAGACGCGATTGGTCGCCTCATGCTTTGACAAGAGAATTTCGTGCCCCTATTCTTGGATAAGGGCGCGAAATTCCTTTTGCACAAAGCACAATGCGCCTAGATTTTGGGGGTTCCCAATGCGTGTTTTCAAGTTAATCCTTGCCGGTTTCACGGCAATCTCGATGAACAGTGCGATGATCGGAACGACGAGCATCGCGACGTCGGCATTTGTTTTCGGTTCCAGCCCTGCCAAGGCGCAAGTTCCGCCACGTCACGGTTATCGTGGTGGGGCTGTTCGTGGTGGCCCGCGCTATGCAGGTCGTGGCTATCGTGGTGGACGCGGATACGGTCGCGGCGCCGCGGCGGCGGCGGTCGGTCTCGGTGTGCTCGGCGTGCTTGGCGCGGCAGCCGCCGCCAACGCGGCTTCGCAGCCGTCGGCCGTATATGAGGACGATTGCCCGCTCGTGCGTCGCCGCGTCTATCTGGATGACGGCTCTTATGTGATCCGGCGCGTTCCAGCCTGCTGAAGCAGCCTGTCGGCTGTGATTGAAGCCCCGCCTTGGCGGGGCTTTTCTTTTTGGCATGACTGGGTTGCGTTGCCGACAGCAGGGGAGAGCGCTAGACTCCCGCGCATGACTGATACGTTTCGCCTCGCCCTTGCCCAGCTCAATCCAACCGTCGGCGACGTCGCCGCCAACGTCGCGAAGCTCAGGGCCGCACGCGCTGAAGCGGCGCGGGGCGGCGCTGATCTGGTGATGTTCCCGGAACTCTTCCTTTCAGCCTACCCGCCGGAAGACCTCGTATTGAAGCCGGCGTTCATCGATACCTGCCGCGAGGCGCTGGATGGTCTCGCTCGGGAAACAGCCGATGGCGGCCCCGCCGTGCTCGTCGGGCTGCCCTGGGGAGAGGATGGCAAGGTCTACAACGCCTATGTGGCGCTTGATGGCGGTCGTATTACCTCCGTTCGCTTCAAGGTGGATCTGCCGAATTACGGTGTCTTCGATGAGAAGCGCGTCTTCGCAGCTGGTCCGCTACCGGGGCCGATCTCGTTCCGTAATACCGTTCGCATCGGCATTCCAATATGTGAGGACATATGGGGGCCTGAGCCGGTCGAGTGCATCACGGAAACCGGTGGTGAAATCTTGCTTGTGCCCAACGGCTCGCCCTACGAGCGCGATAAGACGGATACACGGCTGAACATCGCTGTTGCGCGCGTCACCGAAAGTGGCCTGCCGCTCGTTTATCTCAATCAGCTCGGTGGGCAGGACGAACTGGTTTTCGATGGCGCATCATTCGCACTCAACGCCGATGGTAGCCTGGCATTCCAATTGCCAGCGTTCCAGGAAACGGTCGCGCTCAGCGACTGGAAGCGCGAAAACGGCGGCTGGCGTTGCGTGTCCGGTCCGAAGGCTATCGTAGTCGATGGCGATCAGGCGGACTATGAAGCTTGTGTGCTCGGCCTGCGCGATTATGTCGACAAGAACCGCTTCCCCGGAGTCGTGCTTGGGCTTTCCGGAGGCATTGATTCAGCGATATGCGCGGCGATGGCGGTCGATGCACTCGGCGCGGATCGCGTGCACTGTGTGATGATGCCCTACCGCTATACTTCGCAGGAGAGCCTCAAGGATGCCGAGGATTGCGCGAAGGGGCTCGGTGTTCGCTACGATATCGTACCGATCGCCAGCGCGGTCGAAGGCTTGACGACAGCGCTTGCGCCGATGTTTGCCGGGCGCGCGCCTGATATCACCGAAGAGAATATGCAGAGCCGTGCTCGTGGCACCATTCTCATGTCGATCTCGAATAAATTTGGACCGATGGTGGTGACGACGGGCAACAAAAGCGAGATGTCGGTCGGCTACGCCACGCTCTACGGCGATATGAATGGCGGTTTCAACCCGATCAAGGACCTCTACAAAATGGAGGTGTTCCGACTTTGTGGTCTGCGCAACCGTTGGAAACCGGACTGGGCGCTCGGTCCCTCAGGTGTGGTCATTCCCGAGAATATTCTGATCAAACCACCCTCGGCCGAATTGCGCGAGAATCAGAAAGATCAAGATAGTTTGCCTCCCTATGATGCGCTCGACGATATCCTTGTTTGCCTGGTCGAGAAGGAGATGCGAGTTTCCGAGATCGTCTCGCGCGGACACGATCTCGAAACCGTCAAGAAGGTTGAGCGGCTCCTCTACATCGCCGAATATAAACGGCGGCAATCGGCGCCTGGCGTGAAGGTCACGAAGAAAAACTTCGGCCGCGATCGACGCTATCCAATTGTCAACCGGTTCCGCGACAGTGGTGCAGCGCCTTATGCGCCAGATCCGAACGTCGGACCCGATGCGGTTTTGGCTCTCGGCGATGCGGATTTCTGAATCGGCGCGATTACGGCGTCACCCGCTTTCTCAATGACTGCCTCGGCCATCTTGCCTGTTTCCTGCTGCAGAACCTCATTATTGTGGTTCATTGTCTCGACGACATGTGTCGCTGCTTCTTCAGCGGCGTCCGCCATCTTGGTGAGCGGCGTTTCGATCTGGACGATTTGAGCATAGACGTGGAAGGGCACGAAAGGCGCATGTACCGCAATGCGCAGTGCCTCCGTTTGCATGGCTGCAATGGCCTGAAACAGGCGTGGCAGATCGCCCACACCCATTCGCTCGGACATGTCCTCGAGGAAGGGCGTCGGATCGGTGAATGCAGTCCAAGCGGCATGCATTCCGTTTGCGGTTTCGCGGCTCTGTTCGGTGTAGCTCATGGTCACATCCTCGCGTGGGCGATCAATGATGCGTCGCACAAAGATGCGACAGTCGAGTGCAGGAAACGTGACAGCGTTGCCGTAAGCGACAACGCCGCTTAAAAGCTCGGCATGATGATCACGCGCTTTGCTCCCTCGCCAACCGGCTATCTCCATATCGGTAATGCCCGTACGGCGCTCTGGAACTACCTGGTAACGCGTAAAGCGCAGGGCAGTTTCATCCTGCGGCTCGATGACACGGATGTTGAACGATCGCGGCCGGAATATGCCGATGCGATCGTGGAAGACCTCGGCTGGTTGGGAATCACGCATGATCGTCTCGTCCGGCAGACAGATCGGCTAGACCGTTACGCACTCGCACTTGAAAGCCTGAAGGCCAAGGGCCTGCTCTACCCGGCTTATGAAACACCCGAGGAGCTTGATCGAAAGCGCAAGCGCTTGCAGGCGCGAGGATTGCCGCCGGTCTATGATCGTGCCGCCCTGAAATTGACCGATGCGGACCGCGTCGCGCTGGAGGCCGAAGGCAGGCGCCCGCACTGGCGCTTCAAGCTGTCCGGCGAAACGGTCCGCTGGCAGGATGCCGTACGTGGTGAAGCTCATATCGAAACGGCATCGCTCTCCGATCCGGTTCTCGCCAGGGCCGATGGCACTGTGCTCTACACCTTCGCGTCAGTCGTCGATGATGCCGAGATGAGTATCACCCACGTTATCCGGGGTGAGGACCATGTGGCCAATACGGCTGTCCAGATCGAAATTTTCCGTGCGCTGGACACAGCCTTGCCGATCTTCGCGCATCACAATCTGATTGCTGCGGCTGACGGTACCGAGATGTCGAAGCGCACCGGCAGCTTGTCGCTGCGATCTTTCCGCGAAAAGGGAGCGGATCCGATGGCGGTGGCGAGCGTCGCCGTGTTGACCGGGACGTCCGAACCTGTTCACGCGGTCGATAGCCTCGACAAGCTCGTTGAGCTGGTCGAATTCAGCAAACTGTCTCGCGCCTTGACGCGGTTCGATCCCGCTGAGATCGCGCATCTCTCAGCCAGGCTATTGCATGAAAAGTCGTTCGCCGCCGTCGTGGATCAACTGACGGCTCTTGGCATTAGTGGGGAGATCGCAGAGCCATTCTGGCTCGCGGTTCGCGGAAACCTCTCGGTGCTGTCTGACGCGCAGTCTTGGTGGAAGGTGGTAACCGGCGACATTTCCATGGCAGTCGAGGAGCTCGAATATTTGCAACAGGCGGCCGAACTTCTGCCGTCTGCTCCGTGGGTTGGCGATGTCTGGCACACATGGGTTCAGTCTGTGAAGGAGAAGACAGGCCGTAAGGGCAAAGCCTTGTTCATGCCATTGCGGCAGGCGTTGACCGGGCAGGATCACGGTCCCGAAATGCAGGCCTTGCTGCCGCTGATCGGCTATGACCGTGCCTTGGCCCGCCTTGGCGGCAAAAGAGGCTAGAGCTCCAATATTCGAACCCGATCTAGTTCTCGCCGCGCAGGATCGGCGGAAAGATACCAGCGGGCCGCCGGTTGTTGCCGTCTACCGTCAGATTATCCATCTGGCTCTGATCGCCGGCTGTGGGGGGTGGCCTCGTGTTTGTCCTGCGGTCGGGCTTCGCGGCCTTGGAAGGTTTGGCAGCCGATTGATCTGGAGCCTTGGGCTTCTGCAATGCCGTTGGCCGGGATAGTTCTAGCGATTTTTCAGGCGTTACGGTCACGTCCTCGGCGTGCTCGTTGCCGAGCAGCCCTTCAGCGGGCTTTAGCAGTGAAGCCCAGGTTTCTTCCCGGCCCTTGCAGGCGCAGTTCGATTGAAGGGACTGGCGATAACGAAAAGCCGTCGGCAAGGCGGTATAGTTCTGACCCTCCGTATTGACGGCGTTATCGATATCGGCGCCGGGTGTCATGAAATAGATATTTGTCTCCGCACCGGGGCAGAGCGCTTGGCAGAGCGCTTCGCCGTCGCTGCGTGCGCGACCGGCGCCAACGTCGAGTGGAAAGAAATAGCCGTCACATGTCCGCACGCAGACAGGCTTGCCACTGATGATGTTGCGATTGCCGTTGTCAGCCTCGGATGAAAGCTGACTTTCTGGGTCGAGTGGATCGGCTTCGGGACGAATTTCCTGAGTGCTGTAGCCGTTACCCAACCTCCCGTAGTTATCGTAGCCGGGCGGAAGAGGTTGCTGCGCTCCATAAGGTTGGTTCGCGCTGCAGCCGTAACTCTGCAATGCTGCCTGAAGCTCGCGGCGCCGCTGTGCGGTATAGGTCGGATTGTCGCCGGTAGCAGCTTCGGCGGAAGCGAGATCGGATTGCGCCTGCTGAAGCTGGCTGCGGAGCGACCCACATTCCGGAGGCGGGCTTGCGCCGAATATCAGGACGCGCTGCCGGTCGCAGCCTATCGAAGCCATATAGCCTGCGATCCTCTGCACTTGCGTTCGTGCTCGATTGGCTTGCGTTGCAGCGCGGGGATCGGACAGGCCGAGATTTGCAAGTTCGGTCCGGATCGATTGACAAGCATAGCTCTGCGCAATCGCACTATTTGCCACCGACGCGAGGATCAGGCCAAGCATCAATGGCAACCCGAACAGGTGGGACATCATCGAGAATTGTGCAAGCTGGGGCATTGGCCAAACCTGCCTTGCCGCCCGGGCTCGTTCTTCGCGCAGTCGCGCCATCAGGCTTCCCGTTTAATCCGATCGAAAAGATATCTGGCAATCGTAAGACGCGAATCTGAAAGAGTCGCTGAAACTTGGCAATTGCTGCACAAGGCAGCGTCCGGGGGAACAGAATGAGCGACAGGATTGTATTGCTCGGCACGAAAGGCGGGCCAGCCATACGCGGCGGCGGTCCTTCTCCGACGTCGAGCCTGCTGATTGTCGACGAAACACCTTACGTCATTGATTGCGGCCTCGGTGTGACGCGCGGATTCGTTGAAGCAGGCTTTCGCCTGACGGACCTGAAAACAATCCTGATCACGCATCATCATTCCGACCATAACCTTGAATTCGGCAATTTGCTCCACACGGTCTGGACCGCTGGCCTGTCCAGGCCGGTCACGGCCTACGGACCGACTGGCCTGCACGATATGGCAAACGATTTCCTGCGCCTGAATAGGTTCGACATCGAAACCCGTATCGCTGACGAGGGCAGGGTGGATTTCGCGGGGCTGCTCGATATCCGGGAATATGCCGACGGCCTCGTTTTCGATGACGGAAAGGTCAAGGTCACGGCACTGCGAAACCATCATCCCCCGATTGTCGACAGTTTCGCATTGCGCTTTGAATTCGGAGGAAGGTGCGTCGTGTTCTCAGGCGATACAGCCTTCCTGCCTGAGTTGGCAGCCTTCGCCAAGGGCGCCGATCTGCTCGTTCATGAAGCGCTGTATGGTCCAGGCGTCGATGCGCTCGTCGCACGTGTCAAAAATGGCTCGCGTCTGCGCGAGCATTTGCTGGCGAGCCATACCCTCGCCGAGGATGTGGGGCGCATCGCGACTTTGGCTGGTGTCAAGCAGCTGGCGCTGCATCATTTGGTGCCAGCCGACGATCCGGATATCACCGAGCAGCATTGGCGGACCGCCGTCGCTAATACCTTCACAGGTCCCTTGCATGTCGGGCGCGACGGCATGGTGATTCCCGTTGCGCCTTGAAGATCAGCCGCGCAACGCGCGGATCATCAGATTGTCGAAGGAATAGTCTCCGACTTGCCACCATAGATACTGCTCGCCACGATAGGCCATGTAGGAATCCAGCGTCTTCTTGAAGAGCGGGTTGCCTGCAGCCAATTCCGCATAATACTCGTTCGCGGCTTTGAATGCCGCAGCCACGGTTTCCTGCGGAAACGCGCGCAACTCCGTGCCCTTCGAGAGTAGACGCTTGAGAGCCGGTGCGTTGACGCTGTCATATTTCGCCAACATCCAGTTGTTGGCCGCCTCAGCCGCCTGCCGCACGATTGCCTGATAATGCTTTGGCAGCTCGTTCCATTTGTCCTGGTTCATGCAAAGGTGGAGCATGGCGCCGCCTTCCCACCAGCCCGGATAGTAATAATATTTGGCGATCTGGCTGAGGCCCAGTTTCTCATCGTCATAGGGGCCTACAAATTCGGCGGCATCGATCGTGCCGCGTTCGAGCGCGGGATACACATCTCCAGCAGCGATCTGCGTCGGGACCACACCAAGCTTGGCAAGCACCGCGCCGCCCATCCCACCAATGCGGAATTTGAGCCTTTTGAGGTCTTCAAGCGTTTTGATTTCCTTGCGGAACCAGCCGCCCATTTGCGTGCCGGAGTTGCCACAGGGAATGCCATAGACGTTGAATTTGCCGAGCGCTTCGTTGACCAGCGCGGCACCATCCTGAAAATGCCACCAGGAGTGCTGAAGACGGGCATTCAGGCCGAAGGGCACTCCGGTGCCGAAGCCAAGCGTAGGATCCTTGCCGACGTAGAAATAGGTCGGGGTATGGGCGCATTCGACCGAACCGCTGGAGACAGCGTCCAGCGCTTGAAGTCCGGGCACGATCTCGCCGGCGGCAAAAGTCTGGATCTGGAAATTGTTATCAGTCGCTTCGGCGACCAGCTTCGCAAGGGTCTGAGCAGTGCCATAGATCGTGTCGAGAGATTTTGGAAAACTGGATGTCAGCCGCCATTTGAACTGAGGCGCCGATTGGGCGATGGCTGGTCTCGTGACAGCAGCGCTGGCGAGGCCGCCAAGCGCCGTAGCCTTGAGAACGTCGCGTCTTTTCATGAAATTCACCTCGGGCTTCCGGTTTTCCGGTTCAGTCATTGGAAACAACAGTTGATCAGCGCATCCGCGAGATCAATCGGCATTTCGTTGAGGATCAGGCAGCACGGATCGATCGAAGAAATTCCGCCACATCCCCGCCGAGTTGCTTCGATGTCTGACTCAGTCGACCAGCGACCGCGAGGACGCTTTTGGCGGTTTCGCTCGACGCGCGTGCGGCTTCCCCTACCGCGTTGACATTCGAGATCACTGCGTTCGCGCCGCGCTCTACGGTAACGACGCTTTGGGAGATACGTTGGCTCGCTTCGCCCTGACGATCGACGGTTTCATTGATGCCGGAACTCATTGCGCTCATCTCTTCGATGGTGAGGCCGATCGCGGCAATGGCGCGAACCGTGTCATCGGTTGCTTGGCGGATCGCTTCGATCTTGGTGCCGATCGTTTGAGTGGCAGCTGTCGTCTGGCTGGCAAGTGACTTGACCTCTGC
>FTCV01000433.1_pt1 | contig 15111 bp, 13 predicted proteins | sample 1639691 | NCBI WGS metagenome assembly FTCV01 (sample SAMEA3914864, study PRJEB12502) | metagenome | biome: forest; material: soil | place: USA | collected 2012-03-12 | depth 0.3 m
CGATTGTCGGATGGCTCCGCGTAGCTGTTGCCAATTACTCGGCGGTGCTGACGATATGATCCAGGATGGCCGGGTGCAGCGGCTGGGAGAAGGCGCAGCCTGCGCAATAGGCATCGTTCCAGACCACCCGCGCCATCAGCGGGGCAAGTGACCCGATCCGCACCCAGATCTGGCTGTTGGGCTTCAGCCATTCCTCGGACCGTAAATGGAAGCCGGTGGTCGACAAATTTGTGATGACCGCCGGGATGCGTGACCACCCGGTCTGACGCACATCCACGGCGATGCGGACGACAATACGCTTGCCCCGCCGGCTCCCTTCAACGTCATCATCTCCAACACCGGCGCTCATCGTCGCAGACCCCGCTCAGTTCCGGCGGTGGCTCCCGCCCATCGTCAGGAGAACAGCTATATCTGGAAGAGAAACAAGAGGTTAAAGATACCCGGCGCATGGATGTCGGTCGCTTCGACCGGCTCAACTCAGATGGTCAATCCAGCAGTTCGGTCGTGGCGTGCATTCCTACCTGAAACTAGATCCATCCTCCCACGTTCCTCAAGGTGGAGGAACATCAGAATGCGGATGAAATGGCGACCGCGTCGCCGCCCTGGTCGATGACCTGGCGCAATCGGCCAGTTCCAAATCCAAGCTACGGTCGCACTTCGCGGCCTTGCCATCCCGGAAGGGTAAGGCGGGAAGTGAGTTGCGCATGGTCCAAACCATGCCGAGGAAAGCCATGTGCCGGCCGCCAAGACGGTGCCAGTGCGAATAGGGGGTAATATGGCCGACGCCGCTAGGGCGGCGTCAGCTTGCGCAGCGTGTAGAGATAGGCTGCCGTATCTCGACCGTCCCGTTCGCTTACACCGAGATCCGGCATGCCATTGCCAGGGCTGACCTGCTGAGGTTGCCGGATCCAGCGGATAAGATTGTCCGGCTGGTTGGAGAGCTTGCCGGCAATCTCGACCCGCTGCGCGAACCCGTCGAGCGACGGGCCGACATCGCCCTGGGCCCCTGTTATGCCCTCGATGCTGTGACAGCTGCCGCAGCCATAGCGCGCGATCGCGACTTTGCCGCGGTCGACATCGCCGCCCGTCAGTCTCTCCGCGGTGGTGCGGGTCGCGGAGACAGTTTGCCGGTGCAGAACAACGAGGGAGATCGGCGTGGCAGCGAGCCCTGCGGCGAACAGCAAGGCCACGAAGCGAAGATTATAGGGCATTGGCGATCTCTCCTCGCCGATCGCGCTTCAATATCGTCGATATGAGCATGAGGGCGGCGGCGGCGTGAACCAGTCCCCCCGGGATCCACATGATCAGGCCAGCCAGTTGTTGGTCCTCGGCTGGCGTCAGGCCGAATGGCGCCATGCCGAGCCGGGCATAGCTAGGGTACCAAGGGCTCTGCGAAATGGCCATAAGAGCGCCCAGCGCGCCGGACACGACCGAGGTTGCGAACAGGCAAAGTACCGAGAGACCGCGCCCGCCGGAGGCTGGCGCATGCACGCCTCGCCGGCCGATTATGGCAGTCCAGAACAGGAGCGCACTGACCAGAAAGCTCAGATGCTGCGCTGCGTGCCAGCCTTCGTTCGAAAGCGCGAGATCGAACAGCAGGGGCGCATGCCAACCCCAGAGCGCGGCGGCCTGAACCAGCGTGGCTGTGACCGGCTCGGTCAACCTGTGCCAGCTGATCGCCACCGGTCTCGAGCGCGTGAGCCCGCCGAGCATTCTTCGACCGCTTAGCGGGAACGCCCACAACATGATCACCAGCGGCTCGGACAGCACCAGCAGGGGTGCCGCCAGCAGCATCAGCAGTTCATGTTCAAACATATGGACTGCGAACGATCGTTCCCCCGCCTCATGCAGCGGTGAAACAAGGGAAAGGACGAGCGTCAGCCATCCGCCGGCGAAAAACAGGGAACGACGCGTCAGAACGCTCAGTCCGAGCGTGGTCCGCTGCCGAAGCTGCCTCCAGCCGATGCCGAAGAGGATCGCCGACAGTAGCAGGGGAAGAGTGATCCAGGGATCCCATGTCCAGCCGGGTGCAGTCTCCAGGGGGGCATGTAGATCATGTGCCAAGGCCCGCTGGGTGCCAACACCAGCAGCCAAAAGAAATAGGCAGGCGCGCTTCAATTTATGCATGGCGGTATGATCAGCGTGGCGGCCAGCTGAAAACCGATCGCGAGTGCGAATAGACCTGCCCCAATCATGGCGAGACGTGCAAGGAATCGGAGCACCTCGCGGCCTTCCAGTGGTGACCAGTGTTGGGCGGGCCACGCCAACCAGGCGGAGAATGCACAAAATATCAAACTGATCGCGCCCCAGATCGGGCCGATCGGCGGCCCACCTGCATGACAGGTTGCCCGCATCGTCGCGCTAAGCCCCTGCTGGAACAGAAACCAGGCCAGCGCCGGAAGGAACAGCGCGATTGCGAGACGCATCCGGTTGCCGATGCGCGACGGGGGCGGGGGGGTGCTCATACCAACCGCGGCGCCCAATAGAGGAGTGCGTAAATGGGTATCCAGGCGAGGACAACGAAGCTCCAATAGTTACAATTGTCCTCGACATCGGCGAACTGGTCGTCGCCTATCTGGTGCGTGTAGAGCCAGGCCGCCTGAACGGCCGTCTCTCCAAGCTCCGTCACGATGTGCGAGCTGTGCAGGATCATCAGCATCCACAGCACCGAGCCGTAGGCGTCATGATCCCATTGCGGCGTCAGAACCGAGATCTCCATGCCGCGCAAGCCCAGCAACACCATGCCGATGATGGTCATGAGCAGCACGCCAGTCCGCGTGCGTTCCGGATCTTTCGCCTTGGCCTTGCCCGACACCCAGATGTTGGGGACCTGGCTGAGCAGCAGGCACGCCGTAAATATCCCACTCCACATGAGCGCGGGACGCTGGTCACCCGATGGCGGCCAGGCAGGCGTCTCGCTCCGCAGGTACAGATAGACGCCGATCGCCAGCGCAAACGCCGAGCCTTCGATCAGCATGAATCCAGCATTACCCCACCAGACCAAACTGCGTGGACCGCGTGCACTCTTAGGCAGCGCGCCAATGTCGCCGACGATCCGGGCGGGGAGGCGGCCCGTCATGCTCCGCGCTTCCGGAAAGGCCCGGTGGTCGCCCGTGGCCGCTGGGGCCAGAACCAGCCGATCAGGGGGATCGCGACTGGTATCGCGCCCCAGACCAGGGCCCAGGGGGTGAAGATGCTCCCGACGAAAAGAATGGTAACGCCGAGCGCGGCGACGAGCGGCCAGATCGATGGTCCGGGACTGTATTGCCGATGTTCGGGCAACGCATCGACGACAGACGTGACGAGGACCTGTCGGCTCGATACTGATAAGCCACCTAGCACCGGCAGATGATCCTGAGCGGTCCAAAGTGGAGCCGCACTGTCCACAAAAGGCGTGTTGTCGAAGTTATGCGGAGGCGGAGGCGAGCTCGTCGCCCACTCGAGCGATGACCCGCCCCATGGATCAGCACCGGCCGGCTCGCCCCAGTAATAACTGATCAGCGCATTCGCGACGAACACGGTGCCGCCCGCGCCCGAGATGAAAGTCCCGATTGTGGCGATAAGGTTGAGCGATCCCCAATGCATCTCGGGGCCATAGGTGTAGACGCGCCGTGGCATACCCTCGAGGCCGAGGATGTGCATCGGAAAGAAGCCGAGATTGAAGCCGATCAAGACCAGGGCAAACGCAACGATCCCCCATCTCTCCGACATCATTCGCCCGGTAGCCTTCGGATACCAGTAACAGAGCGCGCCGAAGAGCGGGAACAGCGCGCCGCCGACGAGCACATAATGGAGATGGGCGACGACGAAATAGGTGTCGGTCAGTTGAAGATCGAGCGGCGCGGACGCGGTCATCACACCCGAAAGCCCCCCAATCACGAAAGTGACAATGAATCCCAGGATCCACAGGAGCGGAGTGCGCAACTGCGGCTTGCCACTCCACATCGTCGCGATCCAGCAGAAGATCTGGATGCCGGCTGGCAAGGCGATGGCCATGCTGGCCGCCGTGTAGAAGGCGTTGCCGAGCTTAGGCAGACCTACCGCGAACATGTGATGGACCCAGAGACCGAACGCGAGCAGCGCGATGGCAAGCATCGAAATGACCATCGGAACATGCCCGAAGATCGTCCGGCGGGAAAATGTCTCGACGATCGCCGATACGAAACCCAGCGCGGGTATGAAGATGATGTAGACCTCGGGATGCCCGAAGAACCAGAACAGGTGCTGGAACAGCAGGGTGTCGCCGCCCGCGGCCGGTGCAAAAAACTGCGTTGCGACCAGGCGGTCCGCAATCAGCATGCTGGTGACCAGCATCACTGACGGAAGAGCGAAGATTGTCATCAGCGACGCGATCAGCATCGCCCAAAGGAACAGCGGCATCCTTGCCAAGGTCATGCCGGGTGGCCGCATCTTCAGGATGGTGACGACGAGATTGACCGACACCGACAAGGCGGCGACCTCGGTGAATGTGATCATCTGCGCCCAGATGTCGACGCGGTGCCCCGGCGCGTAACCTGGCCCAGACAAGGGCGGATATTCGAACCAGCCAAGATCGGGTGTGATGCCGAGCGCATGCGGCACCCACAGCATCAGCACACCACCCAGATAGAGCCAGTAACTGAAGGCGTTGATGCGCGGGAAGGCCATCGCGCGCTGACCGAGCATGAGCGGGACCAGCCACATCGCCATGGCTTCCATGACCGGCACAGACACGAGAAACAGCATGGTCGAGCCATGCAGCGAAAAGGCCTCGTCATAGCCCTGCGGCCCCATGCGATGCATGTCGGGCTGCGACAGCTGAAGCCGCATGTCGATCGCCAGGACGCCCGCCAGGAACAGCAGCAGCATAGCGGTTAAAACATAGCGGCCGGCGATGCGCTTGTGATCAACCGTGGTAAGGAACCCCCAGAAACCCGGGGGATCGCGCCAGGTCGCGATCAACTCCGCACGGTGCGCGGCTGGAACTATGATGCGCGCATCCGTCGTCATTTGAGCGACTCCAGATAGCGCGCGACGGCGTCGGCGTCGGCTGGTTCAAGCGTTACAGGCGGCATCATCGTCCCGGGCTTGAGCGCCTGAGGCTGTGCGATCCAGCCCTGTATGCTGCCCCGGCTCATGGGCAACGTACCCGCGGCGATAGATCGCCTGGATCCTATATGCGTGAGATCGGGCCCTGGCCGTCCGCCGGCGGGCGTGCCGCGAATCGTGTGACACATCGCACACTGCCCACCGGTCACGAGCTGCATACCCCGCATCATCGCGGTGTCCGACGGTGCAAGGGCAGGGTGGTTCTGGCCGGCGAGCCAAACCGCAAAATCCTGCGCTGGCTCGACCTTCACATCGAGCGACATATGCGCATGCTGCGCGCCGCAGAATTCGGCGCATTGTCCGCGAAACCAGCCGATCCGGCGGGGTGTGACGTCAAGCACATTGGCGCGCCCCGGGATCACGTCCATTTTGCCGGCGACGTTCGGTACCCAGAGGCTATGGATGACATCCGGCGAGCCGAGCTCTAGACGCGCGGTCCGACCGGCGGGCAGGTGCAGTTCGTTGGCCGTCTCGATCCATCGCCCCGTGACTGGATCATGATATTCGATGCGCCACCACCATTGATGGCCGGTGATGCGGATCTGAAGCGCGTCGCGATCCCGCGCCTGGGCCAGGCCGCGATCCGCAAGGAAGCTCGCGGCTGCGAGGATGATGAGCCCGACCACCATGATGACCGACCACGACAACAGGCCGCGCTGCAGCCCGGCATCGCGTGGTTCGACGACGGGTGCTCCTTCTCCGATCTGGTGACGCGCCCGCCACAGACTCCAGCCCAGGAATCCCAACACCAGAACATACATCCCACCGCAGACGGCGGTCATCAATTCGAGCAGCGAGTAAAGCCGGTTCGCCTGCTCGCCGGCTGGCGCGAGCGGCGATTGATCGCCCGAGCATCCTGCAAGGACCGTCACGACGGCCGCTGCAACGATCGCGCCATTCTTCATCGCAGCGGACCTGACCAATTGCCGGCCTGCGGCTCGGCCTGCTCGTCGAGATTTTGCCGTCGTATCATGGCGGGCTTGGTATTCTGCAGCTGGCGGACATAAGCGGTGATCTGCCACAGCTGTTCAATCGGGATCGTGCTTGCGTAGGCCGGCATGCTATTGGCACGTCCCTGCGCAATCGACCGATAAATCTGGTCGAAGTCGCCTCCGTAGCGCCACCGGCTGTCCTTGAGGTTTGGGACCCCCAGGGCTTGATCACCATGGCAGGCTCCGCAGCCATACCAGGTGAAATAGCGCCCTCCTTGCGATAGCTGATAGGCGTTCTGCTCATATTTTGCTGAGCGCGGATCGTCAGCGCTGCTAGGCGGGGATTGCGGTTGGTTCGAGCCCAGGGAACGATCTTCGGCGCTGCAGGACGTAAGGAACAACAAGAGCGCGACGCGAAACGGGCTCGAGACCAGCGTCACGGGTGATGTTCCCAACGATGCGGCGGCCACGTCACAATATCCGTTCCCCCTCATATTGGTACGTTAGCCTTGCACGTCGATCTCGCGTTATCCTCGATCAGTATCGCGTCCTCGGCCCGCACAATGTCGCGAACGATCTGGATCACAGACATGGATGTCGAGCCCGTCTTCTCGTCGTGGGCCGATCAGGGCCAGCATATCACTTAACTTCTAAAGGTCAGGTAGGACCTGGTCGGCCCGCCCCCAGCCAGTCAGATCCTTTGAGGTCGCGCGTTTCAAGAGTGTCGCTGCATCGCCAATATGCCAGCCGGACGCCCTGTCCAGTAAACGTAGTTCCTCCCAGGTGAGCGGCACAGCCACTGGTGCATTCTCGCGTGCTCTTGCGCTGTACGGCATCACGGCTGTGGCTCCGCGCTGGTTGCGCAGATAGTCGACGAAGATTCGTCCGCTACGCTTGGCCTTGGCGAGCGCAGCGGTGAACCGGGCGGGATCGGCCTGTGCCAACGCCATCGCGAACCGATGGGCGAAATCCTTGACCGCCGGCCATTCTGCCTGTGGGGTCAGTGGCGCGATAACGTGGACGCCCTTGCCGCCAGTCACCATCGGGAAAGTCGCGAGGCCCATCTGGCCGAGCAGATCCTGGACATGCGACGCGGCGGAAATAACATCCTTGAAGTCGAGCCCCTCGTCCGGGTCGAGGTCGAAGACGAGGCGGTCGGCCTTCTCGACGTCCTCGATCCGCGCTCCCCAGCCATGGAATTCGATCGTTCCCATCTGTACGCAGGTGAGAAGGCCCTCTGCGTCGTCGATGAACAGATATGGCTCCTCGTGACCGTCTTTTTCGGTGATTCCGATGTGGCGGACATGTTCACCGAAGCTGCCGGCGTCGTGTTTCTGGAAGAAGCATTTCTTGCCCCGGCCCTGCGGGCATCGCACCAGGCTGATAGGGCGACTGCCTGCCCACGGGAGCATGATGCCGGAAACGGCCTGATAATAGTCGGCGAGCTGACCTTTGGTGAGCTTGCCTTCCGGGAAGATCACGCGGTCGCGATTACTGATCCTGACCTTGGTATCAATCGGGGCAGACGCTTGCGCAACCGGGGCTTCCGTCTCCCTGACGACCGCTTCGGGCTTCTTGTCGAGACGGAGGCCGAGATAGCTTGAGTGGCGAAGGACTCCATCGCCCGTCACCTCCATGAACGCGATCTCGGCAACGAGCTTCGGCTCGATCCAGTGCGCGCCACGCACAGCAGCGCGGGGTGCGTCGACCGTCGGTCTCTTCGTCTCAAGCGGCTTCATCAAGTCCATGAGCCGGTCGATTTCGTCGGCCGTGTAGCCGGTGCCGGCCTTGCCGGCGTAGCGCAGCTTGCCGTCTTCGTTGACGCCCAGGAGGAGTGCGCGAAAGCCTCGCTGCTTGTCGGACGGCGTCCAGCCAACGATCACGAATTCCTGGCGCCGGATGCACTTGGTCTTGACCCAGCTTCCGGATCGCGAGCCGACATATTTCGCATCGGCGCGCTTGGAAATCACGCCTTCGAGGCCGGCGCCGCAGAACGTCTCGAACAGCTCCTCGCCGCGCCCGATGATGTGATCGGAATAGCGGATTCTCGACGTACCCTCGCCAATGAGCGCCGCCAGTTTCCTCTTGCGTTCGGACAGGGGGAGAGATGTCAGATCCTCGCCATCCAGCGAGAGGAGATCGAAAGCGTAGTACAGGATAGCGGCCGGATCGTCCTTGAGCGCCCCCTGCAATCCCTGGAAGCTCGTTTTGCCCTCGGCATCGAGGACGACCGCTTCTCCATCGATCAGCGCAGATGAAGCGCCGAGTTCGGCCGCGTCAGTGACGATGGCTGCGAAGCGATCGGTCCAGTCGAGCCCCGAGCGAGTATAGGCTCTTCCACCGCCTCTGCCGACCGAGATGAGTGTGCGGTAGCCATCATATTTCATTTCGTGGAGCCAGGCGTTGCCGGCAGGTACATGGTCTACGAGCGTCGCAAGCTGAACCGGGCGGAAGGGCGGGGCGGGTAATTGCGCCTTGCGCCTGGCGCCTTTGGTTGAGCGGACAGGCACCGCCTCGGATCCGCCAGGCGGAATAGTCGACAGGGATGGCGTCTTCGGTGCCTTGCCGGCAGCGATGTCGGCCATGGTGAGGCCGCTTTCAACTCCGGTCAGGTGGGTCGCGACGAGGTCATCGGAGCCCCCAGCATGCTCATCGGCGACTTTCCGCAGCAGCCAGTTCTCGTTCTTCTCCTTGCCCCGCGGCTTGAGCCGGATCATGATCCATTCGCCCTTCATCCGATGCCCGTGCAGGATGAAGTGAAGATGGCCTTCCGCCAGCGTCTTGCGAGGATCCTTGCCGGGCATCGGCTCCCAGGTGCCGTTGTCCCACAGCATCACCGTTCCACCGCCATATTGCCCCTTGGGAATGATGCCCTCGAAGGTTGCATAGTCGAGAGGATGGTCTTCGGTACGCACGGCCAGGCGCTTGTCTTCGGGGTTGGGGCTCGGTCCCCGGGTCACTGCCCAGCTCTTGAGCACCCCATCGAGTTCGAGCCGAAAGTCGTAGTGTAGCCGGGTGGCGTCATGCTTCTGGACCAGAAAGCCGCGGCCGGAGGTCGGTCTTGTCGCGCCCGACGGCTCCGCCGTCTTCGCGAAATCACGTTTCGCGCGATAGGTCGCGAGCCTGTCCGTGTCGGTTTCGGCGTGGGTCTGGGTGGAGCGGCGGGCCATAGCGGCGCTTTCATAGGAGCGGTGGACGATGTCTCAATTCGCGCTAGCCCTTTGTCGTTCCACGTCCTTCAGCAGCCAATCCCTACGAAACCACGATTGCCAGCCTTCACATCGGCTCGATCGCAGGTCCGTTCATTCCACGGTCAAATGGCATGAAAGGAAATGGTCTAGTGTCTCCTTGTCTCGCGCCGCTCGACCGGCACATCTCGAGTTTCCGCAACTCCCTTGGAGTTGTCGAATCTTGACGTTTCGCGTGAGCCTATCGATGCGAGGTCTGGTTTCGCGCGCCGCTTGTCGAAAGGGGCGCCATTGGAAGGACCGCGCGGAGGGGCGCCCCCTCCAATGGTCTTGAGCTTAGCTGCGCGATTTACCAATCTCCCTTGCGACCGCGGTGGCGCTAACGCCAACCTTACCGACTGCCGCTTCGAGTTCGGCTTGGCTGACCCCGAAATGTTTCGTCCAAAAGGCAACCTCATAGTCTTCGTGGATGTTGACGCGCGCGCGGTCCTGTGGGCCGCGATTGGTCTTGTCATCTGCCATCGTCCATCTCCTCCGCGAGCAGAACCCGCGACATTTCAAGGAGTTCATTAACACGCGCGTGGATATTCGGTCGGATGAGGATCCAACCGAAGCTTGACGGACCTGCCGGACGATTTCAGGCGCACGGCGGCCTGCACCTGGCATCACACCTCATGTCGGGCAAAATCGCCACGGGCGTGATCATGGAGAAGGCTTGACGCTCCAGAACGGCCAAACGACGTCCAGCATCCTATGTCGGCGCTGCTCGACGCGACTACCCTAAGAGGATCGGTCGCCTCTGAGACTGATTGCATCGGTGGCGAACGCCGGCGGCGCCACCCATCTGCAAACGCCCGTGGTCGCTCGGGTCAGCCGATTGCCACTCGCCTTGGCGCACCGCCTGCTCCTTTCGTCTGACTTGGTTTCTAAACCGCTGAGGAACGCGGACAATCGATCGTCGCCGTGCGTTTTTCTCCATCCAGCGCCACATTTCGTGAAGGAACGCATCATGGCCGAAAACAGCATCGCAACTGAGGAAACCAGCCGACTCATTGCGTCGAACAAGGTCGAAGGCACCGCTGTCTATAATCAGCAAGGGGAGAGGCTGGGCTCTATCCATAACTTCATGGTCGACAAAAACTCAGGTCAAGTCGAATATGCCGTGTTGTCATTCGGAGGCTTTCTTGGAATTGGGAGCGATTATTACCCAATTCCGTGGGAAATATTGACATATAACACTCAGCAAGGCGGTTACGTAGTAAATATTGACAAGTCGATGCTTGAGAAGGCGCCTCGTTACACAACTAACGACGAACCAGCCTTTGATGCCGACTACGGTCGAGAAGTTTATAGCTATTATGGCAAGGAATATCCTTATTAATGGACGCGCGAGGGCGGGCGGGCTCGCCCGCTCTCGCAGCCACGGACACCCATAAGATACGCTTGAGTAACGGCCGGTGGGGAGGAATTGAGCGTGATGGCCTTCAATGGGCAACTATATTTGTGATCTTGTTGCAATATCTCAAAGCAATTTGACTGGCCCGGATGCTCATAGCGCAAATCGTGAACCAGAAAATTCACACCACGGCTGCTGCTGACCCCCATATTGACGACGCGTTACGTCGACTGCTCATGGCCCAACCTGCTGCAGCTGTTCGGGCCAATGATGAGCGTCGCATCCCGTAACGGCATGCGGAAGCATCAGGCAGACGCCAAGGCGGGCGGAGCTATCCCAGATCGCCCAACGGGCGGCGGCGAAGCGGAAGGTGTCAGCCGCCTCGGAGGCAGACGCCCATCATTTAATTTGTAGATATGTAACTGAAAGGTTGGACAAGATACTTCGTCGTCGGGTCGAATAACATAGATTAGTCGGGATGATTCAATTTTAATTGTTCGGCAACTTCCAGCGACGCCCATCGTTTTCCTTCGGTCACATAAGCTCGCCAGTAATGAAACGTCGATCGCAGGGTCCGGAGATGAAATCCCCGGCTTCACTTCGTTTGCGAGGTGAACATCTCGGACAGCTGACTCGCGACCTTGCTCGCCAGACCTCATGGATCGTTGGGCAAAGTTGGGCCGTACAGGCACCACCGCCATGACAGATCGTTCTCTGGCCGGGACACAGCTGATCCCCGTCAGCAGCGATGACTGATGGATACAGCGCGGCGCTCGCGCCGTCGCTACCAGGAGAAGAGAGCGATGCCGACTATTCAAAGCCATGATGGCGCCAGGATCCATGTCAAGGAAGCGGGGTCGGGCCGTCCTGTCATTCTGATCCATGGCTGGCCGCTCAGTGGGGACATGTGGGAATATCAGACGGTGGCTCTGGTCGAAGCGGGATTCCACGTCATCACCTATGATCGGCGCGGCTTCGGTCAATCCTCGCACCCGGCCCGTGGTTATCATTATGACATCCTCTCGGACGACCTGGCCGCGGTCATCGATCAGTGCACGCCCGATGGCGCGGCTCTGATCGGCTTTTCCATGGGCGGCGGCGAGGTCGCCCGGTATCTTGCGAGACACGGGTCGCGCAAGACTGCCAAGGCGGTACTCGTTAGTTCGGTCGTCCCCTATCTGCTCAAGACCGACGACAACAAGGATGGCGTCGATCGCGAGGAGATCGAGTCGATCAAGGCGCAGATCCGCGCGGACCGCTTTGACTTCCTGCGGAACTTTGCCAAGCAATTCTATGGCGTGGGTTTCGTGTCCAGCCCGGTCAGCCAGGGCACGCTCGACTGGACGTTCATGCTGGCAGTGATGGCGAGCCCGATCGCAACGACGGCCTGTGTCGATTCGTTTGCGACCACCGATTTTCGGCCGGATCTTGCCGCCTTCAAGGATGTGCCGACACTCATCATCCATGGCAGCGGCGACAAGACAGTGCCCATCGATGCGACCGGGCGAGCGGCTGCGAAGGCCATTCAGCACGCCGAGTTCATCGAATATGAGGGCGAGCCACACGGGCTGTTCGTGACGGCGGCGGATCGGCTCAATCAGGATCTTGTGCGCTTCCTGCGGACTTGAAGCAGGTTTCTCCCGGTCGGCTTTGCATTGCCATGACCCGACAAGCCCTGTTGCGCGGCCCGAACAGAGCTTCATAGATTACAAGGGGTTGGAACGGCACAGACGGAACCGCGGTATTCTGGGTAGTTGGGCGTGGCCGGCGTCGGCTCACTATCCACGGACATATCTTGTTTTCATTGAAACCTGGATTTGCCGGAACGGCCCGCAGCGCGCGCCCGTTGACGGACCAATCCCTTGGACGATGGAGACGGAGATGAGCCAGACAGTCGGCGATTTCTTCTGGGACCGCCTGCATGCCTGGGGCGTGCGGCGCATCTTCGGCTATCCGGGCGACGGCATCAACGGCCTCCTTGGTGCACTCGACCGGCAGAAGGATCGGTTCGAGTTCGTCCAGGTCCGCCACGAGGAGATGGCCGCGTTCATGGCATCAGCCCACGCCAAGTTCAGTGGCGAACTGGGCGTCTGCCTCGCCACCTCGGGCCCAGGGGCGTCGCATCTGATAACAGGCCTTTACGATGCGCGGCTCGATCATATGCCGGTCCTGGCGGTCGTTGGCCAGCAGGCTCGCGCCGCAATTGGCGCGCACTATCAGCAGGAGCTCGATCTGACCGCGATGCTGAAGGATGTCGCCGGGGAGTTCGTCCAAATGGCGACGGTGCCCGCGCAGGTGCGCCATCTGGTCGATCGGGCGGTCAGGATCGCCAAGGCGAAGAACTGCGTCACAGCACTCGTCTTTCCCAATGATCTCCAGGAAATGCCGATGGAGCAGCCGGCGCGCGCCCACGGCAACGTCTTATCCGGTGTCGGTTGGTCAAAGCCGGAGATCGTGCCTACGGGCCCTGATCTTCAGCGCGCGGCCGATATCCTGAACGCCGGCTCGAAAGTCGCGATCCTCATCGGCGCGGGCGCGAAGGGGGCGACAGACGAGGTGATTGAGGTCGCCAATTTGCTCGGCGCCGGCGCCGCCAAGGCGTTGCTGGGCAAGGACGTCCTGCCCGACGATCTGCCCTGGGTGACAGGTTCGATCGGGTTGCTCGGCACCAAGCCAAGCTACGACCTCATGATGGAATGCGACACGCTGCTCATGCTGGGCTCGGGCTTTCCCTATTCCGAATTTCTGCCCAAGAAGGGCGAGGCGAGGGGCGTGCAGGTCGACATCGATCCAGCCATGCTCTCGATCCGCTACCCGATGGAGGCCAACCTCCAGGGCGACGTGAAGGCAACGCTCAAAGCCTTGTTGCCGCTGCTCCAGCAGAAGACCGACGCCAGCTGGAGCGAGAAGATCAGCGGATGGACCGATGAGTGGTGGAAGCTCCTCGAGGAGCGAGCGAATGCCAAGGCCGATCCGATCAACCCCCAGCGGCTGTTCACGGAATTGTCGCCACGCCTGCCTGAGCGGGCCATCCTGACGAGCGACAGCGGCTCCTGCGCCAACTGGTATGCGCGCGACCTCAAGATTCGGCGCGGAATGATGGCGTCTCTGTCAGGTGGACTCGCCTCGATGGGCGCTGCGGTCCCTTATGCGATCGCCGCCAAGTTCGCCTATCCCGACCGGCCCGTGATCGCATGCGTCGGAGACGGGGCCATGCAGATGAACAACATGGCCGAGCTCATCACCATTGCCAAATACCGGGAACGCTGGGCGAACCAAACGCTGATCGTCGCCGTCCTCAACAATGAGGACCTGAACCAGGTCACCTGGGAGCAGCGGGTAATGGAGGGCAATCCAAAGTTCGCAGTGACGCAGGACATTCCCAATGTTCCCTACCACCAGTTCGCACAGATGATCGGCCTCGAGGGCATCTACTGCGATGCGCCCGACGCCGTTGGCGCCGTTTGGGATCGGGCGCTTGCGGCCGACAGGCCCGTGGTCATCAACTTCAAAACCGATCCCTCGGTGCCGCCACTGCCTCCGCACATCACGCTGGAGCAAGCCAGGAACTTCATGTTCTCCCTGACCAAGGATCCCGATGGAGGCTCCATGATCTTGGACACTGCGCGGCAGGTGATGGCGAAGATCCTGCCGCGCGAGTAACGCTGACTTGGACGCAGGCGGCGCAGCGCGGTGCTACGCGCGTGCCTTTGGCGGGCGATGAAGCTCGCCGTCTGGCGTGGCGCAATTCTGGCACCCGCCTGCTAGGGGTCGTGCCGCTCAACCAAGGACAAAAGTTACCTACGCCCGCGACCCGTTGCGCGGGCCAGTAATCGTGTTGCCTGAGGCATTGCTGCTGTTCTGCACCGAGGCGGTCTGGTCGACGTGGCCCAGCTTCAACGGAGGAATGGCGCGCCTGCAAGACCGTCAAAGACGAACTGAATTGCCAGCCCGGACAGGAGCACGCCCGCTACGCGCCGCACCACGTCCGCGCCCGTAACCCCAAGCAACGCCACCAGCCGCTCTGCGGCCCGCATCGCGCCATAGGTAAGGCCGAGGCAGACCCCGATCATCGCGATCACCCCTAAGCCTTCGGTCCAGCCCTCGGTACGGCCTATCAGCAGAACAGTGGCGGACAGGCTGCCCGGCCCGGCAATGAGCGGGAACGCCAAGGGGAAGACGGCGATGTCGCCAGGCTGCTCGGCATCGTGGCGCTCGCCCTCGCTGATAGACGACAGACCCGGTCCCGAGAATGTCAGGCTCAGCGCCTGAAGAAAGAGAAGCAGACCGCCTGCGACCCGGAACGCCGGGAGCGAGATATGCAGCAGCCCGAGCGTGAAATTGCCGCAGACAGCGAACAGCAGCAGAACCAGCCCGGCGATCGCGGTCGAGCGGATAGCCAGCCGCTCCCTTTCACCACGGTGGATGCCGGCGGTGAGGCTGGCGAACACGACGGCGGTCTCGACCGGACCGATCGTGATCAACAGCGTGACGAAGCTCGAGAGGA
>FTCV01001320.1_pt1 | contig 15016 bp, 13 predicted proteins | sample 1639691 | NCBI WGS metagenome assembly FTCV01 (sample SAMEA3914864, study PRJEB12502) | metagenome | biome: forest; material: soil | place: USA | collected 2012-03-12 | depth 0.3 m
ATGATCCGAAAGCAGCTATGAAACGCGATGACTTCAAACAGACGCCAGGCGGTCGTTTCCGCCTCGGTGTTCGGGACGGCTGGCGTTCCGTCAATCCATTCACCTTGCTCCGGTTGTCGCCACGCCAGGCACCGGTCCTGCAAACATCGTACGAATTGGGGTATCTGTTGGGCGAGCAACGCGCGGCCGCACATAACCTGTGGCTGATCAACAGCGAGAATAATGGCACCGCCCCGGAAGAGGATGTTCGTCGCTCACCCTGAACGGCGTTCTTGCACTGTTGTAATTTGAGCATTCGCGGAGGTACCGTCGACTGATGCGCCGGCTGGGACGGGCGCACGGTACAGCGCGCGCGGCGGCCATGACACTGGCGAAATCGAGCACTGGAAGAAAACGAAAGAGCAGTGCGGTGAATGACTATAATTGACCTCAAATTGAGCGGCCGACGCTTGGCAATGTTCTGCTCGAGTTGCGTACGATTTCGCTATATGAACGCCAGCCGCTATCCCGACGATGCGATTGTCAGTGAGATTGGCAAGCACCTCCAATGCTCGCGTTGCCGATCGGAAGAGGTAGAGACGCGTGCAGTAGAACGCAACCAGGAGACTGGCTTTTGGCCAGCGGAGTTCGCTTGACAGATTCCGTGATAAGCCTTCGACAGCCGAGAAATGAAAAAGGCCACCGCTAGGATGGCCTTTTGTGGTGCGCAGTAGTTCCCGCTTAACGTAGCCGGAGCAACGCCCGCTGTTCGGCCGCGACCTGCGCGAGGTATGCAAGAAATACTGCCGCATCGCTCATATGCGACAATGCATCTGATGAAATTTGAGGGCCGCGAAGTTCCCTAACTTTCGCTCGGGCAGCAAAGCTGCCCGAATGAACGATGCCCGCCATTTGCAAAGCCAGGAGTTCCAATGAATTGGGATACAATCCAGCTGACAGCCGAAGGCTCTTCCAAAATCATTGCACAATTGAAATATCAAAACGCGCTGAAACTGGAGCTCTCGTCCAGCAATTTGCGCTGAAGCGATGCCGGAGGCACACTCGGCGAATTCCATAGATTGTCAGAGCCATCTGAAAGACCGACCAATCAGTCGTGTGGGCGCTCGCCGCTGGCTTCACCAAGGACAAAGCTCCATTTTCGCCCTTCTGGCATTGCCCACGAACGCGGGTAAGGTGGAATACGCGCCGTACTCCGTGAATAAGATGGCCTCATGCTGGGCTGGCGTGACGAAGCTTCAATGCACCCACTTCTGCTCGTAGCCGGCCGATCCACGTGCTTAAAAGTGTGCTCTAGCGGCAAATCTGCCGATAAAGATCGATGTATCGATCCGCCATACGCTCGATCGTAAAATGCGCTGATACGGCGGCGCGGCAGGCGGCGCGGTCGATATCGCCGATGCAGTTGATGGCTTCAACAGCCTCGTCGACATTCTCGACCAGAAAGCCCGTAACGCCGTGCTTGATGACTTCAGGCATCGCCCCACGATTGGAGGCGATGACCGGGGTGCCGCAAGCTAGGGCCTCGACGACGGAAAGTCCAAACGGCTCGTCGAAATTGACGAGATGCAGCAGAGCCCGCGCCGATCCGAGGGCTTCAACACGCGCTTGACCGCCCAGTGGTCCAAGATATCGGACCGATAACGGATCGAGCGAAGGCGCGATGCGCTCGTCGTAATAGTCGCGATCCTGGATGATCCCTGCCATCTTTAGTCTGCGATCAGTCCTGCGCGCGACTTCGATCGCTTCCGCCGCGCCCTTATCGTGATGGATCCGGCCGAAAAACAGCAGCTCCTCTGCTCCTTTCTGATCGAAAGGGAAGTCAGCCAGGCGTATGCCGTGATGGATGGTGGCGGCATAGCGCAAATCAGGGCGACGATCGGCCTCGCTGATGGCCACGTAGCTGACGCGGTCTTCATAAGCCTTGTAGGCAGGCAGGATGCGATCGGAAGAGAAGCCGTGGATCGTCGTTACAAGCGGCGTATTGACCAGGCGGGAAAAGGCAAGCGGCACGAAATCGGCCTGATTGTGAATGAGATCGAATTCGCCCGCGCGCTCGAACACGTGGCCGACGTGGAGCATCTCCCAGGCTTTCGCGTCGATGGTCGGATCTTCCGAATAGGGGGCCGGGCATATTCCAGCCAGCTTGCCATGGGTCTTGCTGTCCTTCGTTGCGAACAGGGTCACGTCCAGTCCGCGCGTAACCAGTTCCTCGGTCAGCAAACTCGTGACGAGCTCCCAAGGGCCATAGTGCTGGGGCGGCGTACGCCAGGAAATCGGGGCGAGCATCGCGATACGCAAACTTTGGCCCTTTCGGTGTTGGCGAACAGCCCGCCGATGCGTTCCCGCTCAGTCCGTCATTGCCTGCATGAGAGCGGCGATCTTGATCGTTGCGAAATTCGAGAAGGTGTCGGACACCGCGTAGGGCAGGATGATCTGATCGTTGTGACGCATCGCGCCACAGGTATAGACGACATTTGGCACATAGCCCTGGCGCTCGGACGGCTCCGGCCGAACCAGCGGCTCGCGGGAGCGGGCAAGCACCTTTGAGGGATCATCCTTGTCCAGAAGGATCGCGCCTATCGAATATCTGCGCACTGGACCAACGCCGTGCGTAAGCAATAACCAGCCTTGGTCGAGCTCGATGGGAGACCCGCAATTGCCGATCTGGACGAACTCCCAAGGCCATCGTGGGCGGAGGATGACCTGTCCGCCGCCCCAATTCTGGAGATCATCGGAGTAAATCAAATAGAGATTCTCGCTGTCCTGGCGCGCGATCATCGCATAGCGCCCGTCGATGCGCCGGGGAAACAGCGCCATGCCCTTGTTGACTGCCGCGGGTCCGTTCAGAGGGAGCATCCGAAACGAGACGAAATCCGTCGTCTCGATGAATTCCGAGCGAATGGCTCTGCCATTATAGGCGGTATAGGTCGCGTAATAGATTGAGCGATCGCCATCGCTGAACTCCACAAACCTTGCATCCTCGATGCCATTCGATTGGGACGCGGTAATTGGGAAGATCACGCGCTCGCTGATGTCTTCATTCGCTTGAAATTCCAATTCAACGATCTCGCCGGCAGAGATGCCGGTACGGCTCGTGGTTCGAGGAAGCGATGCCAGTCGAGCCGAAGGATCAACCCGCACGCTACCGTCCGCTGCGACATGCCCGGACCGAAACGTGAGCGACGAGATGTGTCCTTCCCCGACGGCTCGAAGGCTCAGGATGAACCGCTTGCCCCCAACTGGCGCATTTGTCTGGTCGGGATGAGCGACAATGCTTGGATTGAAGAGCGCGGCAGCCTCGAACGAATACTCGTGAAGAAAGTAAGCGCCAACCAGTCTGCGCTGGAGCGGTGTGAAGCCGACATGAGACGCAAAGGCAGCTTCCATTTCATCAGCATGCGCTTCGAAGGTCGCTAGCAGATTGCGATGACGGCCTTGAAAATTATCGAGCACGTCGGCGAGTAAGCTTGCAGCCGTTTCTTCGTCCAAGGATAGAACGCGATCGACGATGAGATTGGCGCGCGTCTTCTCCGCCGAATTCAAATCGCGCGGCTCGGTCGATGGTCGGAATGGACGAACAATCACTCTCGCGGGATCGGGTTGCAGATACAGCGTCTGCCGATTCAAAAAAGTATTTTGCGGCAAGGTCCCCCCCGGCGTCTCTTAACAGGTGAATGCTCAGGCCTTGACCGCGTGGAGAACGGGAAGCTTAGGCGCATCGCCATCCGCTCGCGCAAGCTCTCTAATCTCCGCAAGGCTGAGGAGGTAGGACACCGCGGATTCCCCACCCCGATTTTCGTTTGCGCGATCGGGATGGAGCCCGTCACGGCAACTGCCTGTGTCCAGATCGACAAGGGAGATCGCAAGATCATTGTCGCCCAGAAACCAGCCGAACGCGCGCATCGCCTCGGCTTTCCATAGAATTTCGTCAGTGGCGCGCCAGGCCGCAAGACAAGCAGAGATCGTCGCGGTCGCTTCGAGTGGCTGCTGATCGAACGGCCGGGGAGACGAGCGCTTGTCGCCGAAGCTTTGGGATCCGACAGGCCTAAAATGACCTTCTGCAGTCGTCTGGACCTTCACGAGCCAGCGCAGTGCTTTGATGCCCGCATCGACATGAGCATGAACCCCCATAGACAGTCCTGTTGTGATCAATGCCTGGGGCAATCGGGCGTTATCGTAAGCAAGGCCATCCTCGAACCAAACCCAGTCGTCGGTCGCGACGATGGACAGCAACGAGCTCAGTCGTCCTGCCAGGATTGTTTGGAGTTCTCGCGCTTGAGCGTCCTCTGGAGCAACAGCGCTGTAGGCTTCCAGACCCAGCAAGGTGAATGCCCACGCGCGCGGCGATCGAAAGCTCTCAACCGTAGTCGAAGCTTCCGCAAACAGAGCCGTTGCCCAACGTCGACGTGAGACATTCCAATCGCTGCGCGCACATTCTCCGAGCGCCCAAAGTGTCCGGCCATGGCTGTCCTCGGAACCGCTCGGTTCGAGCCAACGCCGGTCAAAGCTCATGAAATTGCGAAATCGCTTCGTATCAGTGTTCCAAGCGTGCTGGACGAATGCAGAGAAACGATCGGTCAGCGCTTCCGCCAGACATTCCTCGCGCTTGCCGCCGAGCGCACACGCGACAAGGAGCGCGCGCGCATTGTCATCGACACAGTAGCCATGGAGACGATCCGGAACGCGGTGAACCGCATGCTGAAACAACCCTACGTCGTCACACATCGATCGCAAGTGGCTCGTCCGCATCTCTGGTGTCGGGCGGGCGCTTGCAGCGATTTTGTGTGCCAGTGTCGGTGATGCGCCAGGCAGGGCAATCAGACTCGGAAATGTCCGATCACGAGGCCCCACCATTCCGCGTTGGCGAGTAAGGGTTGACAGGCGCTGGCTACGCCGGGCGTCGTGAAACATATTCTGATATCTGGCCGCAGCACGCGGCCACGTCATCGAACGGCTAATGGCATAGGCCTGCTCTCCCATGGCCTGCCGCGCTTTATCGTCGATCAACAGAAAAGCGATTGCATCTGCGGTTGTGGCGACATCCCCGAACGGAACGAGCATGCCACGTCCATTCGCCAACAACTCTTGCGCATGCCAGTACGGCGTGGAGACCACCGGTTTTCCCAGGCCGAAACTGTAAGCCAAGGTCCCGGAAGTCATTTGCGCCTCATCCAGATACGGCGTGACGTAGACGTCGCACATCGAGATGAATTCGAGCAGAGTTTCGTGATCGACAAAGCGATCGAGGAACACCACGTGATCCTCAATGCCAAGCGAGTGCGTCCGCGCAACCAAGCTTTCGCGGTACTTTTCGCCCTCGCGCCGGACCAGATTAGGGTGGCTCGCTCCGAGGACGACGTAGATCGCATCCGGCCGCCGGCTCAGGATCGCAGGCATCGCGTCTATGACGACTTCGATACCTTTATTAGGCGATAGAAGGCCAAACGTCAGAATGACTGGTTTGCCGCCAAATCCCAGCTTTTCCTTTGCAGCATCCGGCTTGACGAAGGCGAATTCGGGGATCCCATGGGGAATGACGTCTATTCTGTCATCTGGCACATGGTAGACGGCCTGCAGAATTTCTCTGCCCTTTTCGGCCATGACTACGATCTTTGAAGACAGCGCGATAATGCGTTGCAACACGCTCCGTTGCGCGGCGGAGGGCGCCGAAAGAACGGTGTGAAGCGTCGTCACGATCGGCATCGTCAGGCGGGAAAGCAGAGCCAGAATGAGGACGCCGGCTTCTCCCCCGAATATCCCGAATTCATGCTGGAGGGAGACCGCGTCAAAGCGGCCAGCATTAAGGATATCCGCCGCTTCGATATAATCCTCGACGCGATCCTCGCGGATCTGAAATCTCACTTCCGGAGGATAATGGTATTCGCGGCCTGGATCTGTCATCGCGATGATGCAGGTTTCGATATTGGGATTGAAGTCCGCGACGGCCCGCCGAAGATCGGTGGTGAAGGTTGCGATTCCGCAGTGGCGGGGCAATGAATTGCCGATGAACGCGATCCGCGTGATCTGTGTCATGACAGGAGGCCCGCGGAAAACACAGAAGCCAATATGGTAGATTTCATCTGAGGCCTTCGCACATCGCTGCTCGTCGCGGCAGGCAAGCCGCCATCACGCTTCCGCAACAATGAGGGGCTCGGTCGGGGCGCGCGGTAAACGACCAGCCCTTTCAACCCTTCCGCTCCGACGTCCAATTCCGAACGATCCTGTTCGATGTACATCGCCTCGCCACGGGAAACTTCCTTATCGTCCATCTCGCCATGGCCCTCCAGCACGAGCAGCCAGGTTTCATCGTCAGAGCTCAACTCCCAAAGCGATCCGGGCAAAAGCTCGAGCTTTTCAAGGATGAAGAAGGGACTGCTGACGAGCAGCGTCCTTTCCTTGGTCAGCGGTTTGGGAGACGGTTGACGTGACGCGGGGCCGGCATTCGAGACCGAGAGGGCATGCTGAATATGCAGCTCACGAGCACTGCCGTAGTCGAACAGACGGAACGTGGCGTCGCTTCTCTGCTGGAATTCCGCGATGACAATACCCGGCCCGATCGCGTGGATCGTACCGGCCGGAACGAAGATCACATCACCCTCGATCACCTTCCGCCACCGAACCTGATCGGCAATCGTCCCGTCGATGATCGCGGTGCGCAACTGCGTGTCGGAAAGCGTATGTTTCAGCCCAAGCGCCACTTGAGCGCCAGGCTTCGCGGCCAGGACCACCCAAGCTTCCGTCTTGCCGTTTGCGAGCCCAATGGACTGGGCGAAAACATCGTCGGGGTGGACCTGAATCGAGAGCCGCTGCTCGGCGAATAGTAATTTGACGAGCAAGGCGGGAGGAAGGGCTGTCTTATCAGCACGTTCGAACCAGAGTTCTCCAATCGCCGTGTTGCCATGATCAACAACACTCCAAGGTCGCAGATTATGGCTTCCCCACGGCTTATCAATGGCCTCTATCCGCGCGCATTCGATTGTCATGGCGTGCTTCAAACTCCGGAAGGGGCAGTGCAACTCAAACCGACGCCCTGGCGAGGGCTCGAAAATCGAACGGTTGACGCCCGTCACATATCTTCCGAGACGGCAGCGCCGGCGTGAGGCGGCGCTGCTCCTGCTCCGTCTCATCGCCATTTTTGACCGCCGAGCAACCCTGCGGAAGCTAGTCCATCACTTCGACAATCTTATGCGTCCGAGGGTCGACCAAGACTGTGTGGTTGTTGACGCGCGCGTAACGGTAAGAGGACATCGAGGGACGGTTCTCGATCTCATAGTAGGTCATCGTGCCAGGCAGTTCACTTCCAACCGCGACTTCGTGCTCGTAGACAACGGAGGGGTAGCGGCGCTCCTCGGAATATTTGCGCACATAGGTTCGGTCCTCGTTGCTAACGCTTCCGAGAACGGAGCCCGCAACGAAACCCGCCCCGCCACCAACCACGGCGCCTACCGGCCCGCCGACGATTGCGCCACCAACAGCACCAGCTGCGGCGCCCGAAACGGCGCCGCCATTGGTGCCTGCGTTCTGAGCGAGAACTATTGCGCGCGATGGTGGTAGCGGCACATTCGCGTTTTTCGCGGAGGCCAGTGACGAACCGAGAATTCCAATCAGAATGGTCGATGTAAAAATTGCGCTTTTCATCTCTGAATCCTTATTGATATTTCGAGAAACGCGCGATCTAAGATTTAAGTTCCATAATACTATACGAGTTTCGAAATTAAGTGTGATAAAAATTTGAATTAGTATTTTAAAATAATTGCTCAACGTTTTCAGCGCGAAAATTTAATCTGAGACATATTATGTTGATATTTTAGCGTTGATGGCCGATTTTTCGAATCCTGCTTTGTTAAAAGCCAGAATCTTCCGAGGTCATTTCGCGAAGATTTCGCTTGTGCCGCCAGATGCAGCAGCTCGGCTGCGATCACGTTCTCTGCTAAACAAGCAGTTGACCACCGACACAAATTCTAGAGGAAATCTGCGCTCGCGCGGACTTCGGGTGCCACCGATTTTAGCCGGAAGAACGTCACGCGCAGCCAAGGCCTCTGCGACGTACTCCGCGAATGGACCTAACGACCGTTAAGCCAGTACATTTTTGATCGTGATTTTAAGCAAGTTCCGAGACGCTATTAAACCAATAGAGGGTCCGCTCTTGCGAAAGCGCAGCGCGGACCGCTCATTAGATGTCAGTCGATTGTCTTCAGACTGTCCGCAGACGTTTTACCGCTGCGCTTGTCGGCCACCAGTTCAAAACTGATTTTCTGTCCGTCGCGCAGTTCGTGCAAACCGGCGCGTTCGACGGCGCTGATATGGACGAATGCATCAGTGCCGCCATTGTCTGGAGCGATAAAGCCGAAACCCTTTTGGGCGTTGAACCACTTCACTGTACCTGTCGGCATAGCGAACCCCTTAAAGAAAAATCGGGCGAGCCAGCAGAAGCACAGGCTATCAAAAACCGTATTCTCAGAGCGCACTCATGCAGCAACTTGTCATTGGACGCAAGCGTCCAAATTGCGCGCCAGATTTTAGTTTGGCAGATCTTAGCATCTAAAAGCCACTCTCGCTGATTTAATCGCAGTCGCACACGTCTTGATTTTTCAAAAGAAGGAGTTTCGACTCTATTTCTTTCTCACGCTTGCCTTTTACATTTCACGTTCGGTCTGTAAACGAGCGGCGAAAGCTTCGGCTTGAAACTCTCCTAGATCGGCGATCGGCTACAAAGCCCGGACAATCCAAATTCTGCAACGTAAGGCGGTCAAAAGTGGCCCAGATCTCCTATGGCGCGAGCGTACTTTGCTAGATTACATTTTGCGTTATCTTGAGTCTCACCCGATAGTTCGGCCAATTGGCTCAGAAGGGTCAAAAGATGAGCGATGAAATTCTTCATTGATTGTGCGCTATCCATCGGACAAACCGATGGATAGTGTCCGTTTGTACGGGCTCACTGACCCTGGCAGTTGCGGGCCTCCTTAGAGGCTTGCCCGCAGCCACCCACTGGACTCAAATAGATGCGCTCAAACTGATGGGGCACGCGGCCTGATCCGCTCATGCGTTTCGTCGGCGGGGCCTCGATGTAGGTACGCCGTGTCCTGGCGTGGGAACAACGTTTCTGGTTTCCATCGGACACTACTTATTATCGCGTGCCGCTCATCGGGGCCGGCGAAACGCAGTATTAGCACCGGCTCTTTCCAACAAAATAGATGTTCAATCAAGGCCAGTAATCGTACTTTGATTCGTCTTTGGAGCGGGTCCGTAGTGTTTGGGCTGAGTTATGACGGCGCGGGCGGTCGGGACCCGCATCGTTCCACCTTGGAACGACCGGACTGGGTACATCGACGCGGCCACGGACCCCATGCGAAGGCCGAGCATAAAGACATCGGCAATATCCATATCTTCGGAGTTATCCCGGTGTTTACTGGCCGCCATGCTCTCTAGCTCTCCCGCGCTCTTCTGGGAGAGGTTGCGATACAGATTGCCTCCCATCGACCCCGTGGATGGCTCCTGTGTTCGTATTGCTGAGAGATCGACGTTCGCCGCTGCTGCTACTCTCTTCAGTTCGGTGGGGCATGCCTGTCTCAACGATTTGTAGGTCGATCTTGCTCTCTGATCATCATGATTGGCCGAGTACTCGCTCCAATTTGCGAACAACTCGGCGCATATTTGTTGGCGGCTGCTCTGGCGAGTGTCGGTCTCAGTTCGCGCCTTTGAGGCTTTTAGAATTTGCGCTCGAAGCGAAGGTTCGCCCGAAGGAGCAGACGTCTCTTTCGTATCGGTCGTGCAACCCGCTTGATCCTCGTCAGGAAGGCCAGCTTGCCGCGCCTTGAGACGATCCCGAAGACTCTTACATTTGGTCCCAGCTTGTCCGCCAACCTTTCGACGATTGTAAAGGCGGCCATCGTTGGCGTCCTTGCCTGCGCCGCTTCCATCGCCCCAAAGATACTCCTGAGGAGCTTGTCCCTGAGGCTTTGCGAAAGCGCTTGCGGGAACACCTTCGAAGCCGTTCTCGCAGAATGCCGGTGTAGCAAAGAGTAGACTGGCTATCGACACGCTGAGAGCAATAGCACGCATCCGCGTTTCCTTTTTGATTGCAATAGCTGCGAACGCTTTCGCCATCGGACAGCTCCACGTCGATCTGTTTAGCCAGCGCCTGCGACAAATGAGAACAGGAGCCACATAGACAACGTCGGTTGGCTGCGACCATTGAGAGCGTATAGCATTCGAATCTATCAAGTGGCCGCGTTGAGACGCCACGATGCTTATTGTGATGTGAGGAAACAAAGCAAGTGATGAACAATCTAAAGGTTACCAAGCGTCTGACACAGCTCGCTGTTGTCCTCTTATGTTTTGCCGTGGGCAGCTGCGTGTCCGAGCCACCAAAATATGACGATGCTGCACTTGGAGCTGCACCCGCTGCCTCATCCTCTGGGCGCATTCCCCCTTCCGGCAGCAAGGTCGGACTGGTGATCAACGGCAATACGGAGAAGTCACTTGAAGATGCCCAGAAAGGCGACAGCACACTCAAGAGCATGCCCCTCGTCAATACGTCTGCCGTGAAGGATATCGACCCGACCTATTATCACGCCCGAATTCTAGCCGCCCTTAAGAGACGCTATCCGAGCATCGCGGTATCGGACAGCGTATCCGCTTCAACGGCTGCCGGTAACACCTACACTGCGGTCCTGGACGTTCGCACGCGGTTTGGAAAGGTCAGCGGCGATAAGACTAGCATCGACATTACCGTGGCATTCTTCGACAAATCGAAGCGGCCGGTGTCAAGGATCATCGCTTCGGGAACCGGAGTCATTCCCTATCCCGCTTGGGACGTAGGAATGCAGAGGGCCGCTGATCAAGCCGTGGAGCAACTCGCGGCTCAGCTAGGCGGATAAACGGATAGTCCATCCAGCAAAGTGATCCCCTGCCGGTTCGGCGGGGGTTCTGCATTCGACCAGTTCAAGCTTCGCACAAAAATTGATTTTGACGCAACCCTGTCCACCGCTCGGCAATCAGGTGGTCGGCCGCGATTGTCTCCTTCGGCAATGCAGCCAAGTTCCGCTGATGGCGGATGTCGTTGAAAAAGTCGGCGTCGCTGCAGGCGTGAAGTCCTGATTCAATCGTCCTTCCGGAGGGCGGCGCAATGATGGGCGAGCGGCGGGTGGCGCAGGAGGCGCTGTTCTACGAGTTCAGCCTTGAGCGGCATGTGCCAGTCGGTCACTGGGTGCGGGCCATCGATCGCTTCGTCGATCTCTCCGAGATCCGCGCGCATCTTCGTCCGTTTTACAGCGAGATGGGTCGGCCCTCGATCGATCCGGAGCTGATGATCCGGATGCTGCTCATCGGCTATTGCTTCGGCATCCGCTCGGAGCGGCGCCTTTGCGAGGAAATGCATCTGAACCTCGCTTATCGGTGGTTCTTCGAAGTGGAGTGAATTGAAAACTTCGGAACTTTCCGCATTCGGGCTGTTTATTGCTTTGGGCATGGTGGCCCGACAGGAGCACGGTCATGTGGGCACGATCATGTGCGCTTGCGATATTTGGGACGTTAATTTTCGGAATAACCCACGCCCTCGCTTTGACATCTGATCGAATCAACAACGCGGCATTCGGTGTGCGTAAGCAGCAAAGTGGCCAAGCAGCAGATGCATTCGTGGTCAAAGCGCAGGTGCTGCTCAGCCGACGCAATATCTCGCCGGGCGTCGTCGACGGTCTCGACGGTGACAATTACCGAAAAGCGATCAGTCAATTTCGTCGACAAGAAAATCTACCTGCGACTGACGAGATTGACGCTGACGTATGGGCACGTCTCGATGGCGACAATGTGCACGACATCGTCCACGAGTACGAGATATCGGAGACAGACGCCCGGTACGATTTCGCTGACAGCATTCCGCACGACTACGTTAAGCAGGCCGAACTGAAACGCCTTTCGTACACGTCGCCACAAGAGATGTTCGGTGAGCGCTTTCATATGAGCGAGAAGCTCCTCAGCGATCTCAATTCTGGCAAGGACCTCTCAAAGGCGTCGACGACAATCTTCGTCGTCAACGCATCTCCGGCTGTTCAGAAGGGCGCCGGCAAGCGGATTGAAGCCAATAAGACGACCGGGATGGTTCTGGTCTATGAAGACGCCAACAAGGTCATAGCAAGCTACCCTGCGACGATCGGAAGTGAGGCAACCCCTTCTCCTTCCGGTGAATACAAAATCGAAAAGGTCGTCCGCAATCCAAATTATACCTACGATCCAGACAAGAATTTCCAGCAAGGCAGAAACGACGAGACACTAATCTTACCACCCGGTCCGAATAATCCCGTCGGCACGGTATGGATTGCGCTCTCGAAGCCGACTTTTGGCATTCATGGCACGCCCGAACCTTCGAAAGTGAGCAAAAGCGCGTCGCATGGGTGTGTGAGGCTGACAAATTGGGATGTCGAACAATTGGCAGATCTCGTCAAACCGGGCGTGATGGTGCGCTTCGTGGACTAGCTGCACCGCTGTCGAGGAACATCAAGCATGGGAGAAGGCTTTGTTATCCGAGATCGACACGATCAATCGGAGGGACCAGCATGTTCCGCAGCGTCAATCCCGCGACAGGCGATGAAATCGCCTCGTTTCCCGAACTGACATCGGATCAGCTCGAAGCCAAGATCGAGAGAGCGCAGCAGACATACCAAGCGTGGCGAGCAACGCCCATCGCCAAGCGCGCCGCCCTGCTTGAAACGCTCGCTGAACGATATGAGGCGAATAGCGAGAAGCTCGCGACGATGGCGGTGAAGGAGATGGGCAAGACCCACGCTTCAGCGATTGCCGAGGTCCAAAAATGTGCCGCAGCGTTTCGGCACTACGCGCAGAATGGCCCGGCAATGCTCAAGCCGACGCGCATCCCAATGGCGGCGGGCGGTGGGGCTGAAGTCCGCTACTTACCGCTAGGCCCCGTGCTCGCCGTCATGCCCTGGAATTTTCCTTATTGGCAGGTAGCGCGCTTTCTCGCGCCAACCATTCTTGCCGGAAACGTGGGGCTGCTCAAACACGCGAGCATCGTTCAAGGCGTTGCCGGCCTACTCGAAGAGATGGTGATCGCCGCAGGCGGTCCGGATGGTCTCTTTCAAAACCTTGCCATCAAATCAGGTGCCATCGGCAAACTGATCGCCGACCCCCGTATCGTTGCGGTCACTCTGACGGGAAGCGAAGGCGCCGGCCGCGCCGTCGCCGAACAGGCAGGCGCAGCACTTAAAAAGGTTGTCCTTGAGCTTGGCGGGTCTGATCCGTTCATCGTAATGCCATCGGTTGACCTCGACAGAGCCGTCAAGCAGGCCGTCACCGCACGGATTCAGAACAGCGGACAGTCCTGCATCTGCGGCAAGCGCATGATCGTGCATGCCGATATTTATGATGCTTTCAAAGAAAGGTTCATCGCGGCCATGCAGGCGGTCAAGGCTGGCGATCCAATGGACAAGGCGTTCGACATGGGACCGCTTTCAAGTCTTGAACAACGAGAAACGGTCCTTGGACAATTGGCGCAAGCCAAAGTTGCAGGCGGCAAACTCATCGGTGGAGAGATCATACCGGGAAAAGGCGCATTCATTTCCGCGGGCGTTTTGGAGGGCCTGCCCCTCGACAGCCCCTTCATGCGCGAAGAGATCTTCGGCCCTGTGGCCATCCTGCTGAAGGCGAAGAACCTTGAGGATGCGATCAGCATCGCCAACGCCATTCCCTATGGTCTCGGATCGTCTGTCTGGACAAATGACGCGGACGAGCAAGAACGCTTCATCGAGGGCATCGAAGCGGGCATGACGGCGATTAACCAGATGCTTGCCTCCTCACCCGAAGCGCCTTTCGGCGGCGTCAAAGCATCGGGTCATGGCCGTGAGCTTGGGCCATTCGGGCTGCATGAGTTCATGAACTTGAAGACGGTGTTGCGCGCAGCATAATCGTCGGGCGACCGATTGCTGCGCCCGCATCCACGAGGAGGCGCCGCGCGCGCCTGCTAGCCTTTTTGCTGCTTACGAGTCTGTTCGTTGGCCTCTTGGACCACCTGAGGATACTCAACGAGCTTTTCGATCCGCTACGTTTTCTGTCCTCGTGAATCGTTGCGGAAGCGATTTTCTCAGCTGCAACCGATGCGAGCTTCCTGGCTTTCCGATGTCCCTGACAGCGAGCTTTTTAGTCGACCGTCCCTCTGTCTCCTCAAGCGAATTTGCATCCAGTTTATTAAGCCCTGAGGCTCCCCGAGGTTCGAAAGGGGACGCGTGTGCACCGAGCTGACCCACGAAAAACCTTGCATTTTCGACTTGGTTGCAGTATGAAACCTCCACGGGTCGGCACGATGTGCGGCCTTTTTCAGAGCTGCCTCAAAGAGGGGCTCAGAAGGAGTAGATATGACGACGATTGCGCTTCCTATGTTGAGCGCGGAGAGCGGTCTTGCGCGCTATATCGCCGAGATCAAACGCTTTCCGATTTTAAAGCCTGAAGACGAGTACATGCTCGCCAAGCGGCTGAACGAGCACGGCGACACCAATGCTGCGCACAAGCTGATCACCTCGCATTTGCGTCTCGTGGTGAAGATCGCCATGGGCTATCGCGGCTATGGCCTGCCGGTGGGTGAAGTCGTGTCGGAAGGCAATATTGGGCTCATGCAGGCGGTGAAGAAATTCGACGCCGATAAGGGCTTTCGCCTCGCGACCTATGCGATGTGGTGGATCAAGGCCTCGATCCAGGAATTCGTCTTGCGCTCATGGTCGCTGGTGAAACTCGGCACGACGGCTAACCAGAAGAAGTTGTTCTTCAACCTGCGTAAGATGAAGGGCCGCATCCAGGCACTTGATGAGGGTGATTTGCATCCTGATCAGGTCGAGAAGATCGCAACCGACCTTGGCGTCGAAAAGCATGAAGTGATCGAGATGAACCGACGCCTCGGCGGTGACAGTTCGCTCAATGCGCCGATGCGGATCGACGGCGATGGCGAGCTGCAGGACATGCTGGTCGACGACCGCGCCTCGCAGGAAACGATCCTGGCTGATGGCGAGCA
>FTCV01002023.1_pt1 | contig 15010 bp, 8 predicted proteins | sample 1639691 | NCBI WGS metagenome assembly FTCV01 (sample SAMEA3914864, study PRJEB12502) | metagenome | biome: forest; material: soil | place: USA | collected 2012-03-12 | depth 0.3 m
GCTGCTCCGGCTCCCGCTCCTGCGACCGACGCGCCGCCGGCAGCTCCGGCCCCGGCTTCCGAGCAGTCCGCGAAATAAGTCCTCGCGAAATCTTCGAAACGAAAACGCGCAGCCGCAAACCGGCTGCGCGTTTTTTGTTTTTCCAGGCAAACACGGCTCGCTGCTCGTGGGCGTGGGTACAAAGCAACCGTTCTTGCGCCTTGCCGAACCAACCCAAAATCGTCGCTGAAACCAAACGACTTACACATCGGGACCGCCTCCTTCGCACCGATTTTCCGCAATCGCCATTAGGCAATCAGGCATTTTCGTGGCAACGTTCGCGCTCCATTGTGTCCAGGAAAGTTCTACAATTCATCATCCTCGCTGCGGCAACCACTGCCATGCTCTGTGGCTGCGGGCCGGCCATGAATCGCGCGGACGTCGTGCTACTCAACGGCGGCGAACCGCAGACCCTCGATCCTGCCGCCATCACAGGACAACTCGACGGCCGCGTCGCATACGCGCTTTTTGAAGGGCTCACTGCCTTTGACGAAACCGGAACGCCCAAACCCGGCGTCGCCGAGCGTTGGGAAATCAGCGACGACGGCCTGCATTACACGTTCCATCTCCGGCATAACGCCAATTGGAGCAACGGCGACATCGTCAACAGCGCCGACTTCCTCAATTCCTGGCGCCGCGCGCTCCTGCCGGAGACCGCCTCGGAATACGCCTCGCAGTTCTATTACATCCACAACGCGCGCGCCTTCAACGAAGGCAAGATCAAGGATTTCTCCCAGGTCGGCGTGCGAACCCCCGATGACTGGACGGTCGAGATCACGCTCGATAACCCGACGCCTTTCTTCCTCGATCTCTGCGCCTTTTCGACGCTGCTGCCAGTGCACATCAAGAGCATCGAGGAATGCGAGAAGCGCGGCGAAAGCTGGACGAAACCCGGCAAGCTGATCGGCAATGGCGCGTTCGTGCTGCAGGACTGGCGTTTCGCCGACCGCATCCGGCTCGTGAAGAATCCGCAGTACTGGAACGCGGCAAACGTCGGAATGCGCAGCGTCGATCTGCTCCCGATCACCAAGCCCGACACCGCCTTCAATTTCTACGCAACCGGCATCGCGGACCTCTTGGTGGACAAGAATCTCACGCCCACCGCGCTGCTCGATGCCCTGAAAAAGCGGCCCGATTTCCACAGCGCGCCATTCCTCGGCACTTACTTCATCCGCTTCAACACAAAGCGGAAGCCCTTCGATGATCCTCGCGTACGCCTGGCCTTCAGCCTGGTCATCGACAAGAAGCGGATCACCGACAAAATAACGGGCGCAGGCGAACAGCCCGCCTTCAGCCTGACCCCGCCGGGAACGGCCAATTACACACCGCCGCCGGGACTCGGTTACGACCCGGAACTCGCCCGCAAGCTTCTTGCCGAGGCCGGATATCCCGGTGGCAAAGGATTCCCGATCGTCTCCTATCTCACGACCGGCAACATGGGCGGCATCGACTCGGAAATCGGCGTGGAGCTGCAGGACATGTTCAAGCGCGAGCTCGGAGTGGAGATCCAGATGCAGCGCCAGGAATGGGGCGTCTATCTCAATTCGCTCACGACGCTCGATTACGATTTCTGCCGCTCCACCTGGGTGGGCGATTACAACGACGCGAATACTTTCCTGAGCTGCTTCGTGACGGACGACGGCAACAACCGGACCGGCTGGAGCAACCCGCATTTCGATGAATTGATCGCCGCAGCGGGGCGCGAGGCGGACCGCACACGCCGAGCCAACCTGTTCCGCGAAGCGGAGCACATGCTGGTCACGGATGCCGCGCCGATCTGCCCGCTCTACTACTATGTCGGAGTCCAGTTCTATGACGCAACGCGGCTCGGAGGCATCCAGGCCAACCTGACCGACGAACATCCGATCAAGAACCTGTACTGGAAGAAACCGCGGTCGTGATGGATCGGCTGGTCTACTGGATTTACCGCACGATTGGTTTCGCTGTCCGCCCCTGTCCGGTCGCGCTGGTCTTCCGCGCAGGATACATAATCGGTCGCCTCGGTTACTTCATTGCCGGGCCGTACCGCCGGCTGGCGTTGCGCAATCTGGAAATCGCCTTTCCCGAAAAATCGCCCGCTGAACGCCGCAGCCTGGCCAGGCGTCATTTCGGCAATCTCGTTGGCAACCTGCTCACGAGCCTCAAGATCGCGACACTGCCTCGCGAGGAAATCCGCAAACTGATCACCGTCGAGGGCTGGGAAATCGTCGAACAACAACTCGCCGCCAAGCGGCCGATGGTCGGCCTCATCAGCCATATCGGAAACTGGGAATTGCTCGCGCAGGTGCTGCCGATGCTATTTCCGCCGCCGATCGGCACGATCTATCAGAAGCTCGGCAATCGCTACATCGACGCCGAAGTCCGCGCCGCGCGCCAGCGTCAGGGCATGCGGATCTTCGAGCGAAAGGAAGGCTTTCAGGGCGCAATCAAGACGGTGCGCGAAGGCAATGGCGTGGGCGTACTCATGGATCAGCATGCCGGCGACGCCGGGATCTGGTGTCCATTTTTCGGGCGTCTTGCTTCGACTTCGCCGCTGGGCGCAACCCTCGCTCTGCGAGCCGACGCCGTGGTCGTTCCGATCGCCGTTCACACGGTCAGTCCCGGGCGGTGGCGGGTCGTCATCGATCCCGTCCTGGAATCCGCCGGGAAGGAAATGCCCGAGCTCACCATCGAGATCAATCGGGCGCTGGAAACGCAGATCCGGCGTCAGCCCGAAGACTGGTTCTGGGTGCACAATCGCTGGAAGACGCCAAAGCCCAAGTTCCTCCTCGCGACTTACAAACGCGGCATCGCCTCGGACGCTCCGCTTCCAGATGACGCCCCTTTCGGCGCTGCCGCACCGCAAGGAACTGCGTCAGCGCTACAGCCATTCCGCATCGTTATCCGCTCGTCGAACTGGCTCGGCGATGCCGTGATGAGCGTTCCCGCCGTGCGAGCCATCAAGCGCGGACGGCCCGATGCGCACGTGACTATCCTCACGCCGGCCAAGCTCGCCGATGTCTGGAAGAGCGTGCCGGAAGTCGATGCCCTCATCGAGATCGCTCCCAAGGAGAGCGTCTTCAGTGTCGCGCAAAAGGTCCGCCGTGGCCGATTCGAAGCTGCGATCTTGTTCCCAAATTCCATGCGCGTCGCGCTCGAGGCCTGGCTCGCGGGTGTCCCGCGCCGCGTCGGTTATCCCGGCCATCGCCGCCGCTGGCTGCTCGATCAGATCTTTCGCGAGAAGAAGAAAAACAAGAAGGCACGCCAGCCGGAGCATCAGGTCCATCACTATCTGCGCATCGCGGATTTTGTCGGAGCCGACATTTCCGAAGCCGAACGCCTCATCGCCACAGCGTCCTCGCATCGCGTGCCCGCTCCCGGCGAGCCGCTCCGCCTGGCTCTTTGTCCCGGCGCCGAGTACGGCCCCGCCAAGCGCTGGCTGCCAGAACGCTTCGCCGAAACCATGACGCAAATCGCCGCCAGCCGCTCCTGTGAATGGGCGCTCGTCGGCGTGGCAAAAGACGCGCCGATTGCGGACGAAATCCTGCAGCAGTTCAGCGGCACGGCGCGCAATCTCGTCGGCAAGACGAGCCTCGTGCAACTCATCGAAGAGCTGCGGAATTGCCATCTCCTGCTGACGAATGACACCGGCACCATGCACCTCGCCGCACTGCTTGGTGTGCCGCTTGTAGCCGTCTTCGGTTCGACCGAGCCCACACTCACCGGCCCGCTTGGCGACCGCCATCGCGTGGTGCGGCATCACGTCGCCTGCAGCCCGTGTTTCAAGCGGGAATGCCCCATCGATTTCCGCTGTATGAAACAGGTCGAAACGGCGCAAGTAGTACAGGCTGTAGTGGACCTGCTGCGCGAGGCGGGAATGGTGGCTGGCTCAGGATCCTGATAACAGAGCCGTTCAAAATGCAGAGCTTGTAAAACAAGCGTCGACCTGCCATGCTCGCGCCCTATGAAAAGGCACGCGAATCCGCGGCTTCTTCGTTCGTGGGTGAAGCCGATGCAAGTGCTGGGATTGGGAATGGCAGGTTTACTCGGAGCGGTGGTTGTTTTGCGAGGTGACACGGTGGCCAACTGGCTCAACGCAGTGACGGGGAGTTGGACCGATCCTACCCAATGGAGTTCGAATCCATTGTTTCCGAATAATGGAAATGGTGGCGCGAATTATAACGTGACTATTACGGCGACGGGCAGCGCTTATAACGTCAATCTTGGTTCGACGATCACCGTGGATGGACTGACCGTCGGATCAGCCGCAGCTACACTCAACGATACCGGCGGCACCCTGACGGCCCTAAGCGGCATCACACTTTCTGCTGGTACGCTGAATCTGAACGGGGGGACCATTGCCAATACGACAATCAATGTTACTGGCGGAAGCCTGGTGATAGCGGCGAATCAGGGAAACTTGCTCAACGCTGTCACGGTCAATGGCGATATCATGCTCAGTGGGACCAGCAGCGTGACCAAGATCGATGGCGGGACGACGTTTAATAACGCCCATCTTGCTGCGGCTTCGACGGATCTCAGTTTTGCCCCGAATCAGACCCTTGGCGGCTCGATCTTGTTTGAAGGCAGTGCCGCTGGAACGAGAAACGTCGAGATGAACGGATTCAATGGAACCTTCACGGTTGGCTCCACGGGGGCGATCCGAACCACCGCGGGCTTTGGTGGATCGGCGCAAATTGGAACTGGGTTTAACTTCAGCGGCAATATGACGCTCGTGAATCAGGGGACCATCTCGAGCGAAGTGGCTGGACACGGGATCACGATTGGCGCGACCAGCTTTACCAATTCCTCCGGCGCGGTGACGCAAGCCATCAATGGTGGCACGTTGACGATCAATTCTCCAACTTGGAGCAATGCCGGGAACATCAATGTGACCGGTGGTTCGTCGGCGACGTTTAACGGAACTTGGTCGAATACAAGCGGGACGGTGACGGTGGACGCGACGTCGAACCTGACTTTTGGCGGCAACTTCACCACGCCGGGGCTCGGAACGTTGCACCTGACTTCCGGAAGCGTCGTCACGATTACTGGAACATGGGATAACAGCGGCCAGAGTTACACGCTCAATAGCGCCACGGGATCATGGACGCTGAACGGAGGCACGATCAGTGGCGGGACGTTGAATTACGGAAATGGCCAAAGCCTGCTCCTGTCGACTAACTCGTCGAACCTGATCACTGGCGTGGCGATCAATGGAGACTTGAATCTCAGCGGCTCGGGAAACGTGGCGAAGATCGGAGGGAGCACCAGTTTTGTGACGGCGCATATGTCTGGGAGTTCGACGGATCTGGGATTTGTTCCCGGATACAGTCTGACGGGGACGATTCAGTTTGAAGGGGCGGGAACAGGCTTGCGGAATCTGGAAATGAACGGAACCGATGGAACCTTTACGGTGGGAAGTGGTGGGGTGCTCCGGGCGGCTTCAGGCTTTGCCGGGACGGCGCAGATTGGCACGCCGTTCAATTATGGCGGAGCGATGACGCTGATCAACCAAGGGTTGATTTCCAACGAAGCGAGCGGGCGGACGATGACTATCAATACCGCTGGCTTCACGAACACGGCCACCGGGGTCACTCAAGCGACGGGCGGAAGTATCCTGACCATCAATGCGACCAACTGGAGCAATGTCGGGAATATCAATGTGACCGGTGGTTCGTCGGCGACGTTTAACGGAACTTGGTCGAATACAAGCGGGACGGTGACGGTGGACGCGACGTCGAGTTTGATTTTTGGCGGCAATTTTACGACGCTTGGTCTTGGGACCTTGAATTTGAGCTCCGGCAGCAACGTCTCTGTGACTGGGACGTGGGATAACAGTGGCCAGACTTACACGCTCAACAATGCCACGGGTTCCTGGACGCTGAATGGCGGCACGATCAGTGGCGGGACATTGAATTATGGAAACGGCCAAAGCCTGCTTGTCTCGAATAGCTCGGCGAATCTGATCACCGGCGTCACGATTAACGGAGACCTGAATCTCAATGGCGTGGGAAATGTGCTGAAGATTGGCGGGACCACCAGCTTCGTCACTGCCCATCTGGCCGCGAATTCGACCGATTTGGGATTTGTGCCCGGACACAGTCTGACTGGCTCGATCCAATTTGAGGGTTCGGGAACAGGGGTGCGGAATTTGGAAATGAACGGGACCGACGGCACTTTCACGGTTGGGAGCGGGGGATCGATCCGGGCCGTCTCGGGCTTTGGCGGCACCGCGCAAATTGGCACGCCATTTAACTATGGGGGAGCGATGACGCTGATCAACCAAGGGTTGATTTCCAACGAGGCGAGCGGGCGAACAATGAATATCAGTACGGCTGGCTTCACGAACATGGCCACTGGAGCAACCCAGGCGACGGGGGGAAGTATCCTCATCATCAATGCGACCACTTGGAGCAATGTCGGGAATATCAATGTGACCGGCGGTTCCTCGGCGGCCTTTAACGGCACATGGTCGAATACTGGAGGAACCGTGACGGTGGATGCGACATCGAGTTTGAGTTTTGGGGGCAATTTTACGACGCTTGGGCTCGGCATCCTGAATTTGAGCTCTGGCAGCAACATCTCGGTGACTGGAAAGTGGGACAATAGCAACCAGACTTACACGCTCAACAACGCCACCGGTTCATGGACGCTCAATGGCGGAACGCTTAGTGGTGGCACATTAAATTATGGAAACGGCCAAAGCTTGCTCGTCTCAACTAATACCGCGAACCTGATCACTAATGTAACGATCAATGGAGATCTGAATCTGAACGGTTCGGGGAATGTCGTGAAGATTGGAGGCACCACGAGCTTTGTGACCGCGCACCTGGGCGGGGCTTCGGCGGATTTGGGATTTGTCCCTGGATACAGTTTGACGGGGACCATTCAGTTTGAAGGTTCAGGAGCCGGCTTGCGGTCTTTGGAGATGAACGGAACGGATGGGACTTTCACGGTCGGAAGTGGCGGAGTGCTCCGCGCGGTCTCGGGCTTTGGTGGCACGACGCAAATTGGGGTGCCGTTCAGTTACGGCGGCGCGATGACGCTGATTAACCAGGGGCTGATTTCCAATGAAGCGAGCGGGCGGACGATGAATATCAGCACGGCCGGCTTTACGAACATGGCCACCGGGGTAACTCAGGCGACGGGTGGTAGTATCCTGACCATCAATGCGACCAACTGGAGCAATGCCGGTAATATCAATGTGACCGGCGATTCAACGGCAACGTTCAATGGAAGCTGGTCGAACACTGGGGGAACCGTAACGGTGGATGCGACCTCTACACTCAATCTGGGCGGCACCTTTTCAACGGCCGGGCTCGGCACGCTCAATACAACGGCCGGATCGGCCGTCAATGTCACCGGTGCATGGGACAACACCAGCCAGACTTATTCGCTAAATAGCAATTCCGGCGCGTGGACCTTGTCCGGGGGTTCGCTAACCGGTGGCACGCTTGGTCTGACCGGCGGGCAGAGCCTGTTCATTGGACCGGCGACCACAAACGTGATAAGCGGGGTGACAGTGGGCGGCGATCTCTCCTTCACGGTTGCCAACGCTATCACCAAGATTGGTCCGGGGACGACATTCGGTACGGCCCACCTGATTGGAAATAGTTCGTCGATCGCTTTCGCCCCGGGAATGACGATGAATGGCACGATTTCGTTTGAGGGCGCTGACCCCGGGGTCCGGTCCGTCGGAATGAATGGTACGAGCGGCACATTGACGATTGGTCCGTCGGGAGTCGTCCAAACGGCGGCGGGGTTTGCAGGCAGTGCCCAGATCGGTCCGGCACTGATTTATGGCGGAGTCATGACGCTGACGAACCAGGGCCTGATTTCCAACCAGGTCACCGGACGGACCATTACCGTGAACCCGGGCACTTTCACCAATGCCGGGACGATCGAAGCGGTGAATGGGGGAATCGTGCAAATTCCAGCCGGGTACACCCAGACCGCTGGAGTGACCCGTGTAAACGGCGGAACAATCGGCGTCTCGACGAGTCCAACCATCAATACAATTTCCATCGTATCCGGGCGGCTCGAAGGAAACGGGACGATCACTGGAAACGTCAATGTAGCGGATACGATATCAGCAAGCCTCGCTGCAGCGCCATCCACAGGAACGCTCGCGATTAACGGAGACTTGAGCCTGGGCAGCGCAGCCAAGCTCCAGATTGAGATCGGCGGAACGACTCAGGGCACGCAATACGATCTGCTGACCGAAGCCGGAACGACTCCGCTGACCTTGCAGGGAACGCTGTCCGTTTCATTGATCGATGGATTTGTGCCCGCTTTTACCGACACGTTCACCATCGTAGGATCCAATCAGGCGATCGCCGGCATGTTTGGCAATGTTTCGGGCGGACGGGTCATCAACGCGGATGGGAAGAGCTCATTCGTGGTAGGTGTAAATGGAAATCAAGTGGTGCTGAGTGCATTCCTGGTGCCCGAACCCGGAACGGTCTCGCTTCTCGCCGTGGGGCTGGGGAGCTTGTGCAGATGGCGGTGTCGGCGGCGGCCGGTTGCCGGTGACGCCCGCTAAATGCTGCGCGTGCGCTTTCCTATAGTCGGCACTCATCGGTTTCCACATGCGTGGAGCTCCCGAAATATCCGCGCGTAATCCACTCTGGTATAGACCGTTGCACCCCGATTACGAAGGGTCCGTACCAGCAGCTCAACGGGCACATGCCCCTCCCCTCTTTTTTCGCGTCTTTCGTAGACCAGATTTCCCTCCCTCTGACACAAAAATCCGTTTTGCCTCGCTTACCGTAAGAACCATCGAACAAATCGCGGCTCTCCGCTGTCTGACCCAATTCCTTTCATCCAGCATTTTCCGTCATGTCCAGCACTCAGGAACTCACCGAGCAAGTCAAACAACACAGCCAATGGATCGCCCCACTGCAGGCCGAGGTCGGCCGGGTCGTGGTCGGGCAACGGTATCTCGTAGAAGGCCTGCTGATCGGACTTCTCACGAACGGGCACGTCCTGCTGGAAGGCGTCCCCGGCCTCGCGAAAACGCTCACGGTCAAGACCATGGCCAGCTGCGTGCGCACCGGCTTCCAGCGCCTGCAGTTCACTCCGGATCTCCTGCCAGCCGATCTCATTGGCACGCTGATTTACAACCCGCGCACCGGTGAATTCACCACGAAGCACGGACCGCTTTTCTCCAACCTCATCCTTGCCGACGAAATCAACCGCGCCCCGGCGAAGGTCCAAAGCGCCCTGCTCGAAGCGATGCAGGAGCGTCAGGTCACGATCGGAGACCAGACCTACAAGCTTCCCGACCCGTTCCTCGTGCTCGCGACTCAGAACCCACTCGAGCAGGAAGGCACGTTCCAGCTTCCCGAAGCGCAGCTTGACCGCTTCATGCTCAAGCTGAAGGTCGGCTATCCAACCCGGCAGGAGGAACGCCAGATCCTCGACCTGATGGGCACGTCGGCGCCGAGGCTCGAAGTGCAGGCGATCATTGATCCCGAGGAAATCATCAAGGCCCGCGCGCTGGTGAATTCCATCTACGTCGACGATCGCGTAAAAGACTACATCATCGATGTGGTCTTCGCGACGCGCGATCCCGCCGGACACCGCATCAAGGGACTCGACGGCATGATCCGCTACGGCGCTTCGCCGCGTGCGACCATCGCTCTCACGCTCGCCGCCCGCGCCCGCGCCTTTATTTCCGGCCGCGGCTACGTGACCCCACAGGATGTGAAGAGCATCGGCCACGACGTCCTTCGCCACCGCATCATCGTGAGCTACGAAGCGGAAGCCGAGGAAATGACCAGCGAGCACATCATCGAGCAGATCTTCGCCGGACTGCCCGTACCGTAAATCCCGAGCCGTTTTGGAATCGTGGAACTTCCACTCCACCGCCTCCTTCACCGGAAAATCCTGACGGTTACCCGCTGATCCGATGACTCCACGCGAGATCTTCAAGAAAATCCGCAAGATCGAACTGCGCACGCGCGGCCGCGTTCAGGCCGCGTTCGCCGGGCAGTACCGCAGCGTCTTCAAAGGCCGCGGCATGAACTTCGAGGACGTGCGCGAATATCAGCCCGGCGACGAAGTTCGCTCGATCGACTGGAACGTCACCGCCCGCCTCGGCGAAGTCCGCGGCGACGCTTTTGTGAAGCGTTTCACCGAAGAGCGCGAACTCACCGTCATGCTAGTCGTGGACGTGAGCGCCTCCGGCGAATTCGGCAGCATCGAGCTGAGCAAGCGCGAGACCGCCGCGGAAGTCGCCTGCGTGCTGGCCTTCAGCGCCGTGCGCAACAACGACAAGGTCGGCCTCCTACTGTTCTCGGATCACGTCGAACTCTTCATTCCGCCGAAGAAAGGCCGCGCCCACACGCTGCGCATGGTGCGCGAGATCCTCTACTTTGAGCCCAAGGGCCGCGGCACCAACCCGTCCGAGGCGCTCACGTTTTTGAACCGCGTGGCGCGTCATCGCTCGGTGGTTTTCTTCCTCTCGGATTTCCAGACGCCGAGCTTCTCGCGCGAACTGGCGCTCACCGCGCGCCGGCACGATCTGATTGCCGTGCCGATCATCGATCCGCGCGAAGAGGAATTGCCCGATGTCGGGCGCATCACGCTCGAAGACGCCGAGACCGGCGAAGAGATCGAGATCGATACTTCGAGCCGCGCCGCGCGGATGCATTTCCTCCGCGCCGTCGAAGCCCGGCACAAGGCTCGCACCCGCGAATTGCAACGCCTGCGCGTGGACACGATCGAACTTCGCACTGGCGAAGACTACGTCCCAGGCTTGCGCAACTTCTTCCGCAACCGCGAGCGCCGGCTCGCGATTCCCGCATGAGTATCTTCCTCGCCGCCCTGCGCGACGCCGTCTCCACGCCCGCGCCGCCTTCCATTCACGACATCGCTCCGCCGCTCGATCCGCCCTTCCCATTGTGGCTCAAGATCGCCATCGGCGTAGGCATCTTCACCTTGCTGGTGCTTGCGATCTGGGGCGGCGTCCGCCTCGCGAAACGCAAACCGGTCGTGCCGCCGATCACGCCACGAGCCGCAGCGCTCCGCGAACTCGAGCAACTGCGGGCACAGGTGCAAACGCTCGCGCCGTATGATTTCAGCATCGCCGTCTCCGATGTGCTGCGCCGCTTTGTCGATGCGCAATTCCTGCTGCGCGCCGGGAAACAGACGTCACCGGAATTCCTGGCTTCGATCCAGCAATCGACGGCCTTTTCCGATGGCGATCGCAGATTGCTCGCCGATTTCCTCGAACGTTGCGACTTGATCAAATTCGCGCGAGTCGACGCCAATTCCGCCAATAGCGAGGCTCTGCTCGAAAGCGCCGTGGCCTTTGTCCAGGGAGGTGCGGCATGAACTGGAGTCACTTTGGTTTCGCTCATCCGTGGGTGCTCTGGCTGCTCGCCCTGATACCCGTGCTCGCGCTGCTGCGCAGTGCGCGCGGTGCGGCGCCGGCGATTCTGTATTCCTCGCTCCAGCCTTTCCGGGAAGCAGGTGCGCCGCCGCGTTCGCGGGCAGGTGGCTTCCTGCTCGGGCTGCTGCTTGCTGCGCTCTCCTTCTTCATCGTTGCGCTCGCCCGCCCGCAGCAGATCGATGCGCTGTCCCGCTCCGAAGCGAGCGGCATCGACATCATGCTCGCGCTCGACGTCTCGGGCTCGATGCTCGCGGAAGACATCCAGATCGGAAAGGAACAGGCAAACCGCATCGAGTGCGTGAAGAAAGTCACGGGCGATTTCATTGATGGCCGCCCGTATGACCGCATCGGCATCGTCGCCTTCGCGGGACGCCCTTATCTCGTCAGCCCGCTTACGCTCGATCACGACTGGCTGCAGCGGAATCTCGAACGGGTCAACATCGGCCTCGTGGAAGACGGCACCGCCATCGGCTCCGCGCTCGCCTCGTGCGCGAATCGCCTGAAGGATCGCAAGGATTCGAAGAGCAAAATCATCGTCCTGCTCACCGACGGCGGAAACAACGCCGGCAAGGTCTCGCCACCAACGGCCGCTGAAGCCGCGCGCGCGCTCGGGATCAAGATTTATACGATCGGAGTGGGCTCGAATGGTGAGGCCCCCATTTCCATGAGGGATCCCTTCGGCCGCATCGTGAAGCGGATGATTCCCGCCGATCTCGACGCCGATTTGCTCCAGAAGCTCGCCAAGATCGGCGGTGGCGAATTCTACCGCGCCACGGATTCCAAGGCGCTGCAGGACATCTTCAAGCAGATCGACACCCTCGAAAAATCGACGGTCCAGTTCACCGAACGCAAGGAGGTCACCGATCTCTTTCCATGGTTTGTTGGGCCGGGCCTCGCGCTGCTCGCGTTGAACGTCGTGCTCGGCCAAACCGTCTTAAGGAGATTGCCATGATCGCGAGCACTGCGATGTACTTTCCGAATTCTGAAAGGAGCCACCCATGAGCTTCGGACAGCCTCTCTGGTTCGCGGCCTTTGCCGTCATTCCAGTCTTCATCTTCCTGTTCATCCGCAGTGAACAGCAGCGCGCCGTGCTGCTGCGCCGGATGGTCGCCGCGCGCCTGACTCCCAAGCTCGCGGGAACAGTGAGCATCTTTCTGCGCCGCCTGCGCTTCGCCATCGTCATGCTCGGCCTCGCGCTCATCATCGTGAGCATGGCCCGGCCGCGCTGGGGCTACGCTTGGGAGACCCGCAAATCGAAAGGCCGCGACGTGATCATCGCGATCGACGTGTCACGCTCGATGCTGGCCAATGACGTTTCGCCAAGCCGCCTGGCGCGCGCGAAGCTCGCCGCGCAGGATCTCATTTCGCAGCTTCCGGGCGACCGCATCGGCCTCATTGCCTTTGCAGGCACGTCGTTTCTTCAAGCGCCGCTGACCGCCGATCACGGAGCGGTCCTCTCGGCCTTGCAGGAAGTCAGCCCCGACATCATTCCACGCGGCGGCACGGACATCGCCGAGGCGATCCGCAGTGCCGTGGACGCCTTCGGCAAAGGCGAAAGCGACAACCGCGCGCTCGTGCTTTTCACGGATGGCGAGGAACTCGAGGAAAGCGCCACGGCCGTCGCCGCCGAGCAGAAAAACAATGTCCGCATCTTTACCGTCGGCATGGGCACCGCGAGTGGCTCGCTCATTTCCGTGCGCGACGAATATGGCCAGTCCCAATTCGTGAAGGACGCGAATGGCGACATCGTCAAATCCCGCCTCGACGAAGCCCGTTTAAGGGAAATTGCACAAGCGACGAATGGCTTTTACGTTCACCTGACCAGCGGCCCGGCGGAGATGCAGCAGATTGTCCGCGACGGCTTGCAACCGATGGCTGAACACGATCTCGACTCCCAGTATTCACGCAAAGCAATCGAGCGCTACCAATGGCCGCTGTCGGCAGGTATGCTCCTGCTTTGCGCCTCGCTGCTCATCGGCGAACGTAAGCGTGGCAAAACTCTGCGCCCAGCCGTGGCTGCCGCTACGGCCTTGCTGCTCGCAGCCGCGCTCTTCCCGCAATCCGCTTCGGCCAAGAACGACGGAGTCGAAGCCTACGAGCAGAAGGATTACAAAGGGGCCACGGATTCCTTCACCAAGCAGTTGGACAAGCATCCAAAGTCCGACGTTCTGCAATTCGACCTTGGCAGCGCCGCCTACAAGACTGGCGACTACGACCGTGCGCTGGAGAAGTTCAGTTCAGCCCTCACTTCGCCCGATCCGAACCTTCGCGAAAAAGCCGAATACAATCTCGGCAACACGCTCTTCCAGCGCGGCGTGAACCTGCAGGAAAAGCCCGCCAAGATCCAGGAGCTGAAGAATGCGCTCCAGCACTACGACGCAGCGCTGAAGTCCCAGCCGTCGGATGCAGATGCCCAGTACAATCGCGAGGTCGTGAGGAAACTCCTCGAGGAACTGCAAAAGGAGGAAAAGCAGCAGCAACAGCAGAACAAGGATCAGCAACAGAAGGATCAAAAGAACAAGGATCAGCAGAAAGATCAGAACCAGCAGCAGAAGCAGCAAAACCAGCAGTCCAAAGATCAGAAAGACCAGCAGGGGCAACAGAATCAGCCGCAACAGGGCCAGCAACAACAGCAGCAGGGCGGCCAGTCCAAGGATCAGCAAAACCAGCAACAGCAGCAGGGTCAAAAGGACGGCCAGCAGGGACAGCAATCGCAGTCCGGAAAAGAGGGCGAACAAGGCCAGCAGCAGAGCCAGCAGCCCCAGCAAAAGGATGGCCAGCAAGGTGAGCAGAAGCAGCCCTCGCAAAACGCCGACTCCAAGTCGGGCCAGCAGAAGCAGCAACAACAGCAATCCGGCAAGGAAGGCGAACAGGCCAAAAATGAGCCGAAGGATCAGTCCCAGCAACCCGGCCAGGAACAGCAGCCCGCCCGCAAACTAAGCGGCGATGTCAAAGACGCTGGCAAGCCTCAGAAGCCCGGCGAAAAGGGCGAGCCACAAAACGCCGAGCAACAGGCCGCCGCCGATGCCGCGGCGGAAGCTGCCGCAGCCGCCGAAGGTCATATGACGGAAAAGCAGGCACGCAACCTTCTCGAATCGCTCAAAAGCGAGGATGATCGCGTGCATCTTTTGAATCCAAAGGGTCGCAAAGACGCGTCTCCGCCTGGAAGCTATCGCGATTGGTAACCGACTTCTCCATGTTCAAGCATCTTCTCAACTTGCGAGTAGTAGCAGCGCTGTGCTGCGCGTGGCTCGTGTGCGCCAGTTCGGCATTTGCGGATGCCCTCTCGGCCAAGGCATCGGTTTCCAGTGATGTGATCAGCGCAGGCGACACGCTCGAATACACGATCGAGGTAAACGGAGCGGGAGTCGAGACACCCCGGATTTCGGTCGATGGCATCGACGTGGTCTCGACGGGAAGCTCAACCGGTTACCAGATCGGGAACGGCGGCATCAGAGCGGTGACGACCCTCAATTTCACGCTGCAACCCAGGCACACTGGCACGTTCACGATCCCTGCGATCGAGATCAACGCGGGTGGCAAGGCTCTGCAAACCCAACCCGTGAGCTTCAAGGTCGAAGCCGCGCAGGCCGGCCA